>CEWR01015034.1_pt1 | contig 11624 bp, 10 predicted proteins | sample 356321 | NCBI WGS metagenome assembly CEWR01 (sample SAMEA2621551, study PRJEB7988) | marine metagenome | biome: marine biome (ENVO:00000447); feature: mesopelagic zone (ENVO:00000213); material: "saline water (ENVO:00002010), including plankton (ENVO:xxxxxxxx)" | depth 790 m
GAAATTGGGGAAATTATTATTCATGACAGTGGCCTGACAGCCCGATTACTAGGAATCGTTAATAGTGCTTATTATGGATTTCCGGCCAAAATCGAAAAGATTTCCCATGCCATCGGTTGGATTGGAACCGATGATCTGAGTAATCTCTTACTATCCACAGTCGTCATAGATAAGTTCAAATCTATTCCCGATTCGGTGATCAATATGGAATCTTTCTGGCAGCACTCCATCGCCAGTGGCCTGATAGCCCGAGAGCTTGCTTCCTATACAGAGACTCTGGAGCCGGAGAAATATTTTATTGCAGGAATGCTTCATGATATTGGTCAGATTGTTTTATGCAAAAAACTCCCTGAATTGACCTTGAAAATTCTACTGGATAACCAAACCCAACCCAAGCAACTGCATATTGCAGAGTTTGAAGAATTGGGGTTCGATCATGCAGAATTAGGCGGAAGGCTTCTGGAAAAGTGGAATCTTTCTGAATTTCATGTGGAAATAACGACATTCCATCATGACCCCAACCGTGCCCCTAATTATTCTTTGGGAGCGTCTATTCTTTATTTTGCAGATATTCTGGCTAACACCATGAAATTAGGAAGTAGCGGGGAAAGTACCGTCCCTCCTGTAATAGACGAGGAGGCGTGGGAGAGAATCCAACTGCCTGAGCAAATAAGGCTCACTGATTTAAAGGAGAAAATATATAAAGCCTACGATGAAACAGTGGGTCTTTTTCTTCAGGTCGCTTAATTTTCGTTGCATAAAGTTTGCGCCTACAGGGGATTACTTACCCCTACTTATGTATTCCGCAGATTCAAGCTAGTCCCACCGCACGGGCCTGCTGATCTGCCAGGTAGGAACTGCGCACAAGAGGCCCTGCTTCCACATGGCTCAGACCCATCGATTCGCCAATTTCCTTATATTCTACGAAACGGTCTGGATGAATGAACTCGATGACCTCCATGTGAGCCGGAGTAGGCCGGAGATATTGTCCGATCGAAAGGATTTGGCACCCGGCTTCGACAAGATCCCTCATGGCCTGAATCACTTCCTCCCTTTTTTCTCCTAGACCCAGCATAAGTCCACTCTTAACGATAACACCACTGGTTTTTGCCGCCGTTCGCAGGGTTCTGAGGGACCATTCATAACGACATTGCGGACGCACTTGCCTTTGCAGAGACTCCACCGTTTCAAGATTGTGGGCCAGCACATCGGCACGGGCTTCGCACACCTGCCGGATGAGCCCTCTATCCCCCTGGAAATCCGGAATCAACGCTTCGATTTTAATCTCAGGGCAACGGCCTCTAATCGCAGCAATTGTTTTAACCCAATGCCCTGCCCCACCGTCCGGTAAATCGTCACGATCCACAGAAGTTATGACCGCAAATTTCAAACCCAACCGCGAAAGCGATAGAGCAACCTTATCGGGCTCATCCGGGTCAGGCAAATTAAGGTGACCTGTGGGGACATCGCAAAACCGGCAGGCACGGGTACAGGAGTCTCCCAGAATCATGAAGGTCAGGGTTCCCGCGTCCCAGCAGGTACCTATATTGGGGCACGATGCCGATTCGCAAACCGTGTTCAACCCGGTTTCCTTTAAAAGGGATTTTAATTGAAAAAAATTACGGGTTCTTGGAAGCCGGGTTTTCAACCAGTGAGGCAACCTTTTATGTTGATGATTTTTCGTTGCGTTGGACATTAAATTTAGAAGGCCACTCGGCGTGGGACACTCGCAGAAATTTCAGAGATACCTTGGTAATCCATGATCCAGAAGTCGGGATATAGTATAATGAGGTAGTTTATAAAAAGAAACCTTTCGTTTTTTTAGCAAAAATTTCAGCCATTTCTACATCATCCAAAAGCAACTCATGTTTTTCAAAATAATTGACAAATATATTTTCACGGAACTATTGAAGATGTTCCTGATCAGTATTTTCGCCATGACAATGGTTCTCTATCTGGATAAATTTCTGTTTATGGCCGAAATGATCGTCAACCGCGGTGTTTCTTTCATAGAAATAATGATGATGATGGTCTATATATCTCCTGCTTTTCTTGCTGTCACCATTCCCATGGCCGTCCTCATGGCCTCGGTGGTCACCTTCAATCAATTTTCAGCTAATAATGAGTGGGTTGCAATGAAGGCCTGCAACTTAAGTTTTTTGCAATTGATGAAACCCGTTCTGTTTTTTTCATTAGTTGCCTATTTTCTGGCAAATATCGTAATGTTCTGGGCTCTCCCCTGGGGCAACCAGTCTTACAAAGTTCTGGTTTACGACATTATTAAGAACCGGGCCAATGTTGACATCAAGCCTAACGTGTTCAACCGGGACTTCAAAAACCTGATTCTTCTGGTTAAAGAACACCAAAAAAATTCATTGCTCAAAGGTGTCTTCATTGCCGATACCAGCAAGGGTGGAACCCCGCAAATTATCACCTCCGAACAGGGAGTCATATTTTCCAATCGGGAAACCCTCAAGATTCAACTTAAACTCAATAACGGGACCATCCACGAACTGAGCAATGAGGGAGGCGATTACCAGACTTTGAATTTTGACCGGTACGATATCAACCTCAGCCTGCCCGATACGGAAAGGCTGGAGAAAAAAGCCCTTATTGGGAACCGGGAGCTCTCGCTCTCACAAATCAAAGAAAAAATCATCAACATGAAGGAAAAAGGACTGCCCACATCCGGACCGGAGGTGGAATTGAGTAAAAAATTCTCCATTCCCTTCACCTGCCTGCTTTTTGCATTCCTTGGTGCCCCGCTGGGTATCAAATCAAGCCGTTCAGGTAAATCAGGTAGTTTTGGAATCACCGTAGCTGTCATTATGGTTTATTATGTGGGGCTCATTTTGACCCAAAACCTGGGAAGAATTGGCAAAATCCATTCCTACACCTCTGTCTGGATACCCAATATGATCCTGATTGTTGTGGTTATTTATGTGATCTATAAAATGCAAAAGGAGTTGCCCTTCAAATTCATGGAGACATTTATCGGTTTCCTGATGACTGTTTTTGAATTCGTCAAAAAAATATTTGGTAAAACCGGGCTTCCCAGAAAAAGAATAGGAAATCGAAAACTTATTCCAACCCGCCCGTCCCTTAAGGGAATAGACCAGCTACGCAAAGTATCTAATATTAAGAAACAGAATTGAGCGGAGATTTAAATGAAAACGGCACGCGATATCATGACCACGAATGTGGTTACAGTGAAAAAGGACCAACCCATCAGCGACCTGTCCAAACTATTTATCGAAAACCATTTTAACGGAGTTCCCGTTCTCGATGATGCAGGAAAGGTTATCGGCGTGGTTACCCAGGGAGATTTGATTGAGCAGAATAAGAACCTTCACATCCCCACGGTCATCGCCCTGTTTGATGCGGTGTTATTTCTGGAAAGTGAAAAGAAATTTGAATCGGATCTAAAAAAACTAACCGGCTCCAAAATTGAAGATATTTACCAGAACAAACCCATCACCGTTTCCCCGGATACTGACCTCAGCGAGATCACTACGCTCATGGCTGAGAAAGATGTGCACACCCTCCCAGTTCTGAAATCCGATAAACTGGTCGGCATCATAGGCAAGAAGGATGTCATCCGCGCCATGGCTTAACCCACCCCAATTCCTGCAAAAATAGCAGTATTTTCAATTTTTATCCCTTTGATAATAAATTCTTACTGACCTCCCTCATAAAAACATCTGTAAAACCACATTTTGGCCTTGCAATATTTGTCATACAGAACTAATCTTATGAAGTTTTGGCATTCGGATTTAAATATTAGACTAACGGCAATATTACAATTTTTAACAAGAGGAGATCTTCATGTTAAATCGCAAATCCTTCATCCAACATTTTCTATTAACCCTGTCAGTGACGATACTCATGTCTTTACTTTTTTCATCCACTGCCTTTTCTCAAGAAAAACACTGCTCTGAGGATTGCCAGAAAAAGGAGTTTAAATATGCACCAAAAATATTTTTTGGAAACATGGCAATTTTTGGATCATTTGGTTATACAGATGTAGCCAAGTCATCTGGTTTAGCTGGCACATCACTCCCGGCGGCTAGCATCACAGGCACCGAAACACAGACGGTTGGCTTTGGTTGGTTTAAAAAACCTATACTGCTCCAGATATTGGATTTGGACAACGAAAACTCTATTAAAGCTGGAAAAGGAACTAAATTGTTCGACTTCTTTTTAGCACCTATTCAATTGGACGCTCCATCCAATATGGCAAAACCCTGCAAACCACAAATAATAGCAATACTATAACTAAAAATGTGGCGAACCAAACTTCGTACTCGGTCACTCTTAAATACGCAGTACCCACAAAAACTATTTTCAGGGGGTATAAAATGTTTGATGGGCTTTTCAAATAAAGACAAATCAAATTGAATAATAAACTTAATTTCTAGAGGCCTACAATGGACACACGATTAGCCGTTTTCATCGTTCACGGTATAGGGGCTCAGGAAAAAGGGTTCAGCTAGGACATGCAGGAAAACCTGCGATCCAATTTCAAAAAGGCGCTCCAGCATATGGGTCAAGGGGACCGGGAAGGCCAGGATGACGCATTGATTTTTCGGGAAGGACTCTGGGCGGACATCACCCAGGACGGTGAAGACACCCTCAAAGACAGGATGTTCAACGATCCGGATACGGATGTCGATTGGATTAAAGCGCGAAAATTCTTTGTCGATTATCTCGGCGACGCCATCTCCTATTTCAAGGGTAAGGCTTCGGATGTTTATTCACAGTACAATGCTATCCAAACCCGAATCGATGGTCTGATTCAAAATTTGTCAGGTGACACCAACCCAAATCAGAACACCCTTCTTACCGTTGTCTCGCACAGTCTTGGCACAGTGGTTCTATCGGATTATTTATACGACAAGCGAGACACACTTGAACCTAAATACCAGCTCATCTTCTCAAACTTTTTCACCATGGGAAGCCCGATAGCCCTGTATGCCAACCGGTTTTACAACCATCAATCCGAAAGAAACCCCTTCGCAAATTTCAAGCCGCAAAAGGTCCAGGATGAAAATGGGGTCTGGATCAACCTGTTCGATGAGGATGATATTGTCGGTTACCCTATCCGCCCGGTAAACTCGTATTGTAAAAAAGCGGTGACTGCCGACCTGAATGTTTCTGTCGGCTCATTTATTTCTGGAGGCACCCCCCTCAGTCACACCGGTTACTGGGAAGACGATGAGGTCGGGAAAATTATCGCAGAAAAGCTTGCCATTGACTGGCTCAGGGTAAACAAGTGGGATAAAAAAGAAAAGACTCTCGCACGAATTAAGAAATATAAAGAACGCTATGATATGCCAATATCATAAGAGGTAATAAACTCTCCTTATTAATCCAACTTATTTCATTGGCAAAAGAAGTTTATGCCGACTAGAAGCTACAAAAAATCTGGCCTTATTTTAAAGCGGGGTTCGACTACCGCATCCAAATCTCAGATCAAAGATTTGCAAAGAGATCTCAGGCAACTGGGTTATCTGTTTCGCTGGATTGATGGTGGTTTTGGGCGCGGAACCGAGCGGGCCGTCAAAGCTCTGCAACACGATCTGCTCAACAACTTTGGTTCTCAGAATGATGGAGAGGCTCCGGTTTCTATCATCGTTTACAATAAAGGACGTGTGGTCGATGTAACGGGTGTAGTCGATCAGAAGCTGGCCCAATGCATTTCTGATATGCTGGATGATAAAAAGTATCCCAAACTCCCCTTCGCCGAAAACCCTAAAGACGCGAACCGGGAAGTTATTGCGCAATTGGATGCTTTGACTTCTACCGATGTCCCGCTCCCTTTCCTGAAAGCCATATTTAAACAGGAATCCAACCTCAAGCACTTCTATGTTCCCCGTGGTGCTGATGAGGACAATTATATAGTGGTGGGAATGGACACCAACGCAGGGGAAAAATATATCATCACTTCGCGCGGTTATGGCCTGGGACAATTCACCCTGTTTCATCACCCGCCGAAGAAAAGTGAAGTCAAAAACTTCATGGTCGGTATACGAGGAAACATCAGCAAAGCTATTGCAGAGTTGAGGGACAAATTTGAATACTTTGTCACCGGTCCACCCGGAGGAAGACGCGCAGATGACCGATTTGCCGATGGTAGAACTCAAAAAAAACCGTTAGTCTGTCAATATGAAGAAAATGACTCGCGCTATTTAACGGATTGTAAAACCTGCGCAATGAAGGTGGGAAAACAAGATATCGTAGCAGAAGAAACCCCCTACTACGAAGGCTCCAAAAATACCTTCAAGAAAACCCAATACCACCCCGGCTCTTACAAAGGTGTTCCGATCCGCAAAAACTTTCCCTGCGACTGGCCTTATGCCATGCGTCGCTACAATGGCTCGGGTGTCAATTCCTACAATTATCAAGCTAGAGTATTAAAGCACTTGGCTAGTATATAAAAAGCGCCTTGATTCAGCTCTTATGATTATTGCTTCTGTACTTGAGGGATGAGGCAATGAAGTCCCGGAACAAGGGGTGCGGATTCATTGGGGAGGATTTAAACTCTGGATGAAACTGGCCTGCCAGGAACCAGGGATGGTCTTTCACTTCTATGATTTCCACCAGATTGCCGTTGGGCGATAAGCCGCTAAAGACCAGGCCTGCCTCTTCCAATTGGATGCGGTACATGTTGTTGAATTCATAACGATGACGGTGCCTCTCTTCAATTTCCCTTTTTCCATACGCATTATAAGCATTGGATTTTTTTCTCAATTGGCAGGGATATTCCCCCAAACGCATGGTTCCGCCCTTATCTCCTTTGGTATTCTGATCGGGCAAGAGATCAATAACAAGATAGGGGGATGTAGTGGAAAACTCGCCGCTGTTTGCGTTTTTGAGATGGGCAACATTCCGCGCAAACTCAATCGCAGCGCAATGCATGCCGAGGCAAATCCCAAAATAAGGCACCTTGTTTTCCCGGGCAAACTGGACCGCTCTGATCTTGCCCTCGATACCCCGTTCTCCAAATCCTCCGGGGACCAGAACCCCGTCACATGCTTTCAACAACGTGATCCCGTTCTCTTTTTCAAGGGCCTCTGCTTCCACCCAGTCAAAAATGACACGGACCTTATTACCAATCCCTCCATGAACCAAAGCCTCCGTAAGGCTTTTATAGGACTCTTTCAAGTCCACATACTTGCCCACAATTCCTATCTTGACCTCGCCATCCGGCTTTTGCAAAACCTGGTTGATCTTTTGCCACCGTTCCAGATTCGGCTCTTTTCCCTTTATCCCTAATTTTTCCAGAATGATTTTACAAATTCCCTCTTTTTCATAACTAAGCGGGGCTTCATAAATGGAGGTGACATCCATAGCGGTGATGACAGAGTTTGTCTCGACACTGCAAAACAAAGCTATTTTTTCTTTGATGGATTTAGAAAGTTTTTTCTCAGTTCGACATAGTAGGACATCTGGTTGAATACCAATTTCCCGCAGTTTCTGAACGCTGTGCTGAGTGGGTTTGGTTTTTAATTCACCTGCGGTTTTAATATAAGGAACAAGAGTCAGGTGAACATAAAGTACATCCTTGGGTTTAACATCAAAGCGAAACTGACGAATGGCTTCCAGAAAAGGCAGGCTTTCAATATCACCAACTGTCCCCCCGATTTCACAAATCACCACATCCACGCCACTGCCAACCAAGCGGATATGCTTTTTGATTTCATCAGTAATGTGGGGAATCACCTGAACCGTGGCTCCTAAATACTCCCCTTTGCGTTCTTTTTGAATGACATTATGATAAATGCGACCGGCGGTGACGCTATTGGCCCGGCGCATTTTTGCGTGGGTGAACCGTTCGTAATGCCCTAGATCCAGGTCGGTTTCCGCCCCATCATCGGTCACATAAACTTCTCCGTGCTGAAACGGATTCATCGTCCCCGGATCTATGTTGATGTAGGGGTCAAGCTTGAGGATGGTTATTTTAAGACCGGAACATTCCAGCAAACTACCTATGGACGCAGCCGCAATCCCTTTGCCTAAAGATGATAGAACTCCACCTGTGACGAAGATGTATTTTACTTTTTTACCGTTAGTTCGTTTTAACACTCAATATTCCTCATCAATTTCAGGTTCAGGGTAAAACGGCCAAACGCTTTTCTATCATCGCCAAATCCGCTTCACAATCCACACCGATCGAGTCCAGGTTCGTTTCAACGACTTTAATTTTGAATCCACTCTCAAGGATGCGCAATTGTTCAAGCTTTTCTATTTTCTCAAGACCCGATTCGGGCAAACCTCCAAACTCCATCAAAAATTTTTTCCTGTAGGCATACAGGCCAATATGTTTATACCAGAAAGGTTTCAAGGGGTCGAATGATGAATTTTGCATCGAATCACCTCCCCATTCATCCCTATCCCAGGGTATGGGAGCTTTGGAAAAATATAATGCTGAATTGGAACTATCCACTACAACCTTTGTAATATTTCGATCCATCAATTCATCGCGTGTTTTAATTAAAATCCTCAACGTGACGGTCGACTCTAAAGCTCCTTCCAGCAAAGGCTGAACTATACGATCAATATTTCCAGGTGGAATCAACGGCTCATCGCCCTGCACATTCACAACGATCTCACATTCTCTATCACGAACCACCTCGGCAATGCGGTCGGTTCCAGACTCATGGTCCAACGAGGTCATGACTGCATTTCCACCAAAACCATTCACGGCCTTAAAGATGCGGTCATCATCGGTGGCAATAATCACTTCTGAAACACTTTTCGCTTTGCAGGCCTGTTCAAAAACCCATTGAACCATCGGTTTCCCTTTGATGAGAGCGAGGGGTTTGCCAGGAAACCGGGAGGAGGCCCAACGCGCGGGAATAACAGCTATGACTTTAGAATCAGTAGGCATGCCGGTTGATCAACCCTTTCCATAAGGTCATAACAAGAATTTTCAAATCAAATAATAAAGACCAGTTTTTAATATAATATAAATCAAACTCTATTCTTTTTTGCAAAGAGGTATTCCCCCTCCAACCGTTTACTTGAGCCCACCCGGTTACACCGGCCTTCATCTTCAATCGCAACATATAAAAGGGAATGGATTTTTTGAACTCGTCCACAAACACAGGCCGTTCAGGCCGTGGACCGACCAGGCTCATTTGCCCCCTGAATACATTGAACAATTGAGGAAGCTCATCCAAACTAGTCGACCTTAAAATCGTACCGACTCGGGTGCGCCTATCATCATTTTCTTTGGCCCAAACCGGTCCGGTTTGATCCTCAGCCTCAGCTTTCATGGATCGAAACTTGTACATCCAAAACACGTCACGATCCAACCCCATTCGCTCCTGCCGATATATTAACGGTCCACGGGATTCCAGCCTTAGGGCTATCGCAACGAGAACCATAACGGGAAAGGTCAAAATGATGGCAAATCCGGAAAAGACAATGTCTGAAACCCGCTTCAATATAATATTCCATCCGTAAAGAGGAGATTCAGAGAGATTTATCAGCGGCATTCCATCAAGTTCTTCCACTCCTGAGTGTAAGTCCATATAGCGCAAGAGATCGGGCACCAATTTAATGTCAACAGTTTCCTCCCCCAGAGAGGTTAATATTTCCTCAAGACGATCATGGGCCTTTAAAGGCAACGCAATAAAAATCTGGTCCACTTTATTTTCACGAATAACTCGGACCAACTCCTGATAAACGCCTAAAACCTTATGGTCCATAAAAGTCTTCCCCACTTTTTCGGGAGAGTGGGATAAATAGCCCACTACCGAAAAACCAATTTCCGGGTGTTTTTCCAGCCGTTCCACAACTTTCTGTCCAAGTTTCCCTGCCCCTACAATCAACACTTTCTTGAGATTCACTCCCCTAATGTGCATCTCTTTGACCAGGAAACCCACTAGTTGATGCGAAAGAAACAACATAATAGTAGCGATGATCCAGAAATAAACGACCATGATCCGGGAAAAGGTTAAATCACGGATGAAAAACGTGAAGGCCATTAACATAAGAACCGATACGGAGGTCAACCTCAAAACCCCAAAAAACTGGTTAGGTCTGGATTGTGTGCTTGATGGATAAATAAGCCCAAACACCCGGCCATTTAAAAGAAACACCATCCAAATAGGTAATAGTGCATACAAGTACATATTTTCACTGGGTATGGGACCAGAAGGAGCAATGAGCTCCAATTTAAAACGGATTAAATAAGCAAACAACCAGGAGAGAGTTACTGCCAAAGCATCAAGGAAGAATAAGATAGTCAGGTAAAATTGACCGTGTTTCCTAATCATATATGACAAAAGAACTCGATTTCTTCCCTTTTTATCATTCCGGCTGGAATTTTAGTTTTCTAGGGAAATAAAGGATTCTAAACCAATATTAATTGAAAAATACAGGGTTTTGTATGAAGAAACGAAATCTCAAACCACCGTAAATAGAGGGGTCAGGAGTTATTGACAACAGGAAAAAGCCTGCGCACAACACAGCCTGTATGAAAGGAGAATAACCCAAAAATCCACCGGCTTCAACCGATAAGTGGGGGGGGCAGGGAAAGGTAGTAAGGAGGCTAGCTACTGAATTTGGTTTAATTGTGCAAGGATTTTTCCACGCACTTCGGCAGGAGGATTCTTCTTCAAAGCACCCTCCAGAACTTCAACCGCACGACTGGTTTCCCCCTTTTTGGAATAGGTAATACCAAGCATGTAACGAGAGTCGTGCACCTTGTTCCCTCTGGGAAATTTGTTTAAAACCGTCTCAAACTGAAGGATCGCGTCATCATACATTTCCAGCGCCACATAATTGGTGCCGATCCAGAAAGTAATATTATCCTTGAGTTTATTTGGAGGATTGCTCAGGTCCAGATTTTGGAATAGCAAAATGGACTCGTCATAGTTCCTGCTCCGATAAGCCGCCAGAGCTTTGTCATACTCTGGGGGATTCTTTGCACGTGTCCTACGTACTCTCTTTTTGCGGACAGGCGCGGCTTGGGATCTTTGCATTTTAATTCGGGTGATCTCTTCGTTAAGCCGGGCCATCTGTGCTTTTAAATCCTCGACTTCAGGCTCCAGAAAGTCAGAAGAATCTGTAACCGACGAGATGCCACTCTCCAGCCTTTCGCTCGCAGCATTGATCTTGGGCTCCAAGACGCTCAAAATCTCTTCCAGTTCCCGAACTTTGCTGATCAGCGCTTCTTGCTGACTTTGAAGGCTTTCCACATCACCTTTCAACTCACTCTTGTCAGTGCGCTGGTCTATACTGGCAAATCCATCCGGGTCCCCTTCTATAAAACCATCCTCGTCTGCATCTATATCAGAGAATCCCTTATCCTCAGCAAAAAAATCATCCTCACTGGCGCTGAACTCATCATCACCTCTACCACGGCGCCTTTCACCACGGTCCACTCTCTCATCTTCAAAAGGAAAATCTTCTTCAAAAGCCAGGTCATCGTCATCTTCACCGACCCAGGGAAGATAGCTACAACTGGTAAAAAGCAAAGAAAAGGAAAGAACCAAAATTAAAATAAGGCGGGTGAAAATGTTGGCGGGTGGCATATCTAACTCCATCAAATTCTAATAGGGATAAGTTACCCCTTAATAATCAATGAATTATATGGGGTTGACCCAAAAATGTCA
>CEWR01068369.1_pt1 | contig 11623 bp, 8 predicted proteins | sample 356321 | NCBI WGS metagenome assembly CEWR01 (sample SAMEA2621551, study PRJEB7988) | marine metagenome | biome: marine biome (ENVO:00000447); feature: mesopelagic zone (ENVO:00000213); material: "saline water (ENVO:00002010), including plankton (ENVO:xxxxxxxx)" | depth 790 m
GCTACTGCAGAAAAGCATGATTCTTTTTTTAGCCCTATAAGTGGAGGTAGAGCAATTGAAAAATTTGATGGCGATAATTTGGTTCAACAAGAGTCAGATGCATCAAGTTTCCCAAATGGAGGGATTAGAAATACATTTGAAGCAAGAGGTTATACTGCATGGGATCCTACATCTCCAGCTTTTGTGATGGGTAAAACTCTATGTATTCCAACGGTGTTTATCGCTTATACAGGAGAAGCTTTGGATTTTAAAATCCCATTGTTAAAAGCTTTGCAGGCTGTTGATAACGCAGCTACAGATGTCTGTCAATATTTTGATAAAAATATAACTAAGGTAAGTGCAAATTTAGGTTGGGAACAAGAATATTTTTTAATAGACAAGGCATTATATAACGCGCGTCCAGATATTATGATGACTGGAAGAGCTTTGGTTGGACATAATCCAGCAAAAGGTCAGCAGTTGGATGATCATTATTTTGGATCCATTCCCGGAAGAGCGGAAGCTTTTATGAAGGATTATGAAATTGAAGCATTAAAATTAGGAATACCTGTAACTACAAGGCATAATGAGGTTGCTCCAAATCAGTTTGAGTGCGCTCCAATGTTTGAAGAGACAAATTTGGCAAATGATCACAATTTATTGTTGATGGATTTGATGGAAAAGATTGCAAGGAAACACGATTTTAGAGTTTTGTTACATGAAAAACCTTTTGGAAGTTTAAATGGTTCGGGAAAACACAATAACTGGTCATTAGCAACAGATACAGGAGTTAATCTTTTAGCTCCAGGAAAGAACCCAAAAACTAATTTAAGGTTTTTGACATTCTTAGTAAACACGGTAAAAGCAATATATGATAACGCTGATATCTTAAGAGCAAGTATTGCTTCTGCGGGTAATGATCATAGGTTGGGTGCTAATGAAGCTCCTCCAGCAATTATTTCTGTGTTTCTTGGTTCTCAATTATCTGAAATGTTAGATAAGTTGGAGAAAAATGTAAAAGCAGGGAAAATGACTCCTGAAGATAAGACTGAGTTAAAGTTGAGTATCGGGAAGATTCCTCAGATTATGTTGGATAACACAGATAGAAATAGAACTTCTCCATTTGCTTTTACGGGTAACAAATTTGAATTTAGAGCAGTTGGTTCTACAGCAAACTGTGCACATTCTATGACAGCTTTAAATGTTATTGTTGCAAAACAATTACAAGAATTTAAAAAGTCTGTTGATACACGTATCGACAAGGGGTTGAAGAAAGATGAAGCAATTCTTCAGGAGCTTCAAAAACTAATTAAAGAATCAAAAGATATTCGTTTTGAAGGGAATGGATACGGAGATGATTGGGTGAAAGAAGCAGAGAAGAGAGGGTTGTCTAACTTTAAAGATACTCCAAGTGCTTTAAAGGTTATGATTAAGAAGGAAACTAAAAAATTGTTTAATGATATGGGTGTTCTTTCTAATGTAGAATTAGATGCTCGATATGAAATCGAATTAGAAAACTATATTTTGAAGTTGCAAATTGAATCTAGGACTTTGGGTGATATAGCACAAAACCATATTATACCTACAGCAATTAAATATCAAAATGTTTTAATTGAGAATGTTAAAGGGATGAATGATATTTTTGGCAAAGGTGCGGTTGATTTGGCAGCAACACAGCTTCAGATATTAAAAGATATCTCTGAACATTTAAATGGGATAAAAAATAAGTCAGAAGCAATGCTTTCTGAAAGAAAAAATGCAAATAAAATTGATGATTTCGAGAAAAAAGCAGCTGCATATTGCAATAATGTTAAACCTTATTTTGAAGAAGTAAAATATCATTCGGATAAATTAGAAATACTTATTGATGATGAGCTATGGCCTCTTCCTAAATTGAGGGAATTATTGTTCACAAGATAGTTTTTGGACAAAAAAATCCTTTTAATCCCTTTCAAATCTAATTTGAAAGGGATTTTTTTATCATACATCCTTTGATAACTTAAAAAGTTATTATACTTTAGCGGCTATTCAAAGGAATAAATTGAACTTATATTATGAAAATATTTAGAATTATTGGCGTTTTTGCCTTAGTTACAGCACTTAGTTTAAATGTGAATGCACAGAAAAACTACAAAAAAGAAGCTGATATAGCATTTAGTGGTAATAAATATTACAAGGCTATTGAAATGTATAAGAAAGCTTATACTAAAGAGTCAAAAAAAGAAGTTAAATCTGAAATTTTATTTCAAATCGCAGAATGTTACCGCGGTAAAAATGATGGTAAGCAGTCTGCTGTTTGGTATGGTAAGGCAATAAAAGCTAAATATGAAGATCCAATTGCGCTTTACTATATTGCGGAGGTATATAAGTCTCAAGGAAAATATGAAGAAGCAATTGTTCAGTATGGTAAATATAAAGCTGCCAATCCTACTGATAAAAGAGCTGATTCGGGAATCGAGTCATGTGAGCTGGCTAAAAAATGGCTTGATGCTCCTTCTAGAACAGTGGTTAATCCAATGCCATTAATCAATTCAGAAGATTTTGATTTTTCTCCTGTATTTGCTGACAAGAAGAATACAATAATTTATTTCACTTCAATGCGTCAAGGTGGAGCAGGAATGGAAGTGTCTGATATTACTGGAATGAATTTTTCTGATATTTATCAATCAAAAAGAGATAGGAAAGGAAAATGGAGCGAACCAGTTGTTTTAAATGAATCGGTTAATTCTCCAGCAAGTGAAGGTTCATCTTGTTTAAACAAAAAAAGAAATGTAATTTATTTTACAAGATGTGAGATTATAAAAAATGGTATTTCTGGGTGTGGAATTATGTCTGCTAAAAAGGCAGGGCAAAAATGGGGAGAACCAGAATATATAGCAATTACTGAGGATACTTTCAGAGTTGGTCATCCAGCAATTTCCTTAGATGATAAAGTTTTAGTTTTTGCTTCGAACATGCCTGGCGGACAAGGTGGTAAGGATTTATGGTATATTACTTATGATAAGAAAGCTAAAACTTGGTCACAAGCTACTAATTTAGGGTCTGAGATTAATACTCCTGGAGATGAAATGTATCCTTACATTAGAGAAAATGGAGAGTTATACTTTTCTTCTAACGGTCATAAAGGAATGGGTGGGTTAGATTTATTTAAATCTGCAAGTACTGGAGCAAATCAATGGAGTGGAGTTGAGAACTTAAAGGTGCCAATGAATTCTGCTTCTGATGATTTTGGAATTGTATTTGAAGGAGATAAAGAAAGAGGTTTTTTTACTACTGGTAGAGAAGGTGGTAAAGGTGGTGATGATATTTGGGAATTCTATTTGCCTCCAATGTTATTTTCTTTAGAAGGAATTGTTAAAGATGTCGAGACAAGTAAGGCATTGGCTAATGCAAAAATTAAGTTAATTGGTACTGATGGAAGTTCTGTAGAAACAACTACTGATGAAAATGGAAATTTCTTTTTTGTTGAAAATGGTCCTGATAGATTCTTAAATCCAGAGACTTCTTACTCTTTAGTTGTTGAGAAACAAAAGTATTTAGTTGCTAAAGGAAAAGAAACAACTGTAGGTTTAGATGGGTCTAAGAAATTCTTTCATGAATATGCTTTGCAACCTTTCCAAGATGTTGTTATTAAATTACCACTTATTGAGTATAAAACAGCTAAATGGGACTTACAACCACAGTATAAAGATTCTTTAAATTACTTGTATAATATTATGGCTGAAAATCCAACCTTAATTATTCAATTAAGATCTCATACAGATCACAGGGGTTCTACTTCTGCGAATCAGAGGTTATCTCAAAAGAGAGCTCAGTCTTGTGTGGATTATTTAGTGAAAGAAAAAGGAGTTCACCCTGATAGAATTAAAGCAAAAGGAATGGGAGAGAATGATCCAATTAAAGGTGCAGGAGATGTTGTTTTAACAGCAGTATACATTTCTAAATTAAAAACAAAAGAAGAGAAAGATGCAGCGTTACAACGTAATAGACGTACTGACTTTAAAGTAATAGGTGATGACTTTGTGCCTCCATCAGCTTCGGCTACTGAAGGGACAAAGTAGTTTATTAACACATTATTTAAAAACATCCTGATAACTTTCAGGATGTTTTTTTTATATATATATGTTAACAAATTTGATAGTATTAAATTTGTGAAAAATTGAGAAGAATGGATAAATCTGGAAGATATATGCAAAGAGGTGTTTCTGCCGATAAGGAAGATGTACACAATGCGATAAAGAATATTGATAAGGGGTTGTTCCCTAAAGCTTTTTGTAAAATTATTCCAGATCATTTAACAGGCGATTCCGATTATTGTGTTATTATGCATGCTGATGGAGCAGGAACAAAATCATCTTTAGCATATGCTTATTGGAAAGAAACTGGAGATATTACAGTTTGGAAAGGGATTGCTCAGGATGCGTTAATAATGAATATTGATGATTTATTGTGTGTTGGAGCTGTAGATAATATTTTATTATCATCTACAATTGGAAGAAATAAGAATTTGATCCCTGGAGAAGTTTTAGCGGCTTTGATTAATGGTACAGAAGAATTATTAGAAGATTTAAAAAGTCAAGGAATAGGAATTCATTCAACAGGTGGTGAAACTGCTGATGTTGGAGATTTGGTGAGAACTATTATTGTTGATTCTACGGTTACGTGTCGTATGAAAAGGGCTGACATTATAGATAACGCAAATATTGTAGTTGGAGATGTAATTGTTGGATTAGAATCATTCGGGCAAGCATCTTACGAAAATGAGTATAATGGAGGGATGGGAAGTAACGGTTTAACATCTGCAAGACATGATGTTTTTAATAAATCTGTTGCAGAAAAGTATCCTCAAACTTTTGATCCTAGCGTACCAAGTGATTTGGTTTATTCTGGTAGTTACGGATTGACTGATAATGTTGAAGGTGCTCCCTTAAATGCTGGTAAAATGGTTTTATCACCAACTAGGACTTATGCACCGATTATAAAAAATATATTAGATAACCACCATGGAAATGTCCACGGTATGGTTCATTGTAGTGGAGGAGCTCAAACAAAAATTTTACATTTTGTAGATGATCTACAAATTGTAAAAGACAACATGTTTGATGTGCCACCATTGTTTAAAATGATACATGAACAGTCTGGTACAGATTGGAAAGAAATGTATAAGGTATTTAATATGGGACATAGAATGGAAATTTATGTTCCTCAAGGAATTGCAAACGATATTATTGCTATTTCAAAATCATTTAATGTTGATGCTAAAATTGTTGGTAGAGTAGAAGCACAAGGTAAAAAGCAATTAACAATTAAAAGTGAATTTGGAGAGTTCGTTTATAACTAAGATAAGATGAGTAGTTTATTAAAGAAATTAGAACAGATTAGTATTCGTTATGATCAGGTTAGCGAGCAAATTGTAGATCCTGAGATTATTTCGGACATGACTCGTTATGTAAAGATTAATCGTGAATATAAAGAGTTAGGTACTATTGTAAAGGTTTACAATAGGTATAGGGATGTCATAGATAATATAGCAGCATCAAAAGAAATTATAGCTACAGAAACAGACCGAGAGTTTGTAGATATGGCTAAAATGGAATTAGATGAATTACTTTCCGAAAAATCCAAAATGGATGAAGAAGTAAAGATTATGTTGATTCCTAAAGATGAGGAAGATAGCAAGAATGTTATTATTGAGATAAGAGCCGGTGCTGGTGGAGATGAAGCAAGTATCTTTGTTGGAGATTTGTACAGAATGTACATAAAGTGGTTAGAAAGGAAAGGTTGGAAAACAGAAACGATTACAATGCAAGAAGGAACTTCTGGAGGGTTTAAAGAGGTTTCATTTAGTGTTGAAGGAGAAAATGTATACGGTGTTTTAAAGTTTGAGTCTGGTGTTCATCGAGTTCAAAGAGTTCCTAAAACAGAAACACAAGGACGAGTGCATACCTCAGCAGTAACTGTGGCAGTTTTACCAGAAGCAGAAGAAGTTGATGTTGTTGTAAGGAAAGAAGACATTAGAAAGGATACTTATAGATCATCTGGAGCAGGTGGTCAGCACGTAAATAAGACAGAATCTGCTGTTCGTTTAACTCACCTTCCAACAAATACTGTTGTAGAGTGTCAGGATGGTCGTTCTCAAATTAAAAATTATGCACAGGCATTAAAAGTTTTGAGAGCTCGACTTTATGAAGCAGAAGTAATTAAAAAGGAATTAGAACGAGCAACAAATAGAAAATCGCAAGTTTCTACTGGTGATAGATCTGCAAAAATTAGAACTTATAACTATCCGCAAGGAAGAGTTACCGATCATAGAATTGGTTTAACATTATATAGTTTAGATAATATTATTGCAGGTGATATTGATGAGATAGTTGAAGGATTAAAAATTGCCGAAAATTCTGAAAAGCTTGCAGCAGGACTTGATAGTTAATAGATTATGAATAAGCAAGAATTAATAAATCAGATTAAAATAAAGAAATCATTTTTATGTATTGGTTTGGATGCTGACATTGATAAAATCCCTAAACATTTATTAGAAGAAGAAGACCCAATCTTTGAATTTAATAAAAAAATTATTGATGCAACTAAAGATTTGTGTGTTGCTTACAAACCTAATACTGCATTTTACGAAAGTTTAGGTTCAAAAGGCTGGGAGAGTTTAGAGAAGACTATTGATTATATTCCAAAGGATATTTTTACCATTGCAGATGCAAAAAGAGGTGATATTGGTAATACTTCTAAGATGTATGCTAATGCGTTTTTAAATACACTAAATTTTGATTCAGTAACTGTTGCACCATATATGGGAAGTGACTCTGTAATGCCATTTTTAGAGTTTGAAGATAAATGGGTAATTCTTTTAGCACTTACTTCAAACAAAGGTGCTGATGATTTTCAGTTTTTTAATAATGGGAAAGAACAGTTGTTTGAAAAGGTTTTGAAACAATCTAAAAATTGGGGCAACGATAAAAATTTAATGTATGTTGTTGGTGCTACAAGACCAGAAATATTTACAGAGATAAGAAATATCGTTCCTGATAGCTTTTTATTAGTACCAGGAGTTGGAGCACAGGGAGGTTCTTTGTCTGAAGTATGTAAATACGGTATGAACAAAGATTGTGGTTTGTTAGTTAATTCTTCAAGAGGAATTATTTATGCAGGTAAAGATCAAAATTTTGCGGATTCAGCAAGAAATTCTGCTTTGGAAATTCAAAAAGAAATGGCTATCTTGTTAAAAGAATTATTAGGGTAGGATTCAATATTTTTCATTCATTTTAAATTAAACAAGACATGGGACCAGAAATTATTTTTAAAATCATTTTAGCAGTATTAGCAGTTCTTTTCATTACAGGATTATTCTTTATCGTAAAACAAAAAACAGCAGTAGTAATTGAACGTTTAGGAAAGTTTCATAAGGTAGCGAGTTCTGGATTTAATCTTAAAATTCCTATTATAGATAAGAAAGCTGGTACCGTTAACCTCAGGGTGATGGAGTTGCCAGTAGAAGTAGAAACAAAAACAAAGGATGATGTATTTGTTCGTATGATTGTTTCTGTTCAGTATTATGTTGTAGAAAGTAACGAAGGGATAAGACAATCTTTTTATAAGTTTGATAATCCTGCTCGTCAGATTCAGTCTTATGTATTTGATTCTATTCGTTCTGAAGTTCCCAATATGTTATTAGATGATGTGTTTAGTGAAAAAGATAAAATAGCGCAAGCCGTTCAAAAAGAGTTGTCAGAAACCATTGCAGAATATGGTTTTGCTATCGTAAAAGCCTTAATTACAGATATTGATCCAGATGCAAAAGTGAAGCATGCAATGAATGAGATTAATGCTGCAAAACGAATGAAAGAAGCAGCTAAGGAATATGCTGAAGCAGATAAAATTAAAGTAGTTGCAGCAGCAGAAGCAGAAGCTACTAGTAAAAAACTACAAGGGGAAGGTATTGCTGCACAACGTGTTGCAATAGCAAATGGTTTAAAAAATTCTGTAGAAGAAGTAAGAGGTGCTATGGAAGATGGTGTTACTGGTCGTGAGGTAATGAATATGTTATTTATGACACAGCATTATGATACGATTAGTCGTTTAGCTGAAGATGGAGTGAATACTATTTTCATGCCTTATTCTCCAAGTAGTGTTGGTGATCTTCAAACTCAAATTCAATCAAGCTTACTTTCAGCCGATACAATAACCAAAACAACTAAAGCTGCAGATGTTTCAAAAGCGACTAAGAAAAGTATGGAAGCTAGAAGACCTCAAGGAGGTGATTCAGTTGATCCAGAAGATTTTGAATAGTATTATGTTTTAGTTTAATAATGATTGTATGATAGATTGCTTATGTAATATGTCAGAATATTAGTTTATTAAAGCATTTATTTCTAACATCATTTAATTCAATTATTTTAGTATTTTCCCTTTGAAAGAGGATTTTCTTCATTACATTTGGAAGTATAAATTGTTTGATACTTCAAACCTTATCACGCAAAATGATAAAGAAATTGAGGTGTTAAACTTTGGGATGCATAATACTGATGCTGGGCCCGATTTTTTTAATGGTAAAGTTAAAATTGGTAAAACCATTTGGGCGGGAAATATTGAACTTCATATAAATTCTTCTGATTGGATGAAGCACAAGCATCAAAATGATAAAGCTTATGATAATGTGATTCTTCACGTTGTTTACAATAATGATAAACAGATTTTAGATAAGGCTGGAAATGCTATTCCTACATTAGAGTTGAATGGCTTAATAGATGAAAAAGTAATAATTAAGTACAAACATCTTGTTCATCAGACCGATACGGTCCCTTGTGGAGAGCAAATAAAAACAGTTGATGAGTTTACTGTTCAATCATGGATTAATCGTTTGGCAATTGAGCGGTTGGAACGTAAATCTGCTGAAATAGAGGGAACACTTAATCTTAATAAAAATGATTGGGAAGAAACGTTTTACCAATACCTGTTTAAGTATTTTGGGTTAAAGGTAAATGCTTTACCATTTGAGTTATTAGTAAAAAATACTCCGCTTAAAATAATTGAAAAGCATCACGATTTGTTTTCGATAGAAGCCTTACTTTTTGGTCAGGGAGGTTATTTGGATAGTGATGTTGAAGATGAGTATTTTCTAAAGCTTAAAAAAGAATATCATTTTCTTAAATCAAAATTTGATTTAACATCTTTAGATAATAGTGTTTGGAAAATGCTTAGAATGCGACCAAGTAATTTCCCGACTTTAAGAATTTCGCAATTGGCGAACTTGTTAAGTAGGGAAACTAGGATGTTTTCTAAAATGATAGAAACAGAATCAATAAAAGAAATTCAAGATATTTTTAAAGTAGAAGCTTCTGAGTATTGGAACTGTCATTATCAATTCGGGAAATTGGTTGAAGAAGATAAAAAGAAGAAAATTGGGATTAATACAATAAATAGTATCATTATTAATGTTATTGTACCTTTCACTTTTGTTTATGGAAAAAAGAACCAGAAAGAAGAATTAGTTGATAAATCTTTAAATTTGCTTGAAAGTATTAAAGCAGAGAATAATTCAATTATCAAAAAATGGAATGAATTAGGGCTTAAAACTAGTAATGCCATGCAAACTCAATCTTTGTTGGAGTTAAAGAATAATTATTGTTCTCAGAAAAAATGTTTAAATTGCAGTATCGGAAATAAAATACTCCAACAATGATTATTAAAATTCTATCATATTTCGAAAAAAAGGCCTTTGGAGTTTGCTCTTGGTGGGGAGACAAACTTCAGCTAAAATCTAGTAGAATAAGAATGTCTTTTATTTACCTTTCTTTTTTAACTTTTGGATCTCCTATTTTTATTTACCTAATTATGGCTTTTATTATAGAGCATAAAGATTATTTAAAGTTAAAAAAACGTAAATCAGTTTGGGATATCTAAAGTAAACTATGTTCAATTTTACTTATTTTAGAAAAGTCTACATTGCTTTACTCCTTCTTATAACAATTCTATTTGTTGGAATTACTGGATTTATTTTTATAGAAGATTATTCTTTGGGAGAAGCATTTTATATGACTGTAATTACTATTTCTACAGTTGGATTTAATGAGGTTAGACCTTTATCTGATGTTGGTAGAGTTTTTACTGCATTTTTAATTATCTTTAGCTTTAGTACATTTGTATATGCGGTAACATCTATTTCTAATTATATATTAGATGGAGAGTATAAAATCTATTTTAGAGATTTAAGAATAAATAAAAAAGTGAATAAAATATCTGGTCATACAATAATTTGCGGTTACGGTAGAAACGGCATGCAAGCTGCAGTAGAGCTTAAAGCTCATCGCAGAAAATATATTGTTATAGAACAAGATAAAGATCTAAATGAGGCTTTACGGGAGGAGCATGATATCCTTTTTATTGAAGGGGATGCTACTTTAGATAAAGATTTAGAGAGAGCAGGAATTGCAACTGCTACTTCGTTAATTACAACCTTACCTAAAGATGCCGATAACCTTTTTGTAGTGTTAACAGCAAGAGAAATGAATCCTGATTTATTAATTATTAGCAGAGCTTCTAAAGATAATTCTGATAAAAAATTAAAGAGAGCTGGAGCCGACAATGTAATAATGCCTGATAAGATCGGTGGAGCACACATGGCTTCTTTAGTTATTAAACCTGATGTAATCGAGTTTATGGATTATGTTATGGGGCAAGGAACTAGTTCTGTTAATTTAGAAGAAATTACATTTGAAAACTTGCCAGATTCGCTAAAGAATAAATCAATTAGAGAGTTAGGAATACGAGATAAGTCGGGAGCTAACATTGTTGGTTTTAGAACTAGAGATGGTGAATATATTATTAATCCTTCACCAGATACTATTATTACTCCATTGGCAAAAATATTTGTTTTAGGTACTCTAGAACAAATTGATGCTTTTAGAGAATTTGCTACTCAGCAAAATTTATTAGATAATTAGGCGTTAAAGTCACTATAGAACAGAATAAAAATTTGCCGTAAAGAGTTTCTAGAATTCATAAAGAAAATAAGTGTAAATACTTGAATTCTTAAGAATTAAAAACTCTTTGTGATCTTAGCCTAAAACCTTTGATTTCTTAGCGGTTAAAAAATAAATATATTGAAAATATTAGTTACAGGAAGTAATGGCCTTTTAGGTCAAAAACTAATTCAATTATTATCTAAAAAAGATAATGTTGAACTTTTAGCAACTTCAAAAGGAGAAAATAGATTTAATATTAAAGAAGGCTATCACTACCAATCTTTAGATATTACAAATAGAACAGAAGTGTTAAATGTTGTTGATGGGTTTCAACCCGATGCAATAATTAATACCGCAGCAATGACTAATGTTGATGCTTGCGAATCTGACAAAGAATTGTGTTGGGATTTAAATGTAAATGCTGTTAAGTATTTTATTGAAGCTGCAGAGAAGAATAATTCACATTTAATACATCTTTCTACAGATTTTGTTTTTGATGGAAAGGATGGACCTTATAAGGAAGATGACCAACCTAATCCTTTAAGCTATTACGGAGAGTCAAAATATGAGGCAGAAAAATTATTAGAAGCAAGTAAGATTAAGTGGAGTATAGCGAGAACAATTATTGTTTACGGAATTGCAGATGATATGAGTCGTTCTAATATTGTGCT
>CEWR01072489.1_pt1 | contig 11623 bp, 7 predicted proteins | sample 356321 | NCBI WGS metagenome assembly CEWR01 (sample SAMEA2621551, study PRJEB7988) | marine metagenome | biome: marine biome (ENVO:00000447); feature: mesopelagic zone (ENVO:00000213); material: "saline water (ENVO:00002010), including plankton (ENVO:xxxxxxxx)" | depth 790 m
CCCCACATGCGATGATAGATGCCGACCGGCGGCGTGATATCGACCGAGGCATGACCAAATCGGAGAAGGGACGTGGGGGTCTGCTGGATGGTTTCTTTCATCGGTAAAAATCGATCCATCGAATGGAAAGGCTTTGCGGATTATCCTTTAACAGGACTGCGGGAAGCGTCACTTCAAAGTATCCGTCCAGGAGCGGCATTTTCGGCTGGCCCGCAGTTTTTGTATTCTTGATCTGAACCGGCATCCAAAACGGTGACTCCTCGTCAACCGACTGCCTGCGTTCTCCGGGGGCGTGGACAACTTCGCATAATTGTCTGTGCGGTTCGTAGCTCAGGATTGAAATGTCGATCGAGCTCGTGCCATTACCGATGTGCAGTGATTCGAGACCGCGCAGGTGCAGTCGCAGGACGAGAGTCGTCGGCCACTGGTCATTGGCTGCCGAGAGTTTCATGCGGCCAATGCCAATGGCACTGCGTACGTCGACGATCGTTCGGCCGGCCTTTTCCTCCACTGCAATAACTTCGCCGCGCACATCGGCGGTGGGGTGCACGATCACCGGGATCGCCAGGCTTATATTGCTGCCCGCGACCAGGGACAAAAGTACGGTAGCAAAGTTTCGTGCAAGCATGTGTGTGCAGGTTCGTGTTGTCACAATTCAGAATTGGCGCCGCTGGACAGAGCGGCGACCCGAACTACCTTCAGGGATCTCAAAAAAACACAAAGAAGGTACCCCATGTATAATCAGCGCGCCTTGCGCCTCAAAGAAAAACTGCGAAACGGCGAACCGATTGTCGGCATCTGGATCGATCTGGAATCAGCCGTGGCTGCTGGTCTAATCGCCGGCTGTGGATTCGACTGGGTAGTAGTCGATGGCGAGCACGGAGTGTTCGATCGGGTCGGTCTGCACCAGATTGCGATGGCGTTCAAGGGGACAGAGACCGTACCCTTTGTCCGCGTGCCTTGGAATGACATGGTGATGATCAAGCAAATGCTGGACATGGGTTTCGAGGGCATCGTTACACCGCAGACCAATACGGTTGAAGACGTTCGAAAAGCCGTCGCTGCCTGCCGCTACCCGCCGGATGGCTGCCGCGGCTTCGGCAATACTTATGCGGCGAACTACGGCCGAGACGAGGACGAGTACTCCCGGCTCGCCAACGACCTGATCTTCTGCGTCGTGCAGGTCGAGAGCATTCACTCCGTCAACGAAATCGAGGAAATGATCAGTGTCCCCGGTCTCGACGGCCTGATCTACGGACCCAACGACATGTCCGGGACGACCTCGCGATTCCGCGACATGGCCAATCCCGAGTTGCTCGATGCGATCGACCGGATCGAGTCCGTGGCAATTGCTGCAGGTATTCCGGTAGGTGCTGGTCTGAATACCAAGACGATGGCGGAGCAGATCGCTTCCGGCGCTCAACTCATCCTCGAAGGGTCGGTGCTCGATTTGATCCGGCAAGGCGCCGACGACATCGTGAACACATTTCGCGAGATTCCGACCAATTAAAAGTGGGCGCCGTGCCTTTGACATTCAGTAAGGAAAGCCGCCTTATTGCGAAAACAGCAACGGCTGTTCCAGGCACTGGCACAGGGACTCCAGGAACCTGCCGCCGTCGGCGCCGTCGATGACCCGATGGTCGATGGTCAGACTCACCGTCACCATGTGACGCGGCACAATGGTATCGTTGACCACTGCCGGTTCGTGATTGATCCGGCCGATGCCGAGAATGGCGCACTGCGGCAGATTGAGGATCGGTGAGAACGCATCGACAGGATACAGGCCGAGGTTGCTCACCGTAAAAGTCCCACCTTTCATGTCGTCGACCTTCAGCTTGCCGTCTCGTGCTGTTGCTGCCAGCGCCCGGAGTTCCTGGTCGATCTGCGCAATGGACTTGGTATTCGCCTGGCGGATCACGGGGACCAGCAGACCTTTGTCGGTGTCGACTGCGACGGACATGTGCACGTCGCCGTGGATCACGATGGCATCGTCCTGCCACTCGGCGTTCAGGATCGGATGGCGTTCGATTGCCAGGCACGCCAGATGAATGAACATGGCAGTCGGACTCGGCGCCTGTTTGCCCTCGCTCTTCATTGTTTCGCGTGCCGTTACCAGATTGGTTGCGTCGAGCTTCACACTCAACGTCACGGGCGCCGCTTCGGTGACGCCGGCGACCATACGCCTGGCGATGGTGCGACGTGTCGCGGAGATCGGGATGCGTGACGCACTCAACGATGATGCCGCCGGTGCGGAGTCCGCAGCATTGCGGACATCACATTCGCGGATGCGCCCGCCCTTGCCGGTGCCGGCCAAGGTCGTCGGGTCAAGGCCCAACTCGCCGGCGACTCGGGCGGCGCGCGGGCTGATCAAAATGGTTTCGTCATTATTTGCGGTCGTCGCAATTTGGGGAGCGGGCTCTGGTGCAGCGGCGGCATCGCGAATGTCGTTGATGCGGATGCGTCCGCCCTTGCCCGTGGCCGCGACTGCGGTCAGGTCGACACCGAGCTCGCGCGCCAGACGCCGGGTCGCTGGTGTGGACGAGGGGGCTGCGGAACTCGCAGCCGGGGCGTCAGGCGTCGCGGGGGGCGTCGGCGCTCCGGCAGCGGCCGTCTCCCAGGTCGGCGGTTCGCCGTCTTTCGTCACACATCCGAGAACCTGGCCGACCATCACGGTGCCGCCGGGTTCCGGGGCATCGGGAGCAACGCGCAGGATGCCGGTGTCGAAGCCTTCGACTTCCTGGATGCCCTTGTCGCTCTCGAGCTCGTAAAGCGATTCGCCTTCCTCGACGTAGTCGCCGTCGTTCTTCAGCCACTGGGTGAAGATGCCTTCTTCCATCGTCCAGCCGAGGCGGGGCACTGTGATTTCTACTGCCATAATGGGGGAAGGTTTCAGGTGTCGGGTTTCAGGTTTCAGTGAAACGGTCGGAGCGGGCTATTCTGCCATGAGATCCCGGATTGCTGCGGCGATTTCTTCAGTGCTCGGCACGACGGCAGCTTCCAGAGTCGGACTGTAGGGCGTCGGGGAATGGGCACCGTTGAGCCGTTTGATTGGCGCATCGAGATCGTTGAAGCCTTGATCAACCACCTGTGCTGCGATCTCTCCACCAACACCGCAGGGTGCGAACGTCTCGTCAACGATGAGCAGGCGGCCGGTCTTCGCCACCGACGCGAGAATGGTTGCTGTATCCAGCGGGGAGATCGTGCGCGGATCGATCAATTCCACACGGACGCCTTCAGCGTCCAGGCCTGCAGCAGCTTCGCCGGCGAGCTGCACCATACGGGCAATCGCGACAACCGTCACATCCGCGCCTTCACGCACGATCGCGGCCTTGCCGAAAGGGATTTCGTAGTCCTCTTCGGGGACCGGACATTTCGACGAGAGCAGTTCCTTGTGCTCGAGGAAGATCACCGGGTCGTTGCAACGCAGGGCGTGTGTAAACAGACCCTTGGCATCGTATGCATTCGACGGCACGACGACGCGCAGTCCCGGGAAGTTGGCATACATCGGATAGTACGCCCCGGAATGATGAGTAGCCGCTGAGTGACCGATACCGAAACAACCGCGCAGCAGAATCGGCACCGGCAGTGCGCCGCTGGTCATGTACTGCATCTTGGCGATCTGATTGATGATCTCGCCGACGGCATCGAGGATGAAGTCGCCGAACATGAAGTCGATGATCGGTCTCGTGCCGGTCATCGCGGCACCGGTCGTGAGCCCGACAAAGCCGCGTTCGCAGATCGGCGTGTCGCAGAGACGAACAGGCCCGTACTTGTCATAGAGTCCGGTGGTCGTGGCGAAGTTTCCGCCGCGTTCGCCGATGCCTTGGCCCATCACGAAGATCGTAGGGTTGATTGCCATCTCGAAAGTCAGGGCTTCGAGCGTTGCCTGCATGTAGGAAAGTTCGCGATCGGTCGTATTCGGTCCCGGCTCAGTCACGGTGCGGTCGGTGGCGGCATAAACATGCAGCGAGGCGGTGGCGGGGTCGGGGTATTCGCTGGCCTCGGCGAATTCGCGTGCCGCGGTCGTGGCGTCGGCAATCTCTTCGTCGATAGCGTCGAGCTCGTCAGGCGCGGCACAACCGTCGGCGATGAGGTACTCGCGCAGGGCCTTGATCGGGCAGCGTTGCTTCCAGGCGTCTACATCTTCGCGGGTGCGATAGGTGAAGTCGCCCATGCCCTCGGCGTGCGGCCGGGTGCGATAGGTCGTGCACTCGAGCAGGGTGGCACCGCCGCCGGAGCGAGCCCGTTCCACAGCTTCGGCGGTAGCAGTGTGGACCGCGAATACATCGTTGCCGTCGACAACGACACCGGGCAGATTGTAGGCCGCCGCGCGCTCGGCAATGTTCGGGTTGCCTCCGGAGTCGGTGATGGCGACCTCGGTTGCGAACTGGTTGTTTTCGCAGACAAAGATGACCGGCAGGTTGAAGATGCTTGCCAGGTTCAAGCCTTCGTGGAAGGCGCCGTTGTTCGAACCGCCGTCGCCGAAAAAGGCGACAGCGACATTGTCGGACGCTAATACTTTGAAACTGTAGGCCGCGCCCAGGGCCTGCAGGATGCATGGGCCTACAATGCCGCTGGTCCCCATGAGGCCAACGTCCGGCGCGAACAGGTGCATGCTGCCGCCGCGGCCGCCGGAGACGCCGTCGGCGCGGCCGAACAACTCGGCAATGACTTCACGGGCGGGCACGCCTTTGGCCAGCGCATGGCCGTGGCCGCGATGGGTGCTGAAAACCACGTCGTCATTACTGAGATGGGCGCAGACGCCGGCGGCAATCGCTTCTTCGCCGACATAGGTGTGGCAGGCACCGTGGATGAGGCCTTTTTGGAACGAGCGTGCCAGTTCCAACTCGCATTTACGGATCACCAGCATCGTACGGAAGAGCGACAAAAGCTCGTCCTTTGATAAATCTACAGTGGCTTCAGTGGCAGTAAGCATGGTGTGTGTACGAGGTTCGAGGTTAGCTCCGGGGATCGGACCTATACAATGCCGTCTAAAGAGTTAATCGGCAAGAAAGGGAAAGGGATTTTGGACAGGGAATGGGAGAATCGATTTCCCTTTCGCACCCGTATTCCTTATATTGCGCAGCCCGCCGAAACGCCATAAACATCAAGTGGAATCCAAGTCAATCGCCTACAGCGCCGCTTCAAGGACGGCCTGACAATCGTCCAGTTCCAGCGTCTGCGGGTTGCACGGGGTCGAGTGATCGGCCAAAGCTGCCTCGGCGATGCCTTCGAAATGTGCCGGGGTCACGCCGAGTTCGCTGAGCCTGGCGGGCAGGCCGAGGGCGGTGTTCAATTCGTCAAAGGCATTGGCGACAGCATCTGCGCCGGCGCCGGCGCCCATGACTTGCGCCATGGCGTCCATTTTCCCGGGGCAGGCCGAAGCGTTGAAACGGATCACGTGCGGCAGGAAAATCGCATTGAGCATGCCATGGTGCAGGCGCGGTTCCTGCAAGGCGCCGAGCGGATGGCTGAGGCTGTGGATCAGGCCGAGTCCCTTCTGAAAGGCCAGGGCGCCCTGAGTCGAGGCCATCATCATCTCACTGCGATAGGCGATGTCGTTCGGCGCCTTTACTGCCGCTGGCAGGTTTTTCCAGGCGCGACCGAGGCCGTCGAGTGCAATAGCATCGGCCACGGGATTGAACTTCGGGCTGCAAAACGTTTCGACACAGTGCGAGATGGCATCGATACCCGTGGCGGCGGTCAGTTGCGTCGGCATGCCGAGCGTGAGCTGCGGATCGCAGACCGCCGCGGTCGGAATCAAATGCTTGCTGATCAGCCCGAGCTTGGCGCCGGACGCCACCGTGATCAATGCCGCGCGTCCAACTTCGCTGCCGGTGCCGGCCGTCGTTGGCACCGCAAACAGCGGCGGCATGTCGGCTGTGATCAGCGACAGTCCGCCATGGATGAGGGCGTATTGTTCGAGTGGCTCCGGGTGGGTGACGAGCAGGGCAATGCCTTTGGCGCAATCGATCGGTGAGCCGCCACCCAGTGCTATGATCCCGTCGCAGTCGTTCCCACGGTAAGCGGCGAGCCCGGCCAGCACGCTTTCTTCGGTGGGATTAGTCGGGATGTCTGCGAACATCGCAGCCGGCTCGCACGGCACACGCCCATGCATGCCGAGGGCGACGAGTCCCTGGTCTGTAACGAGCAACGGCCGCGCGACGTTGTGTGCCTCGCAGAGGTTGCGGAGTTCACAAATTACGCCCGGGCCAAAATAGATGTCGGTGAGGTAACTGATCGTCGGGGGCATTGGAGCATCCAAAGGTATGGTTGTACGAGTGATTGCCTATAAAGTCGTGCGGATCGCCGATTCTGCCACTTCCGGTTGCGTCTGAATACTGCGCAATACATTCCGCAACACAATTCCCCAAGAACCCGAAGCATACGGGGTGACCGCCACTTTTGTAAGGGAACTCTTACCGGGATTCATTCAGATATCGAATTCGTCTGTCGATATCTGTGTTCACTGAATGATACGGCTGCGTCAGGTTGCCGGAATCGAAAACCGTCTGGCGAATATGCTCCACGTCGTCGGCGCCGACCGCGCTGGTGAAAATCGGCAGCAGATACTCGATGCCGGTCGCTGAGGGTTTCATCAGTTCGCTATCGTAGAATGACCGGTGCATCTTGCGGGGGTGAATGTGTCCCCATCGGTCGATAAAGGCACTGCCCGGACAGCTGTCCAGATAAAATCCCTGGGCCCGGTTCCATTGCAGCAGTGATACCGCACCGCTCCGGCCATCGACCAGCATATCGACCGCCTGGCCGCCAAGTCCGGACGCGTGGTGCCGGTCAAAACGCACCGGACGCCCGCCGCGCTGGGTGTGGCCGACTTTCCGGGTGAATACGGCTGACCCCGGTCGCGCACCGCGCCGCACCTTGTTGAAGTATTCCTCGCCAATGCGCTCCAGCAACAGGTGCTTCAAGGCCTCTGCCGCACCGGTCAGGACGGCGTTGCCGGCGGGGTCGGTTGAGCTATGTTCGCTGCCCAGGTCGTTGCCGTTTTCGTCGACGACGCCTTCGCCGCAGACAATCACGACATTTTTCTGGGCGTCGTAGATTTCCATCACCCGCGCTGCCAGTCGATCGAGGTTGACGCCGGCCTCCGGCACCAGCACGATGTCCGGCTGACCGTAGGCTGCCCCCAGGGCAATGTACCCTGAATGCCGTCCCATCACTTCGACGATGACAATGCGCCGATGGCTCTCGGCCGTGGTGCGTACCCGTTGTATGCCATGGGCTGCCTCGAACACTGCGGTGGCATAGCCGGGTGTGCAGTAGTTGATCATCTGCTCGATATCGAAAGCGCCGCTGTCGGGGCGCTGGATGTAACGGAAACCGCCGTCCCCGGTGACTTCCCGGTCCCAGTTTTCGACTTCTTCGGCGTAGTTGAGGCCGAGATCGTTGTCGATGGTCTTAGGTGCGAGCACGGTGGGAATGAACTGGGCCAGCGGCTGCAATCCGTTCATCGTGCCGTCGCCGCCAATGCAGATGAGTCCGTCCAGTCCGAGTTGCTGCAGGCGGTTGCCGACGGCGTCGATCTGGTCTTTGCGCTTCGGATCCACGTATGTGCGTGACGAGCCGATAATCGTTCCCCCACGCGTCGGCTCGAGTTCCGGAATCGGCTGGAACAGCGGATTGAGATGCACGTGCGGCACGGCCTCGTTCATGAGGCTGCCGAAACCGCGCATCAACCCGTACACTTCGATACGCATCTCATTGGCGCGCGTGATCGCGCCATGGAGCGTTGCGTTGAGGGCAGGGGTGTCGCCTCCTGCGGTAAGGATACCGATTCGCTTCATCTATGGAAAAATCTCAGCTTCGGGTTTGCTGGTTTCAGGTGGATTGCTCGGCACCTGCCGCTTATCGAGTCACATATTCCCCGACACCTGACACCTCGAACTGCCAATAGGCAAGTGCCGCACTGGTACGAAAACTGCTTCTCATAGTGTTATGGCCTTTCCATACTTTCTGCAGGAGACGGTGCTTTACGGCTGCCACGTTCCGGTTGCAATCGCATCAGGTCGCGGTATATTTAGTAACTGCTTGATTTAATGGTAGTTACGTTCTTTTGATCGGCGGGTCCCGGCCGTATCTGCCTCGTCTGCTGCCGTAACCGACGGGGTGCAGGTGTCGGGACCTGTTCGTGTAGCCCCCGAAGGGATCCGGGATGACATGAGTGCGATTGCGATCACTGCGACATTTACTGCCGAACCGGTTGGCGAAGTCCTCGACTTCTGGCTAACCGAGTTGGATATGCCTGGTACCGTCGCGTTTGCGCGGTATAACCAGGTCTTTCAGGAGTTGCTCGCCGATTCCGGCCTGCTTGCCTCGAACCGTGGCGGGCTCAACGTCGTGCTCGTACGCCTGGCCGACTGGCGTGAGACGGCCGGCGCTGTCGACGATTTCATCGCTGCCATGACTGCTGCAGCCAGAACAGCCCCGTCACCGTTGCTGGTCGTTCTCTGTCCATCGCTGCAGCCGCAGACAAACGATGAGCAGCGGATCGCTGCGGCCCTGGCACCACTCGCCGGCGTACGCACAATCGTCGCCGAACAACTTTGTCGTCGATTGCGGAGCTCGCAAATTCACGACACTGCCGCCGAGCACGCCGGGCATGTGCCGTACACGGATCTTTTCTTTGCCGAGCTGGGCACCGCGATTGTGCGGCATGTCTACGATGCGTCGCGCACACCGTTGAAGGCAATCGTCCTCGATTGTGACAATACCTTGTGGACCGGCATCTGTGGAGAAGACGGTCCCGATGGCGTGGTTATCGATGAACCGCGGCGTAAGCTCCAGAGTTTTATGGTCGCCCAGCACGATGCCGGCAGACTGCTGTGCCTGTGCAGCAAGAATCATCAGGCGGACGTCGATGCTGTGTTCGAGCGCCAGGAGATGCCGCTTGCCAGTGACCATATCGCTGCGACCCGCATCAACTGGAACGCGAAGTCTGTAAACCTAACGGAGCTGGCAGCGGAACTGCAGTTGGGGCTGGACAGTTTTGTTTTTGTTGATGACAATCCTGTGGAATGCGCCGAGGTCCAGGCCGGCTGTCCAGAAGTCACGACAATCAACCTGCCGGACAGCCCGGAAGTGCTTCCGGAGTTTCTCGATAATCTGTGGATTTTCGACCACTTCGAAACGACCGCGGAAGATCGCCGGCGCACCGCGATGTACCAGGCGGAAAAACAGCGACACGGGCTGCGTCGGCAAACGCTGACGATCGATGATTTTCTCCAGGGGCTGCAACTGGTGACCACTATCCGGCCGATGACCGATGCGGATGTCGAGCGGGTGGCGCAGATGACACAGCGCACAAACCAGTTCAACTTCACGACACATCGCTTCGATGCAGCTCAGATCCGGGCCGTGCAGACGGAACCGGCATCAACGATCGTGGTAGTCGACGTCAGCGACCGCTTTGGTGATTACGGGCTTGTCGGCGCGATGATCTATCGTTCGACGGCGTCCGCAATCGTAATCGACACGTTGTTGATGAGCTGCCGGACACTCGGACGTGGTGTCGAGCATCGCATGCTTGCATACCTCGGTGAGCAGACGCTGGCGGCCGGTTTAAGTCATTTGGAACTGCCGTTCAAACCGACTGAACGCAACGAGCCGGCGCGTACTTTCGTCGAGGCTGTCGCAGGTGAGTTCCGCAATGACGGCGATAGCGAGTGGCTTTACAGCATTCCGGCAGCAACCGCAGCCGGCGTCCGTTACGAGCCGTCAAGCGCTGCAGTGCCGCAGGATTCCGCCGACCCGCAAGAATCCTCTGCCACCGCGACGTTTATCACAACAGGTCTTGCGGTGACCGCATTGGTGACGCGGATCGCGACGGAACTAGGCAATCCGGAGGCGGTGTTGGGTGCTGTTCATGCGGCCGCTGTCCGGCAGCGTTCGGCGTTAGATTTCGAGTTCATCGGACCACAAACGGAGACTGAAAAGCGTATCGCGTTTGTCTGGGCCACAGTCCTGCGTCTCGATCGCGTCGGCGTCGATGACAACTTCTTCGACCTGGGCGGGGACTCCCTGCGCATCGTGTCGGTACACAGCCGCCTGCAGGAGGCGTTCGCCACCGACTTTCCCGTTACCAAAACGTTTCAGTACCCGACAGTCCGGGCAATGGCCGAATTCCTGGATGACGCGCGACGGGATCAGCCGCAATTCCGGGACGTCCGAGAACGCGCCCGACGCCAGCGCGAAGTGCTGGCACAACAGCGCCCGCGCAGCCGCAAATGAGTGATCAAAACGACAACCTGGATGCCCTCGAAAGTATCGCCATTATCGGCCTGGCAGGGCGTTTGCCGACATCCGAGAACGTCGATGCGTTCTGGGCGAACCTGCTGGCTGGGCGTGAATCGATCACGACATTCACCGACGAAGAACTTGCCGAGGCCGGCGTCAATCCCGATGCAGTCCGCGACAATCCGAATTTCGTGCGGCGCGGCGGGGTGCTCGACGATGCCGACTGCTTCGATGCCGGTTTCTTCGACATGACACCGCGTGAGGCGCAACTCAATGATCCGCAGCATCGCGTCATTATGGAAGTTGCCTGGCACACCCTGGAGAACGCCGGGTACGTACCGGAGAACTATGCCGGCAGCATCGGCGTCTTTGCCGGCAAGGCGCGCAATAATTATTACCCGAACAACCTGCTGCCGAACCGCGACACCATTCCGGCAGTGGACGATCTGGTCACAGAACTTGGCAACGAAATGGATTACCTGCCGACGCGCATCTCGTACAAGCTCAACCTGACGGGGCCGAGTGTGAGCATTCAGACGGCCTGCTCCACCTCGCTGGTGGCGGTCTATCACGCCTGCCAGAGCCTGCTCAATTACCAGTGCGACATGGCACTGGCCGGCGGTGTGACGATCCTGGTGCCGCAGAAGCGCGGCTACAGCTATTTCGAAGGTCATTTCTCATCGCCCGACGGCCACACCCGGCCCTACGATGAACGGGGGGAAGGCACGTTGTTCAGCAACGGCGCCGGCATGGTTCTGCTCAAGCGCTATTCGGAAGCGGTCGAGGACGGTGACTCGATCATCGCTGTGATTCGCGGCATCGCCATCAACAACGACGGTTCCGACAAAGTCGGATATATGGCGCCCAGCGTCAGCGGCCAGGCAGAAGTCATCGCCATGGCCCACGCGATGGCAGGCGTCGAACCGGATGAGTTTTCCTACGTCGAGGGGCACGGCACCGCGACGCCACTGGGAGATCCGATCGAAGTGGCCGCACTGACCCAGGCCTTTCGCGCCGGAACCGAGCGCAATCAGTTTTGCGGCCTCGGGTCGGTCAAGTCAAACGTCGGGCATCTCGATGCTGCCGCCGGCGTTGCCGGGTTGATCAAGTGCGCGATGGCGATAAAGCACGGCATCATCCCGCCGAGCATCAATTTCGAGAAACCGAATCCGAAATTCAATATCGAGACGACACCCTTCTATATCGTCGACAAACTGACCGAATGGCAAACCGACCGGCCACTGCGCCTGGCCGGTGTCAGTTCGTTCGGTGTCGGTGGTACCAATGCCCATGCCGTGATCGAGCAAGCGCCGGATGCCGAGCCGACGACGTCGCGGCGTGACTGGCAACTGATTGTGCTTTCGACCCG
>CEWR01105432.1_pt1 | contig 11621 bp, 7 predicted proteins | sample 356321 | NCBI WGS metagenome assembly CEWR01 (sample SAMEA2621551, study PRJEB7988) | marine metagenome | biome: marine biome (ENVO:00000447); feature: mesopelagic zone (ENVO:00000213); material: "saline water (ENVO:00002010), including plankton (ENVO:xxxxxxxx)" | depth 790 m
GGCAGCAGGGCGGTTAGACTCCGTTTCCTGATGAGCAAGGCAACTCCAGGATGGCGTTTCTCTGTCGATGTTGGCGGTACCTTTACCGATTGCGTCGCCAGGACACCGGCGCAGGAGCTTCGCACCCTCAAGGTGCTGAGCTCCGCAAGGCTGAAGGGGAGGGTTGCCGATGGCGCTGCCGGCGCTCTCTGTGATGAAAGCCTCAGGGGCCTCGTCGATGATTTCCTGCGCGGCTTCGAGCTTCGCCTGCTGGGCGCCGGAGGCATCGTGCTCGAGCAGGCCGCTGTTACCGGGTCCCGCAGTGCAGAGGGAGCCGTTCTTACCGCCCAGCCCCTGGGCACGCTGGCTGGTGCGTGCTCCTGGGAGTTGCTCTCTCCCGAGGAGGCACCGCTTTTGTGCATGCGGATGCTGATGGGGCTTCGGCTCGATGAAAGCATCGGCGAGGTAGAGCTGCGCCTGGGAACCACCCGGGGAACCAATGCCTTGCTGGAACGCAAGGGGGCGCGAACGGCATTCCTCACCACCCCCGGCTTCGCCGACATCCTCCTGATCGGCAACCAGGACCGGCCCTCCATTTTTGACCTGGAAATCCGCAAGCCGGATTCTCTCTTCGAGATGGCCGTAGAGATTCCCGGGCGTATCAGCGCCGAGGGGGAAGTGCTCGAGGCGCTGGACCTCGAGTTTGCGGCCGAGCGGCTGGCAGCGCTGGAGTCCGAGGGTGTCGAGGCGGTCTCGATCTGCCTGCTGCATGCGGCGGCAAACCCGGAGCACGAGGAGGCTCTCGGTGAGCTTGCCGAAGGCTTCCGGTTTGAGGAGGTGGTATTGTCGAGCAGGTCATCTTCAGCTCCCCGGCTGGTTTCCCGGGGTGATACGGCTCTCGTTGATGCCTACCTCGGCCCGGTCATAGGAAGCTATGTGGCCTCCATTGGCAAAGCGGCCCCCGACGCGGCGCTGCGTCTTCTTACCAGCTCGGGCGCCCTGTCCTCTGCCCGGGCGTATTCGGGCAAGGACTCGCTTCTCAGTGGTCCTGCCGGTGGCGTGGTCGGCGCCGCCGAGGTGGCCCGGCAGGCAGGCTCTTGCCGCGCAATCGCTTTCGACATGGGAGGGACCAGCACGGATGTGAGTCGCTGGGATGGCAGCTTCGAGATGGAGCATGAGACCCTTAAGGCGGGTGTGCGCATCGCGACTCCTCTCCTGGCGATTGAAACCGTCGCCGCCGGTGGCGGCTCGATTTGTGATTTTGACGGCGAAAAGTTGACCGTCGGCCCCCACAGCGCAGGCTCTGTTCCAGGGCCAGCCTGCTATGGGGCCGGGGGGCCGCTGACCGTTACGGACATGAACTTCTTTCTCGGGCGGATACCGCCCGGGCGGTTCCCCTTTCCACTCGATGAGGATGCTGTCAGGGAACGGCTCGAGTCCCTGGCCGGGAGCTTGGGCAGCCGGGGCTATTCCAGGAGCCTCGAAGAGATTGCCGAGGGTTTCCTCGAGATTGCTGACCACCGCATGGCGGCGGCGATCCGGAAAATCAGCCTGGCTCGTGGATACGATGTTCGGGAATACACGCTGGTGGCTTTCGGTGGTGCCGGCGCCCAGCATGCCTGTTCGGTTGCCCGCCAGCTCGGTATCTCGAGGGTGATCGTTCCCCGGCTGGCGGGAATACTCAGCGCCTGGGGAGCCTCGCAGGCCACCATCACGAAGATCGCCGAAAAACCGGTTCTCGAGCTTCTCGATTCCATCACAGCGCAGCAGCTTGGCGGGCTCCTGGCGGAGCTCGAGGAGCAGGCAAGGAAGGAGGTGCTCGATGAAGGGGTCGAGCAGGAGCATGTCGGGGTAAGCTCGCGGAATCTCGACCTGCGCTACAGGGGGCAGGAGTCGTCTATCGAGCTGGAGACAACTTTTGAGCGCTGCCGGGAGGATTTCGAGGAGGCTCACGAGCGCCTTTATGGTTTCACCCATCCGCAGAGGGAGCTGGAGCTGGTCGCGGCCCGGGTCAGCTGCGAAGGCCTGGCAGGGGTTGCTGTCGTCGAAGAAATGGATGAACCGATGGAGCCGGCCGGCGACCCGGAAAAAACAACCCGGCTGTTTTTTGCCGGCAGCTGGCAGGAGGCCCGGCTGCTGGAGGGAGCCTTCCCGGTGGAGGGAGAGGGCTTGTGCGGCCCGGCGGTTGCCACATCGGAATATCACACCGTCTTTGTCGAGCCGGGCTGGACAGCATCCAGGGAGCCCGGCGGTCACCTTCTGCTGGAGCCGGCCGCGTCAGGCTCCCAGCCTGCTGCAACCCAGCAGGGCGCCCGGCCGGACCCTGTTCGGCTGGAGATTTTCCATCAGCACTTCGCCTCGATCGCCGAGGAGATGGGAGTTGCCCTCGAGCGCTCGGCGGTTTCAACCAATGTCAGGGAGAGGCTTGATTTCTCCTGCGCTATCTTCGACTCCGCCGGCGGGCTGGTTGCCAATGCCCCTCACATTCCAGTTCATCTCGGGGCCATGGGAGAGTGCGTGAGACAGGTTGTCCGGAAGGTTTCCAGTATTTCTCCGGGAGATGTGATTGTCAGTAATGACCCTTTTCTCGGCGGCTCTCACCTTCCCGATGTCACCGTGATAACCCCTGTTTTCGAGCCTGGCGGCGAGCTGCTGTTCTATACCGCCAACCGTGCGCACCATGCCGAGATCGGCGGGATACAGCCGGGATCGATGCCGCCTGGTTCGAAGAACCTTGCCGAGGAGGGAGTGCTTCTTCGCTGTTTCAAGGTGATCGATGGTGGCCGCAACCGTTTTGCTGAGCTTGGCGAGCTTCTTCGCTCCGGGCCCTGGCCATCTCGCAGCCCCCGGGAGAATATCGCTGATATCGAGGCCCAGGTCGCTGCTAACAAGGCCGGCGCGGGAAGACTGGCTGAGCTCATCTCAACCTGCGGGCGGGAAACTGTCCTGGGGTATATGGGTCATATCCAGGCCGCAGCCCGCCGGCTTATGGAGTCGCAGATCGAGCGACTGGATCCGGGGCAGAAGGAATTTGAAGATGAGCTCGATGATGGGACCAGGATCGTGCTGAAGCTTGAGAGGAGAGGGCGTGGTGTTCGTCTTGATTTCACCGGCACCTCGGCGGTGCTGGGCAACAACTTCAACGCCACGCCGGCCATTGTATCGAGTGCCGCGCTCTATTGTTTTCGTTGCCTGGTAGAGAGTGACATTCCTCTCAATGCGGGAGTCCTTGATCCTCTCGAGATTATTCTCCCGGAATGTTTTCTCAACCCGCCGGCCGCTTCAGATCCCGCCGAATGCGCCGCAGTGTCGGCAGGGAACGTGGAAACTTCTCAACGGATTGTTGACACCATATTTGGGGCCCTGGGGGTAGTTGCCGCCAGCCAGGGAACCATGAACAACCTCCTCTTCGGCAATGAAGATTTCGGGTACTACGAAACCATAGCCGGGGGTGCGGGGGCGGGCGCGGGCTTCAGTGGCGCCGATGGAGTACATACCCATATGACCAATACAAGGATCACGGACCCGGAGGTGCTCGAGCGGCGCTACCCGGTCCGGCTCCACCGCTTCTGCCTGCGCCGAGGTTCAGGCGGGGCGGGAGAAAACCGGGGCGGTGACGGCATCGTCCGGGAAATCGAGTTTCTTGACCAGGTCGAGGTGTCTATTCTCAGCCAGCGGCGATCGCGGGGGCCCTACGGTATGGCTGGAGGGGAGGCTGGCCAGCCGGGGCACAATCTTCTTCGGCGGGCGGGGCAGGCGGATTGGGAAGAGCTGCCGGCGGTCACGACCTTCAGCACCCGTGCCGGCGACAGATTGCGAATAGAGACGCCGGGAGGAGGAGGCTGGGGCAGCCCTTCGGGGTCGGCCTAGGAGCTCGCCTCGTTTCCCGCGGCCAGCTTTCTGCGGGCGAATTCGGCGACGCCTTCCCTCCAGGGAGGCAGGCCGGGAGCATCTTGCCATGCGGTGGCCAATTCTGAGTTTGCCGGGCGCTCGGCTGCCGAGGGAAACTCCCTGGCTTGTGCCTCGGTCACCGGGGTCTCGATTCCCATGCGGCAATAGAGCTCGTGGACAAATTCAAATCGGCTGGCTCCCCCGCTGCCGGCAATATGATGGGTGCCGAAGTCATCGGAGAGGATCAGCCGGCCAATCGCCTCGGCAAGATGGGGGACGAAGGTCGGGGAGCCGCGCTGGTCACCGGCGATCCGGACCTCGCGGTTGCCGCCGGCAAATTCCAGCGCTGTCTGCGCGAAGCATTTCCCGGGGCTGTCATAGAGCCAGGCGGTACGGACGATAAAATGCTTCGGGTTCAGGTGGCGGACCTCTTCCTCACCGGCCAGCTTGGTGTGGCCGTAAACCGACAGCGGCGAGGGGATGTCATTCTCGTCGTAGGGGCCTTCCTTGTTTCCGTCAAAGACGTAATCGGTCGAGACCGTCAGGAGCCTGCTGCCAGCCGTGCAGGTCTGCTCGGCCAGGATGCCGGGGCCGATGGTGTTTGCCTCGCGGGCCGCACCGGGCTGCGTCTCGGCGCTGTCTACATCGGTAAAGGCGGCTGCGTTGATAAGAATGTCGGGTTGATGGAGGCCGAGAGCTTCCCGGACGGCAGCCTTCGATGAGATGTCGAGGGCCGAGCGATCCAGTCCAATGACCGGGCATCCGCTCTCAAGGTGCGCTACCAGGGCCCTTCCCAGCAGCCCGCCGGCTCCCGTGACGAGGATTTTCAAGAATCGTCCTCTTCGCCCGGGAGACGCCCGGCAAGGTCTGCCAGGTGGCCTGCTGCAGCGTCTTTTTCCGACAGGGCCGGATCGGTAACCGGCCAGTCGATGGACAGCTGCGGGTCATTCCAGGCAATGGTGATTTCATCGGCGGGGTCATAGGGGCTGGTGACCTTGTAGAGCACCTGGGCCTTGTCGCCAAGGACACAGAAACCGTGGGCGAAACCCGGTGGGATGTAGAGCTGGCGGAAGTTGTCAGCTGAAAGATGAACAGCAACCCATTTACCAAAGCCGGGTGAGCCGGGCCTGATATCGACGGCGACATCGTAGATCTCTCCTTCGATAACACGGACCAGCTTGCCCTGGGGTTGCCGGACCTGGGCGTGCAGTCCGCGAAGGACTCCCCGGCCTGATGAGGAGTGGTTGTCCTGGATAAATCCGGGGATACCGGCCTGTTTCCAGGCTCCGGCGTTATACGATTCCAGGAAGTAGCCCCGCTCATCCCGCCACAAGGCAGGCTCGATGAGGATGACCTCGGGCAGCACCTGGGGAATGAACTGCGCCTGTTTTTCGCTGCCGCAACGGGCTTGCGTGTCCCCTTCGCTCATTCTATTTCCTCAGGTTGGCGGTTGGTGTTTTTACCCGTATACATAACTATACTCCGGTGGCGGGGTGCTTCTTCAAACTTATCCGGACCCTGGTGGTGTCCGTCCGGGTTTCCACGGATTGGATTTAGCTTGACCTTTACCCCTGTGGGGGAAAAAAAGGGTTTCTTTCAAACTGTGCAGGTGCCCGTCCAGGTAACAGTCCAATGGCCCAACACGAAAGCTCTATGCAGGACCGTGCTGTAGCGCTCAGGGAGACGCTGGTCTCTCTCAGTATACTCGGCGCCGAAGACCGTGTTGCCCTGCAGGGGTGCCTCAGGAGGGTTGCTCCCGAAGATGTTGCGGTCGTCCTGGGCGACCTCGATACCGATGAGCGGCTGATCATCTTCAAGGCCATGCCTTCGGTTGAGAGCAAGGCGACGGTTCTCGAGGAGACCGATCAGCAGACCCGGTCAGATCTGCTCGATGGCCTGAGCGAAGAAGAGCGCAGCGAGGTGATCGGGGAGATGCCCGTCGATGACCTGGTCGATGCCCTGGATGGGCTTCCAAGAGCCGAGCAGGAGCGGATCATTGCCGACCTCGAAGAAGAAGATGCCGAGGACGTTCGAGAGCTCCGCCAGTACGAACCTGACAGTGCCGGTGGGATGATGACGCCCGAGTTCCTGGTTGCGCCGGAGGGAGCCACCAGCGGCGAGGCGCTGGCGACCATCCAGGGCAACCTCAATGCCGAGGTGATCAGCTATGTCTACGTCACCTCGAAGGAGGGCCGGCTCAAGGGGGTGGTTTCGATCAGGGACCTTCTCAAGGCGCGCCCGGAAACGGCGGTTGAAGACCACATGGAGATCGATATCGTCAAGGTAGAGGTAGAGACCGACAGGGAGGAGGTTGCCGCTGTTGTCGACAAGTACAACCTCCCGGTGATCCCGGTGGTTGACTCCACCGGCAGTATTCGTGGCATTGTCACCTTCGACGATGTGCTGGATGCAGTCCAGGACGAGCACAGCGAAGATATGCTTCGAATGGCGGGAACGACCGCCATCCACCCCTACTACGAGCCCATCTACATGGGAGTGGCCAAGCGCCTGCCCTTCCTCCTCGTTACCCTGACCGGCTGTATCGGGGTGTTGATGGTGCAGGAGCATTTCAAGTCGGTTATCGGCGGGACCCAGCTCATGTTGATGGTTCTTCCCATTGTCCATCTCATCAGTGGCCTGTCGGGAAATGTAGCCGTGGTCACCTCGACGGTGTTTGTCCGTGGCCTGGCTACCGGTGAGATCTACCCCGGGAGAATCTCACGCGCGATCTGGCAGGAATTGCTCATCGGCATCCTGATCGGCCTGGTGATCGCCGTGCTTGTAGGCCTGGTGCTGTCGTTCTTCTTCGGCCAGAAATACGACTCCGACACCGTCCTGGTGGTGGTGTGCGGCCTCTTTGCCTCGATTGCCTGGGCAGCAGTGATCGGTGCCCTGGTCCCTGTCATCTGCAGGCGGGTGGGCATTGATCCAGCGATAGCTTCCGGCCCCTTTGTGACGATTACGGTTGATATCTCCGCCTCATTCATTTTCCTGCTCTTTGTCCTGTTGATGCTCAGCGACAAGTTCGGTGTGGGCTGCTGATTCATGGGTGCCAATGCACTGGCAGTGGGAGTGGATCTCGGTGGAACCAAGATTGCTGCCGGGATCTTTGAGCCTGGCGGCAAGCTGGTGGGTGACCTGGTTATCGAGCCGACCCTTGCTGATGGTCCTGCGGAGGGGAGCTGGCAAGCGTTTCTGCGAGCTGTCGATGGGGTCATCGCGGGCGCGGGAGTTGATTCCGGGGCACTCGATGGAATCGGGGTCGGTGCTCCGGGGCCGCTCGACGCGAGCTCCGGAACCCTGCTGGAGATCCCGACCCTGCCCGGACTGCAATATTTCCCTCTGCGGGGAAGGCTGGAGCAGCGCTATGAAACGCGGGTGGAGATCAGCAACGATGGCAATTGTTTCGCGCTGGGGGAGGCCTTGTACGGTGCGGCCAGCTCAGAGGCAGTGGTGCTCGGGGTAACGATGGGAACCGGTTGTGGAGCCGGGCTGGTCGTCGGCGGCAGGATCCACGAAGGAGCCACCTTTAATGCTGGTGAGGTTTACAGGGCGCCCTGTGGTGAGCGGACCTTCGATGAGGCGCTCTCGGGGCCCGGCCTCGAGCAGCTCTACCGTGAGCGGGTGGGCAGCAACAGGCCCGGGCTGGAAATCAGTGAGCTCGCCCGCAATGGTGATCCGGTTGCAAGGGAGGTTTTCGAGGCTTTCGGTGTCGATGTGGCGCGCGGCTTGGGGATTCTCGCTGCTGTTCTCGATCCCCAGGTTATCGTCCTGGGAGGTGGTGTCGCAGCGGCTTTCGACTGCTTCGGGGAGGTCGTCAAACGCGAGATTGGCCATTACCTCGCCCCAACGGCGGCCGAGCAACTCAGGATTGTCGCCAGCGAGGCAGGGGCTGCAGCGGGGGCAGCGGGGGCTGCAGCGCTGGTCTTTTCTGCTGGCGAGAAAGAAGTGTGATGAAATTTGTTTCTGCTTGTAGTTAAATCCCGTAAAGCGTTCGAGAAAAATTGAAGTGAAGACCTGGGCGTCTGGGAGGTGGAGAAATGCTCAGCAGAAATAACTGGCTTCCTTTAGTGGTCGTTCTTGGCCTTGTTGCCATCTTTGGTGTTTACGTTGAGTCGCGCCTTTCGGCCCTGGCTGTGCTCGATATGAAGCTGGCCTTGACCGAGAAGCGCCTCGGTTCTCTGGAGCAGTCCTCTTCACAGCAGGAGGTCGAGCTGAGGGTAGAGAACCAGAAGCTCTCCAATCGACTGGAGCTTGCCCAGGGGCGCAACAGCCTTCTTGAAAGCCGGATCAACGAATTCGAGAAGAACCTGGGGCGGTTCAGTACCAAGCTTGGTAAGGAGGGAGAGGAGGGCAACACCGGCTCCGTTACCGATCGCCTCAAGTTACTGGAAGGCAGTCTTGGGAATGTTTCCCAGTCGGTTGCGACACTGCGTCAGGATAACGCGGGAAGGGCCGAGGCTGCTGACGTGGCACAAGCCAGGATTCTTGAGCAACTGACCGAACTCCGCAAGAACCAGGAGGTGGAGCTGGGGGCCTTCCAGAAGGTCGCAGACCTCCAGGGAGAGCTCACAGAGGTTCGCGAGCAGTCAGAAAAAACTTCAGCCGATCTACGGCTTGCTGTCGACGAGTTCCGCAAAGATCTCGCTGGAACCCGTGAACAGGAGGGCAAAGGCCCGGCTGCGAAGTCGGATCCTGAGGAGAAGCTTGCAGCGCTCACCAGGGGCGCGGAGGAAACGCCGGCGCAGCCATTGCCGGTTTTCGAGGTCCGGGCTTCGGATGTGGCTACCGGCATCGTGGTGTTGAGCCGGGGAAGCAAGGCAGGTGTCAAGGAAGGCGAGCTCTTCTCGGTATCCCGAACAGGTGAGCACATTGCTTTCGTCAAGATTGTCAGGGTCTGGGCTGAGTACAGCGGCGCTGAGATTGTCGAATTGCTGGCGGGCAATTCCGTGCAACCGCGAGATCTTGTACAGCCGGTCCCGGCTGAAAAAGATTCGGGGAAACCCGATGTGCCGAAGCTTGATGTGAAGGACAAGGCGCCTCCACCTCCGCCACCTCCCCCCGCCGACTGAAAATCTGAAGCCGGCTTTTGTTCATCGTGTTTTGGCTGGTGAACCCTCGTATAATGAGACCGAATCGCAAGGGGACGGGCAGTGGCTCGGCCCAGGTGTTTCGAGTTTCCAGCAGGAGTTTTTTAATTCATGCAGAATACCGTAAAGAGCAAGGGTGAACCTGTAGCCGAAACCTCCACCGAGGGCGGCATGATCACGATCCCCGTGAAGCCGACGAGCTCTTTCGGGCGCTGGAAGCCGACGATTTACTGGCACACCCCGATCCTGATGGTGCTGGCTGCTGCTGTTCTGCTGGCAGGGATCTCGATGCTTGTCCGGAAGCTTGCCAGGAAGTTCGAGAAAGAGGCCTGGAGCGAGGCTGTTCGTGAACAGGCTTACACGGCCGAATCGCCTGGCCCTGGAGGCTCTTCGGCAGCGAAAGAGCACTCCGGAACCGGGGAAGACAGAAATTGAGCCGCCTGTTCTGCTGCGTTCTGCTGGGTGGCTGGTTCCTCGGGCTCCTGCCACGGGCGGCGTTTCCCGCCGGTCCAGCCGATCCAGCGCAGCGGATCGAGGCATCTGGAATCCGGGGCTCGCTGGTTATCTGTGGTGGAGGGAAACTTCCAGAGGAGGTGGCGCAGCAGTTCATGAAGCTTGCCGGCGGGAATTCGGCGCGCCTGGTGATTATCCCGACTGCAAGCACCGGGGCAGACAAGGCCGGGGCAGACAATTACCTCTCTCCCTGGCGCAAAAGGAAGCCGGCATCGGTTGTTCTGCTGCACACGCGCTCACGTGCGCGCGCCGATGCGGAAGATTTCACTGTGTCCCTTCGTGAGGCCACGGGTGTCTGGTTTGGTGGTGGGAGCCAGGCCAGGGTTGCGGAGGCCTATCTCGGAACCGGGGTGGAAAAGGAGCTCTACGCGCTTCTTGCACGGGGGGGCGTGGTCGGTGGAACGAGCGCGGGGGCGGCCATCATGTCGCGGGTAATGATCTCCGGCGGGACAGCGAAGGCCGACCTGGGCACCGGCTTCAATCTTCTTCCCGGCTCCGTCATCGATCAGCATTTTACCGCTCGCAATCGCCGTGTGCGACTGGTGGGCGTGATCAGCGCACGGCCTGCCCTGGTAGGTTACGGGATCGATGAAGGGACAGCCCTCATCGCCAGGGGCCGGAGCCTGCAGGTGCTGGGTGAAGGAACCGTGAGCGTGCTCCTGGGGCCTGCGGGCAAGGGAGATGATGAAAGCCGTCCGCTGAAGGAACAGCTGCTGCGCAAGGGACAGGTGGCTGATCTTACCGCCCTGCGCCGGGCGGCCCTGCTGCGGGCAGGCGAGAGGTTTCCCCCGGCTTCGCAGGAGCCCGCAGTCATCTCAAAAGGAGCCCTTGTTCTTGGAGGTGGCGGGGGGATGCCTGCCGGTATAGTTCGCCGCTTTATCGAGCTTGCCGGTGGACCGCAGTCCCTGATAGCCATTATTCCAGGGGCCATGGAGGATCCTGTACCGCATCCGCCCGGCGAGGAGAGGATGCTCCGCCGCCAGGGAGCCAGGAACCTGGTTGTGCTGCACAGTCGGCGCCCTGGTGAAAAGGAGCGAAAACATTTTGCCGCGGTGCTCAACAAGGCAGGAGGAGTCTGGTTCTGCGGCGGCCGGCAATGGCGCCTGGTCGATGCCTACGGAGGTACCGAGATCGAACAGCTCTTCCATGATGTTCTCGGGCGGGGAGGAGTTGTCGGCGGAAGCTCGGCCGGGGCTTCCATCCAGGCTTCCTACATGGCGCGCGGTAACCCGCTTGGTAATCGCGATATCATGGCGGAGGGGTACGAGAAGGGTTTTGGTTTTCTTCCCGGCACCGCAGTTGACCAGCACTTCAGCCAGCGGGGACGGCTGGCTGACATGGAGGCATTGGTTGCACGGTTCCCCCAGTTGCTGGGGATCGGGCTTGATGAGTCGACCGCCATCGTGGTCAAGGGATCGGTAGCGGAGGTGATGGGCCTGCACAAGGCTCACTTCTACGCCGGCGACAAACGAACCCGCCTGGGTGCGAAGTCCTTTTACAATCTCAAGAGAAGGGCCGCCTTGCCGGTGCGTTGAATCAGGGCTTTGAGGGCGGTGGCCCAGGCTCGAAGAAGAGCAATCCTCTGACCTTTGTCTTCCGGCGAAAGACCTTGTCGCTGCAGGTGACGTAGAGGGTCTGCAGCTCCTTGCCCCCGAAGACGACATTCGAGAGAAAGGCGGCCTGGGGCTTTGCGATCACCCCGCTGATCCTTCCCTGGGTATCGAACATCTGCAGTCCGCAGTGGGTGGCCACATAGAGTCGTCCGTCTCGGTCAACCGTCATGCCGTCGGCGCCGCTCTTTGGGGCCTGCTGCCTGCTCAGCCGCATGGTGTAGTAGGGCTGCTTCTGGCTCAGGCTGCCGTCTTTTTCGATCCGGAAGGTCCACAGGCTGGACGTGTTGGTATCTGCGACTACCAGGGTGCCCTGTCCAGGCCAGAGGATGATGCCGTTGGGCCGCTCGATGCCCTCGTCGACGACGCTCTTGTTCTTTTGTGGATCGACATACCAGATCCGTTTTGCCCGAGGGTCGGTGAAATAGACTCCCCCTTCGCCGGTGACAACCAGGTCATTTGACCGGACATCCGAGGCGATCACCTCGATCTTCCCGGCAGCATCGTAGGCTACGATCCTGCGTTTTGCGCCCTGGGT
>CEWR01106019.1_pt1 | contig 11603 bp, 7 predicted proteins | sample 356321 | NCBI WGS metagenome assembly CEWR01 (sample SAMEA2621551, study PRJEB7988) | marine metagenome | biome: marine biome (ENVO:00000447); feature: mesopelagic zone (ENVO:00000213); material: "saline water (ENVO:00002010), including plankton (ENVO:xxxxxxxx)" | depth 790 m
AACCATTATTGAAGTCAATGATTTTCCTAAGGCTAGAAAACCTGCGTATCAATTAAAAATTGATTTTGGTGCATTAGGTGTTAAAAAATCGAGCGCGCAAATTACAGATTTATATACAAAAGAGGAATTACTGAATACACAAGTTTCTGCAATCATCAACTTTAAACCAAGACAAATTGCTAATTTTATGAGCGAATGTTTGATTTTAGGTGTTTATAATTCTGATGGCAATGTTGTTTTGTTAAAAGCTTCTAAAGGAGCTAAAAACGGAGAGCAGGTTCGTTAAGCTTCGTCTTTCTGACAACCTAATAATTGATAATAATTAAAGAATATTATGAGAAAAATTACAAGCCTTACCATTCTGTTTTTTAGTCTTACTCTTTTTTCTCAATCAAAAGAATTTATTCTAATTGACTCTATATCAAGGAAACCCATTGATTTAGTGCAAATATCTTACCCTGAACTAGCAATTGGTAGCATATCTAACAAGGATGGTCGAATAAGAATACCTTTTAAAGAAAAAAAAATACTTATTTCTCATATAAACTATATAGAAAAAATATTTTACTTTGATAATTTCAAGAAGAAAGACACTTTATTTCTTACACCAAAAACAAATCAATTAGATGAGATTATCGTATCTAATTTAGATTTAAAGGCTAAAATTTCCAATATTTTAGACACTACTTATTTTAAATATTATTCAACGAAAAAAACGATTCATAAAAGTACTTTTAAAGAAACATTCAGAGTTAATGATTCACTTAATCGATTATTTCAGGTACAACTAAACTGGTGGAGTAAAGAATCTTTATTTAGAGGAAATAAACCAATAGATGAAGAAAATAAAGTTATTTTAGAATCTGTAGACTATTCTAAATTAAAAAAAATAGAGAAAGACTTTATAAACGCTAATGGCGCTTATGTAGGAAACGAAGTTTTTTTCAAGTTCCTACACCTTAACTTCTTATTGTCAATTTTCAGGGATTTAACATCTGACATTGTGATTAAATCTATTGAAAAAGAAAAAAATTCGATTAAAGTATATTTTGATGCCACTTTAACTGAGAATGGAAAAAAAATTTACGACTATAAAAACAGTCTGTTTGTTTTTGATAAAGAGTACAATTCTATTAACTACGTAAAATTAAATATGCTATATAACTCTGATTTTCAAGAAGGTATTTCAGAGCTCCATAAAATTTCATATCAAAAAAAAACTACAAAACATTCTATAGAATTAGCATTTAAAAAAACAAGAAACAACAAACTAATTATCAATTATTTTATAACAGAATTTGAAGGAGTTATTAAAACTAAAAACTTCACAAATACAGTTGTCACAAAACAAAGTTTATTTGTTTCAGAAAGTATTTTAGGAAAAAGAATTAAAAAAAGTAATGTAAATTTTTACGAACCTTTTTTCGAAAAACTACCATCTAATTTAAAGAATAATGACACGAAAATACTACTTACAAAAGAAGAGAAAAAATTTATAAATAATTAATTTTTAGGGTTATTCAAAATCACCAAAGCACCTATTACTCCAGGAATCCACCCACAGAGCGTTAGTAATAAAATAATAAAGAAAGAACCACAACCTTTTCCTATTACTGATAATGGTGGAAATACGATGGCTAGTAAAACTCTAAAGAAACTCATTTATATATTTAATTGGTTACTTATATAAGACGATTGTCTATTGATTTTGTTACTGAAATAAGTTGTAAAGTCGCAAACCTTCACTCTAAAACTTTGCGACTCTAAAAATTTTTTACTTTGTAGCTTTTTAAAAATTACATCTTATCTCCAAAGAAAATTGTGTTCATTAATAACTTGTTTGTTCCAAACCAAAAAGCTCTAAAATTTGTATTATCAGTAAAAACAATTACTTTACCTCTTCCTAATTTTTGTACTTTAAAAGGAACTGTATTTTTAATTATTTTTGCATTTTCTTTAGAAATATACCCACTCAATAAAGGATTTGAAGTATACTGAATAGGATTGTTGTAGCTTTTTTTATCAGCTTTAATGAATATCGTTGAATTTCTAAACAAAGCTATTTTATCATTTTTATATCCAAAGTTTATAGGATGAGATCTGTCTAAATTCGCTTCAAAAATAGCTCCTCCAATAAATTGTGCACCAGATTTTAAAGACTTGTTTTCAAAAGAAATATCTTTAATCGTATCCATTTTTTGTTTGTCGAATTGTAAGCTAATCATTTTACTGCTAGACAACCATTTTGCAGTGTTTTTATAGCCTACCAAAACACCACCATTTTTAACCCATATTTTTAATTTCTCAATAGCCGCTTTATCAATATTACTACTAGGAATAATTATATGGGTGTATTTACTGATCTCAATTTTAGTTAAATAACTCAAATCTATACGTGTTAAAAGCATATCAAAACGTTGATCAAACAAATGCCAAATCTCACCTGAATCGTAACTGACAACTCCACTACCGACTAACATGGCCACTTTTGGCTTTTTAATAGCACTAAAATTACTACTTCCTAGATCTATTCCATCATTTAAACCAGTGGTTACTCCTACTATGTTTACGTGACTTTCATCGGATACTTTAATTAAAAATTGATACAATTCATCAGCATCTAGTTTCTGATTTTGAACTGGCACAAAAATAGTTCCGTATTCATAAGGGTTTCCAGCATTTTTAAAGTTTTTCATAGAAACTTTTGCGCGCAACCCTTTTTGTAAAAAAGCATTTAAAGCCTTTGGTGTGTAGTATTCATTCCAAGGCATTAAATAACCATAATCACTTTTTAAAGAAACAGTTCCTGTATTTATTTTTAAGGATGTAATTTCATTTCCTGCTTTCGAAAGGGATACATTTTCTGCATAATCAACACCAAAAGCATGATTAAAAGTCCAAGCTGAAACATCATAAAAAAGACTGTCTTTAAACGTTTTTCGAACATCAAACATGGCTTTTACCAAGCGTTGATTTTTCTGATTCATAGGAACCACATAACTGTACCCTTTTTTAAAGTTTTTTCCATTGGATGTAAAGTCAGATTTTACTTCATGAATCTTTACTTGATGACGTTTTAAAACTTCTGCCAAATGAAAGCTTTTTGCTCCATCTTTTTCATCCCCAAAAACAATGGCTTTTTTCTCTCCAGAATTTCTAGATTCTTTGTAAAAATCTTGCTGATATTGTAAGATTTTTACACGCATATTTTTTGCAGCTTCTAAGGTAGATAATGCTGCTGTAAATTGATTTCTTATTGTAAAAGGAAACGTTAATACTCCGTTTGCAGTTTCTTGAGCATGTCCTCTAGAACTTGCTTGTTCAAACAAGATACCTATACTTCCATTAATGTCTGGAAAAGTTGAACCTTTGCCATAATAAAAATCATCAAAACTTTCTTCTGAATAATATAAAGATCCTATTTTATCTAAGGCTTTTGCATGATACGTTGCAATTTCTTTAGTTAAATCTTGATTTAACTGTGGTGTTAACGGGTTTGTTCTTGAAGGAATTCCAGGTTGAAAAAAGAAACTAGAATTGCTTCCCATTTCATGATGATCTGTTAAAAGATTAGGCAACCATTTATGAAAACTAGCAATTCTTGCTTTACTTTCTAATAGTTGAACTGGCAACCAATCTCTATTCATATCAAACTGATAATGATTGGTTCTTCCACGAGGCCAAATCTCTGAATACTCTCTATCATTTGGATCTGGATTAATATTCTTACTCTTGTTCGTATTTGCCCAATACGCAAAACGCTGCAACCCATCAGGATTAAATGACGGATCAAATAAAATGACCGTATTATTTAATAAATCGTCAATATTATCTGCAGCAGCTAAATAATAAGCAACTGCCAAAGCTGCATTGGAACCACTTGGTTCATTACCATGAATAGAAAATCCTTGGTACACAACTATTGGGTTATTAGAAATATCTACAGAATTATCATCTGTTGCATTAATATGCGTTTTTCTTATTTCATCTAAATTTTTATGATTTTCTGGAGACGTAATTGTTAGCAGTAGTAAGGGCCTATCTTCATAAGTTTTTCCTCTATCTTCAATAGAAATCCTATCTGATGAAGCTGCTAAAGCTTTCATATATTCTACTAATTTATCGTGTGTAACATGCCACTCACCCACTTCGTGCCCAATAACTTGTTTTGGTGTTGGAACACTTTTATCATAAGTTACATTCTTTGGTAAATAATAAGACAAATCAACTTTTTGAGCTGATATAGAAATAGAGAAAAATAAAAAGAATACAAATAATTTTTTCATCTGAAATAAAAGTTTGGTTATCTAACAAATATAAGAATTCATAAGATTATATTTAATTCTTTAACATTCATTTAAGAGTTTGTGTAAATAAAAATTATGACAACTTATTTTGTTTATGAACTCAATTCCTTTTGATGCTTTGTTAGCTTGGTTTTTTCGAACTGTGGTCGAAGTTAGAGAGAAAAAAAGTACATTTTAAAGTATAGCCAAATGATATAAGAATTACAGTTTTTAGTCAGAGAAATGAAATAGATATCAAACAATTAATTGATGATACAGACATCCCAGAAACATATGTTTGGAAAACTCTAACGTTCCTTTAATAAATTTGAGGTCTCGTTTTATGCTAATAACATATCAGTACTTTCGAAAATTTTATCAGCAGATCCTGCTATAAAACCAGAATATAAGGCTCCATTATTCATTGGATGACGAAATGCAAATTCATAGTAACAAGAGGTAATTTCTTTTGTTACTTCTAAAAATTCAATCGAAATTTTATCTGCCAAAATACTAGATTGTTCTAGCATTTGTGTCGGAGTTCCTTTAATTTCTCCGCCAGAAGCATTCATCTTATAACCGTTTTCTTTTAAGAATTCGTTTACTTGTTGTAGAGAGTCAAAATTATCTAATTTATTAATATCCACAGTAAAATGATTTGCACAGAATCCATTTACATACATCCACGCTGCATACTCGGTTTCTACTTGTAATTTTTCATACAATTCAAAAGAAGGTTGTTCCCACAAACGTCCTTTAAAAATCAATTCAGAAGAATTTAAATCTTCAATAGAAATGGCATCAATCATGTTTTTTACGATTGTTTGCAGTTCCTCAGAAAACTCCTTGATTAATAACTGACTTATAAAAACTCTTGGTGCATTTTTATCTGTTTTATGCTCATAATGCTTGGCATATAATTTCTTTTTTTCAAAATGATAATCACCACACTCTTCATAACCAGCCTCTAGAAACGGAGTTGCTAAAACTTCAATATTTATGCGTTCATCATCAAAAGTTCTAATAGCTACATGATCATTAAAAACCTCGTTTCCTTCGTTTATAAATAAATTCTTAATCTTTTGTGCAGAAGGAGTTCTTTTTGTGTATTCTTTCCAAAGTTTTTCGAATATTTGTGCTACTACCATTTTACTTTTTTTTGTGCAAAAATAAATCAATTTAGTTTATTTAGAAGTACATAATAATTGAATTTATTATAAAATCATTCATTATTAATTAATTTAATCATTATTAACTAAATTAATGTCAATTTGATATTATTAACGCTACACTTGCACTATGGAAGATCAAATTGATTATATCGATAAACAGATTTTATTAAAATTACAGTCAGATGCAAGAAAAGCATACTCACAAATAGCCGAAGAATTAAAAATTTCTAACTCTCTAGTACATCAGCGTATTAAAAAATTACATGAAGCAGGAATCATCATGGATGCCAAATTTATTTTTGATGAAAAAAAACTAGGTTACAAAACTAAATCTTACTCAGGAATTAGACTTCGTGAAGCTCGTTTTGCGAAATCTGTTATGGAAGAACTTACAAAAATAGAAGAAATAGTTGAGTGTAATTATGTTTCTGGTAATTATGCCATATTTATATTAATCTTCGCAAAAGACAATGAACATCTTCGGGAAGTTTTATACGAGCAAGTCCATTTAATAAATGGAGTAGCCGGAACAGACACCTTCCTTTGTTTTGATAGTGGCTTTAAAAGAAACATTCCGTTTAAATAATTAAAAAGCTTCTTTTTGATATTTTTTTATTGTGACAAAATCTAAATCATGTTTTTTTAGAGTAAGAAAATTCAGAAAAAATATCATTGTAATGAAAGAATTCTTATTATAATTCCATAAAAATCAGAAAAAGCGAAAATCTAAACTAATAAACAATAAAACTCATAAAACTTTAGATTACAGACTTATTTTTTCGCTTTTCAAAATAATTATTAAGATATTTGTACTTGGATACAATAATCATATTCAATTGTAAATAATGATTAATAATGCTACTTTAAAAACGGTACACAATTCACTTTCTGGCGATGTGCTATTTGACGATTTACATAAAACATTATACGCAACAGACGCCTCTGTATATCGTAAAATACCCCTAGCTGTTGCTTTTCCAAAGAATAAAAAAGATATTAAAATTTTAATTGAATTTGCTACTTTAAACAATATTACTTTAATCCCAAGAACAGCAGGAACGTCTTTAGCAGGACAATGTGTAGGAGATGGAATGATAGTAGATGTTTCTAAACACTTTACAAATATTATTTCTTTTAATGAGCAAGCTAAAACTATAAAATTAGAACCCGGAATTGTAAGAGATTCTTTAAATGTATACTTAAAACCTTTTGGTTTATTTTTTGGCCCTAATACCTCAACATCTAACAGATGCATGATGGGTGGAATGGTTGGTAATAATTCTTCAGGAAGTACTTCTATAAAATACGGAGTTACCCGTGATAAAGTTTTAGAAATTGAAGCTATTTTAAGCGATGGAAGTACCGTAAATTTTAAAGAAATTACATCCGAAGAATTCATCCAAAAAACAAAAGAAAACACCTTTGAAGGACAAATTTATAAAAACATTTATACAGAACTTTCTTCCGTAGAAAATCAACAAGAAATAAAAAACGAGTTTCCTAAAGAAACCATTCATAGAAGAAATACAGGATATGCAGTAGACGAATTTTTAACTTCGGATTTGTTTGGTGGAAATTCCCCAACTATAAATGTTGCAAAATTCTTGTCAGGAAGTGAAGGAACCTTAGCCTTTTCGACTTCAATAACATTACAATTAGATAATTTACCACCAAAAGAAAGTATCATGGTTTGCACCCATTTTACGAGTATAAATGAAAGTTTAAAAGCGACTGTTACAGCAATGAATCACAATTTATATAATTGTGAATTGATGGACAAAACCATTTTAGATTGCACCAAAAGTAACAGAGAACAAGTAAAAAACAGGTTCTTTTTACAAGGAGATCCTGAAGCTGTTTTAATGTTAGAAATTTCTGCAAACACCATTGATGAAGCTGAAGTTTTAGCAAACAACTTAATTGCAGATTTAGAAAAAAACAACTTTGGATATCATCATCCTAAAGTCTACGGAAAAGACATCGCTAAGGTGCATCATTTGCGAAAAGCAGGTTTAGGATTATTAGGAAATATGATTGGCGATAAAAAAGCAGTTGCCTGTATAGAAGACACTGCTGTAGCTCTAGAAGACTTGCCAAATTATATTGAGGAATTTACCGGAATCATGGATAAATATCAGCAAAACGCTGTCTATTATGCACATGCAGGAGCTGGAGAATTACATTTACGTCCGATTTTGAATTTAAAGAAAAAAGAAGATGTTGTTTTATTTAGAAAAATAACCACAGAAACTGCTGAATTAGTCAAAAAATACAAAGGTTCTTTTAGTGGAGAACATGGAGACGGAATTGTACGAGCAGAATTTATTCCATTAATGATTGGTGAACAAAATTATCAATTATTAAGACGTATAAAAAAGGCATTTGACCCTAATAATATTTTTAATAAAGGAAAAATTACAGACGCTTTTCCGATGGATGAAAGTCTACGTTATGAAGTAGATCGTAAAGAACCAGAAATAACAACGATTCAAGATTTTTCTGATAGCGAAGGAATTTTAAAATTGGCTGAAAAATGCAATGGATCTGGAGATTGTAGAAAACCGGCAGAAGCAGGTGGATCTATGTGCCCAAGTTACAGAGCTACAAAAAACGAAAAAGATACCACCCGAGCAAGAGCTAATATGTTACGTGATGTTTTAACAAATAATACTGCTCCTAATAAGTTCGATTCAAAAGAACTTAAAGAGGTCTTAGATCTTTGTTTAAGTTGTAAAGCGTGTGCTTCGGAATGTCCGAGTAATGTAGATATTGCCACTATGAAAGCAGAGTTCTTGTATCAATATCAAGAAACAAACGGCTATTCTTTTAGAAGTCAATTGTTTGCTAAATCAACTAATTTTAATAAAATAGCTTCAAGAGTTCCCAAACTTTATAATGCTATTTCTCAAAATAAAATTACTGCTAGTTTTATTAAAAAAATAACAGGAGTTCATCATAAAAGAGATCTACCTAGAGTCAGTAAAAGTTTATCCTCTTTTATAAAATTATCTGATCACAAAGAGGATGGAAAAATTTGTATTGAAAACCCTACAAAAAAAGTATTCTTATACATTGACGAGTTTACAAATTATCTTGATACAGAAATTGGAAAAGACGCATTGATTTTATTAGAGTCGTTGAACTATGAAGTTTTCCCTGTACATCATTTGGAGAGTGGAAGAACTTATATTTCAAAGGGATTTTTAAAAGATGCTGTAAAGATTACGAATCAAAATATAAACTTTTTTAAAGGCCTTATTACTGATGATTCTCCCTTAATAGGAATAGAACCCTCAGCAATTTTAACGTTTCGAGATGAATATATAAGGTTGGCAGATGATAAAATATCCGCTAAAAAAATTGCTAAAAACACTTTTACTTTTGAAGAATTTTTAGCGAAGGAATTAGAAACCGAAAATATAGATACTTCTTTATTTACATCAGTCCCTAAAACTTTAAAGGTTCATGGACATTGTCATCAAAAGGCCTTATCAGGTACGTTTTCAAGTTTTCAAATGCTAAGTATTCCAGACAATTACGCAGTTACAATATTGAATACAGGTTGTTGCGGAATGGCAGGTTCTTTTGGATATGAGAAAGAGCATTATGAAGTTAGTATGCAAGTAGGCGAAGACACGTTATTTCCAAAAGTAAGAAGTTGCAGTGCTGATACAGAAATTGCAGCGGCAGGAACAAGTTGTAGACATCAAATTTTTGACGGTACTAAACGTATTGCAAAACACCCAATTACATTGTTAAAAGAAGCTTTGTTATAAGTTTTTGTGATAAGTTTTGAATTTTTAGTTTTCAATATTTTTATGTAAATCGTTTTTGTACATTTAAACTCAAATTCTTTTTATGCTTCAAAATCAAAAAAAAGTTACCTCAATGTTTGCGTTAGTAATTGCAGGGGAAGCAATTTTTTTATTGCCTTTTATTTTAATGCGTGTTTTTAAACCCATCATCAGGGAAGCTTTTTTAATTTCTGATGCTCAAATTGGTGAAGCTCAAGCTTTATACGGAATTACAGCAATGCTATCCTACTTTTTTGGCGGCTTTATTGCAGATAAATGGGAGCCCAAAAAACTATTATCACTTTCTTTATTTTTAACTGCTGTTGGTGGTTTCTGGATGACTATGATTCCATCTATATTTACATTAAAACTGTTGTATGCTTTTTGGGGAGTTTCTACAATCTTATTATTTTGGGCTTCTTTGATAAAAGCGACTAGACAATGGGGAAATGAAAACAACCAAGGTTTATCTTTTGGTTTACTCGATGGTGGAAGAGGGCTTTTCGCTGCTTCAATTGCATTATTCGGAGCATCAATATTAACATACTTTTTCCCACAAAAAGGAGTAGAAATTACCTTTAACAACAAAGTAGAAACTTTACAATATATTATTGGAACGATTACTTTTATTGTTTTTTTAGTCTCTTTATTAGTATGGAAAGCACTCCCCACAAAACCAATAAAATTTGAAACTGGAAAAGAGTTTCAATTCAATTTTAAGAAAGCTTTTTCTTTAATGAAGCAAAAAAAAGTAATTTTTCATTCAATCATTATTTTTTGTGCTTATTGCTCCTATAAACTAACAGGAGTTTTCGGAACATATGCAAAAGATGTTTGGAATTACTCTTTAGAAGAAGCCACTTATTTTGCTGTTTTTATTCAATATACAAGACCGATTGCAGCGATTTCAATAGGTTGGATTGCAGATAAATTTATTCCGTCAAAAATTATTGTCCCTAGTTTTTCTATATTGATATTCACTTCTGCAATTTTAGGTTTTGGTTTTTTTAACGATCAACCTATGTTTTTATCATTTACGATTTTTATTTTTATGGCTTTAGGAACTTACTCTTTAAGAGGCTTATATTTTGCAATCATTGAAGAGACAAAAACACCAATTCAAATGACAGGAACTTTAGTCGGAATCATATCAGTAATTGGTTTTACGCCAGATATTTTCATGTCATTATTTATAGGATATATGTTAGGAGAAAATCCTACACTTACAGAATATCAATATTTATTTACAACATTTACAATTATCCCTATTGTTGGTTTAATAGCAGCTTTAAGATTTAGAAAAAGTGTATCAAAATTATGAGCAAAAAAAGCAATTATATAGCTGATGAAAACCGCTATGAGAAAATGAACTACAGAAGAACAGGAAATAGTGGTTTATTATTACCCGAACTTTCTTTAGGGTTGTGGCATAATTTTGGAGGTAGTGACAATTTTAAAAATGCCAGAAATCTTTTAAAATGCGCTTTTGATAATGGAATCACTCATTTTGATTTAGCCAATAACTATGGACCTCCTCCTGGTTCTGCTGAAAGAAATTTTGGGAAAATCTTAAAAAAAGATTTCAAAAATTATAGAGATGAATTGATTATTTCATCAAAAGCTGGTTATGGAATGTGGCCAGGACCTTATGGAGATAACGGTTCTAAAAAGTTTTTAATGGCTAGTTTAGATCAAAGTTTACAAAGAATGGAATTGGATTATGTTGATATTTTTTATCATCACAGACCCGACTATAATACGCCTTTAGAAGAAACTATGGGTGCTTTAGATTTAATGGTAAGGCAAGGAAAAGCTCTTTACGTAGGTATTTCTAATTATCAGCCAAAAGAAGCTAAAAGAGCTTTTAAAATATTGAAAGATCTAGGAACACCTTGTTTAATTCATCAACCAAATTATAACTTATTTGATAGATGGATTGAAAATGGTTTATTAGACTTGTTAGGAGACTCAGGAGTTGGTGCTATTTGCTTTTCTCCTTTAGCACAAGGAATGTTAACAGATAAATATATTAATGGCTTACCAAAAGATTCTAGAGCGGTAAAAGATAGTCCGTTTTTAAATACAGAACAAGTATTAGAAATGCTTCCAAAAATTAAAAAGTTGAATGAAATTGCTAAAAACAGAAATCAGACTTTAGCTCAAATGGCAATTTCTTGGATTTTAAAAGATGATAGAATTACATCTGTTTTAATTGGCGCTAGTAAAACCGAACAAATTTTAGATAGTGTAAAAGCAATTAAAAACACTTCTTTTTCTGAGGAAGAATTAGCGTTGATTAGTGATATTTCTTAAAACAATAAACCCCTCAAATTTGAGGGGTTTATTGTTTT
>CEWR01088573.1_pt1 | contig 11596 bp, 9 predicted proteins | sample 356321 | NCBI WGS metagenome assembly CEWR01 (sample SAMEA2621551, study PRJEB7988) | marine metagenome | biome: marine biome (ENVO:00000447); feature: mesopelagic zone (ENVO:00000213); material: "saline water (ENVO:00002010), including plankton (ENVO:xxxxxxxx)" | depth 790 m
GTCGAGACCAGCTCACCATTGTTGCCGGTATCCTCCTCGGTAATGCTGGCGAAGTTCGCACCGCCGGTGTTATCCAGGACCGGGGCATCATTGACCGGGTTAACCACCAGGTTAAAGGAGGTCTGTGTCTGGGAGTTATCCTCCAGCGTAGCAAGGTCGCTATCGAGTCCTCCATCGTCAACAAAGATCGTGACCACGGTGGCCCCGTTTACATTGTTGAGCGTCGTATAATTGAGTGTCCCTGCTGGATCATTACCGCTGTGCGTGATCGTCAGCGAGGAAAACATATTGTCTTTCGGAACTACCGTGAGCGAGACATTCTGCGTATCTCCAAGCCCCGAGCCGATCCCGGTCAGGTTGATTGTCGTGGCCCCTTGATCCTCATTCGCGGTCTGCAGCGCCACCCCATCGATCAGTGGTGGATTCCAGTCCCCATTGAGCCGCAGCATACCGACATCGTTATTAGCAAGCCCGGCCGCCAGGATCCTGCCATCGGCCAACGAGACTACATCGTAGGCATGATCATCTCCTACAGGCGGGATCACTATGGCCACGAAAGATTCTGGGCCCCCGTTGAAAGTGACATCGGGAGAGCCGTTGTAATTCAAACGCGCGACGAAAACAAAATCATCGTTGGTGATATCAGTTGCCCGGCCAGCAACAAGGATCTTCCCATCCGCCTGGAGTGTTGCCCGGGCACCAAAACTCGACCGTCCAGCGACCCCCAGGGCGGTCGTTCCGTTATTACCAAAAGTGATATCGAGATCTCCGTTGGGCTGGTGACGAGAAATCAGCACGTCACCTGTATCATCAGCCCCGACCACGAGAAACCGCTCATCCGGCAATTCCAACAACGAGCTTGCTAAGGCCGAGTTCGTGCCAAAAGAGCCAAGCTGGGTACCTGCCTGGTCAAAACTTTCTACACCGAAAGTATCTCTGACAAGAAAAAACTCGCTATTATCCAGGGCCTTCACGCCGCGGTAATCGCCAGTGACCAGCTGGCCCAGATTATCCCCATCCCCTGACAACTTCTGGAGTCCATCATCATTGACAAGCAGTATCGTGCCATCGGCCTGGAAGTCGAGATCCCAGAATCCCATCTCCCTGCTAAAATCGACAAAACCGGTCCCGCCCTGGCCAAAACTTGTATCCAGGGAGCCATCAGGAAAATACTTGAAAAGCCGGCTGCCGCCACCCACCAGGTAACATCCCACACTATCCTCTTCAACTTCCAGCAGGGTTCCTGGAAGAGCGGTATCGGCAATACCGGTCTTGAGAATTCCAGCGTTGCCGAAAGTCGTGTCAAGTACGAGATTGGTATTGAATCGGAACAGGGCAACCTCATCCCCGGCTATTCCCGCGGCAACGATACGACCGTCGGGCAATAACTGCATCTGGTCGATATAGTCCAGGGCACCGGTTTCCCCAAACGCCTTCACCCCATCAAGATCGAACGTTGTGTCCAGGGCAGAGGGGGTGGTCGTCCAGATGGGGGACCCCGGGAAAGTAACTCCGGCGGGAAGGACCTTTACCACAATCTGATCCAAGTCGAACCTCGGCCCTCCAGAACCGTTGTTTCCCAGGTCATCGGTAAAAACATCGATGACAGCGACGTCTCCAACAGCGGCATTGGTCGGGAAGAAGGAGACCCAGGAGAGGGCAAGGTTGATATTCGCCTGGGAGCCCCTGATTTTCACAGTGAAATCGTTAAAACCAGTACCAGTGAGAAATTCAAGCTCGCCGTTTGGCACCTGGCCCCTGTTCACCAGGGTAAGAGTTCCCGCTGGCTTGGCATTCACAAAGGGAACATCCAGAGTGAGCTCGAGGGGGTCGTTTCCAGCATCTGCGTCGCTGATCGAGATCTGGTTTTGGCGAAAGGCGGTGAAGCCAAAGGGTATTAACTCCGTCGCCACCTGAAACTCGGTGGGCACATTATTGACCGGGGCCAGGTTAACAGCCAGCAGGCGGCGCTCCTCGAGATGTTCAACGGCGGGACGAAAGTAACAAGCATTACCTCTCAGCGCTCGTCGATTGCATCGTTGCGACCGGCGGCGAAGTGATCGGATAGCTTGACTCATGAGACACGACCAACCAGAAAAAAGAGCGTAGAAACCGCTACATGGACAGGGCCGCAGGCATATCCCCGAAGCTACTCATACTACCCAATTTAACATTGCACTGATGGGAAAAGAAAGACCCCAGCATGCCCCTATTTTCCTAGGAATCCAGTTCCGGCTCGATGTCAGGAATTTCGTATGTCACCTGTCCGTGCCGCTGTACTCGGGAAATCATGTCCTGCGCGTAAAGGCCAGCCAGCACGAACTCCACACAGGAGGCGCGGATCGCCGGATCTTCCCCGGCATTGACTTCAAAGGCACGATGCCAGACCTGCGGAACCTGCTTCAGGCGTTCGGCGTAAACGGACGACGGCAGCAGATCGCCCACCTCGATCCGCATGCCCTTACCAAACACCTCGCCGATCTCCTCCAGGCCATGTCTTTCCACATACTCCTCGAAGACCACCTGCACCGCCTGGGCCACGACCGACTCCAGGACCTGCTGCTCGCTCATCTGGTGGCTCCCCATCAGGTCCAGTTCAAGCTTGCCCAGCGAGGAGGAGCTGAAGTGGGCCAGGTCGCTGATCCTCGGCACCGCCGGGCTTTCCCCCAGCAGGATTGCTCGCCGCCGAGCACTGGCGACCATGGTGCGGTAATTGGCAACACTCAGTCGGGCACTCACTCCCGACTGCTGGTCGACGTAACGCGACGTGCGCGCCTCGATCGAGATCTGCTCGACGATCTCGCGCATGAAATAGGGAACCACCACCGGGAAATCCCCATCCAGGTCGGCGCCCGACTCCTGTTCCATGATCTCCACCCCCAGGGCCCGCTCGAGCGGGTAGTGGGTGCGAATCATCGACCCGATACGGTCCTTCAGCTGGGGAATCACCTTGCCACTTCGGTTGTACGTCGCCGGGTTTGCCGAGAAGAGCATCAGCAGGTCGATCTCAAAGCGGATCGGATAGCCCCGGATCTGCACATCCCGTTCCTCGAGAATATTGAACATCCCGACCTGCACCAGCTCATCCAGTTCCGGCAGCTCGTTCATGGCGAAAATCCCCCGGTGCATGCGAGGGATCAATCCAAAGTGAAGGACGTCCTCGGTCGACATGCTGGCTCCACTGGCTAGTTTCCCCGGGTCGATCTCACCGATCACGTCGGCGAATTTTGTTCCTGGGGAAAGCCGTTCCGCATAGCGATCCTCAGCTGCCCACCAGAGAATCGGCACCTGGTCCTCCGGGTGCTGGCTGAGAAATTCCCGGGCCCTGCTGGTGATCGGGGCCAGGGGATCCTCGTGCACGACGACACCGGGGATATCAAGGTAGGGAACCTGCCGATCCAGGAAACGCACCAGCGACCGCATCAGGCGGCTCTTGGCCTGCCCTTTCTCACCCAAAAAGAGCATGTCATGGCCTGCCATGATGGCCAGGCTTACCTCCGGGATCACGGTATCGTCGTAACCGATAATGCCCGGAAAGAGATCCTCTCTGGCTTCCAATGCCCGCACAAAGTTTTCCCGCAACTCCTCTTTCACGGTCCTGGACTGCCAACCGCTCTCACGCAGTTCGGCCAGGGTGGTGGGATGATCAGGCATGGTGAGTTGAGAGATTAGGGGTTAGATTTTTTTTCCCAGTCCACGGGTCAGTGCCATGAAGGCGGCTTCCAGGTTAACTTCCTCTTCCTGGAACAGCAGCAGGTCAAAACCGGCCTCGATTAACAAGCGGGCAAGTGAGCTGTAGCTGGTGGCATCGGCCTTGAGCGTTACCACCAGCCGTGCTTCGGCCTCAATCACGCTGTCCACTTCATCCTGCTCCTGGAGCACCGTGGCCGCTTCCTGCTGTCGCTCGGCAACCTGGACATGCAGCACGATCCGTTCACGAACCTGTCTCATCACGTCGGCCACCGCTGCATTCACGGTCATCACGCCACGATCGATGATCCCGATCTTGTTACAGACATCAGCCAGTTCTGGCAGGATATGGCTGGAAACGATAATTGTTTTTCCCATCTTGCCCAGCCGCCTGAGCAGGTCTCGCATCTCGATCCGCGCCCTGGGGTCCAGGCCACTGAGCGGTTCATCCAGCAGCAACACACTGGGATCATGCAGCAGCACCCGTGCCAGCCCAAGGCGTTGTGTCTGTCCCCGCGAGAGCGTGTTCGCAAATGCATCCCGCTTGAAGTCCAGGTCAACGATCTCCAGCATTTCGTTACATCGCCGACGGCGCTCGGCACCACTAATCCGGTAAGCTGCCGCAAAGAATTCCAGGTACTCGATCACCTTCATGTCGTCATAGACCCCGAAGAAATCCGGCATGTAGCCGACCAGTCGCCGGGTCTCGGCGGGCTTGGTCAATACCGAGTTGCCACAGACGAAGGCATCCCCCGAGGTGGGATTAAGGAGCGTGGCAATGATCCGCATGGTCGTTGTCTTGCCGGCTCCATTGGGTCCGATAAAACCAAACAGATCCCCCTCCTTGAGGTCGATATTGATCTGCTGGATGGCATACATCTCGCCATACTTCATCGTCAGGTCGACAGTCTTGATCACGCGTAAATTCCTCTTGGTAATCCCAACCTAGCCACCAGTGGCCGGACTCACGGGAAAGACAATCCGGTAATACACCCATTGTTGATCGGGCTCGACCACCTCGCCACCCACGACCAGCCTCGATGCTCCTTTTGCCACCCTCCCCACGAGCACAGCCCGGTTGAGGTTCAGGTGGTCACTCATGTCCAGCCACGGTTGATACCGGTGGGTGAGGTGGGTGTAACCTGCCCCACCGGCCGCGTCGTGGAACATCAGCATCTCCACGATACGTGGCAGATCCCCGTGCACCTGGGACCAGCCACTTTCCAGTTGCCCACGTTGTGACAGGCGACTCTGCGTCAATCGTGACTCCAGGTTCCTCATGGTCTCTCGCAGATTCACCGCCTGGACCGTCTCGCCAGGTTCCAGCCTGGATGGTAATTCGAATGCCCAGTCGCCGTAGTAAAGAACTCCCTCCTCCATCGCTATCGAAAGAGGATTCGTAAATGTTCCTTCCAGGGTCCCGGTAACACGATCCGGTGAAAGGTCGCTTGCCCCCTCCAGCTGGTGCCTCCCGGAGGCGGTTCCCAGCAGGCTGCGGGTGGAGGCAGCCATCATCGGGAGTCCCTGGATTTCCCCCGATCCATGCTGGTAGGACTGCTTCATGGCATTTCCACCACGGGTATTGAGTCCTCCCAGGCCACTGCCTGGCAACCCCTGCCAGCTCAATTGCCGGTCCAGGCCCTGGTCATCGGCCGAGACCATGCCATCCCAGCCAAGCGAGAGGTCAAAGGTCCGAGCCCTGGGACTGTACAGGTGAATCCAGGAGGTAGCACGTACCTGCTGCGTGGAAACATCCAGATCAACGATTTCCAGCTTGTTCACAAGCACCTGGTCATGCTTGAGGCGGCGCCCCATGACAATTGCCAGGATGGCACAGAGAGCCACCATCAGCGGTAATGTGACCCAGGTCCAGTGCTGTCGCCGAAACTGCTTGAGCACAAAGTAGTCCAGGGGGCCGATAAACAGGATGTAGACGACGAGGATGGAAATCACCCAGTAAAAGCTCACCGCCGTCACCCCGTTGAATTGGTCCAGTGCTGCTCGCAACTGTCCCGCCAGGTCGGTATATCCCACGTGGGCCACCTGGGACGTGCCAGCGCTGGTGGAACGCATGGAGGCCACATCAATCCGTCGCGAAAGGAGTCCTTCCAGCAGGTGGTCATACGACTCCCAGCTGGAGATGGGAGGACGATCCAGATCCACGGCCAGGAAGACAACCTGGCCCAGACCTTTCGCCGCTCGCACGATCATCGGTCGATCCCCGGTCCCTCCCACTCCATCCCGGGATGCCAGAACACCAGTCACATTGTCCAGCAGCGTCATCGGGGAGTCACCTGCCGGGGAAAGCAGGAGTCGCTTCCTGGCCCCGGAAAAATCTTCCAGGCCGCCGGTCTGCCACTGGCGGATGGTGCTTGAATAGGTGCCGGGGACCAGCTGTTTCCAGCTTGAATTTCCTGCCAGCAGTTTTTCACCCTGCCGTCCAACGCTGATTACCAGCCGGCCTCCCATCTGGACCCAGCTTTTGAGCACCCCAGCCCGGCTCTCCTCCTGATCGGTTCCCGTGTACTCCTGCTGGCTGGTGGTCAGCACCAGTTGATCCACTCCCCCCAGTCCGATCCACTTGTCCGGCAAATCATCGAGCGAGGCCAGGTGTCCGGCGTTCAGCTCCCTGACATCGACCGCCAGCCCGGATGCCAGCTGCCGTTTATTGACCGGAATATCGGCACCCACGGTAAGGATCCAGTAATCGGTTGAGAGCATCGCCTGTGGCGTGGCAAAGCGTCGCGAGGAGAGAAGTTCGCCAGCGGAATCACGAAACACCACCTCCAGGCCACTTTGCTGTCGACCAAAACGAACATAGCTGGTCACGGTCTGTGGCTTTCCTGCAACCAGTGAGACCGGGGATGCTCCCTGGTAGACCGCGGCCGTTGCATCGCCATCCTCGATGGTCACCTCGACCTGCCCCTGCAGGTCGTCTGGCGAATGCAGGCGAACCTGGAGCGGGGTCCAGTGCCCCAGCTTGAATTGCCCTCCAATCCCGACCTTGGCATCCTCGATCAGTTCAGCCCCGTGTGCTGGACCGGCCATCACCAGCAGGCAGGATATGAGCAGGGCCATCAGAACGAAAAAGAAACGCTGGTGCATGCTAGCGCTCCAGGAGTTGGCACAGCGGGATCGACCAGTTACCTCGATTGTTCCAGCATAAGAAAAAAAGAGGTTTCGTGATATGCCGCCGAATTACGGCTTGGCCCCATCCTCACAGCAGCAGGTGAGTTGGCCGCAGCCAGGGCATCCACCACCATACTTGGCCCGCAAGGCAGCGGTCAGGTCCACTCCGGCAACGTTGGCAATCGTTGTCAGCCAGGCCAGCACATCGGCAAATTCTTCCTGCTGCTGCTCGGCGGACCCTTCACGAAGCGCAGCGGCCAGTTCCCCGACTTCCTCGATCAACCACATAAAGGTTCCATCGATCCCCCGGGCGACATCCTTTTCCAGGTACATCGTACGGATCAACTGCTGGAACTCGGAAAACGTCAACTCGGCAACGGCTTCCCCTGATTCACCTTCTCGATTCATGAACTCGCACTCCGTTTCTCTCCAGGTCCGCCATGGCTTCTTCCCTCATCACTAACAACATAACAGCCTCCCTTCAACCCGCCCCGGCTTGTCGATAGAATAATGCGACACTGCCGGTGACCGATTTTTTCCTACGCGGCTGGAGTCGTTCGAGGTCCACAATGACAGAGTTTACCACGGTTGCCCGGGTCGATGAGATCCCAGAGGGAGAGGCCCGCAGTTACAATGTCCAGGGCCGGATCGTCGGTATCTTTCATGAGGCCGGCACCTTCCATGCCATGGATGACATCTGCCCCCACATGGGAGCATCGCTGGCAAGTGGATACATGGAAGATGGTATTGTCACCTGCCCCTGGCACGCCTGGAGATTCTGTTACCAGGACGGCACATGGTGCGACAACCCCCAGATCTCGATCGACATTTTCGAACTGCGTGTCGAGGGAGACGAGATCCAGGTCCGGATCCCCCCGCGAGAATAAGGAGGGGATCAACCTTTCATGGCCCAACCAGGGTCACGGTGGTACGGGTCGACGTTGCCACCTCGGACTGGATCCTCAGTTCCCGGTAAGCCGTTTGAATCCCCAGCTTCTGCTGCTCGGTACTCTCCAGCAGCCTCCCTGCAGCAGCATCAAAGCGGAGGACGCCAGTGAGCTGCTGTTCTCGCAGCGTGACCGTGCGGTCCTTCTCCCCCGTCCCTGGAATCAGCTTGAGCTGGCCGGCAATCGTAATCTCGCTGACGCTGCCGTCGGTCGTGTTCTTTTCTCCCTCGTAGGTGAAAGTTCTCGCCACCGAGAGCTTTCCAAGCGCTGTCGTCGACTCAACATTTGCCATCCAGCTCTGCCCCTTGCTGACAGGGCCCGCCGGCAACCGACCGATCGTCATTAACTGCTGCTCGATACTATCGGGTGAAAAGAAATCGCCAAGCACCTTTGCCAGCTCTGCGAGCTGGCCCTTGAGTTCCTTGCCAAGTTCGACATCCACCACCGCTCCTCGAGGATTCACCTGGATCCTGACCGGCTTTCCCAGCACCGGTGCCAGGGCCTGGGCGATCGTGCGAGCCACCCCCGGCGCCGATCGCTGCTGGGACGAATCAAAAGTGATCTCCTCGTCCACTCCCGAGCGAATGGAAAGCTTGATCTGGGTGAGCGAACGGTCGATGGTCGCCACGCCGTTCTCGGCGACCTCTTTCACGTCCCATTTTTCTTCTACCGAAAGCTGGACTGTCATCTTCAACGACTGGTCAGCAACCCGGGTATTACTCTCGGTTTTTTGCTCGATCGACACTTTCAGCTGCTGACCAGGCTGGAATTTCCAGCCCAGTTCCTGCTGTGCAAGACAGACCGGTCCGCTGGCACCAAGCAGCAGGATGGTTCCCAGCAGCATTGTCCCTGTTCCCCGAATCATCATTTTTCTATTCCCTGTTTTACTCGAGTGTGATCGACTCCCCTGGCTCCAGAACCACCGGTTCGGCCCCGGTCTCGGAACGCACCGACTCGGCCCAGGCATTCGCGTCCTGTTCAATCGGCGGCCAGGTATTGTAATGGGCCGGCACGACTCGGTTCGGCTTTACCAGCTTGATCGCCTCGATCGAATCCGCCGGCCCCATCGTGAAGCGGTCACCGATAGGAAGTACGGCAAGTTCAATACCAGGTTTCCCGATCAGTTGCATGTCCAGGAAGAGCCCGGTGTCACAGGCAAAGTAGACTTTCCCCTCGGGAAAACTCACCACGAAACCGGCGGGCACACCGCCGCTGTTCCCGTCCGGCAAAACAGAGCTGTGGGTTGCCTGGACCATCTTGACCCTGCCAAAGGGAAGCTCGATTTCTCCGCCAAGGTTCATCGGCTCGGTGGCCGTGATACCGTGTTTTGACTCCAGCCAGGTGGTAATCTCAAAGACCCCGATCACCGTTGCACTACAGCGCGAGGCAAGAGGCACAATATCGTCGACGTGATCAAAGTGTCCGTGGGAAACGAGGATGTAATCTGCCTCGAGCTCGTCCACTGAAAACGGAGCCGTGGGAGAGTTTGTCAGAAAGGGATCCAGCACGATACGGTGTTCACCCGACCTGATCAGCCAGCTCCCGTGTCCCAGCCAGGTCAATTCCGTCGTCATCTCAAATATCCTTTTCGCACCACCGCTTCAGTCCTGGTCGAGTCCAAGGAGACGAGCCATGTTCTGCTTGTACGCTTCCACGCCAGGCTGCCCGTAAGGGTTCACACCCAACAGCTTACCCTCTACCACTGTTGCCAGCATCATCATCTGGTAAAACTCCCCCAGCGAGAATGGATCCAGCCCTGCCAGCTCGATCTCTGCCGTCGGGCAGCCAACGGCCTGGAGTGCCTCGCTTGTTCCCTCCCTGGCAGCCCGCTCCACATCGTCAAGCCCCAGGTGCTGAACACTGTCAAGCCGATCATGGTTCCAGGGAGAGGGACCGATGGCAAGGGACGTGGTGCCGGATCCAGCGACCACCAGGTTCGTGATCAACTTGTCACGCCGGCCCTGCTGGTGCTGCTGGGCCCGCGAATGCAGGTCACGGGTATTGAGTGTTGTCAGGGGAGTTGCACCACGCTGCTGCTTGCCAAGGCTCTCGGCCAGCAGCTGGTCACACCAGAGCCCGGTGGAGTAAAGCGATTCATTCCACATCGCCAGGACCCGCGTCGTCAATTCAGCAGTCGTTTCCGCAAGGTAACCCACCCCGGCATAGTCCAGCACCGGGTTTTCACCAGGTGGTGCCTGGCGAAATCGCTCGTTCATTGCTGCCGCCCCCTCGAGCAGTTTTTCGATGTCAATTCCCAGCAGGGCGGCCGGCAGCAGGCCAGCGGGACTGAGAATGCTAAAACGCCCCCCCACTCCCTCCGGGACAGAAAACCGCTCACTGCAACCAACCTCGTCAGCAATCCGATCCAGCCGGCTACCGGGAGCCGTCACCGGGACAAGGAGGTCCGCAGATGCAGGCCAGGCAGGTGTCCGCAGCTGCTCTTGGAGGGCCATCAACTGCCTGAGCGCGATGGCGGTCTCCAGCGTTCCTCCGCTCTTGCTGATGGCCAGCATTGCAAAGGGGCGCGGATCCGCTGAGAGCAATTCCAGAAGAGCACCGGTGGCGTCATTGTCGACATTGCCACCGGCAAAGAACAACCGGGTCCGACCCTCCTTCTGGTTGTGGTAGGGATGACAGCAGGCATCCATCAGCGACCTGGCACCGGCCGAGGATCCGCCGATGCCCAGCAGCACCACTGTCTCGACCTGGTCTTGCAAGCGGGCGGCCAGCTGTCCAATCCTGCCAACAACGCTCTTGTTGCCCGCCTGTTGTTGTTCCACGAGCAACTGTTCTGGCAGCGGGTAGAAAGTGGCATCGAGTGGCTTGCGGTCGGCTGGCAGAGAATCTCCGGCGGCGAGCACTGCCAGGTCATCCTGGTCGATTTCCTGTCTGGCCGACTCCAGCCGTGGAGCAAGTTGTTCAAGCTGCTCGGATGTCACTGCTCCGGAACGGAAAACACCACCCGGGTCATAACTGAGCATCGGCATCGATGGGTCATCCTCGGTCGCGCGGCCACGGTCACCAGTTATCCAGTCTGTCGGAATCCGCTTTGAAACAACAGTGGGACCTTGTCGATTTTCTCCGATTTGTGGTACGGTTGGGAACCGTGAGCGGGGAGAAAATTCCCGGGCCGCGTCAACAATTCATAAACCGCGATCGACCCCAGCAAACGATGGATATTCACCAGCTTACTCGAACTCTCCACACGCAGAATGATTCCAAGATCGTGATGATGGTGGCCGACGGACTGGGGGGTCTCCCGATGCAAGCGGGTGGGCCAACGGAACTGGAAGCAGCCGCGACGCCCAACCTGGATGCCCTCGCATCGCAGGGTGTGCAGGGAGCCAGCATCCCGGTACTCCCTGGAATCAGCCCCGGAAGTGGGCCGGGGCACCTGGGACTTTTCGGCTATGACCCGCTCATCTACCAGATCGGCCGGGGCGCCCTGGAGGCCACCGGAATTGGCTTCGCGCTCGAACCGGGAGACGTGGCGATTCGCTGTAACTTCTGCACGCTCAACGAGGCAGGCCTGATCACTGACCGGCGTGCTGGCCGAATCCCGACCGAGCAGAGCAGCCTGCTGGTGGAACGCCTTCGCCAGGTCCAGGTCCCGGGGATCGAGATCTTCGTGGAACCGGTCAAGGAACATCGCTTCGTGGTTGTCCTGCGGGGTGAGGGACTTGGCGGCAGTGTCCGGGACACCGATCCCCAGGCAACTGGCGTTGCACCGCTGGATCCGATCGCATCGGACGATTCAAGCCAGCGAACGGCAGAGGTGGCAGCGGCATTCCTGGCACAGGCAGCCGGGCTGCTGGCGGACGAGGAGGCGG
>CEWR01039999.1_pt1 | contig 11595 bp, 8 predicted proteins | sample 356321 | NCBI WGS metagenome assembly CEWR01 (sample SAMEA2621551, study PRJEB7988) | marine metagenome | biome: marine biome (ENVO:00000447); feature: mesopelagic zone (ENVO:00000213); material: "saline water (ENVO:00002010), including plankton (ENVO:xxxxxxxx)" | depth 790 m
CACCTGAATAGAGGTTTCTGGATCAATAAATACCGGGCTACCATCAATGGGCGACTTAAACTTAACCCCTTCTTCAGTAATTTTACGCATATCGCCTAAACTGAATACTTGAAAACCCCCGGAGTCGGTCAGAATCGGTCCCTGCCACTGGGTAAAGTCATGTAAATCGCCATGCGCTTTTATTACCTCAGTGCCCGGCCGCAACATTAGATGAAAGGTATTTCCAAGAATCATCTCAGCACCAATCTCTACAATGTCACGCGGCAACATACCTTTTACAGTTCCGTAGGTTCCCACCGGCATAAAAGCTGGCGTCTGGACCGCACCCCGAGGAAACTGCATCTCACCTCGACGCGCCTTTCCATCGGTAGATGACACCTTAAATTGCATAAAACATTCGCGACTCATTGCGGTATATCCTGATCAGCATTAGGGTTGTGAAGTAAAAACATGGCATCGCCATAGCTAAAGAAACGATAACGCTCGGCAATCGCTGCGTCATAAGCCGCCATTATAGGCTGATAACCTGCAAACGCGCTGACTAACATAATTAGTGTTGATTCTGACAAATGAAAATTGGTCAGCAAGCCATCAACTACATTGAACCTATAACCGGGGTATATGAAAATGTTAGTGTCACCCTCAAACGGGGCTATTTGACCGTTTTGCGCCGCTGTCTCTAAGCAACGCACACTAGTGGTGCCTACCGCAATAACTCGGCCACCGTTAGCTTTAGTTGTCGAAACCTGGTCAGCCACGGCTTGAGTCACCTGTAACCACTCCGAGTGCATTTGGTGGTCGAGAATATTATCCGCTCGTACTGGCTGAAAAGTTCCTGCCCCTACGTGCAAAGTCACAAACGCTATTGATGCCCCCGCCGCTTCAATATCCACTAGCATTTTTTCATCAAAGTGAAGTCCGGCTGTTGGTGCTGCTACAGCACCTAATTGCTCGGCATAAACAGTTTGATAACGAGACTTATCCGCTTCTGTGTCCTCTCGGTCGATATAAGGCGGCAGAGGCATATGACCAATTTCCGCCAGAATGTTAAGTACCGGTTGGTTAAACCTTAACTCAAACAATCCTTCTTCTCTGCCGATCATCTCAGCGGAAAAAATATCGGAGAAAATGATTTGATTGCCTGGTTTTGGAGACTTACTGGCACGCACATGAGCATGCACCGAGTAAGCATCGACGAGCCGCTCTACTAAGACTTCAACTTTTCCGCCACTGGCTTTTTGCCCGTAAAGTCGTGCAGGGATAACTTTAGTGTTGTTAAAAACAATCAAATCACCCGCTTTTAAATGACTTGTGAAATCACTGAACTGCTGATGTTTTAAGATGTTCTGGGCACCATCGAGAAACAGCAATCGACTGCCCTGGCGTTGATCCGTCGGCTGCCGAGCGATCAGCTCGTTGGGAAGATTAAATTGAAAATGGTCACGGCGCATGTCAATTAGCTGTAGCTTTAGTTTATGGGTCAGCAAGGGTATAGAAATTAACGCAAAAGCGCCAAATAATTCATACTAAAAAATACACTACCTATTTCATTAACTGATAGGGTTAAATCGGTTGACCCTCTATTGATCACTGCTATAATCGCGGCCTGCATGAAACTGTGCGGAAAATGCCAGTGTGGTGGAATTGGTAGACACGCTAGATTCAAAATCTGGTTTCTTCGGGAGTGCCGGTTCGAGTCCGGCCACTGGTACCAAACATTAAAACCTTGCTTTTGTAGTGAGGTTTTTTTGTCTCTGAAGGATTTTCATCCTTAGCAATCTATGTACTCTTTATTCGACAAAGACTGTTTTTTTTGCGTTCAATGGTAACGACATCTTTATTCACAGGCCTCACCCTGTGTTACCGTAAAAACAAGTATTCTTAATAGCTTTTAAGCCCAGAGGGTCAATCATGAATTTAAAGCGTCTAATGCTCGGTTTTGCTGTCCTACTTTTAACAGCCTGTAATAATGATAAAACGGCTGTCGTCGCTTTTACTGGAGTTCCGGCACTTCCTGATGGCGCGTACTTACTTAAAGATGTAGAAGTCACAGAGAACGGTGCAGTCAGTGTTTTACTGCGCGACCAGATAAAAATTTATACGAATAATCGATTTATGTTCGCCTTTATGAACAAAGAAATTGGTATCGATGTTGGTGCCGGCATTGCAACTTGGGACAACGGTGTAATGGTTGAAGTACCTACTGTTAACCATAACGGAGCGGTTAAAGGCTACAGCTTTGATGTAGCTATTGAGGAGACTGACAGCGGTTTTATACAAACCATAATGGGTATGAAATACGATGATGGCCGTTCATTAGATATGGTCGAGACATGGAATACGGCGTCAATCGTAACCTCCCCCTATGATGGCCTCTGGCACAGGATACAAGATGGTGTTTTCACTACCAAGATTATTGGTGGTGGGCACTTTATTTCGCTACAGCGAACTACCTTAACTGAGGGGCCAGACCTATCAAATAGTAGTGAGTTCTGGTTTGGTTCTATTGAGTTTGGGGAAAACGGACAAGCCGTTGAAACAGGAATGACTAGTTCTGTTCAGACGAACTCTGATGCACAACGGTCGCTCCACCTGGTTTTGATTGACCAGGATAATCTCAGCCAAACAGCGACGGTTGATGGGATTGAAGTTACTGAGATTTACCAACGTCTTTAATAGTTAAGTCAACGCTAAGCGCCGCCTTAACTATTGTCTTGCTTTAGTCATTTAAGCGTTTTAGTAGCGAAATATGGTCGGGTCCAATACCGCAACAACCACCCACCATAGTGGCACCCAACTGCTGCCAGTGCTGTGCAAATGCAAGGTAGTCTTTAGGAGTTAAATCCTCTCTCAACGCAGAATAGCCGTCATTGGCGTCGATAGCGTTCGTAATAGGTCGGAAGCCATTCGCATACACGCCAATATCTTTACCACTTGGTAGTATTTCAACCGCTAATGTAATAGCGTCAGCCATAACTTCAGGCTGGCTACAGTTAAATAAAACCGCATCCACCCGCTGAAAATCAATAGTTTTCAAGGCTCCTTCGAGTAATTCACCTGACCTCAAGGTTGACCCTTTGCTAGATGCACCCAGATCTTCGAGCGTCATACTAATCCACAGCGGTTGCTCGCAATCTCCGAACACTGATTGGATAGCCGTCACTTCGGCAATACTTGATTGTGTTTCCGCTAAAATAATGTCCGTGTATGGCAAAAGATTCTGCTTAAAGATTTCTAGCATGGCAACGGCGTCATCATGAACAAATTCGTCAGGATTATAGGAGCCAAATACTGGAGGGATACCTGCGGCAACTAACACAGCTTCTCCCGAAGCTTGTTTAACTTGTTGGGCTAACTGGCCGGATAATCGAATTAACTCAGCACCACGTTCAACAAATCTATCTTCGCCTATATGAAAAGGGACTACCGCGTAGGAGTTAGTGGTGATAACTTGAGAGCCCGCATCCACGAAAGCCTGATGAGCAACTTTCACAGAAGAAGGATCCTCCATCAGCGCTAAAGCAGACCATTCAGGCTGCTGAAATGGAGCACCAATTTCTTTTAAGTAACGCCCAATACCACCGTCTAATATTTTCATATAAACTACCGCTGTCCCTACTAACCATCAGCGGTGGATTTTGTCACAATCACTCTAGAAAAACTATTACTGTTAACAATAAAGCTGACTAAACGTGCACACTTAAGAATGGGGGGTAGTTAAATCTTAACGAAACTGACGCTCAGTAATTTAAAGCTAATACGCTAACAGAATCTAAGTGCACTAGACATTTATCTTTGTGATGATAAACCGCATGACGCTATCGCATATCGGGCATAAATACGATGAATTAACTACCATGTTAAAAGCTATTCTTTGCCATAGATCGTAGGTGTCGGAATACTTGAATCAATCATTTAGTAAACCTCAAGCTTCTGAATTTAAACTAAATTTTTGATTTATCTAATATCTTACTCACATAAAATCGCCAACATTTAACTATTTACAGCCGACTCGATATTAATGCTCGGATGCTCATACCAAGGCATTAACTAATAAAAAGCTGACTTAACGCTTGATTAATACGAATAGGATCTATTATCATTCGTATTCGTAGTTAGTCGTTTTTAATTTTGAGGTCAAACATGAGCTTTATAGTCGGATTGAGAAACTTTACCCTGTGGTTGTTATTTCGTGCTGCGCGTCCATTTATTTTTTTGATGGAGCCCGAAAACGCGCATTATGCGTTTAAACGCGTAGGCGTATTTTTAGGAAGTAACCCTATCACGCGAGGGTTCTCTTCGCTGATGTGGGATTACAACCATAAGAGTCTAAACATTGAAGTAGATGGAATTGAATACCGTAATCCGGTAGGTTTGTCAGCTGGATTTGACAAAGATGGCGAGCTAACAAAGATTTACCCCTCAATGGGCTTTGGGTTAGCAGAGCTTGGCTCCTTTACGGGAGAAGTATGCCCAGGAAACCCCGGTCGCAGACTATTCAGGATGGTCAAGTCTCGCGCTATTGTTGTTTGGTACGGCCTAAACAACCAAGGCTCAGAGAAAATAGCCTCAAGACTTGCCAAGGTAGACTTTGGACGCCTCAGAGTTGGGATCAACGCTGCTAAGTCCAATGTTACTCCAGAATTTGAGTTGCAGGAGTCAATTCGTGATTACCTGAAGACGATGACTTTGTTCAAAGATGTTGGAGACTACTTCACGATTAATATCAGTTGTCCAAATACGCAAGACGGCGAGCCATTTGTGGATGAGCACAATTTAGACGCATTGCTTTCCGCAGTAACTCAACACATTCGCCCAATCACTGACAAGCCAATCTACGTGAAATTAGCTGCAGATATTTCAATTGCTGAGATTGACATCATCGTAGATGGTTGCGTAAAACACAATATGGATGGGTTTGTTCTGACTAACCTAGCCAAACCTTCCCACAACACTGAGCATCTACCTGAGGAATATCCAACGGTGAAAGGTCTTCTACCCGCCGGTAAAGGTGCAATGAGTGGTCTGCCACTGCAAAGAATTTCTACCGATGTCATACGCCATGTTTATCGGCGAACACGCGGCACTAAAACACTGATTGGTGTGGGTGGCGTTTTCACAGCCAAAGATGCATATGAAAAGATTACGTCAGGCGCGAGCTTACTCCATATGATCACTACTATGATTTTTGATGGCCCTCAAAACCTCAGCGAAATCAATCGTGGACTCGTCCAATTAATGAAGAAAGACGGTTTTACCTCACTCGAGCAGGCAGTCGGTTCGAGAAACCCGCTCCCCATTATTGCTGAGGCTGAGTCCCCGGTTTTGACTAACGTTAAAAAAGAAGCGGCCTAAAATAATGTTTGAAGAGGTGATAGCCAATTTACCAAACCGAATTTTTACCGAATTTCGCTGGGCGCTCAGCAGTGGTCACTGGAGCTGCGGAACAAAGTTAACAACAAGACAGCGCAAGACCTGTGAAGAGGCGCTACTTGTAAGAACCAAGATTTTACCAAACCTCCACCCCATGATGCTCAGCCCTACAACCATACACTAACGTGTTAGTACGGTTGTTTGGCGGCGCCATCATATCCCTCTACGTCAAAGTAGTCCTACCTTTTAATGAGCCGCGAGGCTCATTTTTTTATCTCTAATTTCTATAGCTTATAAACACGTGTTGCTGTTCCTCTGAACATCGCATCTTTTTCAGAGTCACTAAACCCCTGAGCTATTTTTTTAAATGCATTCCAAAGTACACCATAGGACACTGACAACTTGTCCACAGGAAAGTTACTCTCAAACATACACCGATCTGGGCCAAAACAGTCAATGGCATGCCGATAATAATCTCGATGGGCGGTTACAATTTCATCTGAACTAGCAGGCTTGTTACGTTCGTCCCAGCCCCAACCATTAATCACCATGGCTAATCCACCTAATTTAGCCACCACATTCTTACAGCGAGCCAGCGCCGCCACATCAGCTTTCCATTGTGGGAACAACTCTTTTTGTCTACCGGCATACGGGCCAATGCCTAAAGGACCACCAAAGTGATCAAAAATAATAGTCGTTTCAGGAAACTCATTAGCTAAAGCAGTTAATTCACTAATTTGGTTATGTAAAAGCCAGGCGTCGAAACTTAGACCTGCAGGTGCTAATTGTGCAAAACCTTCTCGGAATTTAGGTTGCGTCATCAGTTCAGCTATACGCCCCGTATAGCGATCAACCGCTGGAGGATCAGGATAAAACGCTGTCGAATGACGAATACCACGGAGCAATCCCCCGGCTGCTGCTGTATGAGCTTCGAGCACATGTTTAACATCGGCACCCAGCATTAGGTTGGCATGACTGACCATTCCCATAACAGGCGGCTGACCCTTTATCTTATGACGCTGCGAATACTCAATTTGCTCTCTCACATACTCGGTTTCACCAACCGGTTGCAATGAAACCGGTCCGTCGACACGATACTCTGCGCCACATTCAATAAAAACGGTGCCAACAATATTATGACCAGAACGTGTGTCTGCCCAAAGGTCATCAATTTCATAAGGAGTTCCGACTCGCCAGAGGTGATGATGCGCATCTATAATCGGACGTTCTGGCTCTAATGCCTCCTCACTCACCTGCGCGTGCCAAATATCAAGCTCTGTCATCTAATTCCCTCGTGCATTCATTAAGATTAATCCCGATAGTTGCCTTCTCAAATACTACCTCACTAGGCTGTCGAAATTCACCGTATCGACTCCCTATTTGGCTCAGCAATTTAGAATACCGCGCCCCACTATTTTTGCTTCAACTTATGACTTTTTTTAGCCGCTCTGCGGCGTTCAGTAGCCTCGAACGCTGCATTGCCGATATGTTCTTCCCCTCTCTGTTTGGCTAGCTCTACCTGTTTTTGGCGTTCAGCAAAACGAACCTTTTGATCATCCTCCACAACATCATGGCAATGATGACAAGCAAGTCCTTGCTGATAAAATTCGGACTGTTTTTCTTGTTCGGTAATCGGCATTCGACAGGCATGGCACTGGTCATAGGAACCACGCTTAAGATCGTGGCCAACGGCAACTCTATTATCAAAAACGAAACATTCGCCTTCCCACAAAGTTTGATCTTGAGGCACTTCCTCCAGATATTTTAGAATGCCGCCTTCAAGGTGATACACCTCATCAAAGCCCTGCTCTTTCATGTAAGCCGTGGACTTTTCGCAACGGATACCGCCGGTGCAAAACATGGCGACTTTTTTATGTTTTTCTTTATTGAGATTTTTTCCAGCCCACGCAGGGAAATCTCGAAATGTTTTAGTCTGTGGATCAATGGCGTTTTTAAACGTGCCTATTTCGACCTCGTAATCGTTACGCGTATCCACAACCACTACCTCTGGGTCAGAAATGAGTGCATTCCAATCACTGGGTTTTACATAAGTACCGACAACTTGCTTGGGGTCTATTCCTTCCACACCCATGGTGACTATCTCTTTCTTAAGCTTCACTTTGGTTCGGTAAAACGGAATGTCACTATGATAAGAATTTTTCTGATCAATTCCAGACAACAACGGTTGTTGCTCTAACCACCTAAGTACTGCTTGCACATCCGACGGCAATCCAGCGATAGTGCCATTGATACCCTCTGTTGCCAGCAGCAAGGTACCAAAGACATTATTGTCAGACATGACTGTTTGAAGTGGTTTCTGAAGTTCTGCGAAATCCGGAAGCGTCACAAATTTATAGAGCGCACAGGTAAGATATGTATCTGACATTAATTATCCCAATAGGTCTATTTTGATGGTTTTAGTTCACCATTAAGAGTCGTATAAGAGTATAACAAAAGGTGAAAGACACGGCATCAAGCGGCGCTTTTCGGGTTAGATTATTACCCGTCACCAAGAATACGCCTACCCGGATAAATACCTTCCACAACTACGCCCTCCTCTACCACTAATTGACCCCCAACAATGACGTATGGAATACCGGTGGGTGGCTGGTATGGATCGCCGTAAACTGCATTAGCAGACACCGTTTTAGCATCAAAAATAACTATATCTGCGTCTGCACCCTTTTGAATACGTCCTTTTTTGTCAAACGCAACTGAGGACTGTGTCAACCATTGAGCTTGATAAAGGCTCATACGTGCCAACCCATCAGAAAGCGACAGCAATTTAGTCTCTCGAACATAATGCCCCAACACTCGAGAGAAAGTCCCCGCTACATTAGGGTTAGTTTTAACCCCCAGACTAACCGCTGGCAATGCATCGGTCGCCACCATCATTCGCGGCCACTGCAACGCTGTTTTCATCCACTCTTCTTTGACATAGTGATGGTTAACCGAGCCCATGGGTTGTTGTTCTGCATATTGCTGCCACGTTTCTTTCGTTAGCCATTCGCCTGTCGCAACCCATTGAACATCCTCGTAGGTAATATCAAACATAGCCTGCCAATCGCGATTTCGAAATACATCGGCCGATATGCTAGTACCACCAGCAGCATAGGAAAGCGTTTCGGTGGCTATGTTGGCACCTGCTTGATTGGCATCATCAATCATTTGTAACCATTCATTTACTCGACCCATCGCATTGTGGGTGACGTGCACTACAAATAATGGCGCTTTGGTTTTCTTTGCAAGATTTACGACCTCTATAAGACCTGCTGGATCGCCCGTATAGCCGCGCCTAACATGGACATGAATCGGGACTTGCCGTTCGCCAGCCACTTCAAATAACATACTCAACTCAGCCTCGGATACCGCTGATGTAAGGTAGTCCAACAGCACACCTATTCCTAAACCACCATTATCAATACCCTGATGGATCATTAATCGCATGGCTTCAATTTGTTGTTTATTAGCGGGCTTTATCCAAGAGTCTCCGTTCATCCTAAAAGGGTCAGTACTGCCGATCAGATATTCGGTTTTAATCCCCTCCATGACTTTTGAGCGCACCGCATAGTGAGCTACTGAAGCACCATAATTCAATTGCGCTCCGCCTTTATAGCTCTGCCCAAAGAAGTCGACAGGAAAAGCCCCGGCTTCCATATCAAGTTGTGTCGTAACACCATCCAAAAGGTTCATCCTCTGACCCAGCTGAGTCGGCGTGTGACTATGGATGTCAATAAAGCCCGGGGCTACAACCAAACCTTTAGCATCTAGCACGGTCGTTCCGGATAAAGGCATGACAGAAATCGATTGAATAGTACCCGCCTCAATACCAATATGACGAATATCATCAAGACCAGTTTCAGGATCAATCACTCTGCCATTATTAATAACGAGATCAAATTCCTGTGCGCTAGCTCGTACGTTAGGAAAAAACCAGAGTAGAAAAATTATCAGTGCTAACGTTGGCTTTAAAATCTTATTAACTCCTTATTACGAGAATCTATTTAGTACCATTAAATCGGTCATAAGTATGTTCTTTTACCCACTTATCGCAACCTATTGAGTACTCGTCTTATTTTTGGCCGATTTTGCTGTGCCAAGAGCACATTTAATATGTAAAGCCGGTAACATTACATCTACTGGACGTTAAAATTTTATCTTCGACGTAAGGATGTTTTATGTACTCATTTGGTGGATTAGCTCGGCTGTTAAAATTCGGTAGTATCACATTACTATCGCTAATAATTTTAGCCTGTGGTGGCGGTGGCGGCAGTTCTGTCCCAATAAATCTGCCAGTGGCTGATACTACTCCACCGATAATTACTATGGTGGGGGCCGAGGAGATCAACCATGAACAAGGTACTGCCTATGATGATCAGGGTGCATCAGCATCTGACAGCGTAGATGGCGCTGTTTCTGTGTCCACCTCAGGTGAAGTCGGAACGACTGCCGGAGTTTATACGATTACCTACAGTGCATCTGACTCTGCTGGAAATACTGCAACTGCCACACGAACAATTACTGTCACAGATACTCAACCACCGGTTATTACCTTGACCGGAGACTCCGAGGTCTCGCACGTACAAGGTACTAACTATATTGATGCAGGTGCTTCAGCGTCTGATGCGGTCGACGGTGATGTCGAGGTCTTGGTCTCAGGTGACGTTGGCGAAGAGGTAGGTGAATATACTTTGACGTTCACAGCCACCGATGCAGCGGATAACTCTGCTACAAAAACAAGAGTAGTCACTGTGGTATCTCCTGACACACCTCAAGCGATTAGTTTGTCGGTGTTCGATAATGGCGAAGCCGATTCTGCTTTTGATGCTGGACTTAACGGCCAGGATTCTACCAATAACTGGGGAACCTCATGTTCCCAGGATGGAGGTGCCGCCTGTCCTAATTTAAGCTGGCAGATTGTTGCGGACGTTGACCGAGGAAATGTACTTCAGATAGCGCATAGTGCCGCAGGTCAACAAGCTATCTTCTTCGTTAAAACAAATTCCCCAATGGATCTGCGTGCCTACTCCACCGGTAATATTATTTTTGATATAAACACCGTCAGTGGTGATAGTAACTACACCATGAAAGTTGACTGTATTTATCCCTGTACTTCAGGGGATAAAGCCATTGGTAGTCATGGTGCATCAGGCTGGGAAACTGTCACAGTGCCTGTCGCTGAATTAGTCTCTGCCGGTTTACAGCTATTTTCAGTGGATACTGGCATTGTCATTTGGGCAAGTGCCTATACAAGCACTATTTTTCAGCTAGATAATATTCGCTGGGAAGGAATCGATGATGGTTCTGTTGTAACACCAGTTGGTGGTGGTGATGATGGCTGGGAAATTCCTGACTTTCTCGGCTTTCAATCAGCAACAAGCTATGAGGGTTACAGCAAGATTTGGGCTGATGAATTCGATGGCTCTGAGATAGATGAAAGTAACTGGGGATATGATATTGGCGGTAGCGGCTGGGGTAATAATGAACTTGAGTTTTATACCGATCGAAACGCCTATCTCACCGAGGGACATCTAATCATAAGGGCTGATAAAGAAAATTATGCTGGACGTGAATATACGTCAACACGCTTAAAAACTCAGTCCAAACAAACGGTTAATTATGGTCGTATTGATATCCGCGCAGTCATGCCGCAAGGCCAAGGAATCTGGCCTGCTTTGTGGATGCTCGGCGCAAACTTTCCTACTGTTGGGTGGCCGCATAGCGGCGAAGTTGACATCATGGAGATGATCGGGGGCAATGGTCGAGAAAATACAGTTCATGGCACCGCGCACTGGTATAACCAGTCGAACAACCAGAATGCGAGTTATGGTGGAAATTACGGACTACCCAGTGGAGAAACGCTCTCAAGTAACTTCCATGTGTTCAGCATAGACTGGGATAGCACCAGTATTACCTGGTATATCGATGACGTTCAATATCATACTATGGCTATCGATGACTCATCATCTCTAGCGGCTTTTAGAAAAGATTTTTTCTTTATATTTAATATCGCAGTGGGTGGAAATTGGCCAGGAAATCCAAATTCGTCAACGGTTTTCCCGCAGCGTATGGTTGTGGACTATGTGAGAGTATTTCAGAAAAATTAAGTGAGTCATACCTAATGCTATCATTTTATTTTTCAGGGAGAAGAGACGTTGACTAGGAACCGATCTCAATTTTTGATCCGCTTAATGAGTTGCTGCTTGGTCTTTTTTAGCGCTC
>CEWR01131807.1_pt1 | contig 11580 bp, 13 predicted proteins | sample 356321 | NCBI WGS metagenome assembly CEWR01 (sample SAMEA2621551, study PRJEB7988) | marine metagenome | biome: marine biome (ENVO:00000447); feature: mesopelagic zone (ENVO:00000213); material: "saline water (ENVO:00002010), including plankton (ENVO:xxxxxxxx)" | depth 790 m
CAGTCGTGATTACCAAGTAGCGCCGACCATCAGCCCTCAAACTGAAAGTTGAAGGTTAAGAATGAAGAAGCGGCCCACCTGTGAGAACGGGTGGGCCGCCTGCGTTATCCTGAATTCATGATACCTAAAGTATCGCCCCGGCTTCCTGCAGCTTGCCGATGTCGTCCCAGTCGTAGCCGAGTTCGTCTATCAGAATTGCCTCGGTGTCCTGGCCCAGTTCCGGCGCGCCCCTGCGGATGCTGGTCGCTGTCTCGCTGAAGGCGACCGGGAAGTTACACACTCTGATGTCTCCGAGGTCTGGATGATCGAAGTGGGTGATGTAGTCGTTGGCGATGACCTGCGGGTCGTCCTTCAACTCCTCGATGGACTGAATCTTGGCGTAGATGAACCCGTAGGTGCGGAAGATAGCGTCCCATTCCTCAAAGGTCTTGGTCGCGAAGGTGTCTTCGATCAGCTTCAAAAGCTCAGGCGAGCCTCCGGCACCGGTGTCTGCGCCCTCGAAGTCTGAGTCCGCGAGAGTTTCCGTGAGGCCCATCGCCTCGACGAATGGCTTCCAGTATCGCTGGGGTTGAGGATTGGATATCCTCAACCAGCTATCGTCCTTGCACAGGTAGATGTTGTACATGAAGTTTCTGATGCTGTCACGATCCAGCGAAGGCATGTGCTGGCCGATCAGCAAGTCCATGCCGACAGCAAGGCCCTGGAGGAACATGGTGCTGCTCATGTGGGAGACTTCGACCTTCTGGCCGACACCCTGACTCTCTCGCGCCCACAGAGCGGACACTATGCCCAGGCAGAGCGTGATTCCGCCAATCTGGTCGGAAGGAGCGCCCCTGATGGAGATGGGATGCTTTGCCCACGGAGGCGTTGCGGACATCATGAGGCCGGCGCGGGCCTGTCCGCAGGCGTCCAGCGACCCCTGCCCTGAGTCCGGGCCTTCAGGGCCGAATCCAGATGCCGAAGCGTAGACGATCTTGGGATTTATTTTCTTCAACGTCTCGTAGTCCATCTCAAGCCGTTCGGCCACCCCTTGGCGGAAATTTTGAACCACCACGTCGGCGGTTTCCACCAGCTTGTGGAGGACCTTTCGGCCCTCGGCAGTTTTGAGGTTCACGGCAAGGCCCCGCTTGTTTCTATTGCACGTCTCGAAGTAGGCGTTCCTGCCGCCGGACATGCCCGCCTTTGCCGATTCTAGGCTGGAAACATTGCGCCCGACATCGCCGTCCAGCGCTTCAATCTTGATTACATCGGCGCCCATGTCTCCCAGCATCGACGAGGCCACCGGCCCGAACTGCCACATGGTCCAGTCCAGCACTTTGACTCCCTTAAGCGGGCCTGTGACCGTTCCGTTAGATTCTCCAAACATATGTCTGCTCCTTGAGAGTTTACCGGTATCCCGTCTTCCAAATCTGCATTGCGCTAGTGTAGCGCCCTGATTCGTCGATAACCACAACCTTCGCGATCTGTCCGAAGTTGCGAAGCGGTGGCGTTGCCCTTATGGTATGCACAATTGACATGGGCACGTCGAAATCTCCCGTGGGACAGAACATCAGGACAGGGATATGGCGCTGGACACCACATCAAGTTTGGGCGCATTGACTGGCACTCGGTATATCCAGAGTTTGAGAGACGGCCGAGAGGTTTGGCTGGACGGCGAAAAGATTCAAGATATCACCACGCATCCGGCGTTCACAGGCATGATCCACGAGTTGGCTCGGATTTATGACCTCCAGCACACTGACGAGTACCGAGAGCAGATGACTTACGTCTCTGAGGCCACTGGCAATCGTTGCAGCATCTCTTGGAAACTGCCAGTGTCCGTCGATGATCTCCGAAAGAAGCGGCGTAACAGCGAAATCTGGAACGAGCAGTGCTGGGGACAGTTGGGTCGGGGGCCAGACATCCTTGCACCCTATATGACATCCTTGTATGACGCCCGTGACGCTTTGAGTTCAGTCGAAAACCCCAACTGCGATTTCGGCGAGAACATCGTTAACTACTACAATTATTGCGCCGAAAACGACCTGTTCCTAACTCACGCCCTGGGCGACCCGCAGGTCAATCGCAGCGAACAGCCTCAGAACGAACAACGAGAAATCGAAGAAGAGCCGGTTGCGCTTCATGTCGTTGAGGAAACAAAGGAAGGGGTAATCGTCCGAGGCGCCAAGCAGCTAGCGACGGCGGCTCCGATCACGAATGAGACCTATGTGTCGTTGTCGGCGACATTCGTTCGTCGCGCCGACCCGCAGTTCGTATTGGCGTTCTCCATCCCGACCAACTCTCCCGGACTCAAGATGCTGTGTCGAGAGCCTGTGTCTCGGTGGCCCGGAGGTTTCGGCCATCCGCTGGGTTTGCTGTACGACGAGCAGGACAGCATGTTGTTTTTTGACAACGTGTTGGTCCCCTGGTACAGGCTGTTTTCACTCTACGACTCGTCGCCGATACTCCAGAGATATTCCAGCGACCTCAATTTCCTGGGCTGGGCGAACCTGTGCCGAATCCACGAACGGATGAAGCTGATGACGGCTGTGGCCACGATGATCGCCGAGGCCATCGGAGTCATCGAGTACCGCGAAGTGGCCGCGAAACTGGGCGAGATGGTCACATACACCGAGATGTGGAGCCACGCGATGGACGGCCTCGAACACACGGCGCACAAGACCGACGGAGGTCTGATGGCGCTGGGGTCAATGTCGGGAATGAACATCTATTTCTCCCAAACCTCGGCGCGGATGGTGCAACTGCTTCGGGAGGTTTCCGGCTCCGGTATGATTATGCAGCCCAGCGAAAACGACCTTGCAAACCCCGAGCTTCGACCCTTCCTAGACAGGTACATGAGGGGCAAGGACGTTGACGTCGAGTACAAGTCGCGCCTCTATCGTCTGGCCCATGACCTCGCCGTTTCGTCGTTCGGGATGAGGCAAGAAGTCTACGAGTATTGGCACGGCGGAGACCCGAACCGCAATCGAATCAACCTTCTGCGAGGATACGACCAGAGCGACATGATGGACCGAATCAAAGGGCTGGTATCGAAGCCATTGCCCCACGAATAATTCTCGAACTAAAATAACTGGAGGAACCTATGCCCAATTACACCTACGACCATATCCACATCCGAAGCCAAGACCCGATGGCGACGGCCCAGTGGTACGAGAAGATGTTCGGCGCGAAGATAATTGAGTCGACTCAGCCCGATGGATCGCCGAGAGTCGACCTCGATATCAATGGTCTGACCGTGTTCATAATGCGGGTTGCCACTGACGCGCCAGCGCCGGGAGCAGGCACCGAGGTCAGTCTTGGTCTCGATCACTTTGGATTGCGGGTGGAGAACATGGACGCCGCGGTCGCCGAGTTGACGGAGAAGGGGGCCGAGTTCACGATGGAACCCCGGAAACTTCGCCCTGGTTTGATAATCACCTACATCGTGGCCCCTGAGAATGTGCGGATCGAGCTATTGCAGCGAGACTAACTTTCAATCAAAAAGGCGCTTTCATGCATTTGAAGATGTACGTCACAATTTCCGAAGAGGACAAAATTGCGTTGTTCGATGTGGACCCGGATTCCGGGAGACTCGAATCAACGGGCGAGGCGCAGGTCACGGGACGTCCCGCGCCATTAGCCATAAACCCTGACAGGTCGCGTCTATACGTTGGGCGTCGAGACATCAAAGAAATTTCCACCTTCGAGGTTGACCAGAACTCTGGCGACCTGTCGATGGTGGGAACGGTTCCGTTGGAGTCTGACCCCTGTTACATATCGACCGACAAAACTGGGAAATATCTACTGTCGGCGTACTATTCGGCAGGCAGGGCGGCGGTGCATAGCATCGACGATTCGGGAACCGCGGTCGCTCCGCCGGTCGAATGGCGGGCGACGGGGACGGGCGCTCACTGCATGCAGACCGATCCATCAAACCGATTCGCATTCGTGCCTCACATCGCTGGAGGCAACGGGCCGAATCTTATTTTTCAATTCCGGTTCGATGAGGCCTCGGGTCACATCACGCCAAATAACCCTCCAACAGTCGCTCAAGAACCCGAGGCCGGGCCGCGTCATTATTGCTTCCATCCGACTAAGGACATTCTTTATTTCTCTAATGAGCAGGCATCAAGCGTTACAGCCTACAACCTTGATTCTGGCAACGGGACGCTCAGCGCTTTCCAGACTCTCTCGACCCTGCCCGATGACTACGAGGGCCGGAACAGTTGCGCCCAGATTCATATGTCATCGACCGGAGACTTCCTGTTCGCTCCCAATAGAGGGCACAACAGCATGGCCTGTTTCGCTGTGGACTCGTTGACAGGCCGACTGGAGAGAACCGCAATCGTCCTCACTGAGGCGGTACCCAGAGCATTCAGTCTCGATCCAAGCGGAACATTCTTGTATGCGGCGGGTCTGGAGTCTGGACGTCTGGCTGCGTATCGAATCAATCGGGCCGAAGGCAACTTGGACCACATCGAGACATATGATGTCGGAGCAGGCCCCATGTGGGTGCTGATAACTCCTTTGGGTTAGCAGCTAGCCCTTCCTGACCCATTGGGTCTCGTGGACCCAGCCCATGATCCTTTCGGCATTGGACGTGTCGAGGACACTGGCAAACCCGTCGAGAGGTTTCCTAAGAGGGACGCCGGGACACACGCGCACGATGGCCTCAAGCGTGGGGATGGAAAGCTTGGTCTCATCGCCGTTGATGAAGAACACTTCGTGACCACGCCAGTCTTTCTCGATAGCAAGACGGCACGCCCTAGTGGCGTCTTGGAGGTCGGTCCATCACCAAGAAATCCATCGAAGATTTGCCTGTCGGGTTAGTGACAGGAACTTCCCGGCGTTTGCGCTGGGTCTCGTCATCCATCAGAGCATGGAAGCGCATGCTGGCGATCTGGCCTTCACGAAGCCGGCAAAAAATTGTTCGCCATCTCCTCGCCTAGCCATTTGCTCTGAGCGTAACCGTCCTCTACGCGTGTCGGGTGCTGTTCGTCAATGGGAAAATACCCCGGGGCCCGGAGCTTTGGAGAACACGGCGCCGATGGCGTTCACCGATGACGCCAACGCCAATTTCGGAATGTCGTGAATCTCAGCCGCCTCCAGAACGTTCCAGTTGGAGACCATGTTGACCCGAAAAACCTCGTGCTCCGGCGCCATTAGCGGATTGGGTATCGCAGCCATGTGGATGATCGCGGCCGCGCCCTTAGTCACCGTCACCACCTGGCCGAAGTCTATGACATCGACCGCGACGAACCTCGCTCCCTGGTCTGGGCCGGACGTTATGTCGGCGTTCACGACGTCGTAACCATGGCTGACCATCTCCTGGATTATGAACCGGCCCGCGCGTCCAGATCCCCCGGTGACAATTATTTTCATGATGCGCCTTTCTTCTCGCTAGATATCTGTTGCGCCGTCAGTTCGCCAACACAGAATTGACCTCATTCGACAGCGTTGTTACACTCGCTCCCACCGCCCAATGTTTCACGCTTGGCATGCCCATTTGACGCAAGCAATTGCCAATCGGCGAACGCCGTCATATTCAGCGCAATATTCAAAAACTGAGCCTTAGACCGGTGTGTCCACAGCCTGAATCCTTGACCACTCAAACCGAGGAGGAACAACTGAATGAAGATCACTGATGTTGAGCCTATCGTAGTCTCTTGGCCGCCTTTTGAGAACTCGTTCTGGACTTCACTGAACCGGATAGGTCAGGTCAGCGAGCTGGTTGTGCTGGTTCATACTGACGAGGGCATAATCGGTATTGGCGAGGCCCACGGTGGCTCGATGCACTACATCGACAACACTGGTGTCGCTCACATCTCCGGCGCAGGTTCAACGGTCACGGACATCCTGAAGCCTCTGTTAATCGGAGAGAATCCACTCGACAACGAGCGACTTTGGAGCAAGATGTTTGGCCTTACCTACCAGAAAGGCTGGTCTCAGATTGGCGCGACGCGGCAACAGATTCTAGCGGCGATGGCGGCGGTGGACATCGCGCTTTGGGACATCAAAGGCAAGGCCGCCAATATGCCTGTCTGGCGTCTGTTGGGCGGCTATCGCAACACTGTCCCTTGCTACGTCACCGGCGGATACTATCAAGACGGCAAGACCATCGACGACCTGACAGCTGAGTGCAAAAGTTACGTCGAGACGGGATACAACGCAATCAAGCTCAAGATTGGCGGTGTTTCTGTGGAGGAGGATGTGGACCGCGTGACAGCGGTCCGGGAGGCGGTTGGGCCTGACATCGACATAATGGTGGATGTGAACGAGGGCTACGACGTCCGCACGGCCATCCGGGCGGCCCGCCTGCTGGAGCCTCTGGACATTAGATGGCTGGAGGAACCCGTCCACTGGTACGATCGAATCGAGGGCCTGCGTCAGGTAGCCGACGCGACAACAATCCCTATCGCGTCGGGAGAGCAGGCGCTGACACGCTGGGACGCTCGTGACCTCCTGACGCGTGGCGGGATCAAGATAATGCAGTTCGATTGCACCCGCTCGGCAGGCATCACCGAGGTACTAAAGATCGCCGGCATGTGCGCTGCTCAAAACGTCAACCTCGCCCTCCACCACGACCCGCAAGTGCACGGTCACGTAATGGCCGCGTTGCCCAACGGCGAGATTCTCGAAACTTTCCCAAGCGCCGCCCGTGACCCCATCTGGGCGGAACTGTTCAGTGTCCGTCCTGAGATCGTCAATAGCCAGATGACGCTTCTCGACCGTCCTGGATGGGGCTTGGAGTTGAACGAAGACACATTGGAAAAACGGGGTGTCAGAGGTTAGACGTTCTCGGAGCAACGGAAGAGCCATGAAATTCGGAATTTTCGACCATGTCGAGCGGTTAAGGAATATCCCACTGGATCAGCAGTACAGCGAGCGGCTAGACTTACTCGCTCAGGCTGACAAGGGCGAAATTTACGGGTACCACGTTGCCGAGCATCACCATTCGCCGCTGTCAATGATCCCAAGTCAGGCTCCATATCTGGCTGCGGTTGCGGCCAGAACTGAAAAGCTGCGTTTTGGGCCTCTGGTGTACGTCTTGCCGCTGTACCATCCTGTCCGGCTTGTAGAAGAAATCTGCATGCTGGACAATCTCAGCGGTGGCCGTTACCAGATCGGAATAGGTCGGGGAGCGCCGGTGGGTGACGAGTTGAGCATGTGGGGAACCGACCCGGAACAGACGCACTCACTGTTTGACGAAACGTTTCAGATTCTGATGAAAGGCCTGACGCAGGATTTCCTGAACTTCAAAGGCAAGCATTACGAGTTTAAAGACCTGTGGATGGAGATGAAGCCCAAACAGACTCCTCATCCGCCTTTTTGGTACGCAGGCAACCCCGTTAACGCCGCCGAGTTCGGGGCTAACTTCATCGGCGCCGGAACGCTTGCCAGTCTGCCAAGCACGATGGCCCGATACAAAGAGGTCTGGGAGCGGCAGACTGAGACCAACGATCCTGCGCTCCCCCATGTCGCAGACCCGCTCTATGGCGCATCCAAAAGAGTGTTCATCGCCGAGACAGATGAGGAGGCTCAAAGGCGAGCGAGACCTGCTTATGAGGTCTATCGTGACAACTTCGTAAAACCGCTGCCAGGAGGAAAGTCCCGCCGCCCGACGGATATGGTAGTGGGCGCGAATCCAAATCGACAATTTCCCTGGGATGCGACGTTCGACGAAGCCGTCGGTCAAGAGCAAGTCCTGGTCGGGTCTCCTCGAACAATTAAAGAGTACATCGCCTCTTATGTTGAAGAGAGCGGATGCAACTACTTCGTAGGCTCCTTCCAATGGGGCGATGTCACTCACGAGGAAGCATCCCGCTCTCTCCAATTGTTCACTTTGGAGGTGATGCCTGATTTCGTGTAACGTGCATCACCAGATACACAACGTTACTTCTCTTCAGGAACGTACTGCACCGGCATTTCGCCCTGATCGAATCTAGGGTCGTAGTCCATGCCATTTCGGATGCGTTCGAGGTAATTCTCTCTTGTGACGCCAAACAGGTTGTAGCGGCCCAGGTGATTCAGGAAGAAAGTATGGACGCCCATCCGATAGAGGGCACCAACGTCGCCGGTTATTAGAGCTTCGATCTCCTCGCCAGACATCGGGAAGCTCTTTACCGTCTCTTCTGCATTGTCTCGCATACGCTTTCGGAAATCGGCGTCGTTGTCGGTCATGTACAAAATTTTGTTGACGAGATAGACGCTCATTTATCAAGCTCCCAGACTCCGTAGGCGCTGCCGTTGTCGGTCTCGACGAACAGAGGACGGGTGTCGCCCACGGCTCCTGTCAGAGTTATCCAGTTGAGCAGTTCACTGCTGTTATTCCCAGCCGCAGCCATGCGCTCTGCGGTGGCGCGTCCGGCCAACGTTTCGTATTTGCCCTCCTCCAGCAAGCCGGAAACCGTGTCCACCCACTCCTCGTCGATCCAACCTCTCAGGGGGCCGCCAACGTCCTGAGCAAAGGCGCCGCTGGCGATAATCGCTATTCGCTCATTCCCTCCCCACTGCTCAACGAATCCTCGTATCATCTGACCCAGAGAGAAACATCTGGGCGCGTTGGGCAGGGGAGCCGCGAATCCGTTGACGTACAGCGGCATCACCGGAATCTCCATGCCTGGATTTAGGAAGTGCAGAGGAATCATATCGAGTGATCCAGCCGCAACTCGTGGGCGGCGGCGAGGTCGAAGTTGGAACCGATACCGTAGCTCAACAGGTCCTGCGCCATCGGCACGTGGCCCTTGACGGTGTACTGAGGCATAGGGCACCAGATTTCCTGAGGGCCTTCGGACTCCTCGGCCAGCCCGAGACAGAATGCGGGCACGTTGTTATAGAAGAAGTTCACGAAGTGGTCAGAGTCCACCTCGATAATCACATCCGGTTCCGCCTTCTCGACGTGCTGGCGCACCTGTCTGAACATCGCTTCGGATTTCAGCGGTTCTTGGGAGTCCTCAATCTCCTTGACCAATCTGGGAGGGTGGGGCACTCCGGCGGCGAGAACTATTTTTGCCATGATTACCTGCCGTATTTCAGAATGGTTTGAGTCAGACGTCAGTCGGTGTAGTGAGGCATCACCTCGGTAGCGAACAGGTCTATTGATCGCATCGCCTGTTGGTGCGATAGACTTCCCCATTGGAACGAGCAGACCAGATAGTTTGCTCCGGTCGCCACGTACTCGTCCATGTACGCGCGCACCGATTCGGGTGAGCCTGCTAGGACTCCGAAGCCCGCCCCGACGCCGCCGTGACCTGACCGCGTCGGCCTTGATCCGTCCTTGCGTGCCCCTTCAGAGAGCGTCGCGTCCAGGTCTCTTCTGGCCTCACGAGGAGGGAGGTTCGCAGGTCGCGGGTTTGCGTTCTCTCCAAGGAACTGCTCCAGACCTCGTTTTTCCGCCTCCAACCGTCGAGGGGCAGCGAGGTTCCATCGGTACACGTCCCAAGCTGGGGTAGCATCCTCGATTGCCTGTTCGTCTGTCTCGGCCAACAGCATGTGGACGACCAACCCTATCTTGGGCACAGTTCCCTGGAGTGTCAGTGATCCGACTCCCTGGTGTTCGTCCCACAACTTGCGGTACCGCTGAACGTTCGCGGCGAAGCCGTCCATCGATCCCACAACCACAGTGTTCATCCCGTTTATCGCCGCTGTCTCGACGTTTCGCATATACCACATGGGCGGGTAGGGCGACTGCTTTGGCCGCAGCCTCATTGGTAGCTCGTCGAAGTTGTAGAACTCTCCTTCGTAGGTCAGCGCGTCGTGAGTCAGGCCTTCTTTTACTATTTCCAGTGTTTCAAGGTATCGGGCCTGGTTGATCTCGACGTCCGTTTCCTGCCCCCAGAAGTGGGCCTCCAGCACGCCGCCACGCCCAACGCCGATCTCCATACGACCGCCGCTCAGGTTGTCCAACATGCTGATTTCCTCTATGAGCCGCACCGGATGGTGGAGAGGAAGGACGTAAACGCAGGGGCCGAACCGCAGAGTCGAAGTGCGCTCTGACACAGCGGCCAGAAATACGTTCTGCGATGGGGCGAGGCTGTGGACTGCCGGCGTGTGGTGCTCGGCCAGATGGTAGGCGTAAAAACCTGCTGATTCGAGACGTTCTATCTGGACCAAGCGCTCTCGGTAGATCTGGTCAAGCGGCTGGTTGGGGACGGGTTCTATATGGTCGAATACGCCAAACTGCATGGGAACGTCGAACTCCTGATCATTTGCCAAACACAGTATCCAAAGGCACGGTCTTGCTCGACTCTAGTCATTCTTCCGTTTGAAACGGCAATAATTACACGGTCATCAGAATGAAAATCAGTGACAGGATTGCTCCCTGACAACTGGGTTGAGCAGGTTGGCGCAGGCCGCCTTAATTCTCGTAATCACGCGCCACCACCGGATTCGGAGAGTCCTCATAATACTCCGAACCTGGCAAGATGGGACGCTCCGGTTGTGCGAACCATTTTCGCCGCGATTACTTACACGCTTGATCCGAATACCAGCCGACATACCACGCTGCCTGGTATTCGGGCTATTGCGTTTAAGAGCGTCATTAGTTATTGTGCGCCTTTTCCTTATCCAGGCTTTTCCTTCTGCGCTTGCGAGTTTGTTTCCAATAATTTTCAGCCTTGGTCTCATCCTGGGTTTCACCGAACTCTTTTAGAGCGGCTTTTACGGTTTTGCGAGCCTCCTACTTCTGCGATCCGAGGAGCGAGTCTCTAACATATGTTGGGTTTGCGTTCCCTTTGTCGTCGAACTTGCTCAAGATTCAGAGGTTTGGAGGGTCATTGTCAAACTTACGTCTTCGACCCAATTCCCCTTGTGTATTTTCATCTTCCCTCTCATCGTCTGAATCGATCTTGAAATCATCGTTGCGATCGTTGAAAACTTGGCCGTCATCGTCATTGTTTGTAAGCACCCCCTGAATGACCTGGGAATCTGCCACCGGAAAGCGACAACTGAGCGCAGCCGCGTCAGGTTCTGGCAGCCGCAAAACGGAGGATTTGCGAGGTTACGACACTATCGGCTTCAGACTCCAGATCTGGGTCTCGCACGACAGTCGGCCCGGTTTCAAGGCCGCTTGATACTGGGCCCTGCGCCTGTTGCACGACGTGCCATGCCTCGTGGGGAAGAGAACCGTCCTGTCCCGGTCCGAGGTGGATTCGGTCTTGTTGCGTGTATGCGCGAGCGCCTATCCGCGCTGGCTCAGGTGAATTGCGGAATACTTTTACGTGCGACAGGCCTATGCCTGACGCATTCTCAAGGTTGCGTCTCAGTGTATTTGAGAGGTTATCGCCGAACCGAGGTTCATTTGAACCTGTCACGTGCTGCGAGAGTTTCAAGCCGTCGGTTTGCGTTGGCTTCGAGCTAGAATCTGCTTGGATTGGAACTTTCGATTCCACCGAAGGCGAAAAGACGCTCACCCTCTCAAGTATAGACCTTGGGGTGCTGGTTGGGCCTGGTTGAACGCCAGAGACCGCAGATTGTGGAGTGTGACGTGTTGTGAACTGTGGCCTTCTTTCTGACAGGCGTGTCGCAAAAGCCGAGCGACTATTCGTCCGAACGCTTCGGGGCGTAAAAACTCGCGTCATTTCGTCCCTCTGTCCGCAATTG
>CEWR01293246.1_pt1 | contig 11572 bp, 7 predicted proteins | sample 356321 | NCBI WGS metagenome assembly CEWR01 (sample SAMEA2621551, study PRJEB7988) | marine metagenome | biome: marine biome (ENVO:00000447); feature: mesopelagic zone (ENVO:00000213); material: "saline water (ENVO:00002010), including plankton (ENVO:xxxxxxxx)" | depth 790 m
GCTAACTCAACAACGTATAACTTTACGCCTGCTGGTGGTTGTACTACTACAGCTTCCATGATAGTGGTTGTAGATCTATGTACAAAAATAGATGATATAATTAATAATGCATTAATCAATATTTACCCTAACCCAACAAGTAATTTAATCACAATAGACCTAAAGAAGATAAGTAAGGTTGACCAACTTACTCTATTTGATGCTAGAGGAAGAGTTGCTTATCAAGCAGAAAATATATCTAAAAAAATGATAACAATTGATATGACAAAAATGAGTAAAGGTATTTACACCATTCAATCTATTATTGATGGAAAAGCTATTACTCACAGAGTAATTAAAGAGTAACTTTAATTCACAAAAAAGGGAAACAACTCTAGCGTCAATTTGGAGTGGTTCAAACCAGTGAATTGGATTAATCAAAATATTTAAACAAGACACATGAAAAAAATATTTTTTATTATCCTCATCGGAATCTCATTAACGACTATGAGCTGTTCAAATAACTCTGAACAAACAACAGCTCCTCAACAAAACGAACAAGGACAAACGATAATCAGTAAAAATGTTGATGTGGCAGAGTTTTCGAAATTGGTTAACTCCGCTGAAGGTCAAGTTTTAGATGTAAGAACGCCTGAAGAATGGGCTGTTGGAACAATTGAAAACGCTACAAAAATGAACTTTTTTGATGCTGATTTTGCTGAACAATTAAATGGACTAGACAAAAACAAAGCAGTATACGTTTATTGCAAATCTGGTGGAAGAAGTGGAAAAGCAACAAAAAAAATGAAAGAAATGGGCTTTACTACTGTGTATAATTTAAATGGCGGAATCGGAGCGTGGACTGGTGCAGGAAAAGAAATTGTAAAGTAAAAGACAAAAAACAATTATTATTGAAGAGCTGTGAAAAAATGATATTTCACGGCTCTTTTTTTGCAAAAAACTCAAAAATAATAACTTACTTTTGCAACTCATTTCACCTTCTTAAAAAAATAAAATGAGTGACCCGATCAAACACGAATGTGGTATTGCATTAGTAAGACTTTTAAAGCCTTTAGAATATTACATTGAAAAGTACGGAACAGCCACTTATGGCTTAGATAAAATGTACTTATTAATGGAAAAGCAGCACAATCGTGGTCAAGATGGTGCTGGTATTGCAAACATTAAGTTTGATGTAGCTCCAGGAGAAAGATATATTAGCCGTTACAGATCAAACGACCAACAGCCTATCAAAGAAATTTTTGGTAAAATAAACGCCAAATTTCAAACTGTAGTTGATGAAGATCCAGCTTTAATGAAAGATGCTAAGTGGTTAAAGAAAAATGTTGCCTTTACTGGCGAGTTATCTTTAGGTCATTTACGTTACGGAACTTTTGGAGGGAATAGTATTGAACTCTGTCATCCGTTTTTAAGACAAAATAACTGGATGACCAAAAACTTGGTAGTTGCAGGAAACTTCAATTTAACCAATGTTGATGAGCTTTTTAAAATATTAGTTGAAATAGGACAACATCCCAAGCAAAAATCTGATACGGTTACCGTAATGGAAAAAATTGGGCACTACTTAGATGAAGAAAACCAAGAATTATACGATAAGTATAAAGCAGAAGGTCATACAAGACAAGAAATTTCAAAACTTATTGCTAAAGAGTTAGATATTCAAAACATACTTAAAAACTCAGCAGCCGAATGGGATGGTGGTTATGCAATGGCAGGACTACTTGGACATGGAGATGCTTTTGTTTTAAGAGACCCTTCAGGAATTAGACCCGCATTTTGTTATCAAGATGATGAGGTAGTTGTTGTTGCTTCTGAAAGACCAGTAATTCAAACAGCCTTTAATGTGCCTATTGAATCTGTTAAAGAAATTGATCCGGGACACGCTTTAATCATTAAAAAAGATGGTGATGTTTCTATGAAGAAGGTTCTTGAGCCCTTAGAAAAAATGTCTTGTTCATTTGAACGTATTTATTTCTCAAGAGGAAGCGATAAAGATATTTATAAAGAGCGTAAACAGCTTGGTAAAAATGTTGTACCACAAGTCTTAAATTCAATTGGTAACGATTTAAAAAATTCAGTTTTCTCTTTTATTCCTAACACTGCCGAAACTTCGTTTTATGGTATGATGAAGGGTCTTCAAGAAGAATTAAACAACATTAAGTTTAATAAAATAAAAGCATTAGGAGAAAACCCTTCGGATAAAGACTTGCAAGCTATTTTAGCATTAAGAAACCGAATGGAGAAGATTGCCATTAAAGATGCTAAGCTTAGAACCTTTATTACCCAAGATGACAGTAGAGATGATTTAGTTGCTCACGTTTATGATATAACTTACGGAAGCGTTTACCCTACCGACAACTTGGTAATTATTGATGATTCCATTGTTAGAGGAACCACTTTAAAGAAAAGTATATTAAATATTTTAGATCGATTAAACCCTAAAAAAATTGTTGTGGTTTCTTCTGCCCCTCAAATTCGTTACTTAGATTGTTATGGAATTGACATGGCTAAAATGGGAGACTTTATTGCTTTTCAAGCAGCAATTGCTTTATTAAAAGATCAAGGTAAAGAGCATATTATTGAGGAAACTTACCAAAAGTGTAAGGCTCAAGCAGACTTACCAAAAGAAGAGATCATTAATAACGTAAAAGATATTTACGCTCCCTTTACTGCTGAAGAAATTTCTAAAAAAATATCTGAGCTTTTAACACCAAAGCATATTACTGCAGAGGTTGACATCGTTTATCAAAGTATTGAAGGTTTACATGCTGCTTGTCCTGATCATAAAGGAGATTGGTATTTTACAGGAAACTATCCTACACCAGGAGGAAACCAAGTAATTAACAGAGCATTTATTTATTACGTTGAAGGAATAGATAAAAGAGCTTATTAGAAATAACAAATACGACTAGCCAAACACACCTAGAACCCTTAAAAAATAGAGGTTATTTAAACAACATATCAGATCATGAATAAAAACACAGAAAAACCATCGCCAGAAGCAAAAGCACTTTCTCTTTTCTTAATGGCACACAAATCAGAAAGCCCTGTTTACAAAGAAAATGCTAAACGTATTAACAAACAATGGGACCTTGTTAAAACTGATGAGTTAAGTAAAAGCGACTACCTAGAGGAAGTACAAAAAATGCTTGAATCTTATGGTGGTTATGCAGAAGTTGTTGAAAAAACAGTTAAGTTTTACATTGAAAAAACTGGTGAATGGAAATTAAAAGGTGATGACAAATATTGCCTTGACGCAAAGGAAGTTGCAGATAAAATGTTGAGCAAATAGACATCCCATTTAAAAACGAACCCACCTATCACGCTATATTTTAACTTTTCATAAACAACGCTTAACGTTGTTTATGAAAAGTTAAAGAGTTAGAAAACCCAACAACAACTACTTTTTTCTTTTGTATAGCGGAACAGCTGAACAAGCTTCTCCAAACATTATGCTTTTAGCATATTCTTGAATTTTCACTGCAAAATCAACCACTACAGATTCTGGTATTGGATATTTCCCACAACCCTTTACTATTATAGTTGTATCTTTATAAACGGTGTAATCTATCTCTGAAAGCACATCACTAAAAATGGCTTTTTCTAGATCTTCCTTATTTCCAAAAACTACTTTTTTAGCAAATGGTTGCAGTTCTGATGCGACTAACATAAAAGCCCACAAAGGAACTATGGCGTCTGCAGAACAAATAATTCCTACATATTCCCCTTCATATTGAGCCCAATTTGTTTCCTTCAGTTTTAGTCTAAACTCTTTTTCAATTAAAGCAATTTCATCTCTTAAAAAGTCTTTAATATCAAACAATATTCGTTCTCCTTTTGGATAAAAATCATCCAAACTAACCTGAACTAAACTGCTATTTTCTACTCTATTTATTATCTCGTCTTCCATTCTCAATATTTCTAAAATCTTACTTATGACTTTTCTCATCACTAAAGCTCATTACAAATTTAACAAAGTTTAAGTTCTAATTTTTTGGAATCAATAATGAAAAAATTAAAGTTGTATTTTTGGATGATAATCTTATGCGTTTTTTACTCCTCAATATCACCTTCCTATTTTTTGTGCTAACAGCTTCTGTTGAAGCTCAGAATAGGAATGAGAAAGATTCTCTACAAAAATTTATTTATAACATTACCAATACTGATGTTAAAGAAGCCAAAGATTGGCACCACAATAAGTTAACGGAAAAATCTTTAAAAAAAGGATTAGAGATATTAAGTTCTAATCAAACACTTACTCAGGTAGATAGTTTTCATACTTACCAAATACTAGCTTATAATTTTAGCAGAATAGGAACTCATACACCAGCCCTTGAACATGCAAAAATAGCGGTAGAAATTATGGGTAGAATTGACCCTGGAAACACATCTAGAGCCTCATGGATATCATCATATTACTCTGCGGTAGGTCAATATAGCTCTGCAATTGCTTACATGAAACAAGAAGCAATTATTCTAACTCAAAAATCAGACAGTTTAAGGCTATTAAAACAGTTTAACAATATTGGATATACCTTCTACTTAAACAACCAAATTGACTCGGCTGTAATGTATTACAATAAGGTAATCCAGTTTAAAAACAACGAAGAGAAGTATAAAGGAATAATAGGTTTGACTACTGGAAATTTGGGGGCAATCAACTTTATGAATGGAGACTATAAGAATGCAATTATCAATATGGAAATTGATGCAAAATTAAATAAAGACAGAGATAAAGGTTCTTATTATAATGCGATGAATGGTATTGGTGAATGTTATTTTCTAATAGAAAAGTTTAACAAGGCAGAAGCCACATTAATTAAACTTGTAAAGCAGAATCATACAGACAGCAAAGTAAATCTTAAAACCTATAGACTCTTAGCTGACGTATATCAAAAGATGAATAGAAGTTCTAGTAGCGCATTGTATTTAAGGAAGTATATTAATCTCAAAGATAGTATTCAAAAAAACGAAATTACAAGTGAAACTATTTTTAAACAACTTTCAGATTCCAAAATTAACGGAATAAAAAAAGATTTAGAATTAGCAAAAAACAAATTCGATCTTATGGATTCTGAATTAATGTTATCCAAAAACAGAGCTAAAGCTCAAAAACTAAAAACTCAAATTTATCTTATCACTTTAGTTTTATCGATTATCATGATTTTAATATCCGTAGTATATTATAAAAATCGACAAAGAAAGAATATTGAAATTCACAGATTAGAAAGAGAATTAATTTCAGCTGAATTAAACAGCAAAAAAAAGGATTTAAACAATGTCGTCACCAACCTTTCTTATAAAAGAAAATTTATAGATGAAGTTCAAAACAAACTAAAAGAGTTGCAGCAAAATCGAGATGAGCAATTAGGAGAAAATGTAACTTTACTAATGCGTGAATTCACTAACTATAAAAATGCTGATAAAAATGTAGAAGTCTTACAAGCAGATATTGATAGGGTTAATTTGTCTTTCTTTAATAAACTTGGTGAAAAATTCCCCTTATTAACTGAAAATGAAAAAGAATTATGCGGTCTTTTCATTCTAAAACTATCTTCAAAAGATATTGCGATTCTTCGAAATGTTACTCCAAATGCTATAAAAAAAGCTAGACAAAGAATTAGGAGAAAACTCCCTATTACTGAATCTGAAAAAATAACTAAATTTCTAGACCAGTTATAGCTACAGGCTAAGTAACTAGGACAAACTCATACTTTTAACTTCAAAGAACCAAAACCCAATAATAACAGTAATTCATTTTTTACAGACAATTTTTTTGATTACAAGTATACCTTTTAAATGACTAATAGTCAGTCATCTTAAAAAAAAGCATGAGTTTTAGCTGGATTAAGTATCCCTTTTGTACCCCCTCTGTTTTTTACTACAATCATATAGATCTCTATTTTTACTAGCATAAACTAATAAAACATTGATTATGAGGAATTTATTCACATTAATAATATTGGTAAATATAATCACTCTAAATGCTCAGACTGACGGTTGCAGCACAGCCGTCCCTACTCTTAACGTTAACCCTACATGTATTAATACTGCTTTCACAGTAAACTGGAATGGAAATAGCCCTGAAATAACTGCCCCCTGTTCAAGCTTAGGAAATAATAGAGAAGATGGATGGTTTACCGTTGTAGGAGACGGAACGTCACTCACAGTAACTGTTAGTGGTCACAACAGAACCCTAGCTTTAACTGCATATACAAGCTGTGCTACTGGAGCTATTTCGGGGGCTTGTGATGAGCAAACAAATACAACTAATGCAAAAATTAACTTCCAAAGTACCAACGGTGTAACTTACTACATCCAAATACAACGAAGAGGAGGCACTATAAATGCTAATTTATCAGGAAATATTTGTGTCGTGTCAAACCCAACACCAGGAAATGTGGGGACAGGAAACTTAACCGCTTGGTGGAAAACAGATGCTTTAGCAAATGGAAATGTTACCTCTTGGACAACATCTTACCCAACTGGAGCTAGTGCAATTACGGTTACAGATGCAAGCGCGCCATATCCGCAAGCAACTAATACTCCAACCGGAGACGTATCTAACTATAATACAACAATAGATTTTGGAACAATAAATAGTACCACCAGTCTAAAAGCGTTTCAAAACACAAGTTCACTTAACCTTTTAGACAATGCTTCTGCAACAAGTCAAGGAACATTCTTTGGGAACTACTACTTTCCTACATTTATAGACAACAACGATCATATCATGCTCTACAATGAAACAGGAAATGATGGGATACAATTTAGAAACCTTGGAGCAAGTGGAAGACTAGCACTTTCAAAACTAGGAAACACTACAAATGCCTGCAGAAACTGGACTGAAAATTTTCTCCCTACAACTATTTCATATAAAGGAAACAGAAGTTCGGCAGCATCAATGAGCCAATATGAAAACTCAAAAATAAACACCATTTCTTCTGCATCTGCATGCTCTGGTGCTACAGGCTTATATTTTGGTAGCGTCCCAGGTTCAGCAACAGCTCAATATAAAGGCTATTTAAATGAATTTATATTTTTTAATAGAGATTTAACATTCACAGAAATGCTTAAAATAGATACTTATCTTGCTGTAAAGTATGGAATAACACTAGATAATACTGGAGGAGGAACACAAGGTGACTATGTAGCGACAAATGGAAGTATTATTTGGGATGTTAGTATAAATACTGGGTATCACAATGATGTTATTGGTATTGGTCGTGATGACAACGAAGCATTATTACAAAAACAATCTCATACATTTGATGATATTACAAGAATATATTTAAACACCTTAGCAGCAACGAATGTTGTAAATGGCGGAGTTTTTAGTGCAGATGCTTCATACTTAGTAGCTGGTCATAATAACGGTGCAATGTGTGGAACCCTTCCTATCTACAGTGAAATACCAGCAGCTTGCGGACTATTTTCACGGATAGAAAGAGAATGGAAAATAACTAAAACAAACTTTTCAGATGACTTTAGTTTTGATGCAAAGTTGAATTTATGTGCAACACCTGGTTCAGTAGTAATTTCTGAACTAAGGTTTTTAGTAGATGACGATGGCGATTTTTCAAACGGAGGAACAACTTGTTACCTCAATGGAGATGCCGCAGGAACAATAATATCATACACTAACCCTACAATTACCATTTCGGGAATCTCCCCTACACACATAACGAACAATAGCACTAAATATGTCACTATAGCATCAACCAACGCAACAACACCTCTCCCAATTAATCTAATGTTTTTCAATGCTAAATGTGAAAATGAAAAACCTGTTTTAAACTGGTCAACCAGCACGGAAACCAACAACTACTATTTTACAATAGAAAAAAGTAGCGATGGAATAAATTTTGAGGAACTAGCTATACTTAATGGAAAAGGAAATAGCTCAAGTATAGCAAACTATAAATGGGCAGATAGAAATCCAATTAATGGGCAAGCATATTACAGATTAAAACAAACAGATTTTGATGGAACAATAGAAATATTAGAAACTGTAACGACTGCATGCTTAGAGAAGCATAACATTTCAATTTATCCTAACCCAACAAACAAAACTCTTTTTATAGCACTTGGAAAAAATTACCAAAATGTAAGCGTACAGGTTAAAAATGTTTTGGGCCAAATTCTCCAACTAAAGAACTACAACTCTATTGAGAACATTGAGTTTTCGCTTAATGGTGAAAATGGAATTTATTTTGTGACTATTTCTGATAACGAAAACAAAACTATCTATCATCAAAAGATTGTAAAACAATAAACTATGAAAAATACACAGCCACAATCAAGATGCTGCTAAGCAATTAACGCCTCAACCACACATCCTTGAAATGATAGATAATACAATAGAAAAAAAGAAGCTCATAAAACTTATTTGTCCCGCTTGTGATTCCCCAACACATACCTGGAGGGATGTTTATTTCGACTCAGGAACCGTTCTTAAAAAAGCTGAAAAACAATACATCTCATGGTGCTCTGACACCAAGCAGTTCGTTCTATCCGCAATCAGAATAACACCAAATTAACCTAAAGTAACATTTCGACAACCTCGTTCAGACAAGACTAAAACTTATTCATCCAAAACACCTTATTCGATAACCATCATAAAATCTAAATCGTTTAAACACTATATTTAGTTTTTAATATATACAGCTAATTAACTATATTATTGAAAGTACTATTCAAAATTTTCAATATGAAACAGATATATTTAAGTATACTATTAATAAACAATTGGGCTACATTACCCAGTGCATTGAAAAACAATTGATTATATACATATTTTACAGTATCTTTGAAAATCTAAATCGTTTAAGTAAATCTACCAAGCATGAAAAACGTCATAACACTTCTTTTATTTATCGTTTTATTTACTTTAAACTCTTTTGCTCAACCCTCCCCAGGAGGCACTCCTTCGAACCTAACCCTTTGGCTTGATGCTAAAGATGGAGTAGAGACTGGAGGAACCTCTGCAACAGATGGAGGAAGTATTGATTCCTGGATCAACCAACAAATCAATCCCGGCTGTATTGATTTAAACCAAACAACTAGTTCTAAAATGCCTACTTATAGAACAAATGCATTAAACTTTAATCCAATTGTTGAGTTTGATGGCTCAGGGGATCAATTAGACAGGAGTGTTTTAGGAAGTGACATTTTTGCTGCAAGTAATAACACCATTTTCTTTGTCCACAAGTATTATAGTGGCATTGTATATTTTAAATGGGAACAAGGATCTTCTGGAAATCGCGTTGGATTTGAAAACAGTGGCGGTTCGACCAGGTTTGATTTTCCTACAGACGCTATTGGTAACCAAACAATCGGAACATTTCCGTTTAACACTGCCGGTCAAATTGTAACATCAACCTCTAATAGTTCCACTTCTACTTTAAGAAACATGGGGCTACAAAACACATCTAATCCAACTACAGGGACATTAAATACAAGCTTTACAAGTAATTTATCAATAGGTGAAAACGTTTCCTTCTCAGTTCCTTCGCAAGTAGATTTTGCAGAAATAATTATCTATAACGAAGCTCTTTCCGCTATTGATCAAAACAAAGTTGAAAGTTATTTAGCTATCAAATATGGTATGACCTTAGGAATAAATGGTACTTCTTTAAATTATAATTCTTCTGGAGGAAATTCGATTTGGGACCCAGCATTAAATACTGGCTACAACTTTGATATTGCAGGTATCTCTAGAGATGACTTAACCAATCAAGATCAAAGGAAATCTAAGAGTATTAATCAATTAATAGGAATTGATAGTGACATTCTAACAATGTCTAATGGAACAAACTTTACCACTCCAATAGCATTTGGAACCGACATGAGCCATTTAATATGGGGGCATAATAATGCTGCTTTAATCCTAAATGATACCATTAGTTTACCTACTGTTAATGCTGGCGTACTCAACACTCTTTTAGACAGGCATTGGAAAAGTCAAGAAACAGGAGCTGCTGGAACAACTACCCTCCATTTTGAGTTAACAAATGTTAGTGGATTTAACACCTGGAGTAATTTAAAACTCATTGTAGATACTGACAGTAATTTTACAAATGGTGCAACCTCAATTTCACCATCAATGATTGATAGTACAGGAACTTTAACAATAGAGTTCGAACACGATTTTTCAAATACTGATGGGTTTTATTTTACAATAGCAACCACTACTCCATTAAGTATCGACAATCCTTCAAATGTTTCTCTCTGTGATTCATTTACATTATCATTACCAATTACAGGAATTGCCTTAGTAAATCCACAATACTATTCAGATACATCTGGTACAGGAACTGTAATCCCCTTAGGAACCATTTTTACAACTGATACCGTTATCTACCTTTTTGATGAAACTGGAAGTAATCCTAATCAGTTTGACGAAGATACATTAACAATAACGATTACTCCAACCCCAACAATTATTGCTGGCATTAGCCAATCCATATGTATTGGAGATCAAGTTACATTAACAGGAAGTGGAGCCACACCTTTAATTTGGGATAATGGGATTACAGATGGAGTTGGATTCGCTCCTACAACCACACAACTATATACTGTTACCGGAAATACTAATGGATGTATCGGTCAAGATACTGTTACCGTTTTTGTTAATCTATTACCAACAGTTGGAGCAGAATCCCCCCAAACTGTTTGTGAAGGAACTCAAGTCATCTTAAATGGTTCTGGAGCCATTAACTATAGTTGGGATAATGGAATAACAAACGGAAATCCTTTCACCCCAACTAGTTCGAATACCTACACTGTTATTGGTACAGATGCCAATAATTGTTCATCCACCGATCAGACAATTATAACCGTTAATTCTAACCCTATTACAGAAATTATACCTTCTACTTTCAGTGGAAATCCTCCTTTATCAATATCTTTTGATAATGGAAGTACCATTAATAACAATTACACTTGGAATTTTGGAAATGGTGATACTAGTTCTTTGTTTCTCCCTCCAAACATCACTTATGAAAACACCGGAACTTATATTGTTGCTTTAATAGTATCAGATCCAACTACAGGTTGTCTCTCTTCTGATCAAGTAATCATTGAAGTAATAGGTGAACTCTCTATAATTATACCAACCATTTTTACACCTAATGATGACGGCATTAATGATGTTTTTAATGCTGTTCTTGAAAATTCTGAAAGTTACTCTATGGAAATATTTAACAGATGGGGTTCTTCTATTTTTGAAACAAATAGCGTTGAAATTGGTTGGGATGGCAAAAAAAATGGAAGCAAGGTAGCCGAAGGAACTTACTACTATATTATTAAATATAGTTTTTCCAAGCAAGGAGTCTCAACTTCTAATACTGTGAAAGGGGCTATTTCTTTATTGAACTAAACCAATCTACCCTAACACTTTTAAGCTTTATCTAAAAAGATCTAGTAAGGAATTTATTTGAATTAAAGTTTGCTTAAATTTGCAACTTATTTAGATTCAACCTCAAAATATTTAACAATGTCAGAAACATTAACTGCAGACAAATACGGAATGCAAGCAGCACTTAAAGCACTTGGATTAAAAGAAATTAAC
>CEWR01049830.1_pt1 | contig 11571 bp, 12 predicted proteins | sample 356321 | NCBI WGS metagenome assembly CEWR01 (sample SAMEA2621551, study PRJEB7988) | marine metagenome | biome: marine biome (ENVO:00000447); feature: mesopelagic zone (ENVO:00000213); material: "saline water (ENVO:00002010), including plankton (ENVO:xxxxxxxx)" | depth 790 m
ACGTACCGGCCCAGACGAACCGCCAACATACACCTAATACCCAAGCCCGCCCAGGCTGACATTTCCGATATTGTTAGCGTGGTAGCAACTGAGAGCGCCAAGCCATCGATCGAATCCGAACATTCGTTTTAGAAGGTGGATACAAAGCTGCGGTTTTGGGCGCGTTTGTTTCGCATTGGTGCGTGTGGGTCGTTGATTGTGTTTTTTTGGGGATTACCGAGGTTCTACTTTCTGGCAGGACATGTTTGGTAGTGGATTTTACCTCATGGGATTTCAGCGGATCGTTGCGATTCCTTCGTATTATTTACTGAAGGTCGGTGTACCCAATGCGCACCAGAAAGGGCTATATCACTTGGTTGTCGGTTTAATTGTGGGTTCAGTTTTACCGCTCCTCGTCTGGTTGCTTTATCCCTAACACCCAACCCCACCTTTTTTTGTGTCTGGGTAGGGACAACAATAATTGGACTAACCGGTCGCTGCTGTTTCCCGAACTTGCCGATCAGCTTGATTTATAATGAATTTAAAGGGGGGAACATTGTCAAATTCGACGGGCTTCTGGAGCTATCGCCAACAGCGAGAAATCGATGCTTTCCCGACCGGTCGGCTACGTTGGTGGCTGTTGAGTCTGATTGTTCTCGGGTGGGCGGTCGAGCAGTATGAAGCGCTGAAAAACGGGCCCGTACTTGTCTACATCCTGGCTGACTTTGATAAGACGTTGGTGCAATGGGGATATGCCGCCGCTGCATTTGGGGCGGTTTACAGTCTTGGCGCGATGCTTCTCAGCCGGGCGGGCGATCGTTATGGCCGCCGTCCGCTCTTGATCTGGCCTGTTTTCGCTTATGCGGTGATCTCAATCTGCGGTGCGATGGCATCCTCATTCTGGATGTTGGCAGCGTTAATTGCAGCTGGGAGCTTTTTAATGGCTGGCATGAATCCGGCCGTGCATGCCGCATCCCGAGACCTGACACCGAGTATGGGCAGGGCTATGGTGTATGCGTGGGTCTCTCTCGCATTCACGATTGGAGCGCTTATGTCGACACTCGTTGCGGCACAGACTCTGCCAATATGGCCTGGCTGGCGCTCCCAATACTGGATAGCTGCAGGGTTCGCTGGGATCACTGCACTCATCATTTTCCTCTTTTTCCGAGACTTGAGTTTGAGGGTCCGCGGACAGATGCAGAAGGCTCGTGAAACGGCCATGACCGAAGTGGCTGTGCAGTCAACGGTCGAAGAAGCATACGACGATGGTCGTCTTGTCTATCGTAGTTTTCGACTCTGGATTTTGTCTTTTGTCATCGTCTTCTGGGCACTCACATACGTTACCGTGTCTGCCTATGTCCCGACCTTTCTCGTGCAGCACCATGGGCTGGATCCTGCTCATGCGGCCGGCATCACTTCTTTTTTCTGGATCGTGTTTACGATCAGCGTCTTTGTTTCTGGCTGGCTCTCAGACAAGCTTCGTGTACGTAAAACAATCACTGCATTCGGCGGAGTGACGACTGGGCTCTGTTTTATCTATGGTGCGCAATTGCCGGTTGATGCGTCGCAAACGACATTAATGGTTGTATGGTCGGCCACGGGGTTTTTTGCGGGTTTCATCTATCCGGCGTGGTGTGCAATCTATTCCGAAACAGCAGAAAGCATCAGCCCTCATGGCGTCGCGCGAGCCTTTGGTATTACAGCAACGCTGGCACCCTTATCAGGCTTCGTCCTCAATCTGGGGCTCCCCCGAGTTGTAGAAACTTGGGGATGGTCCAGCTGGATGCTGATCGCAGGCTGTGCCTGTTTTTTTGTCAGTATCCTTGTTGGCTATGGTAAAGGCCCTTGGTGGGTACCGGCCGCTGAACGGTCATCGCTATCCGCGACCTGATCAGCCACGGCTGAAGCGTTTGCGTATTTCCGAGCTGTGCTGGCGTACGGCACCTAATACCCAATCCCGCCCGGGCTGACCCTTCCGGTCGTGCTATCGTGTTAGCAACTGGGAGTGCCAAGCCATCGATCGAATCCGAACATTCGTATTACAAGTTCGAGTTGTAGCGATCTAGCAAGAACGCCATGACAGGTCTCGGTGAGAGGCGTGCTTAGCAACAACCCAAAAGCAAGCGTAGAGGAGCGGAATATGTCTGCACAAATAACTGAATCACCCGACCAACAAGCTCTCGCGCGTACGCTAAGCACCGTCGATCGGCTCGGGCTGCGCGACAACCTAGTCGAGCTCGACGCTCAAGGGTACACGACCATACGGGGCGTGCTGTCCGAGGATCAAGTCGATCGTGCCAAACAAGCGTTGTTGAATCGCGTCGAAGAGAACACCGGCAGGCGCGTCGATATTGGCACCGCGACCAGCGAAGACTTCCAGAGCGCCATGGGCACGAGCATGGACTACTTGCCCTACATGCTTTACGACGATGAGGTTTTCGAGGAAATCCTTATGGCGGAAAAGCCCCTCGCTATCGTCAGTTACATCGTGGGCGAGAGCTGCTTGTTGTCCAGCATTGGCTGCCATTTCAAGGCCCCTGGCCCGACTGGAGTGATACCGTTACATGCGGACACCGCCGGCCCCCAGCCATTTGCCGCCTATGCGCAAACCGCGAATGTCAATTATGCGTTGACGCCTTATAGCCGCGAAGCTGGTGCGACTGCGTTGGTGCCGGGCAGCCACAAGCACGCGCGCCAGCCAACCCCTAGCGAATCGTCACTGTCCGACGAGCAATGCAACCCGGCGGCCATAGCCGCCGATCTCGCGCCCGGCGACTGCGTGGTGTGGCATGGCCACACGTGGCACGGCTCGTTCGAACGTCAGATTCCGGGAGTTCGAATGAACTTGGCAGTCTATTTTGCACGGCACCACGTGCAGACCCAGGAACACCATAAAGAGGTGATACCCGAGGCGGTACTGGCGCGCCATGCCAATGACGAGCGCTTCGAGCGTTTGCTGGCCCGCTCCGTCGCATACGGGTGGCAACGAGAAGGCCCTGATTACGCCGCGATGGGACAATCGCCGACCGGGTGGTACGACTAGGGGTCCGTTTCAATTATCTCCCTTTTAGGTCGCCCTCTAAAACCGAGCAGATCCTTGTCAACATAGAGATACGATAAGAAAGCAGTGAAAGCCAGTGAAATGGCGGAGCGGACGGGATTCAAAAAGGGTCGCTAACCCTTTGTTTTAACTCAACTTAATATTCACTAATTCGCGCTGATACCCCCAAATGTACCCCCAGAAAAAAGGAGCTAAGTAACTGCCCCTTGGACACCAGCTAAGTAGGCAAGGGTGGAGCCTCACCAATAGTCGGCGAGGATCACATTAAAGACTCTTATTAAGTGGACTGGAACAGTTGTCAGGCGGTTGCTTTCGCCGCGGCTTCACTTTTCTTTTTCTTCAAGGCGGCCAGTTGCTCTGGTGTCAGGTTCTTGTACCACTCGCTGGGGTCCCCCACGTAGAAACAGTTGAAGCCTCTACGGGTCGTACCTTCGTGATTGGGGCCAGACCAGTGTACCGTCGTTGGTCTGAACACGACGATGTCACCAGGCTTCATGGCAGCTTCAACCAGGTCAGGATGTTCAGAGAGATCGTTTGTCTCACTGGGACTTAGATGGGCGAATTCTTCCTCTCGGAGATGCGATCCTTTAATGAAGTGCAGGCAGCCGTTTTCCCTGTTGGTTTCATCGATAGCGATCCAGATTACGCCGCCTTTCATTGCATCGGAGTGCGGATGAATCTCTTCGGCGTGTTTGGACTTGGTAAAGAAACTTGCCGTGGTCGGTTCTGGTTTCTTGCCTAACAGGGTCTCAAGGATGGGCACATGGGCGCCGTTGTGCAGGAGTTCTTTGAAAAAATCGTCGGAACGTTCCAATCCCTTGAATACGTTGGTGAACATACCTTCGGTTTTGGGAAATTTGCTGGTGACAGCTTCTGCCCTGCGACAGATTTCCTCAACCTGATCTTTCGTTACGAATTGGCGAATGATGACGTAGCCGTCTCGATCGAAGTTGGCTTTGTGTTCGGCTGCTTCCGCTTGGTTCATGGTTTCCTTCTCAGCTTGTTCTGCGCGCTCGCAAATTTTTAGGTCGGTACTTTACCGGCGGGCCTGACCTGAGCGGGCTGGAATTATAACGTCGTTGCGACGTAAAAATTGGTTTATGTAATTCCCCTCAATCGTAGACGGTGGCGGATAGGTTTCGTGTCTAGGGTTATGCCCCAGTTAGCCACGTCAGATTCCCCCACCAGATGGAATACGGCTTTGTTGGTAGGCAAAAAAATCTACAGCTTCTTGATAAGCCAAAAGTTCCTCTTGCGTAGGCGATTCAAAGCCTTTGTTTTCCAGTTCTTTTTTGCGTTTGTCATGTCTAGCCATTAGCCGAATCACCAGAACAATCAAAAGAATGAGAACACTGAGGGATGTATAGAAAATCAATCCATCTAGAAAAGCCGTGACTATTCCTAGTACACATGCAATTCCTCCAACCACATAAGCAAACGTGGGTTCGCTATGGAACTCATAGTATTCGGCATACTTACGTTTATGCCGAAACTGCCGACGAGACAGTTCAATCTGCTTAGATCTATCTTGAAGAATCTCAGCTAGTTTTTCTTTGTCCAATAGTCTTCCGTGGTCATAACAAGATTTGGTAGTTAAAAGGATCTTGAACTCGTTGGTTCAGTGTGGGGATTCAAGGAGCGTCCTTTACACTGTTGAAACCATTCTTTGTGCCCGTTGAAAGCAGTGCTTTATTGCCTGTTCTCGCGCCTCCGGGTCCCTCATGACGATATTTCGTATCTCACTGTCTGCTTGAAATGCACGAACCATTCCTTGAAAGAACTTCTCGGAGAATGCGTTATAGACAACGTCTGCTGGATTGTTCCGCATCATGTCTTTCATATCGTCGTCCATGATTTCCTGGTTCACGCGCTCAAATCGAAGAAAGTCCTCGCGTGAAAACTGTGTCCCGTGTCTCTCGTTGAACGCTTCAATGATCTCTGAAAGTGATCGTTCCTCGTCTTCAGTGTAGGGATTCGCGCAACCACCTGCGCACAAGGTGTCTAAGTAATCGGCCCACGCCTGCATCCTTTGTAGCCCGCTCGTGCTCCTTTCTTACTTTCGCGTAGTATTCCTCTTCCTTTCTGGCCGATTTCTGCTGTTTGAATACCGTGCCTAAAGTTGCCTATGCATTCAGCCTAACGGTCATCGCGTTGGTTTGCGTTATCGCGCTCATCTCTGTGAAATCGGCGCTGGCGGCAGAGCCAATCGCGGGAGTCGGCAGTGCGGCAGCGCGCATCCCAGAGTTGCGACAGCTGAACGAGGCGTGGACGGGAGATTTCGACGGAATGCAGGACCGACGAGTCGTTCGCGTCCTTACATCCTTCACACGAGGTCTTTATTTCCTCGATGGCCTCGAGCAGCGCGGGGCGATTTATGAGCTCATCAAGATGTTCGAGCAAGAGGTGCAAAATCCCGATACCGGGCATTTGAAGCTCAACGTGCTTGTGATTCCGGTTACCCGGGATCAGTTACTGCCAGCACTGGTCCAAGGATATGGAGACCTCGTCGCGGCAAACCTGACGGTGACTTCCGAGCGTCGCGACATAGTCGATTTCTCCAATCCCCTTCAAACGGGGGTCGACGAGATAATTGTCACGGGACCCAACGCCCGGGAACTGACCTCGCTGGACGATCTTGGGGGGAAAGAGCTTTTCGTTCGAACGTCCAGCAGCTACTACGAGAGTCTGGTCCGCTTGAACGACACATTAAGAACTATGGGCAAGCCGGTGATCAGACTCTCGGCTGCTGGTGAGTATCTTGAGGATGATGATTTGCTCGAAATGGTCAGCGCGGGCTTGCTGCCGATGGTGGTCGTTGACAGCACCAAGGCGGAATTCTGGTCTCGGGTCTTCAACAATTTAACGCCGCGACCGGACCTGGCCGTTAATACGGGCGGGGAGATCGCGTGGGCTTTCCGCAAGGACAGTCCCTTGTTCCGAGCCGTAGTAAACAAGTTCGTTTCAACCCATCGCCGGGGCACCCTGATGGGCAATATCGTGCTCAACCGGTATTTACGGAGCACGGCATGGGTGCAGAACTCACTCACAACCTCGGGGATGGAGCGGTTGAAACAAACCATGGGGTATTTTCAGCGTTTTGCGGAGATGTATGGCTTCGACTGGTTCATGCTGGCAGCGCAGGGTTACCAAGAGTCGCGGCTCGATCACAGCGTCCGCAGTTCGGCTGGTGCGATTGGCGTGATGCAGCTTCTTCCCAGTACAGCCGCAGACCCTAACGTTGGTATTCCCAACGTCACGGTGCTAGAGGACAACATACACGCAGGCGCAAAATACCTCGCATTCCTGCGTGATAGGTATTTCTCGTCAGAGATAATCGATCCTCTGAACAGGACGTTATTTTCCTTAGCCGCCTATAACGCAGGACCACGTCGGATAACACAGTTGCGCCGGGAGACTGCGACAATGGGGCTCGATCCTAATATCTGGTTCGATAACGTCGAGATCGTTGCTGCGAGACGTTTCGGTCGCGAGACCGTTCAATACGTCAGCAATATTTATAAGTACTACATTGCCTATCGATTGATCGCGGATCGAACCCCAGCCGACAGCGCGTTCACTCAAGCGAATTTGCGCTGGAAACGATCCGTCGCAGATCTTTTTGTATATCGTCGTTTTGGAAAGCCCGGTCCGGTCGGATACGGAACTCAGCCGCAGGAACCTAGGTCTCGTCATCGTAGTCTCCGTGACTCGTGATGCGACCTAATGGTTCGCCGGCGTCCGGAAAGATCATGTTGCGCGGATGCTTGAAATCGACAGTGTGTGGAAGTGGGGCCGGCTCGAATACCCTCGGGTTGTTAAAGCCCCAGAAGGACCCATTCATCGACTAGACCACTCTTTTTCGGTTACGCAACGCGTAAAACGCATGCTCCCTATATAGACGTATAGGCATAACGAAATCCACATACGTCGATAAGCCACCAATCGAGATTCCCTCCAAAGCGCTAGCTGCAGACACCAAGGCGTTGACCGGATCAACAGGCGTTCGCGAACTGGATGATGACGCCTGGTTCACGCAGCCATGTACCGAGCATGTGATCCTGTCCGATCAATATGATTTCACACTCTCACTGCTTCACTTTCAGGGCGCTGAATATTCGCAAAGCGAGGAGTTCGAAGAACCTGTAGAAGATACAGGGGATCGAATGCGAAGCCGGACGCCTGGACAGTCCTGGCTTACCTGACACAACGTCTTGATGCCTGATGTAGCAAAAGTATTTGCGTTGGCTATTGCGGTAGCATTTTACGTATTGGGTTTGATTAAGAGCTAACACCGTTCATGGTTATGAACGGTGTTGGGTAATCCCATTGTCCGCTATGGCGTATACCAAATAGGCGAGCTATACGCCCTTTCTTGCGTGACCATAACGATTTCTTCCGGCATATCTTTCAGGTCGTAGAACTTGGCATCGTAGGCTGGCCAGCGTGGTGTAGGAATTTCCAGCACGCGTACATAGTAGAAAGCCAACTCGCTCGCATCAAAATCGGGATCCTTCCACACCACGGCCAATTCCGGGTCACCGATGCTATTGTTATAAGAAGCATCCGGTACGTTGACCGTATTACCTACTGGTCTGACTTTGCCCCCTCGATTCTCTTTGCGGCCATCCGACAACGCGACGTTGTGGATCTTCTCGTGCAAGTCACCCTCATTGTCGCGCCACCCCTTAATCACTTGTATGCGGTCCAGATTGGCCCCGTCGGGGTCTTTGGTTGCTCGAATCAGGAAACTCGGTGACTCACCCTTTGGTGCCTGAGTAAGATCGCCCCCCATCGGCACACCGGAGGTATAGCCCACACGAGCCAGGTCCGGGCGCATGGCATCCTGCTCCTCATAATTCCAACCACCAAAGAATCTTAGGGTTATACGGGGGCCAGTGGACCCATAGACTTCCTTGCGTTTCATCGCGTCGAATAGAGATTTCCGTGTGTTTTCCTTCGCCCATACGCCAGCGTAGCCAGCCGCATTCATCTCCCATTTTAGGGGGGTTTCCCAGGATGGAACCCAGGGAGTAGATACCCGCCCGGCGCTGGGACCGTCTTTGGAGAACTTTCCCCAAAAGTTGTCGTTTGCCGCTGTCGCCAATGACGTGTGCGAGTCGGTACTGCCGATAATTCCGTATTTGAACGGATTGATGCCCAGCTCGGTCTGAATGTCCAAACCAACCTTGAGTGCTGAACGGGCGTATTCTCCCTGTTTTCTTGTGATGTACTCGTCGCTGTTTGATTTTGATGCTTCCTGTTCCGTGGCACCCCGCCACCCGTTCCAGGTTTCGAAGTCGGCAAATTCGTCCGTTGGCGACAGTACGGGATGGGCTTCGCTATCACCCTTGAATTGCGTGATCTCCATGAGCGGCTCAAACCTGCCGCGCAGGCGGGCCCATTCTCCAGTCAAGGGATCCCCACCAAACTTGTGCCGCGCAAACATCTCACCGCCACTCAAGTTTGAGTTGTGGGGAATGGCAAGCACTTCGCCACCAGTCGAGTCCTGATAGTTATCGAGATAATTCCACAGATCCTCCGGTTGGTGGCTATCCATTATGGTGAAGGGTGTGGTTTGTTTGGTCTTATCTGCGCCGTCCCTGTAGATGACAACGCGGTGCAGGTTGGTGAATCCGCCAGATGTCCACTCATAACCGATAAATGCGGTGAATCGGTCCGGCTCATTGTATTTCTCTGCATTGACAATCACCCGCTGCCAGAGCGTATGCCGGTAGGCAGCGGGAAGTCGGACTTTCAATGCGTTGCGGAGCGCAGTACTACCCGGCCCTGACTCTGACGACTCTACGAAGAGTTCATAGGCATCACTAAGACCGGCTCCGGCCTCAGTAGTAGGGAACTTCGGATCGCTGGCCTGAAGTGCAGCAACGATACCAAGGCCCGCACCATGATCCGCCACGACCAGAAAGTCCAAAGGTCGGCCGAGCTTGACGGGCATACCATTCCAGGCTTCCACCACTTCGCCTCGAGCAAATCGGTAAGCGATCTCTGGATCGAGGCGGTTACCGCCGGTGACATTGGCGTCGTGCGACGAATAATTTGTGTGGACATGTGTATCGCCCCAGTAAACCTGGGTCGGGTGAGCCTGATTGACGTGAGGCGAATAGGATTCCTCGGCAGCGACGCCCTGGGAGAGCATTGATAACGCGGCCGTAAACAACAGTGCCGTACCGCCCTGATTGGTAATGTAGGTTTTCATAGAATATGTCCTGGTCTAAGTATCAGTTGGCGAGAAAGCTCGGATTAAAGTCCTCCAGTGAATGTAACGTCCTGGTCAGCGCTTTGATTGATGTGCAGCCCGTATCAGTTGATGCTCTTTATGTTACCTATGAACAGCAAGTGCGAATTGGCGCGATGTGAGCAGATTACGCTTTGCAAATCGCGGGGGAAAGGAAGCCAAAAATAGCATGAAGAAAGCCATGAAAGATCCCCTGGTACATTTTCTGTTGCTGGGATTAGGGTTGTTCCTTCTGTTCGAACTGGTCGTCAGCGACGAGGCAGCGTACGGCGCCAAAATCATCGATGTTGATCGCGAGGCGTTGCTCACGTTCGTACAGTATCGGTTACGCGCCTTCGAGCCACAGGCCGCGGCGGCGCGTCTTGATGGTATGTCGGAAGAAGAGCTAGAGCGTCTGATCCGTGACTACGTGCGCGAGGAAGCGCTGCACCGCGAGGCGTTGGCTCTCGGCATGGACAAAAACGACTATGTCATCAAACGCCGCATGATTCAGTCTATCGAGTTCATTACTGACGACTTTGCCAACGTGGCAGTCGAAGTCGCCGACGAAGATGTACGAGCCTATTTCGACGCCAATCGTCAGGACTACTACATCGAACCTTTCGTCACTTTTACGCACGTATTCTTCGACGCCGAGCGACACGGCCGAGAAGAGTCGCGGGTGTTGGCGACGACCAAACTTGCCGAGCTTAACCACCAGCGCGTGCCCTTCAACGAAGGACCCCGTCACGGTGATCGGTTCCCATTCTTCGTCAATTACGTCGAACGCGGTCCGCAGTTCGTTGCCAGTCATTTCGGCAGGCAGATGGCGGACGGTGTTTTTTCGCACGAGCCGAGCGACGCAACCTGGGTCGGGCCGTTCGAATCGGAGTATGGCGCACACCTGGTGCTGCTCACGCGCAAGTCCGAGGGCCGCTATCCCGACTTGCAGGAAGTCGAAGCCAGCGTCCGTGACAACGTCCAACGTGAAGCGATCCGGTCGATCAAAGACGAAGCTATTCAGAGGATCGTCGATACCTACGAAGTTCGACTCAGCTTTGAGCGGCAACTCGTCGGCGTAGTGCAATGACTGTCCTCAGATACATTACGTGGTTCATATTGTTAGCTCCGGCGCTCGCTCCAACAATGGTGCAGGCGCACGATGCGCGACCCAACTATGTTCAAGTCACGGAGATCGATATCAACACCTTCAGCGTGTCGTGGAAGGTACCAGCCAGTATGCCCAGCAGGGCCTTACCCTATCCCACGCTACCTGAAGACTGTAAAGCGGAACGTCAACCGACCTGGCGGCGGGCCGGTGGGGAGTATCTTGGCCAACAGGTATTTCGGTGCGATCACGGTCTTTCAGGCCGGCTGGTTGGCATCGAGTTCCCAACCATCAACCCGTCTCTGTCGACCCTGTACAAGATACGCCTCGCCAACGGCGAGGAGCATCTGCGCATCCTCAAACCCAGCGAAACCGAATGGACGGTACCCGATGCGGAAGATCGATTTGCCGTCGCCACGCAATACACCCGACTCGGTGTCGAACACATCTGGATCGGCATTGATCACTTGTTGTTCGTGGCGTGCTTGCTATTCATCGCACGCACGCCGCGAAGACTGCTGATCACGATCACGGGGTTCACGGTGGCCCATTCGATTACCCTGGCATTGTCGGCGCTTGATCTCGTGCGGGTTCCGACGCCGCCGGTCGAAGCCATGATCGCGCTCAGCGTCGTCTTCATGGCCTGGGAGATTGCCAAGAACAATAAGAGTTCGCTCACGCATCGCTTCCCGATTGCCGTGGCCGCATCGTTTGGCTTACTCCACGGATTCGGCTTTGCCGCCGTACTGCACGACATCGGCTTGCCACAAACAGAGCTGCCAACGGCGCTGCTTTTTTTCAATGTCGGTGTTGAGATCGGGCAGGTCCTGTTTGTGATTGCACTGGTGTCAGCGTTCCTGATCCTGCGTCCGGTTGGCGTGCGGCTGCTGGAATCGGCCACGGACAGCGAGGTGCCACATTGGTCTTTGCTGACCAAGCCAGCGAGTTACCTGATCGGCGCCGTGGCGAGTTTCTGGATGATCGAGCGGGTCTCCGGATTTTGGGCATAGTCACCGTAAGGTCAAACGACTATCCAATAGAAAGAATTAGTTTAGTAAGGAGTCAGAGTATAGGAATTTTAACAGGGATATTCAGGCAGTCGAGATGGCTCCAAACAGCTCCCCTCGCCTGCTCAGCTTGTCACAATGGTGCCACAACGAACGTGCGCAACCGTCCTCTAACCGAATC
>CEWR01061293.1_pt1 | contig 11551 bp, 9 predicted proteins | sample 356321 | NCBI WGS metagenome assembly CEWR01 (sample SAMEA2621551, study PRJEB7988) | marine metagenome | biome: marine biome (ENVO:00000447); feature: mesopelagic zone (ENVO:00000213); material: "saline water (ENVO:00002010), including plankton (ENVO:xxxxxxxx)" | depth 790 m
TGTCGGTATCGGGGCGGAAAATCCCACCGCCAAGCTCGAGGTTGCTGGAAGTATCTTGATCAAGAACGGCAATGACGGACAGATAAGATACGGTAACAACGACGGCCCTGATCGCGTTTATATGGGTAAAGCAGGCCTGGACGCGTTTTTCGTGAATGATAACGCGGGTGTGATGAAGTTCGCGAATGGCGGAGCTGAACGCATACGCATTCTGGCCAACGGCAACGTCGGTGTCGGCACGACGTCGGCAAGCCACAAGTTTACTGTGGTGGGTGACGACGCAGTCATGATCCGTAGCGGGAGCACCGGTACCAGCGGGCAAATTCGTCTTGAGAATTCGGACGGCAGCGATAGAAGCTATTTGGGGCAGTCTACCGGCAACGTGCATCTGTTCAATTACAGCCCAGGCTATACCAAGCTTTGGGCGGCTGCCGGAGCCTCGAACATGACGTTGGAATCATCAGGTGCGCTGAGCATGTCCAGCGGTGCGTCCTGCACCTCCGGTGGGACCTGGACGAATGCCTCGAGCCGCGATCTGAAGGATGACATCATGCCGCTGGCCCTGGACGATGCGCTGAATACCCTTTCCGGTCTGGATGCGGTTACTTTCCGCTACAAGGTCGCACAGGACGAGCAATGCGTCGGTTTCATCGCTGAAGACGTGCCGGAGCTGGTCGCCACAAACGGCCGGAAAGGCCTCGCCCCGATGGATATCGTCGCGGTGCTGACCAAGGTCGTGCAGCAGCAGCAGCAGGATATCGAAGCGCTGAAGGCGCAACTGCAGGCGCAGCCGTAAGGCAGCTTACAATCGATGACTTAAACAGGCGCGGGAAACCGCGCCTGTTTTGTTGTACCGGCGTTGGCCTGCCAGCGTCACCAAACCGTATCATCACGGAATCAACACCATTTTAAGTGAACTGACATCCGAGCTTTGCCCGCCGGTTGAGATCAATTACAATTGGGCCGGCAGCAGGCAGCGTGATGAATATGAGCGCGATTTCGCAGCGCTATATGTCGAACACATCTTGCCCTTTCTCCTGCAAGCCCTGCCCGGCCATGGCATCGAACCCGCTGACATTCGTCTGCTTGACATCGGCTGCGGCTTCGCCCCCATGGCATTAGCCTTCACGATCCTGCAGTCGAGTCAGCAGCGGACTCTTGATGAAGATGTCCGCTACCTTGGGATCGACATCAGAGAGGACGCGATCCAGTGGCTGCAAGACGCATACAAGCAATACCCGTTCATCCGCTTCCTGCACCACAGGGCGAAGCAGGAAAGTGACTACATCGGCGAAGGCAATACAGTGGCCACGGACTGCGGTGAGAAGGGAAGAACCAGTGCGACGTCCGACGGCACGGAGTCGGCATACTGCATCCCGGATGCGTTCACGTTCAATCTGCAATGGAGCAGCAGCGTATTCACCCACATGACGCCGGAGGCGGCAGTGACTGCGCTCAGGACAATCGCCGAGCGCTGCATGCCAGGCTGTGTGCAGGTGAACACCTGGTTCGTCGTCGACGCTGAAAGCCGCTACGCGATGGCCGCTGGCCTCGCCGACCGCCAACTGCCGGTCGATTGCGGACGGTTCCTGAGCTTCTCCTCCGACAACCCGTTGCTGACTACATGCTACAAGGAAGATGCGATCCTCGAGATTTATCAAGAGGCCGGGCTGGAGATCATCGAAATAGATCGTGGGTCGTGGCGAGGAAAGGCGTACAGGAACCGCGCCAATCATTATCAGGACGTCATCATTTCGGTTGTCAGATAACCTCAGCGGGAAAGGCCATGCCCCGATGGATATCGTGGCGGTCCTGGCTAAGGCCGTTCAGCAGCAGCAGGATATCGAAACGCTGAAGGCGCAACTGAACGTACAGCCGTAAGGCGAAGAGAATCGAGTTTTGTTTAGACGAGGCTAATTTCCGCGCTCGCGCCCGATCAAAGGGCGTAGAAGAGGGGCTAGTTGAAGAATGACTCGTAGAGATCGTCGGCGAACGTGGAATCTTCCTGTAGCCCGGTTCTCCAGATAAGCTCGCCGTTGGGATGGGTGTACTTCTCAAGGAAAACCGGGGCGGCCGAATCAATGGTCTGGATCAACTCCCGTTCGGGCACGGCCCACTCGGGCGTGTCGGCGGTAAGGGTCACGGGGGCGACCGGCAAACCTACTCCTTCCAGCTGGCGATAAACTCGTCGACGTCGAAGCCTTCGGGCATCTCGCTGTTAAAGCAGCGCAGGGACCGGGATTTGAAGTTTGGTGGTGCGGTGGCCTCCGGTTTCAGTTCTGCGTGCAACCTGGTGTAGCGGGCCTCTACCCGTGCTTCTTCGGAGTCCAACCGTCGGCGCAACTCGGCAAAACGTTCGCCCAGTGCCTCCGCTTCTTCGGCCGTGAACCGAGCGGCCATATCCTCGCTATAGACCGCCGGTGGTGAACCATCGATAAGGGGCCGCCGCTCCGCCGCGGACATCGTCGCCAGTTCCGGCGTTTGGATCTGGGTGATCTTGGCGGCGATGTGGCAGAGCAGGATCACCGCCACCATCCTGTGCTTGCGTCCGGGATGCAAATCCGCCAGACCGGCGCGAAAGCCGGCCTCGTCCCTGAGGACCAGGGCGCGCAGCGTGGCCTCGATCCGATCGCGCTCCTCGGCCCACAAATGCGCCGAGCGGGAATAGAATTCGCGCGCCGGCATCGAGAGGGGGCGCGTAAATTCCAGATCCGCGTCCCAGTGGAAGTGGTGGGAGGTGGTGAAAAGGTCCGAGCCGAAGGAGCGGAAGCCGAGGTGGAGCGTGCGCCGCAGCTTGCTGGAATAAAAGCTGCCCCAGTGCTGGCCGATGTTGCAGTATACCACGCCGTCTCCGGGTTTGAGATCCATCTGGACACCACCGGTGAGGGCGGCCCGGTTGTCCGTCAACAGTTCCCGGCGCTGCAGATCGGTGGTGCGCTGTTTGTGACTGCCGGGCAGAAACCAGAACACGTCGTCGTCGTAAAGCGCGATATTCCATTGCACGTAGCCTATGGAGTTGGCCATCATGTCGGCCTGGACACCGCTGGTCGGAGCTTGTGCGGCGGTAGCCGCATCACGATGCCAATCGCCATACCCGTAATCGATCAAGCCGCTGCAGGTGATTTGGGCATTGCAGATGGCCGTCTCCGGACCACTCAGCAACTGTGCGCTGACGCCCAACGTGTTCTCACCGAGGAGGAAATCCACCAGGTGGGCGGTCTCCTCGGTGACTACCTCATGGATTTGGACCCGCGGCTGCACGTCCGCGTACCAATCTCCTCCCTGCGGGTCGCCCTCCTGACGTGCGGCCTGCGAATTGCGCTTTGCCGCATCCACCATCAACTCGGCGGTCAGGCGCATGTCGGCCAACTCGTCGACGGGAATGACGTTGCGCAGCAACAGATAGCCATCGCGCATGAACTGTTCGGTATCGACCTTCATTGTTCTTGATGTCCCATCCTTTTTCCTGGGTACAACACGGTACCGTTAGCTACCAGCGCTGAAAGAACATAGATATCTGCCCCAGGTTGGGTAATGTCGCATCCACCACGTCGATCAACTTTGGGGTGGTATCTCCCGACCGGATCAGGCCCAGCTGCTCACCGTAGATCTCGCAACGCGTGCGGCGTTGTTTTGCGGAAACTTCCAGCGGAACCTGTACCACCGATGTCGTCGCCTGGAAGGGAGCGCCACCATCATTCTTGCTCAGAACTTCACGCAATATACTTCACCCTCGGTGAATTCGAAACGGATCCGCACCGGTTTGTAGCGGTACGCCGAGGCGTCTTCCCCCTTCCATGACAGCACATGATCCTGACAATCTCCGGACACCACATCGCAATCCATCAGATGATAGCCTTCCAGCTTGCCACCGAAGATATCGCAGAGCTCAGCCCGCAGCCAGCCGCGGATGTCAGCGTCGATTTTGATCTCGTCCTGTGACAGAAAGATCGGCTCGGTCATGAATTCGCCGGTCACCACATCCGCGGCAACGGCCAACAGCCGGTTCTTCGGGATCTTGACCGACATAATCGTGTGAAACGTGGCGCCGCCCAGATCGAAGACATCATGCCGCGAGTTGCCGCCGGTGTAATACAGCTGCCAATGGTCGCCGCGGTCGACGAGACCTTCGCCGGCCGGATAAATGCCGCAGGAATCTTCGTCATGTGAGCCTTTGAACCAGTTGCCGCGACACGGGCGTGACCATGTATGACTGTCCTTGCTGAAAGTCAGTTCGATATAACAGTCCTGCTGCCCTTTCTCGGTACGGTAGTGTCCGAGCAGGCCGATGCGCCAACCGGCGTAATCGTTCACCGGCATCATATAGAACTGCATGTCCCACGGATCCTTGGCATCTGGCCAGATGATCAGTTTGGGATCACTCCAGTTGACGCCATCCGGACTCGTGCGTCGTGCTATGACGCGAAGAAACGAGGCGGCGTTATACGGCACGTCGACGTAGCGGCCGTCTTCCGGTGCGTTGTCCAGCAGGTACGGATGAAAGACTTCGAAACCGTCCTGCAAATTGCCCTCAAATGTCGCCCCGTCATTGGTCTGCAGCCGTCGGATCCGCATGCCTTCGGTGCGTTCGTATTCCTCCGGGTCGCGGTTCAACGATTTGGCGATATCGCACAGCAGCGGGCCGGCCTCCGGTATCGGCGGATGATACAGCATGCCTTTGCCGTCATTGAGCAATTTGAAATGGAGTCCGTCCGTACTGTCCGCCGCCAAGAGCGCCCACAAGCGGGTGCCCTTTTCGCAACCGAAGAAATAGAGGCGCCAATGGTCCTCCGCCAGTTTGACCGGACAAAGGCCCACAGCGATCTGATATTCGAGACCTTCGATCTCGAGGAGGTTCGTGCCCGTGCCGTCGATCTGCACTTGTCCCAGGTCCGGTTTTTCCCAGGTCAGGCGGTCCTTGGATGTCGCTACCAGCGCACGCGGGATCTGCTCGTCCGGCGTCTTGCCGCAACGGGAACTGTAGCTCCAATAGTACATACGATAGGTATCGTCCGGCAACAAGAAAATCTTGCTCAGGAAAATACTGGCCGCACCCAGATCAGCCGGCGTGTCGCCGCGCACACGCACACCCTCGGGTTCGACCGGGCCGTATTTGAAATGGACGTTGCGTGATCTGGCGGGGAGGTCTTCGTCGAAGAAGAAAAGCAGGTTAGGCTCGTGATCGGTCATGGAGCCTTTGTGTCTCGCAACGCCAGCCTCACCTGCACACGCGCTTGATGCCACAGGGGTTCGGAGTCATCGAAGTATGTAAAACGGGTCAACGGCCTTTCGCCGAGGACGGGCAGCGTGCCCTCCAAGCGATCACTGACATCGATCCCTTCCTCCGGCAACCCCTGCGGCGTGACCGTGATGTCGCCGATCCAGATCGTTCCCTGATCCCCCTCGCGCCAGGCGACGATCTTGCGGATGTCAGCGATTTCCGGCAACTGATACTCCAACGTCACATCCTCCTGCCACGTGTCGTTCAGCGCCTCGACAACGATCGGGTCGCTGGTCCATGGCAGGTACGAGTCCGGCAGGATCCAGCCCGTTATCAGAAGCTTCAGCCGGGCGCCATCGGCGACTTTTCCGGAAACCGTAATTCGCAGTTTGGCGCCGCGTTCGGACGGATTCATCAGCGGCAAGGTGAACAGCTCCTCACCGTCGCTCCAGCCCCGTGCCTGGCCTGATCCGTCCCGATCCTTGAGTATGTCGAGATCACCTTTGACCAGGCTGCCCGCCATGATGCGGGCGCTGCGCCCCGGACCGATCTCCAGCTCTTCGCTGGCGCGAACTGTACCTTTGTAGGTGATCGTGTTCTGACCATCGGACAAGCCAGGATTGACCGCGGTATTGTCCAGGACACGAACGCGAATCAGCGGCGCAGTCGGCTCGTCAATTGCGAATGTCGGCTCTACCCAGGAATCGCCCGATGCAAAGATGCTATGCGTCTTCCACCCCTTGATGACTGCCGACGACTGGTCGGCGATCGCCTCGACCGCTGGTCGATCTGGCGCCGTCAAACGCACCCGCAGTGGATTGTCTGCCGAAATTCTTGTCCCGGGCTCCAGGCGCACCAGCCACTCGGCAATGCGATATCCGTCTTCTTCTATGTCTCCCAGGGCGATCGTCGGATTGGCAATACGCCCGACGAAGCTGAGCCCATTGACGGGAAGCAGCGTCAGCTTTACGTCGTTCAACAACGCTTTCTTCGGATCAATGAACCACGACGCATCCCTTGTGTTGTGGACCTGCACGATGACCGAATGAATTTGCTTGCCGTCGTGGTCACCGAAGTCGTAGTTAAAGCTCAATTCCGGCTGCAGGTATTTTTCGACGACGTCCATGCCGACGTTTTCCTGCGCGTAGTATCGCCGATGATGTTCTACCACGTAGGGACCGAAGTGCTGGCTTCTCGGCGGCCGATACGGTACCTGTTCCGCTGCCGGCAATGTCGGATCGACGTTTGCCGGCGCCGCATTGCCCGGGTACCTGCCGCAGGAGCCGCCACAGAAGAGGAGTGTGCCGAGGTTCTGCGGCATACGTATCTTGCTTGCTCGCCGGCACTCCTCCCAGCCGCCACTGCGCATGAAGGCCGGGTGTGATGTCTGCGACCAGAACGGCCAGCCGCGCTCGCGAGCGAATCGCAGTGTTTCGTGTTCGAACACGGACTCACTGCCGGCATAGCCGAACAACCCGTCACAGTGATCGGGCTTGACGATGTCGGCGAAATGAATCGCCATCAGGCTGCTGGTCGATAAATCCGTGCCGGGCAGCACGTGGTCGAGCGTCTTGTAGCCGGTCTGCGGCCAGTAGAAAATGTCGCGCCCCTCGCCGGCTTCCTTCATCACCAGGTGGATCTCATCGAACATCTCGACATACTTCTTGCTCCACCAGCGGCGGGCGTCGTCGTTCCAGACGAAGGGCTTGCCGAGCTCCGCTTCGATTTCCTCGCGATAGGCTTCGATAGATGGATTGGTCTCACCGTCCTTCATGTAACATCCCATGTCGGTGAGGAATTGCGGCAGCTCCTCTAACAGACACATGCCGACAACGTTCTCCGGCTTGCTGATGTGGTCGAGTACAACACGGATGTGGCGGCGTGTCTCGGCCAGGATCTTTTCCTTCGCTTCCGGCGAATAGTGGAAGTCGTACATCATCCGGCTGGCGCGGCCCGTAGGCGTGTTGTGCGTGAACTCGCCCTTTGCTGGATTGAAGTCCTTCATCGGCCAGACACGAATGAAAATCTTCAGCCGCGGATTCATCTCGATCAACTGATTGATCTTCAGCATATTTTCCCGGGTCGGATCGAGGTCCGGAAAGCGCAGCAACAGCCAGTCAGCGCGGGCGCAGTCCAGTGCTGTCAGACGCCCGGCCCAGCGCACGTAGTAGAATCCGGTGCCCCAATCCCAATAACGGTCAGGCACTGCTGCGATTTCAGGTTCGGGTGCCACGGTGCGTTCCTCCTTCTCCGTTGCCAATTCTTCTGCCGTCGACTGCATGGTCGCATCGCGAGCCGAGGCGAAATCCGTTGTCAGGTTGATGTTGTCGATGGCCCAGCTCGGCGTGCCGCTGATCTCACGGGCGATGATGCCAAGGGTCATGCCCTCTAAACTGTCGCCGCCGATGTCCTCGTTGAATTTTACGATCAACGGTTTGTCGTCTTCCGATTTTGGATTGGCCCATACGCTCAACACATCACTGCTGCCGAGTCTATCAAACTCGAGTCGGCCGACGAATCGGTGGAACTCGCCGGGTTCGAAATCTCCGGCAGTGATGCCGCCGGTAACGACATTGGCATTGATCGCGAACCGCCCGTTAGCTGCGGCGATCCCGATGATGTTCAGATTCGGTTGACTTTTTTTTTCGCCCGGCAGATCGAGGGTCACACCAAACAACGTTCCGGCCGGGTTGCCCTTGTGCCGCTTGAGATCGAAACCGATGTAATAAACCCTTGCCCCGGCATTCTCGGCGAACGGCCGATCAATAATGAGGTTGGGATAGCCATGCCCGATCCCGGACCCGGCCATCAACTGACCGCCGGCGATCGACCACTTTGCGATCTCAGTGCTCGGGGCCGGCAAATCCGCACTGTTCTGCCAGGGGCCCGTCCATTTGTTTTCATCATCCACGCCGAAGCCGCCCGCCCGGGTCACGAGTGCCCCGTCGGGGTAGTCGAAGTCCTCGGAGATCAGGACCGTGGCCATGGCTGCCGGCACGATAACCAGCAATGCTCCCACCATACATTGTCTGAACACTGAAGAGTGAACGCTGAACATTTTTATATCCTCAGTACTTCACGCAGTAAAGTTCTGCATCGAGTATTTCGAAACGGATACGCACGGGTTTGTACCGATACTCAGCGGTGTTGCTGCCTTGCCATGTCAATACTGCATCCGTGTTGTCGCCGCTGATCTGGTCGAAGTCCATCAGGTGATGGCCCGCTAATTTATTGCCGAAGATGTCGCACAATTCGGCGCGCAGCCAGCCGCGGATCGTTGCGTCAACTTTGATTTCGTCCTGCGACAGGAAGATGGGCTCGGTCATGAACTCGCCGACGACTTCATCGGCGGCGACGGCCAGCAGGCGGTTCTTGGGAACCCGCACGGCGCAGGCGGATTGCTTCCAGTCGGCTTCATTGACGACATCATGTGACGTGCACACGCCGGTGTAATAAATCAACCAGCTGTCACCGTCATCAATCAGCGCGTCACCAGACGGATAGATGCCGCCGGCGTCCTCCGGGTGCGCGCCCTCGAACCAGTGGCCGCGCAACGGGCGTGACCAGTTGGTGCCATCGCGGCTGAACGCCTGCTCGACGTAACAGGTCTGCTGACCAGCCTCCGTACGGAAGTGGAGCAGCAGCCCGATGCGCCAGCCCGCGTAGTCGCAAACCGGCATGCCGTAAAACTGCTGGTCCCATGGATCCTTTTCATCGGGCACGATGATCAACTCCGGCAGCCCCCAGTGAATGCCGTCATCACTGCGGCGGCGTGCCATCACCCGCAGGAAGGCCGGACAGTTATACGGCACATTGACGACCCGTCCCGATTCCGGCCGGTTTTCGACGAGGTACTGATGAATGATCTCGAAGCCGCGATCCGGGCGGTAATAGACGGTCGATGCATCGTTGCTCTGCAGGCGATTGACGCGGAGCGTCATATCGCGCTCGTACTCCTCGGGATCGCGCTTGAGTTTTTTGGCGACATCGCAGAGCAACGGGCCGCACTCGGGGAGCGGCGGATGATAGAGCAGCCCGCGGCCGTCATTGATCACTTTGAAATGGAGACCGTCCTCACTGTCGGCGGCCAGAAGCGCCCACAGGCGTGTATCCCGTTCGCAGCCCCAGAAGTAATACCGCCAGTGGTTTTCCGAGATCCGCACCTGGCTGCAGCCCACGACGATGTCAAGGTCCAGCCCTTCGATGTGCAGGAGATTGGTGTCTTTGCCATCGAGCTTCACCTGGCCGAGATTCGGTTTTTCCCAATTCAGGAGATCCGTCGACGTCGCAACCAGTCCGCGTGGCATCGATTCTTTCGGATCCTCACAGCACAGTGAGCCGTAGCTCCAGTAGTACATGCGGTAGGTGCCGTCCTCCAGCGTGAAGATCTTGCTGCAGAACATGCTGGCGGCACTGTGATCCTGCCGCGTGTCGCCGACCACCCTTGGCCCGAGATGCTCGACCGGGCCGTACTTGAAACGGACGTTGCGGGATTTCGCGGGCAGGTCTTCGTCAAAGAAGAACAGGAGTTGAGGCTCTTGATTCGTCATGGGAAGTGTCTTCTCAGGTTGGAGAGTGGAGAGTAAGTGTAATTCACGCCAGCACGTCGGCCAGGTCGGGTCGGTTGAAATACGCCGTGGCGAGCCGGCCGTCGGGTCCATCGAGGTCAGTCATGTCAGGCCCGACCCAATGGGTTGCATAACCGCGCCGCCAACGGTCGGACCGATTCCGGTGTGAGGTGTGCAGCGCCAGGCCGTGATGGAACACGACGCCGCCCTTGCCGACGATGGCCAGTGATTCCTTTGACAGATCGACTTGATCCGCCGGCGGTGACAGATTGTGCGGAGCCCCCGGCACCGGGGTATGCGGCAGTAATCCGTCCCGGTGCGAGCCGTCGATGTAACGCAGACAGCCGTTCTCTTCATCGACATCGTCTAGAGCGATCCAAGCCGTGATCACACGATCATCCGGCGCCAGGCGAAAGTAGTAATTGTCCTGGTGGTACTGCTTCTCTGATCCGACCTGGGGAGGTTTCATCATTATCTGGTCAGCGAACAAGCGCGGCGGACAGCCGATCAGTGTTTCCAGCAGCGACTGGAGATTCGGATGGAGCACAAACGGCCGGAATTCGGGTTCGATGACGAATGGCAAATCCACCTTGCGCGGAGCGGTGATGGCGCCATCCGCCGAGGTGTCCGTCGAATACGAATCGCCAGGGTCGGCTTGCGTTTCGCTGACGTTCATGGCCAGTCCGGCGATCCGGTCGATTTCATCGGTGGGAAAGACATCCTCTACGATGACCCAGCCATCGCGCCAATACCGTGTGTACATGGATGGATCGAGTGTCATGGCGGATTCGGATTGACGGCGGAGTCATTGCCGACGTGACCATCGCCGTACAGCAGGTTGTACTTGCCATTGTGGTGATTAGCGATACGCCAACTGCCGTTGATGACCGGGTACATATAAGAGTAGGTTATGTCCCAGCGAATGTCACTGAACCGTCCGCCAGCGCCAAAACCGCGTTCGTTCATCCAGACGACAGTGGACTCTGCATTACTGGTCTCGCCGGTGCCCACCAGCAGTTTGCCGCCGAGTTTCGGCCAGAAATCATCATACGAAGGCGACGTAGGCGATGCCGGATTCGGTTCGCCATCCAAGCAGCCATAGCTGAAGACGCCTTGAATCTCCGAGTATGTTGATTGATGCCAGTTGCCGTTGTATCCGCTGCCGAATTTCGTGCCGTATTCATCTGCCGGGCAATAGAGGCTTGGCGGCACCACGAATTTGCCGTTTTGCTGGTAGCCGCTTTCCGCTGGGTTCGTGTACAGATCGAGTCCGGCCGTGGGCGTCAGGGTGTAGCCCCCCCCACCTATATAGGCGTTGCTGGCAAGCAGAAACGGCCAGTTGTATGTGATATCGGAGGACAAACGGTAAGGATTACTTGGCGGCAGATAGTTTTCGCTGTCATCCGCGTACGAGATGATCGGGATGAAAAGCTGCCTGTAGTTGCCAATGCACACCGTATTCAGCGCCCGTGCCTTGGCGCTGTTCAGAGCCGGCAGCAGCAGCGATGCGAGGATCGCGATAATTGCAATTACAACCAGCAATTCGATCAGGGTGAAAGTTGCACGGCTGTGTTGCGACTTCGTCGTGTCGCAGGTGATAATCATATTACTTCCAAAAAAGAGTAAAAGCAGAGTTAAACCACAAAGACAAATATAACACAAAGGCGGTGCTGTATCCATACGCACTTGCCTTCTCTGTTCCCAGCATTACCCTTTTCCCATGCAACTGTCAAACAGGCATTTTCAAGCCGAATTCTGCAAC
>CEWR01016973.1_pt1 | contig 11550 bp, 14 predicted proteins | sample 356321 | NCBI WGS metagenome assembly CEWR01 (sample SAMEA2621551, study PRJEB7988) | marine metagenome | biome: marine biome (ENVO:00000447); feature: mesopelagic zone (ENVO:00000213); material: "saline water (ENVO:00002010), including plankton (ENVO:xxxxxxxx)" | depth 790 m
TAAAAATATTAATTACGAATGCCATGAAAGAGATTAAATAATAAAAATTATAATTTTCTATTGAAAACTACAATCTTTTGATTGTAGTTTTTTTTTATCTTTACTAAATGTTAAAAAAAGCAATAAAATATCTAGGATTTCTAATTCTAATATTGATAATCGTTTATTTTATAGGTCCAAAAGTAGACCCTCCTAATTTGTCTCCTAAACTCCCTATAATAAGTGATAATTTATCTGAAATAAATAATCTTGTATTAAAACAAAATCAAGACGAAAATATTAGAGAAGGAAACCATTCTAGAATTATTTGGGCTGATAGTGTTCCTGCAAAAACAGAGTATTCGGTAGTTTCTTTGCATGGATTTTCTGCAAGTCCTGTTGAAAATGAAGTCATTTATTCTAATTTCTCTAAACGATATCATACAAATTTATATGCACCTCGCCTTTATGAACATGGTTTAAAAAGTAAAGAACCTTTATCTAATTTTACAGGAGAAGGATATATAAATTCTGCCAAAGAAGCTATTGCTATTGGAATGAAAATGGGGGAAAAGGTAATACTTTTCTGTACAAGTACAGGTGCAACTGCTGGCTTATATTTAGCAGCAAACCATCCAGAAATTGAAGCTTTAATTTTAGTTTCACCAAATGTAGAGATCTATGATACTACTTCGAATTTAATTACAAAACCTTGGGGAAAAGAAATTTTAAAAACTGCAATGGGAGGAAATTACCAAACTTGGCAACCACCAAATGAGGCAGAAAAATATTGGTATGCCAAATATAGAATTGAAGCTATTATTCAATTGAAATCTTTAATTCAGGCAACTATGAAAAAGGAAACTTTCGAAAAAATTAAGCAACCTTTTTTCATAGGTTATTATTACAAAAATGAAGAAGAACAAGATAAAGTTGTGTCTGTAGAAAGAATGTTAGAAATGTTTAAGCAAACTTCTACTCCATCAAATTTAAAAGTAAAAAAATCATTTCCTAATGCTAAAAATCATTCTTTAGCTTCTCGTTTTTTTAACCCTAATTTTCTTGAGGTCCAAGACGAAATATTCGATTTTACAGAAACAATTCTTAACATAAAACCCACAACAAATGAGTAAGATTTTAATAACTGGAGGTACAGGTTTAGTTGGCACTAGACTTACACAAATGTTAGTTGACAGAAATCACGACGTTGTAATTTTAAGCAGAAACCCTAAAAACAAAAATGAGTTTAAATGGGATATCTCTAAAAATTATGTAGACACAGAAGCATTTAAAAATGTTGATTATATTATTCATTTAGCAGGCGCAGGAATTGCAGATAAGCGCTGGAACGATGAACGAAAAAAAATAATTATTGATAGCAGAGTTGAAACTGCTAATTTAATTTTTAATGCTATCAGAGAAAACAACATCAGTATAAAAGGGTTTATTTCTGCGTCAGGAATTGGATATTATGGAGCTGTTACCACAACTACTATTTTTAAAGAAACAGACACCGTAGAAAATGATTTTTTAGGAGATGTTTGCAAAAAATGGGAAGATGCTGCTCATCAATTTTCAACAGAAAACATACCTGTAACGATATTAAGAACCGGTATTGTTTTGGCTAAAAAAGGTGGGGCATTAGACAAAATGAAGACGCCAATCATATCTCCTTTAGGATCAGGTAAACAATATCTTCCTTGGATTCATATTGATGATCTATGCCAAATGTACATCCAATCAATAGAAGCTGATTTAATAGGTATTTATAATGCAGTTGCACCACAACATCATACAAGTATAACTTTTTCTAAAGCATTAGCAAAAAGCATAAATAGACCTTATATAGGAATAGGTGTTCCTGGTTTTATGTTAAAAATTTTATTTGGAGAACTAGCAATTATTCTTTTAGAAGGAAGTCGAATTTCGACAAAAAAAATCGAAAAGAATGGATTTTCTTTTCGATTTAAAACACTTAAAAAAGCGTTATATAATTTATAATTTTTTAGAATGTTGATGTAATATCTAAAGTAACCTCACTCCAAGTTTTAGAAATACCATCTGCACCTCTATGTAAGTCTAAACATACTTTATTTAAAGACGCTAAAGCTGCGGATGCGTTCCAATCATTAACATCCATTGTCGCTTTCATATTAAAAGCTTTATCAACAATAGTATATGTAAAAGGCACGTCTTTAGAAACTCCATTCATTTTAATTTCTGCAACTCCTTTCGAATCATCAGTTAACAATAACTTACCAGAAAGAAGTTTTGTGTTATCCATAATTCCAAAAAAGAACTTTTTAATTTTATAATCTCTACTGCTATCTTTTGTAAACAAACTACTTACAGGTATTGAAAATTCGGTGTTATTAATTGCTTCTTTCACACTATTTCCTTCACCACCAGTAAGAACATCAACCTTTTTAAACTGACCTCCTACTGCAACTTTCTCTGTAGTTTTATATGCGAAAAAGGTAATCTCATTCTCTGCATTTGATACAGCAAAAGGAGCTGTAGATTTTTTCGCAACAACTTTATCTTTTTTTGTTACTACTTTACTTTCTTCTTTTGTAACCTCTGATTTACATGCCGAAAAATTAAATCCAGTTGCCATCAATAAAAACGAAATAATAAATATTTTTTTCATAATTTTTTCTTTGAAATTAAATTGTTTTAGCTAGTTTTATATATTCTTTTTTTGCTTCTTCAGCAGTCATTCCATTTAATTGCATCCAAGCATTAAATTTAAAAGCGCTCCTTACGTCTAAACCACTATTAAATGAAAACTTATTACCAAAATTTGCTTGCTTGTAATAAGCATAAAATTTAAGCATGATGTCAGGCGCAACTGCCTTCTTTAACTTAGATATTTTGTCAAAAGAGGCTTTGTACTCTTTATCTAGATCTAGTTTATATTTCTGCGACAACTTGCACACCTCCCTTAACTTTATCTCCTAATTTTACATTAATTTTTGTTCCTAGAGGTAAATATAAATCAACCCTAGAACCAAATTTTATAAAACCAGCATCTGTTCCTTGTACTACTTGGTCATCTTCTTTAGCATAGTTTATAATCCTTTTTGCTAAAGCTCCTGCTATTTGTCTGTATAGTACTTCTCCAATCGTTTTATTTTCGATTACGACTGTAGTTCTTTCATTTTCTGTAGATGCCTTTGGATGCCAAGCTACTAGATATTTTCCTGGATGATATTTGCTGTATTTTATAATTCCACTCATTGCATATCTTGTAACATGCACATTTATTGGGGACATAAAAATTGATATTTGCAATCTTTTATCTTTAAAGTATTCAGGCTCCTCTACTTCCTCAATAACAACAACTTTACCGTCTACTGGTGCTATAATTTGGTGATCATTTAAACTTGTAATTCTTTCAGGGTTCCTGAAAAATTGAAGTACAATAATTACAAATCCTAAAACTAGAACTTGAATCGTTTTTATCAACCAATTTATATCAATAAAATTTTCAGCTAATAAAATTACTACAATTGCAATAATAAAAGTAATTGAAATAATTTTGTACCCTTCTTTATGAAATCGAATCATCTTTAAATAATAAAATTAATATACAAATATACAAATGGAGCGGCAAATAACAAACTATCTAGTCTATCTAAAATACCTCCATGTCCTGGCATAATGTTTCCACTATCTTTAACATTTGCCTGTCTTTTAAATTTAGATTCAACTAAATCCCCAATTGTACCAATTACTGAAACGATAATTCCAATAACCAACCAATTTAACATGGTGAAATCTAAATTTATTTTACTTATAAACATTGCTGTTAAAAGTGAAAAGATTAATCCTCCCAAAAAGCCTTCAATTGTTTTTTTTGGTGATACTGATGGAAACAACTTATTTTTTCCGAAATTTTTACCAACTAAAAAAGCAAAAGAATCATTTACCCAAATAATTGATAATATACTTATCATTAAATATGGATGAAAACTGTCTTTATAAAAAGGGAGTAAAACTAAAAAACATATAGAAAATATTACATATCTAATAGTAACCCCTAATTTAACTCTATCAGTAGAAAATTTTATTTCTTTTTTTGCAAAAAGTTGATACATTAAAAATGTAGAAGAAAGTATTGTTATTATTAAAACTAAAAGTATAGCATAACTATCTTGTCTCTTGATCATTAAGAATACAACAATTGCAAAGAATATATAGGAAGCGTAATTTTTGAGTTTTATCATTCTAATAAATTCCCAAATAGATAAAAATCCACATAAAGTAATTAGTACTATATAAGATTCTTTAGAAAGCAAGATTGCAGAAATAAATATTAAAACAAAAATAATTCCAGAAAAACTCCTTTTTAAAAGGTTGCGCATATTATAAATCTTCTAACAGGAGCAAATATAAGTTTTTTGAGTTACTGTTACCATAGTTTAAAAAATTATCATCATTTTTATTAATAATATAATTCTTTACAGCAGAAATATTTGTTGGTAAATTTTTCGTGCAATTGGCTTTAATACCCGTTAGAGCTTGACCCGTATCTTTAACTAACTGACTTGTTGTTGCGTAAACAATAAAATTATCTGGATATTCTCTTAACTTAATACTACCTAATTGATTTGACGAGAATAAAATATCACCACTATCTGAAATTAAATGTTCACAAGAAGTAAATACTGGAGTCTCTTCTTTGTATGGTTTTAATGCTCTAGTAGCATTATTTTTAAAAAAAGAAGTCAACTTATCATCTAATAAGCCAACTTCTTTCCAATTGTTTTCTGCAAGTATTTTCTTATAATTCTCTAATACTTCTTGCTTTTTAGAACAATACAAGAACTTACCACCCTTTTCCATAAAGTTGTGCACAAATAAGTCATCAAGAGTTAATATATCTTCTTGTTTGTTTATTTCTTTGTCCTCTTCAATGGGGATGTTAAAAAGTTTTTTAAAAAAATTCATTTTAAAATTATTCTTCAGAGATTTTATCTACTGAAGGTGTCTCTAGTTCTTCTTTGACAATCACTTCTTCAGTTTCTACATCAAAAGGTCTTTTACCAAAAATTTCTAGTAAATCATCTTTAAAAATAACTTCTTTTTCTAATAACAGTTCTGCTAATATAGTAAGCTTTTCTCTATTGTTATCTAAAAGTTCTATTGCTCTTACATATTGAGCTTCTATCATTTTAGAAATTTCTTTATCAATTTTACGACCTGTTTCTTCACTATAAGGCTTTACAAAAGAGTCATTTCCTGAAGAATCATAATAAGTAATATTACCAACCTCTTCATTTAAACCATAAACAGTAACCATTGCTCTCGCTTGTTTAGTTACTTTCTCCAAATCGCTTAAAGCACCAGTAGAAATCTTATTAAAGATAATTTTCTCTGCAGCTCTTCCTCCTAATGTAGCACACATTTCATCTAGCATTTGCTCTGTTTGAACAATCAATCTTTCCGCTGGTAAATACCATGCAGCTCCTAGAGACTGACCTCTTGGTACAATCGTAACCTTTACTAAAGGCGCAGCATGTTCTAACATCCAACTTACAGTTGCATGACCTGCTTCGTGGAATGCAATTACTTTCTTTTCTTTAGGAGTAATTACTTTATTTTTCTTTTCTAAACCACCAACAATTCTATCTACAGCATCTAAGAAATCTTGATGATGAATTGCTTTTTTGCCGTTTCTAGCAGCAATTAAAGCTGACTCATTACACATATTTGCAATATCTGCACCTGAGAAACCAGGAGTTTGTTGAGCTAAAAATTCAATTTTAACATCATCTGCTAACTTTAACGGTTTTATATGAACTTCGAAAATTTCTTTACGCTCATTAATATTCGGTAAATCTACATAGATCTGTCTATCAAAACGGCCTGCTCTCATTAAAGCACTGTCTAAAACATCGGCTCTATTGGTTGCAGCTATTACAATTACATTTGTATCTGTACCAAAACCATCCATTTCAGTTAATAACTGATTCAGTGTATTTTCACGTTCGTCATTTCCACCCGTCATATTACTTTTACCACGAGCTCTACCAATCGCATCGATTTCATCAATAAATATAATTGAAGGTGATTTTTGTGCTGCTTGTTTAAATAAATCACGAACCCTTGAGGCTCCTACTCCAACAAACATTTCCACAAAATCTGAACCTGATAAAGAGAAAAAAGGAACACCTGCTTCACCTGCTACAGCTTTTGCTAACAAAGTTTTACCTGTTCCAGGAGGTCCTACCAATAAGGCTCCCTTTGGAATTTTACCTCCTAAAGAAGTATATTTTTCTGGATGTTTCAAGAAATCTACAATTTCTTGAACTTCTTCTTTTGCCCCCTCTAAACCTGCAACATTTTCAAAAGTAGTTTTTACTTTAGTATCATTGTCAAATAATTTAGCTTTCGATTTTCCGATACTAAAAATTTGACCTCCACCACCAGAACCACTTCCACCACCAGACATTCTTTTCATAAAGAACAGCCAAACAGCTATTAAAATTATAAATGGTAAAAAGCTTAAAAAAGCATCTAAAATGCTTGTTTTTTCCTTATTGTCTATATCAACAACTAAATCTTTTTCTTTTTTGAGAGTAGCAACACTTTCTTCAAAAGTTCTTAAATCTCCAAAGTTGTATTCATAAACTGGTGAACCTGGTCTATAAAAACTTGAAGATGTCTGCTTTGAATAAATGTCTTTTTTTAAAGCCTCTGTAGTTAAATAAATTTGAGCTACATCTCTATTAACTACGACAATTTCTTTGATGTCATTGCTATTTAAGATTTCTTCAAATTTATTTTTAGAGATACTTTTAGAAGCTAAATCTCCACTACTAAAAAATTGCACTGCTAATATTACTATAAAAACTGCACCATAGATCCAATACGAACTAAACTTAAATTTAGGAATATTAGATTTTTTATCTTTATTTGAATCACTCATCTGTTATAAAATAAATAGGATTAAACTGGATTTACTTTGGTAATTTTTGCATCACCCCAAAGGCTTTCAATATCATAAAAGTCTCTTACATGTTTTTGAAAAACATGAACTACAACATTCACATAGTCCATTAAAATCCATTCAGAATTACCTTGTCCTTCTATATGCCAAGGTTTATCTTTCAATTCTTTACTAACTACTTTTTGAACAGAACCAGAAATTGCATTAACCTGTGTATTAGAATTACCCGAACAGATTATAAAATAATCGCAAACTGTATTTTCTATTCCTCTTAAGTCAAGTAATTGGATGTTTTCTCCTTTAACATCATCTATACCTTTTATAATGACAGTGATTAAATCATCTGTACTTACTTGCTTTTTTGCCATTAATTTATTTTCTATTTTACCGCAAAGTTATTATTTTTTTGCGAGTTTTTTACGTAATATTGAACTAGTTTATACTTTATTTAACACTTGAAAATAATCAAACTTAATGCCATTGACTCTACAAATTCTTTTTTAAAAGAATTAGCATTAAGTACGACCCTCGAAAACTGTACTGTTGTTGTTGCAAAAGAACAAAAGAAAGGACGTGGTCAACAAGATAGCAACTGGATTTCCGAACCACTTAAAAACTTGACTATCAGTGCTTATTTCTGTAATATTGATTTAGAAATTAGCAATCAAAAATATTTAAATTTTGCAGTTAGCTTAGCTATTTTTGATGTACTTTCTAATCAAAAAACGAAAGACCTCTCAATAAAATGGCCAAACGACATTTTGTCAGCAAATAAAAAAATATGTGGTATTCTAATCGAAAATACCGTTAAAGGCAGAAAAATTAAGAATTCTATCATCGGAATTGGGTTAAATGTAAATCAAGAAAAATTTCCAGATTCACTGAAAAATGTAACTTCATTAAAAAAAATTACAAATAAAGAGTTTGATTTAGAGCTTCTTTTAGTTGAAATTATTGAAAAAACAGAAGAAAGATTAAAGATGCTTTCATTAAAAAAATACACAAATTTAGAAACTGACTATCTAAATGTCTTGTATAAAAAAAACATCCCAACTATGTTTAAAGATAGTAATGATGTTTTATTTATGGGTAAAATTGTTGGAATTTCTTCTTTGGGACATCTTCAAATTGAGTTGGAAGATGAAACCGTAAAAGAATTCGGTATTAAAGAAGTTTCCCTAGCTTAATCCCTCTAAATTATCCGTTAAAGTTTCTATAAAACTAGTTAATGGTTTTTTAACCATCATTGCCATCATCATATTAAACTCACCATTAAAATCTAATTGAACTTCAGAAGAAGTATCGTCAATTTCTTCAATATTAGCAACTAGTTCAAAATTAAGCTTACTACTTGCAGCTCCTAGAGTAATATTAGAATACTCCGTTTTATCTTTTAAAACTAATCTAATCTCTGGCATTCCTTTTAAACCGAAAATAAAAGAATCTTCATCAACTTCAAACTTTTGAATAGATGCTGGCATTAACTGCTCAAAGTTTTTTAAATCAGTTAAAAAATGAAATGTTTCTTTTTGAGATTTATTAACAAGTACTTTATTTCCACTAATATTCATATGCTGTTATTTATTTATTCCACTTACTAGGGTTTGCTCTCCACTCTTGCAATGTAGCCAATTCTTTTTGAGAAATGTAACTACTATCTAAGGCTTGTTCTAATAAGTTATCGTAATTACTTAAAGTTGTTAAACTTACGTTTTTTTCTTTAAAGTTTTCAGTCGCAATCTCAAATCCGTAAGAAAAGATAGCAACCATTCCTTTTACAACTGCTCCTGCTTCTTTTAAAGCTTCAACTGCATTTAAACTACTTTTACCTGTACTAATTAAATCTTCTATAACTATCACATTCTGACCACTTTCTAAATGCCCTTCAATTTGATTTTTTCTACCATGATTTTTTGGTTCTGGTCTTACGTATATAAAAGGCACTCCTAATTCTTGAGCTACCAAAACACCAATCGCAATTGCACCTGTTGCAACACCAGCGATTACATCTGGCTTACCATATTGTAGCTCAGCAATTTTCGCCATTTCTTCTTTTAAGAAAACACGAACTGGCGGATATGACAAAGTAACTCTATTATCGCAATAAATGGGAGAATTCCAACCAGAAGCCCATTGAAAAGGCTTACCTGGACTTAATTTTATCGCTTTAATTTGCAATAAAAGTTCGGCTGTTTTTTTTGCTGTATCTTTGTTTAAAATCATAGTGCAAATGTATACAGTTTTTGTAAATGATAAGCCTATTATTATCACATCTTCATCAAAAAAAGAAAATAATTTTCCAACATACATTCTTGAAAATATTGTCTTTAATGAAATCATACACAAATTAAACGACAGTAACATAAACGGAATCATCTTACATTCTACTGATTTAGAGAGTGATTGGGCTATTTTTTTGAAGAACATGAATGTTGTTTCTGCTGCCGGAGGCTTGGTTTTAAACCCTAAAAAAGAAGTGTTATTTATTTACAGAAATAATATTTGGGATTTACCAAAAGGAAGAATTGAAAAAGGAGAAAGCATAGAAACAGCAGCTATAAGAGAGGTTGAAGAAGAATGTGGCATTTTTAATTTATCAATTTCAAAAAAACTAATCACCACCTATCATATTTATTTTCAACAAGGAATGAAATTAAAAGAAACTCATTGGTTTTTAATGAGTTCTGATTATAACAAAGAATTAGCTCCGCAAATTGAAGAAGGAATTACAGAAGTTACTTTTAAAAATAACCTTGAAATTAACGATGCTTTACAAAATACCTACGCAAATATTAAATTAGTGTACGATACTTACAAAGAAGGATAGTTTTCTAAAAAAACCATCTATCTTTGCCGACTTTTAAAAGCCACCAAATTATGACTGAATTTATTACCAAAAATGTAAAAAACGTTAGAAATGATATTTTATCAGGAATCACTGTTGCATTAGCATTAGTTCCTGAAGCTGTAGCATTTGCATTTGTTGCAGGCGTAGACCCTTTAGTTGGGTTATATGCCGCTTTTATGGTTGGTTTAATTACCTCTATTTTTGGCGGAAGACCAGGTATGATTTCTGGAGCAACTGGTGCTTTAGCAGTCGTTATGGTTTCTTTGGTTGCTGATGGAAACGCGATGGGTAATCCTGATGAAAATTTAGGTTTATACTACCTTTTTTTAACCGTAATGTTAATGGGAGTTATACAAGTACTTGCGGGTGTTTTTAAACTTGGTAAATTTGTACGATTAATTCCGCATTCAGTAATGATGGGATTTGTAAATGGTTTGGCTATCGTTATTTTCTTATCTCAATTAGGCATGTTTAAAAAAACTATTGGTGGTGAAAAAGTTTGGCTAGAAGGAGTTTCTTTATGGTACATGATCGGTTTAGTAGGTTTAACGATGCTTATTATGTGGGGTTTGCCAAAATTAAAAGCAACAAAAAAATTACCAGAAGCATTAATTGCTATTTTGGTCGTTTCAGCAATAGCAATTTTCTCCAATTTAGATGTTGCAACTGTAGGTTCATTTATTAAAGATGGTGGTGGCGAAGGTTTAAAAGGTGGTTTTCCAGTTCCTGTTTTAGAAACATTTTCAAATATTCCTTTAAATTTTGAAACTTTAAAATTCATTTTTCCTTATGCGTTAATATTAGCAGCTATTGGATTAATAGAATCTTTAATGACTTTAAATTTAATTGACGATTTAACGGAAACTCGTGGAAATTCTAACAGGGAATGTGTTGCACAAGGTGGCGCAAATATTCTTACAGGCTTGTTTGGTGGTATGGGTGGTTGTGCAATGATTGGGCAATCTATTATTAATATAAAAGGTGGGGGACGTGGACGTTTGTCTGGTATTACTGCTGCTATAATGCTATTAATGTTTATCCTTTTTGCTTCTTCTTATATTGAACAAGTGCCAATTGCAGCTTTAGTTGGTGTAATGTTTATGGTCGTTGTTGGAACGTTTGCTTGGTCTAGTTTTAGAATTATGAATAAAATACCAAGGACAGATGTTTTTGTATTGATTTTAGTTTCTGCGCTCACTGTAATTTTTGATTTGGCGATCGCTGTTGTTTCTGGTGTTATTATTTCAGCACTCGTTTTTGCTTGGGAAAATGCTAAAAAAATTAGAGCTAGAAAACGTTATAAAGAAGACGGAACGAAAATTTATGAAATTTGGGGGCCGTTGTTCTTTGGAAGTATTTCTGCTTTTAATGATAAGTTTGATGTAAAAAATGACCCAGAAAGTGTAGAAATTGACTTTGTAGAAGCGCGTGTTTCTGATCATTCTGCCATAGAAGCTATTTTTGCTTTGGTAGAAAAATACCAAGCAGCAAACAAGAAAATTATACTAAAGCATTTAAGTGAAGATTGTAAGGTTTTATTATACAAAGCAAGCCCGATTTTTACGGATATCATCGAAGAAGCTATTGATGACCCTCGTTATCATTTAGCTGCAAATCCTGAGGATTTTACAAAACCTTTGGCTGAGTATAAGTTTTAGGATATAAATTACAATAAACAATTTCTGTTGTTAAAATAAGTTTATTTTGAATTAATATTGGTTAGCCGTCTAGTTGTTGAGAACCTCAGCAATAGCAATAGCTATTTTTT
>CEWR01158385.1_pt1 | contig 11540 bp, 3 predicted proteins | sample 356321 | NCBI WGS metagenome assembly CEWR01 (sample SAMEA2621551, study PRJEB7988) | marine metagenome | biome: marine biome (ENVO:00000447); feature: mesopelagic zone (ENVO:00000213); material: "saline water (ENVO:00002010), including plankton (ENVO:xxxxxxxx)" | depth 790 m
AGGTGCGCCATCTAAACCAGCCCATTGAGACCTTATGGATGTAGAAATTGGCATGTAGTCTAAGCTTCCTCCAACTGCCGGGTTCAATAAATAATCATTGAACATGTACTGACTAGTAAAAGGCAATTGCTGAGCAAGGGCTGGGGTCGTCAATAATGATAATAAAGCTATTCTAAATATATTTTTCATGTCTTATTTTTTATCTATTATCGAATAATATTAATAGTACCAGAGTGAGGATCTGTTCCGTCTCCTAAATTAATAATGAAGTAATAGGTTGCAGGAGTTACATCTGAACCGTTATTTGTACCGTCCCAAGGCGTTGTATAACCTTGGTCAGATTTATACACTTCACTTCCCCATCTATTAAAAATAGTAACAACAATATTTGGATAATTTGCTAGTCCAGCAATGTTCCAAAGATCATTTTGACCATCACCGTTTGGTGAAAATGCTGTTGGAATATCTAGATCTACACTGTCTAAAGTGTTGATTGGAGGATTAGTAGTCGTTGTTGTATCACAATTGTTAATTGTGATAAATTGTGTTAAAGTATCAGCACAAGTTCCTGGAGTAGTATAAAGTATACCATAAGCTCCAGGGGTACTAGAGTTTAAGTCTACTTCTCCAGAAGCTGCAACTAGGCTTAGTCCTAAACTGCTTGTAAATACTCCGCCACTTGTTCCTGTAATAATAGCAGTTGGGTTTAAATCATCTTGACAGAAGATTGATTCGGAATAACTGAAAGCAGCATCATCCTCTGTAAATGGATTAACAGTAAATGAATCAACTGCAGTACAGAACCCTCCAGAAGTAATTGTTACTGTGTAAGTTCCTGCATTAAGTCCAGAAATATCCTCAGTAGTTGCTCCATTGCTCCAAGTAAAAGTCATTGGTGGCGCTCCTCCAAGAATAGTTAAGTCTATTGCTCCAACTCCTGCATTACAAGTATCATCCTGAATAATTGTAGTGTAGCTAAAAGTAATTGTGTTGTTAACTGTAAATGAATCTATTGCTGAACATCCACTAGCATCTGTTATTGTTACGATGTAAATTCCAGCATTCAGTCCGTTAATGTCTTCCGTAATTTCGCCATTACTCCATAAAAATGATATTGGAGAAACTCCGCCACTTGTGGTAAGGTTAATATCTCCAAATCCACTATTACAGAAATCGTCATTTATTGCAGAAGTATAAGTAAAGCTTGCAACGTTATTTACAACAAACGAATCCAATTTAGAACATCCACTAGCATCTGTTATCGTTACTAAATAAGTTCCTTCATTAAGTCCTGAAAGATCTTCAGTGATTGCTCCATTGTTCCAAGCGAATGTAAATGGTGCAGTACCTCCATTAACTGTTAAGTCAATTGAACCGACACCACCCGAACAAGTGTCATCTATTGTTGTTGCGGTATAAGTGAATGTAGTAATGTTGTTGACAATGAATGTGTCAATTTTAGAACATCCACTAGCGTCAGCTGAAGTTACAATATATGTTCCAGCATTTAAACCAGAAAGATCTTCAGTTGTAGCCCCATTATTCCATGAGAATGTTAGCGGAGGAGTTCCCCCAGTAACAACTAAATCAATTGCACCAATACCATTGCTACAAGTGTCGTCAAGTATATTACTTGTCGTAGTAAATGTAGTAATGTTGGCCACTGTAAATGTATCTAAGGTAGCACATCCATTTGCATCAGAAACAGCTATAATGTAACCTCCAGCATTTAAAGAATTGATATCTTCAGTTGTAGAACCATTGCTCCAGTTGATTATAAAAGGTGCTGTTCCACCAGTAATAGTTACATCAATAGCGCCAGCTCCATCAGTACAACTCTCATCTGTTATAATTCCAGAGATTAATTGCCCAGGAAGATTAACAACAGTAATTGTGTCAAAAGTAGAACATCCGTTTGCATCAGTTACTGTAACTGTGTAACCTCCAGCTGGTATGTTGTTTAATGAAGATGTGTTATTTGGGCCAGCAGGACAAGATGCGATCCCTGTATAAATGCTTCCGACTGTTGGACTTGGGCCTTGACTAAATACAATTGCTCCAGATCCATCTAACAAATCAAAAGAAACTTCATTATCAAAAGCACCTGAGGTCCAAAGTAATTCAATTGATTGCCCTGTACATACATTAAATGTTCCAGTATTAGCGCCTCCACCAAAAACAGTGTAGTTTCCAACGTTAACTCCATCAACAATCACATCAATTGAAGCTCCATTCCAGCTGTTACCTGTATCCTGCATATCTAATGTATATACACAACAGTTTGTTGGAGTTCCTCCGGTCCAAGAAATAATGTATGGTGCAAATCCGCCAGTAACATCTGCGGTAATGTTTCCATTAGATTGACCACACATCTCATCATTCATTGTGATAGAAGTAGTTAACCCTCCATTATTATTTAAAACATCATAATCTTGGATTAAGATACATCCAACACCGTCTGTTATTGTTACAATGTAGTTCCCCGCAGATAATCCTGAGATATCTTCAGTTACAGCACCATTACTCCATAAGAAGGTGATAGGAGCATTTGCTCCACTTACAGTTAAATCAATAAATCCTGTACCATCACCACAATTTTCATTATTGATAATCACATTATCTATTGATAGTGTTCCAGTGATGTTATTAACTATCGTATCTAGAACGATAGAACAACCAGTAGCGTCTGTTACAGTAACACTATAAGCAGCAGCAGATAATCCAGTTAAATCTTCTGTTACAGCTGTATTGCTCCATAAGAACGTGTAAGGATTTGTTCCTCCAGAGACTGTTATGTCAATTGCACCTGTAGCATCACCACAGTTTTCATCTGTAACAGATGTTATACTAGCTGTAAATCCACCTGTTATGTTTTGGATACTAGTAGTAGTATCAATAGAACATCCATTAGCATCTGTAATAGTTAATGTATATGTTCCGCCAGAAATACCTGTTAAATCTTCAGTTACTGCTCCATTACTCCATAAGTAAGTAACAGTTGGTGTTGATGTTGGACAAGTTGCAGTAGTGTTAAATGCAATTCCAGGTCCAGGGTTATTACCAGAAGTAAATAATGTTGTTCCTGCAGCATCTTCTAGGTCATAAGAGTTACTTAAATTAAACGCTCCAGGTAAATATTCAATAGAAATAGCGTCACCCGAACATACGGCTATAGATTCTGTTTGAATGCTATTTCCTTGTCCTGGTGGAACTGTGAATGGACCCATTGCAGTTCCATTCACATAAACTTGAACTTGCGGAGCAGGATTACCTCCCCATCCATTATTGTTGGCATCATACATATTTAATGTGTATGAACAACAAGATGTAGTTGGTCCAGCTAGTGTTACATCAATTGCTCCAGCAGCATCACCACAATTCTCATCAGTTAGGATGATGGTGTCAATTGCTAAGTTTCCGTTGTTTTCATTTATTACGAAGTTTCCATTTGTGAAACAACCGTTAACATCCGTTGCAACTAAACTATAATTTCCAGCAATCATACCTGTTAAATCTTCAGTTGCGGCACCATTGCTCCAAGCAAAAGTAAATGGGGATGTTCCGCCAGAAATCGTAATGTCAATTCCACCAGCACTGTTTCCACAAACCTCGTTGCTTATTGTAGAACTGCTAATAATAATGTTAGCTCCATTATTTGATATAGTAAAGTTTTCGATTAATGAACATCCACCTGCGTCAGTTATCGTTACAGTGTAACTTCCAGCGGTTAAACTTGAAACATCTTCCGTTACATCACCATTACTCCATAAGAAACTGTAAGGGGTAGTTCCGCCTTGTGGGTTTAAATTAATCGCTCCATTACTTGTTCCACAGCTTTCATTAGTTACTACATTAGATATTGTAAATAAGTTACCTGAATTGTTCTGAACTGTAGCTTGCACTTGTAAAGTACATCCATTTGCATCAGTTACATCACAAGTGTAATTACCTGCAGAGAGACCGGTTAATAAATCTTCGGTTACAGCTCCTGTGCTCCATAAGAACGTGTATGGAGTTGTTCCTCCAATAATTGTAATGTTAATTCCTCCTAAGCCGTTTCCACAGTTTTCATCATTAATTAATATATTATCAATAGCTAACGATCCTGAGTTATTCGATACATTAATGTTGCCTGTGTTTATTGAACATCCACTAGCATCTGTAATCGTACAGGAATAAGATCCTGCAGATAAGCCAGTTAAATCTTCTGTTATTGCTGTATTACTCCATAGGAAAGTAAGTGGAGCAATACCTCCAGAAACTGTTATGTCAATTGCACCTAGAGTGTTTCCACAAACTTCATCAGTAGTAAATGTATTATCGTGAGATAATGTACCTGAATTGTTAAATATTTCTGCAGAATCAGTTATTGTACAACTGTTTGCATCTGTAACTGTATAAATATACATTCCTGCAGATAATCCTGTAGCAGTGTTGGTTATACTAACACTAGGGCTCCAAACAAAAGTTAATAGTCCAGCTCCCCCAGTTGCAGTTAAAGTAACCGATCCAGTTGCATCACCACAAGATTCATCATTAGTAGCTTTTGTAACTGCTAAAGAACCAGGGTTGTTACTGATGATGATATCTCCAGTTAAGATTTCACATCCTAAGGCGTCTGTAACAATACAAGAATAAGTTCCTCCAGAAATACCTGTTAAATCTTCTGTAACTGCACCATTACTCCATAAGAATGTGTACGGGAGTGTTCCTCCAGTAACTGTAATATTAATTTCGCCTAAACTATTAGAGCAGGTTTCAGCTGTTCCAATAAATGTAACTGCTAGTGTGTTCGTATTGTTATTAACAGTGTAATTTCCGTTAACTGAACATCCGTTTGCATCAGTTACTACAACATCATAGTTTCCTGCTGATAAACTTGTTAAATCTTCTGTTACTGAACTATTACTCCATAAGAAAGTATAAGGGGTAGTTCCACCAGAAATGAATAAATCAATTGAACCTGTTCCATCGTTACAATTTTCATCTAATACCACTGCATTGTCTAATGAGAGTGTTCCAGATGTATTATTAACGGTTTCACTTAGGTTGAAGCTACAACCATTGGCATCAGTTGCAGTTAATATATAGGTGCCAGCTACTAAGGATGAGATATCTTCAGAAGTAGATCCGTTATCCCATAAATAAGTAATTGGAGCTGTTCCTCCTGTTGTGTTTACAAATATTGCTCCTGCACCATTTCCACATATTTCATCAGTAACAAAATCTGTTTCAAGACTTAATGTGCCTGGAGAATTGAATACGTTAATAGTTCCAGTTAGAACTTGACAACCATTAGCGTCAGTTATTGTACAAGAAAAAGTTCCAGCAGATAAGCCTGTAATGTCCTCAGTTACGGCACCATTACTCCATAAAAAAGTAACAGGACTTGTTCCTCCTTGGATAGTTATATCAATTTCGCCTAAACCATTAGCACAATCTTCATTTGTAACTGCAGTGTTGGTAAGTAATAAAGTACTCGATTCATTAATTACGTTATAAGATGGTGTTGTTAAAATACAGCCGTTAGCATCAGTTATTGTACAAGAATAAAGTCCTGCAATTAATCCAGTTAAATCTTCTGTTACCGCACCATTAGACCATAAGTAAGTTAAGTTGCCAGCATTTCCTGTAACGGTTAAATTAATTGCTCCAGCACTGTTTCCACAAATTTCATTAATGATAGAAGTTGTCGCTGCAAGGGATCCAGTATTGTTTAGGATCGTGTAAGTTTCATTAAATGTACATCCATTTCCGTCTGTAATAGTTATGATGTAATCTCCAGCAGCAAGATTAGAAATATCTTCAGTTACTGCTCCATTATCCCAAGAGAAGGTGTAAGGAAGTGTTCCGCCAGAAACAGTAATATCTATAGCTCCGTCTACGTTGCCACAATTTTCATTACTCAATTGGTTAGATGAAATTGCAAGCGATCCAGTATTGTTCCCAACTGTAATGTCAAGTGTTTCGACACATTGGTTGGCATCAGTTACTGTAATTGTATACGTCCCTGCATTTAGATTTGATAAATCTTCAGTAGTCGCTCCATTGCTCCATGTGAATATGTATGGTTGTGTAGCTTGAGAGATAGTAACATCGATTGTTCCTGTTCCATTTCCACAATTTTCATCAGTAGTAATAGCTTGTACTGTTAAGAAACAAAAAGAAGAACAGTTAGAAACGTTATTAAGAACAATAAAACTCTCTGTGTTTTGACAGCCATTAGCATCAGTAACAGTTATAATATAAGTACCTCCAGCAATGTTTGTTAAATCTTGAGTACTTGCTCCATTATCCCAGCTGTAACCATAAGAACCAGAACCTCCACTAACATTAATATCTATAGATCCATTGACCTGACCACAAAATTCATCTGCAGAATTGTTGAGTGTTATTGTAATCGGAGGTAAGCTTCCAACTGTAATTGCTTCTGAAAATTGACATCCTGTCCCATCTGTAATGTTTACGGTGTAATTAGCAGCTGTTAATCCAGAAATATCTTCTGTTACTGCACCATTACTCCATAAGAATGTATATGGAAGTGTTCCTCCAGAAGGAGTTATGTCTATTGCGCCACTATTTCCACCAACACAATTAACATCTGTAATATTAGAAGTAATACTCATACTACTAATATTGTTTAGGTTGAAAGTCAGTGAATCACTACATCCGTTTCCGTCAGTAACATTTACAGTATAATTCCCCGCAGGAATATTAACTAAGTCTTGAGTTAGAGCACCGTTACTCCATAGGAATGTGAAAGGTGGAAAATCACCAGTTACATTTAAAGTGATAGCGCCATCATTTCCACCACATTGTGCTTGTGTTATAGCTCCATTGATTTGAATTGAATCTGGCTCATTTATAACAACTAATGTATCAGGGAAAGGCCCTACTAAACTAATGTTCCATTCGAATAGATATCCGTTATCTCTAAATAAATTATCAGTAATTGCCATTGTCCAGTTACCATCCATTGAAGATGTTAGTAAATTACTAAGAGGATCAAATGATTGGTATGAGCCTGCAGGTAGATAGAAGTCTGTGTAGTTGTGCCCTTGAGCGTCAGTATAGTTTCTAGAGAAGTTGCTTGATTCACCAACCATTGTTCCGAAAGTTGGGGTCGAATTCCAGCAATATTGATAACCAGTACCTGGATCAATTAAAAGTGATCCAGCAGTTCCGTCAACAGCAGCAGTTGCAATTGGTTCTCCTAAATCACATGATGCTCCACCACCTGGTTGCTTTAAGACTAAACTTTGTCCACTTGGAGAAATAATTTCAATTTCTAGATCACCTAAATAAGAGTGTTCCAATGTTGCACAAATAGCGTTTATTTGTGCTAAACTGTCAATAGTAGCTGAAGATCCAAAGCCAGTAATAGCAATTTGAGAGGTGTATGTAACTCCACTTCCATCAGGTAAAAATAAAGTGTCAGCATCAAAAACACCACCTACAACAAGAGCGTCAGCTTTACATCCATAAAGATCGTAAACTTGAACAGAGTATGTTCCTGCAGCGAGTCCAGTAATTGGGTTTGAAGTGTAACTATTTGTACTTCCGTTAGGGTCTGTTATTTCATATGTATAAGGAAGAAATCCTCCAGTTGCATTTACTAGAATTTCACCAGTACTATTAGCAAAACAAGTTAAATCTGTTTCGCTTACTGTAAAGTCTATTGGTTGAGAGTCATCTATAAATAAGAATGCAGTATCTAATGGCGAACATAAATCAGGTTGGTAAACTATAAAAATGGTCTCTTGTCCTTCAGGAATACCATCGGCTATAGCATTTATAATAATAGAGGCTTGAGTTTGGCCTGCAGGAATTGTAACTGAAGTATCAATAAAAGCGTAATCAACACCGTTGGTTGCAGTACCCCATATTTGATATGTTATAAGTGTTGGGGTAGCTGCCGGAGCATCAATGCCAAAAGTGAAGCCACCGGGTATACAACCTTCAAGCGCTACATTGTCACCATTGACAGTGTTTGTTTGAACGTTAAAATCTTTTGTAAATCCTGAAAAATAACCAGTAGCGCCAATGTTACCACTTACGTTGATAAGAGCCACTCTTAATAATTTATCGCTTGTAATAGTAACATCTCCAGTAAAACCACTTGTTAATTTGTAAGTTACATAGTTAGATGTTCCCGTAATTGCATCACCTGATCCTTGTAAGACTCCATTTACGTATATAATTGCGCCAAAATCTGCTATTATATTAATAAAGGCAGTTCCAATAGAATCTACATTTGGTAAAACAACACTTTTTCCACCAGAACAACCTACAGGAGGAAGAAAATTTAATCCATTTTGCCTTTCATTATCATCAGTAGCTCCATCTCCACCGTTTGATGTTTGATAAAGATATACTGGAGAGGAAGAGGTTAAATATAAGTTCTCGTTAGCAGAAAATGCAGTTCCATCTATAACATAAAAATCACCTGGATTTGTTAAGGTAGTTACTGCTACTGCATTTCCGTCTAAAAAAACATCAGTATTACTGGCTGTAGCAATAACAATTGTCTTTTCATTGTCAATACCTTCCCCTTTAATTAATACATATTCATCTCCAACAGTTTCAACAGGTACAATTTGGTCAATTCCTAAGTCTCTTCCTTGCTGTGGGTTTCCGCCAACCAAAGCATTACCTCCTAGCCATGTTGCACAATTTACAATAATGTCTTTGTCTGATGTTATGTGTGTACCATTTACGCCATTAACATTGTTTGTGGCACTTGCTTCGTCCATAAATGCAGACATTACATAACTTTCTCCAGCATTAAGTGTTATTGTTACATTCGGAGATGTTAATGGAACTCCAACAGGTGTGGTGCCTCTAAATATTACTCCAGAACTAATTCCTGAAATATTTACAGTAGTATTGTTTGTGGTAGCCATTATTCCAAAAGAATTACTCTTTCTGAAAGAATCACCTGTGTTATTAAACATTCCTCCAACATAAAAGTCTTGACCAAATGCAGCTTGAGATCCTTTGGATGTGAGAGATCCTCCTTGTGGATTGGCAAAAACCCTCATATTAACATAGAATGGTTCTGCAGCTGTAAGAATTAAACCTTCATTTGTCATTACTGTATTTAGTTCTGCTTCAGTAACCAAAAACTGAGAAGCATCTCCTGTTCCAAGAAAGTAAGAAAATGATGCTGCACTAGAAATTGTTGGAGTAGCTATTAAAGTTCCTGATCCATCGGTAATCGTTACAGGAAATGGAATGGAGTTAGTAGTACTCAAAACAATATAGTGAGTACCTTTATCTTCTCTTCCAAATACTGGAGGAATATAATGCTCAACATCCAGTTGTGCTAAAGCTTGTAGGGGAATTAAGGAGATGATAAATAAAGCTAAACAAACGATTAACTTATTATTTTTTGAACTTTTTTTGAATGAATTCATATGTAGTCTTTGGTTATTTTTTTCTTAAAGATAATAAAATTAGCTAACAACCAATTGTTGATTAATAAAAGGTTGGCAACGCTTTTTAACGGACGAATTAAGGAGTTAAAAGGTTGCATTATAGTCTTTTTGCTTTTTCCCAATAAACGTCCATCTCCTCAAGTGACATCTCTGAAAGCTCTTTTCCTTCTTTGTTGGTTTCTCTTTCCATGTATTGAAAACGGTTAATAAATTTCTTATTTGTTTTCTCTAGAGCAGTCTCAGGATTTACATTTATAAATCGTGAGTAATTAATGAGGGAAAATAGAACGTCTCCAAATTCATCCTCAATTTTATCACTTTTCGCATCAAGTTCGACTTGAAGTTCTTCAACCTCTTCCTTTACTTTATCCCAAACTTGAGTTTCGTTGTCCCAGTCAAAACCTATACCTCTTGCTTTTTCTTGAATCCTCATCGCTTTTACTAATGCAGGTAAAGATTTTGGTACACCTTCTAAAACAGATTCTTTTCCTTCTTTAAGTTTTAGTTTCTCCCAGTTTCGTTTAACTTCTTCTTCATCTGCAACTTCTACATCACCATAAATATGTGGGTGCCGATGAATTAGTTTCTCGCAAATTCCATTCATAACATCTGCAATGTTGAATTCCTTTGTCTCTGATGCAATTTTCGAATAAAACACAATATGTAACATTAGGTCTCCGAGTTCTTTTTTAACTTCCTCTAAATCGTTGTCTAAAATAGCGTCAGTTAGTTCATAAGATTCTTCAATAGTTAAGTGTCTTAGGGTTTGCATCGTTTGTTTTTTATCCCAAGGACATTTCTCACGTAATTCATCCATGATATTTAATAACCTTTCAAAAGCAACTAGTTTTTCGTCCATAACTAAAGAGTTCTATTTATTATTCTAAATTTGTTTTGTGATAAAAGTACAGTATAAATATTGTTTGTTGTTTCTGGCAATTTTTCTTTTTATGAAAGGTTTTGCACAGGTTGAAGAGCAATTGGACAAAGAAGGTACATCTTTTGGGATTTCAGCAATCTATCATCATGGGGCAATTTTACCGCATAGAAAAATAGTGAGTGAAATTGTAGGGAAATCAACAAAATCATTTGAGCTGTCTGTTTACAAAAATACTTTTGGAAAAAAGACTTGGCAACAGCTACATAACTATCCTCGTTTAGGGGTTTCGGTTATTGCTATGGATTTAGGGAATGAAAAAGAACTAGGAAATGGGTATGGGATTTTTTCATTTATTGAACTTCCCTCAAATCATAATAAAACGATAAGTTGGAATATGAAGTTGGGTTATGGTTTAGGATATATAGAAAAACCATTTGATCGGGAAACAAACTTTAAAAATGTAGCAATAGGTTCTCATTTTAATGCTATAATTTATGCTAATTCAAGTTGGAGAGTTAAATTTTCTGAATCAGTAAATCTATCTTTAGGACTTTCTATGATACATTTTTCTAATGCATCATCTTCTAGGCCTAACTTAGGCATAAATATTTTCTCTATAAATTCAGGACTTTCTTATGGTTTTGGAGAAAAAGAGAAGTTTGTAGCTCTTAAAATTGATAAAAGGCCTCGGAAGTGGATTAAAAGCCTTCGAGGTGCTTTTGGTGTAAAAGAGATTCCGCCTGCTGAAGGGCCAAAGTATTTCGTTTCAGCATATTCGTTTGACTTTATAAAGGCAAGAGCTAAAAAAACTTCGATAGGCTTTGGTGTTGATTTGTTCTATAATTCATCATTAACTCAAGCAATTCAAAATGATTCAGGTAGCACTCTTTCCAGTTTTAACAATTTCAGAATAGGTGTGTCGAGTATATATGCATTTGATTTTGGACGAATTTCTCTAGCTGTAGAAATGGGTGCTTATGTTTTTTCAAGATATAAAAAACAAGGGTTTATATATAATAGGTTGTTGACAAAGTTTAATGCAAGTGATAAATTGTTTTTTACGGTTGGCTTAAAAACACATTATTTGGTAGCTGACTTCCCAGATTTTGGGATAGGATATAATTTTAATTAGATGATTTTTTTGAAAAAATATCAAGTGTATTTTATCTCTGTTATATTAATGGTGTTGATTTCGTGTGGAAAAGATTCTACTTGTTTTAAGG
>CEWR01006413.1_pt1 | contig 11521 bp, 9 predicted proteins | sample 356321 | NCBI WGS metagenome assembly CEWR01 (sample SAMEA2621551, study PRJEB7988) | marine metagenome | biome: marine biome (ENVO:00000447); feature: mesopelagic zone (ENVO:00000213); material: "saline water (ENVO:00002010), including plankton (ENVO:xxxxxxxx)" | depth 790 m
TGGGAGCTGGTGGTTTGGGAGCTGGTGGTTCGGGAGCTGATTGTTCGGGAGCCCTGATGATTCCCTTCAGCCTGGTCCAGTCAGGTTCGGGAAGTGCTTCAAGCAATTCTGCAGCATCCCGAAACCTCTTGTCAGGATTTTTTTCCAGTGACTTGCTAATAGCCAACCTGAAACGCGAGTTGATACCTGCCAGGTCCGGTTCGTCCGTCAGGTGTTTCATGATGATCTCCTGGCTGCTTTCCCCATCAAAGGGGACGTCGCCAGTGAGTATCTCAAAGAGCATGATTCCGAGGGCATAGACATCAACCTGCTTGCCGTAATTCCCCTTGCCGATTTCAGGTGCCATGTAATGAAAAGTACCGACACTCTCGGTCTGGCCCCCCTGGCGACTGCAAGAAATGAACTTGCTCAATCCATAGTCGCCGACTTTCACCCGTCCATCGTCCATGAAAATATTTGCCGGCTTCAGGTCCCGGTGCACGATTCCATGGCGATGCAGGTGGGCAACCCCGCTGGTGATGCAATGAATCCAGGCGGCCGCGAAATCATGGGGAAATCCCTCCGGGTTCTCGTCAAGCTGTTCCTTCAGGTTTTTCCCGGAAACATATTCCATCACGACCCAGCCTGTTTCCTGGTCGTCGTGCCGGATATCGAAAAGGCATAGCAGGTTCTCGTGCTTGAGATTCAGGCACTGCCGCATGCCGCGCATTTCAATGTCCAGGTGTCGCTGGATTTTCTTGAGAGCGACTTCCTTGCCCCCGTCGCTGATGGCAAAGTAAACCTCGCCAAAACCACCCACACCGATACCACGCTTGATCGTGAACCCGTTAAGCGGAGAGCTTCCGCTGGCATAAGTGAAGTTGATGGGTCGTTGTTCCACGAAACCACCTGCTTCATCCTTTTGCTGGTCTACCATATCACGATCCGGGTTATCGCTTGAGTGATCGGCGTGTCCAGTTTTCTCTTGGTTCACCTTACACCTCCTCCAGGCTGATTGCACAACCATCCAGGGAGATTCGCTGGCCACACTGGACCGGTGTTGTTGACTTGAGAGGCCGTCCATCAAGATTCATGGCCTGCCTGCTGCGACAGTAAAGCCTGTTGTCCTCATGGAAGAGGACAATATTCTCGGGCCACTGGTGACAGACGACATGATTATGATTGTCGGGACCCAGGATGAGTGACTGGGAGATGAGCAGGATGGCATCACTGCGCGGTTCTGTCCGGTAATGGTTGGTGAATTCCAGGCAGGCTGTGGCGCTAAGCGGGTGTGGAGTCCGGAACCGCAACTCGATATCGCTCCCCAGGGTCAGCAGGTCGTTGTTTGTCAGCAGGGTTGGCTCCTTGACCCTGTTGCCATGAAGAAACACGTCACCCCATGGTTCGATCAGGTAATTTTCTCCCTGGCGGTGAAACGTGGCATGTTTGCCAGACAGGTCAGCCAGGATGGGTATGTCCACCGTGGTTCCGGGAGTCGCCTGGCCCAGCGTGATTTCGTCTGACATGCAGACCAGGTATCCGCCGACACCATCGACCCAGAGGAGAAATCGTTCTGGAAGAGTATTGTTCATCAGGCTAGCCGGCAGCAAATGATGGTGATCATCCAGGATCCAGTGCCACAGGTGTCCCAGGCGGTTGAATTGAGTCCAGCGGGGAAACATGGCAGTGTATCCGTGTTATCAGTATACGGGCAAGAAAAAACTGGGGAGCGGGCGATCTGCCCGCCCCCCAGCGTGTCATTCGGACAAACTAGTTGCTTGCCAGTTCAATCTCGACCACTTCTTCCGCACTCTCGAAATACTCCGAGATGCGATCCAGGACGTCGACTTCGGCGTCGACACTCTCCAGGGGGATTCGATCCATCGACCGCGACTCGGCAGCCTGCATCTTCTCGTCGATGCCAATCCGCGATTCGATCTTATCCAACAGGTCCCGGGTGTGGGCCAGTTGGCTGTCCTCGAACGAATCCTCGTTGCTACTCTTGTAGACCGTAAGCAACGCGTTGCGAGCTTCCAGGTTTTCGATTTCCACAGTCATAGCTCGCTGGGAAGCCTGCATTTCGGTGAGTCGTTCCTGGGCATTATGCAACGCGTTGTTGCGTGTCTGCAGCAACTGCACCAGGCTCTTGAGAGTTTCCGCGTCCGTGGTGTACTCGCCAAAACGACTTTCCAGGTCCTGCTTGACTTCCTTGGCAGTGTAAGAAATACCACCGTAGGAGAGGTTAAGAGTCCCTGACTCCAGGTCTGACTTGAGACGCAGGATATGCTTTTCGCCCTGGCTAAGCTTCTCCTCCAGGACATTGATCCGCTTCTCAAGCTTCTCGATCTCATGCTCTTCCGTGGCAATCAAGTGCATGTTCTTGCGGACTTCTGGCGTGATACGTGACGTTTCCTTGCGTGCACGATCCAGCTCGAAATCCACCGGGACAGCACTCTTCACCGAATCATGGACCCGGCTCACTGTAGTGGAAAGATAACTGAAGGTGCTGCGTCCAAAGAGCAACAGCACGACCAACAGGGCAACTCCACCGCCAATAGCTACTTTCTTAACCATCATTATTTCCTCCAAAAAATCATTTCCGTTTCGTGTAGTGCCTGCAAAGGGCATTTCATTCCATTTTTCACTCGTTCTGGAAACCTGCTTCATGACAAGTTTCCCGTGGTAGAGGGTATTTCGCTTACGGCAGCCGGATATTGGCCTGCCGGGAAAGAATTTGCCTGGAAATACCCATTTCCCCGTTAGAAACAGTCATTCAGGCAGAACCAGCGATGCGTCTTTGTCGCGCCGGTGAGCTGGTTTTTGCATCAACATCAAGCCGGCGATCGTGAGGATGACCCCGATTGCCATCAGTAGCGTCGGTTCCTCGTGGAACAGCACGACGCCACAGAGCGCGGCAATGGCAACCTGGGAGGCGTTGATCAGGTTCACGTACGTGACACTGGTCAGCTGGATCGCCCTGGTCAGTGAGAGAAAGGCGATGGCATTGAAGATCCCTGCAAGCAGCATATCCAGCAGGTCTGGTGGTTCTGTCGAGAGCATCTCAGCCCAGCCAATACTCCGCAGTGAAAGGGATCCCAGGAAGAGAAATCCGCTGACCGAGATGATTCCCAGCGTGGCCGGCAGGGAAACCCCGTTATCCAGCCCATAGCGGATACCAACGCCCAGTGTCGTGTAAGCGATGCCTGCCATGCAAAGTAGCAGGATCGCTGTAAGCACGGACCTGCCGGAGACCAGCTGCGCCTGGTCAATTGGCTTGACCCATGCAGAGAGCAGGATGATGGAGAGGATCAGTATGCTCATCGCCAGGATGGTTTGCCGGGAAATCACTTCGCCCAGTACAGCCCTGCTCAGCAGGGGACTTGAAACAAGCATGGAACCGAAACAGACCGGAACGGCAACGGCCAGGCCAACGACACCAAGTGACCACTGGAAGGCAACATTGCCCATCAGGCTCCCAGCGAGACCGGTCACCAACAGGACCAGCAGTGAGCGACGGTGCCTGGATTCCTTCATGCCGGCCCTCCTGCGGAGGAGCAGCCAGGGAATCACCAGCAGGATCGTGGGAACGGACTTGACGGTTGAGACCCATATCGGATCACAACTCACCAGTCGTCGCAGGAAGATGTTGGCAGCGGAATAGCCGAATGCCGAGACGGTACCACAGAGCGTCCCGATCAACAGCAGGCGTCGCGCTGTATTATCTTGCTCCAGGCCATTCATTGCGTCATTGTAGCCCTGCACCGGTTTCTGCCCATGGCACCCTGGAGGGTTGTCCAGCAGGAGGTCGCTGGCGACAATGACCTCAACGCGGATCCCCTTCACCGATCGAGTCCTGGTCCCGATGCCTGATTCCCAGTCCGCTGCCACCGATGACCTGCTGCCAGGACGAATCCAGCAGCTGCTCGAAGCGAACCAGCAACAGCTTGTGCTGGCAGAAAGCTGCACCGCGGGACTTGCTGCTGCCCGGCTCGGCCGGCTGCCCGGCATCTCGACGAATTTCTGTGGATCCGCAGTCGTCTACCAGGAGGGTACGAAGCAGGACTGGCTGGATCTTCCTGCTGATCTGCTGGCAGACCATGGTGCGGTGAGTGAGCCGGTTGCCGGCCAGATGGCAGCCCGTTCACTTGACCAGACGTCCGCTGCCACCCTGGCTCTCTCCATCACCGGCCACCTGGGGCCGGCGGCGCCGGCGGATCTGGATGGGCAGGTTTTTGTTGGCCTGGCACTCCAGCAACCCACGGGCCAGGCTTCAACAGTGCTTGTCATCGGGCGGCGACTGGAGCCGGCAGGCCGGGAAGATCGCCAGCGGATGGCGGCAGATTACCTGCTGGAAACGACCCTCCGGGCACTCCAGGTGCTCGACGCCTGCAGGCAGCTTGGCCAGGGAGAAAGTCACCGCCTTGTCAGCCCCGATGGCCTGGGTACCGAAGGCCAGCTGGTTTTTCCAGGAGCCTTTAACCCCCTGCACGATGGTCACCGGGAAATGATACGGGTCGCAGAGCGGATGACCGGGAGCCGGGTTGCCCTGGAGATTTCCCTGGAAAACGTCGACAAGCCGGCCCTGCAAGCGGCTGCAGCTGTCGCCCGGGTTGTTCCGCTTGAGGCCAACGCGGTCTGGATGACCCGGGCTGCAACTTTTACTGAAAAGGCGGAGCTTTTCCCGGGGAGCACGTTTGTGGTCGGAGCAGATACAATCGCCCGGATCGGCCAGCCGCGCTATTATGATCCGGACAGCCTTTCATGTGAGCAGGCGATCGAGAAGATCACGGCCAGCAACTGCCGGTTCCTCGTTTTTGGACGGATGCTCGATACAGAACTCCAGGCCGATGAATCACCGCGGTTTCGTGGCCTTGACGACCTGGATATTCCAGACTCCCTGCGAGAGATCAGCGAGGCAGTGAGTGAGCAGGAGTACCGCCTGGATATCTCCTCGCGGCAGTTGCGAGCCAGGGACGGGTAAACGCAGCTCAGGGAGACTTCCTCTGTTCGAGGTGCTTGCTGTACCACGTGTTCCACATCTGGAGTGCCTTGTCACGATGGGATTCATCGACAAAGCCGCAGGTGTAGCCGTGGAAAACAGTCGTGGGGTTTCGCTGCAAGAGGGTGAACCCGTATTGCTGGTGATTCTGTTTGGTCATTTCCAGCATCATCACCAGTGCCACGTCACGCACCTGTGTCTTGATCACCCCCTTCTTGATCTGGGGGTTGCTCCAGGTATGACAGACTGCCGAGTTCTGCAGTTGTGGAATCAACAGGTCAATATCCATGGCAGTGCCGAACCGGGCGATACCCATGATCGCGTATTGCTGTGCCGAAGATGACGTGGTGGTATTCCCCAGGCGTTTCTTGGCAATCTCAAGGCCGACGTCCTTCATGTCATAATTCAATGCGATCATCAGCGGATAATAGGCAGTCGGTTGTTCCTTGTCGAGCTTCTGAATCCAGCCACCAAGCATTTCGAAGAGCAGGCCACTGTAGGGGCTTCCCTTGACCACGTTCTGCGTGCCGGTGTACTGAAGCAGGCTAAAAATCTGCTGGTGGGTAATCTGGTCAAGACTCAATTCCGGCTGGCCGGAGAGAAAAAGCATGGTTGCCAGGCTCGAGGAACTGGCCACCCGTGGACCATTGGAATTGACGCTGGAATAAGGCTGCAGGGCCCGCACGCGATTTGAAAAAGTCTTTTCCAGTTGCATGCCAGTTTCAAATGCCTGCAGCAGGGCCATCTCCTCGCGAATCATGCTCACGAAGAGGGTGCGTGCAATCCGCGTGTTGCCGACCGATTCCCGGTACCTCTTCCAGCCAGGAAGATCATGTTCTTTTGTGCCGTTGACATCGGCAATAAAGTCTGCCAGCCGACCCTCGAATTCTTCTTCCACCACCTGGGCGAGCAGGCGACGTGTCCGCAAGCGGATCTCCAGGTCAGGACTTCGCAGGCCACGGACTAGTGCCTTGCGGGCCAACAGGCCAATCTCCAACAGTTCCCGCTGCGCCTGTTCCCGGATGCGATAGGAGTCATTCCCAAGTTGCTCGACAAGTTGCGTTAATTGCTGCTGCGTGGGCGGCTCATCGGCAGCCAGCAGGTGTGCGGCCTGGAGAACCGGGGCGAGAAGCAGGCTCCAGAGGACGATCGCCAGGAGATCGTTTCGCGGGGATCGTTCGGTCAAGGAGGTGATCTGCATGAAAGATAACAAGCCGGAAATGATGGGTGGAAGAGCGTTTCATTATAAGGTCCAGGGAGGGAACAGCGTAGTATTCTTCTCTGCCGATGATTGCTCCTCGATTGAGAGTCCCCTATAAAGAATCGCCCCGGAATCTCCACTTATCCCACTTATTCCACCTGGGCTGAGAATGTCGGAAAATGTACCGAGCGTGAGCCTGGCGGATGCCCGGCACCCATTTTTTGCGGGTGTGGATGTCGGTGGCACGTCTATCAAGCTTGGAATTGTTGACGACAACGGGTCCACGGTGGCATTCACAAGGATTGATACCAACGCGACGGTGGAAGTGGAAGAAACGCTGCCACGCCTGGCCGATTCACTCAAGCAATTGCTCTCTGGCGAGGGTCTGTCGTTCGACGACCTGGCGGGCATTGGCCTGGGAACTCCTGGAACGATGGATATTCCGGCAGGCCTGATCCTCGAGCCACCAAACCTGCCCGGCTGGCGTCATTACCCGGTGCGCGATGAACTGCGGCGACTTTGCGACCAGACCCTGGTCGCTTTTTCCAATGATGGTGCGGCGGCAGCCTACGGGGAGTACTGGATTGGTACCGGTCGTCAGCATGACAGCATGGTGATGCTGACGCTCGGGACCGGTGTGGGTGGGGGGATCATCGTGGAGGGCAATGCGATCGATGGTGCGCACAGTCACGGCAGCGAGTGTGGACATATTATCGTGGATGCCAGTGACGAGGCACGCATCTGTTCCTGTGGGCAGCCAGGTCACCTGGAGGCCTATGCCAGTGCCAAGGCGGTGGTAGGGCGGACAACGGATGCACTCGCGGCGGGGGCAGAATCGAGTCTTCAAGAGCTGCTGGCAACGGATCAGCCGGTCACCGCGCTGGCGATTTACCAGGCAGCGGAAGCGGGCGACCCGCTGGCCCGCTCGATTGTCAGTGAAACCGCACGCTGGCTGGCGATCGGGATCGTCACCCTGCTTCACACGATAGACCCTGCCCTCGTAGTGCTTGGCGGAGCAATGGACTTCGGTGGGCACGAATCTCCGCTGGGTCGCGAGTTTCTCGATACGATCAACAAGCAGGTCGTGGCCAGGACCTTCCCGGTGATTGCCGAGCAGGTGACGATCGATTTTGCCAGCCTTGGTGGGGACGCCGGTTATATTGGAGCCGCGGGCCTTGCCCGTTCCCTGGCAAAAAAGGCCTGAGTTCCCAACGACGAACAGGCTGGCTCAAGGGGTTTCCAGCAAGGCTGAACCAATCCACCTTCTTGTCGATCCCGACAATCCCGATGGAGCTGCCAGGACATTCGATACCGTGGAGAAACAGTTCGGCTCAGCGAACTTCTCTGTTTTCTCAATGCAAAAAGCCGTCGAGCTTGACCTGGTCGTCCATGGCCTGCCCGGTCTTGTCGAGGATGTCCGCCAGGAGGCCCAGCGGTGGATCGACGACAGCCAGCGGGTAGAGTCCGCAGCGGACCTGAAGAAGTACAACTGGGTCCTTGCCAGCCTGCAACAGTTGCACCAGTGGCTGAGCCAGAAAGACTGTTGTTAGAGAACCCGTCTAGGAGATTCTGTCCGCTCCTGCCACACTGGGATGATTGGCCCAGATGGGAGGCCATCTCCAGGTTCCTGGTAGTAATCCCCGATGGAAACCAGCCAGATTCGCAACTTCTGCATCATCGCCCACATCGATCATGGCAAGAGTACGCTTGCCGACCGGTTGATGGAGTTTACCGGTACGGTCAGCGAGCGGGAGATGAAGGAGCAATTACTCGATGACATGGATCTGGAACGGGCCCGGGGAATCACGATCAAGGCTCGCGCTGTCTGCATGCAACATGAAAAGGACGGTGTCGGGTATGAACTGAACCTGATTGATACCCCCGGTCATGTTGACTTCCAGTACGAGGTGTCGCGATCGATGGCCTGTTGCGAGGGAGCGCTGCTGCTGGTGGACGCTTTCCAGGGCGTCGAGGCGCAAACCGTCGCGAATGCCTATTCCGCGGTGGAACATGACCTCCACATCCTTCCGGCGATTAACAAGATTGACCTGAGCCATGCTCGCCCCGAAGAAGTTGCCGAGGAAATTGAACAGTCGCTGGGGCTGGATGTGACTGGCCTGCTGCAGGTCAGTGCCAAGGCAGGCAAGGGGATCGCCGAACTGGTGGATGCCATTATCGAGCAGGTACCGCCGCCTAGTGGAAAGATTGACAAACCTCTCACGGCGATGGTGTTCGACTCGCATTATGATGAGTTCCGGGGAGCGATCACCTACGTGCGGATCATGGATGGAGTCGTCCGCAAGGGAGTTAAAATCCGCTTCATCCGCGGAGGGAGTGAGCACGAGGTGCTGGAACTGGGCCAGTTCGTGCCGCGGCAACAGGCTTGTGACCAGCTCCAGGCCGGACAGGTCGGTTACCTGATCTGTAACATCAAGTCGCTCGAGGATGTCCTTATCGGGGATACCATCACCACCGCGGCGAGCAGGGATGTCGCGCCGTTACCGGGCTACCAGGAACCACGCCGGATGGTCTACTGCGGCCTCTATCCCTCCGATGGCCAGGATTTCAAGGAACTTCGAGAAGCACTCAACCGGCTGGCGCTCAATGACCCGAGCTTCGAGTTTGAACCGGAGACCAGTGACGCACTTGGTTTCGGTTTTCGTTGTGGGTTCCTGGGGTTATTGCACATGGAGATCGTCCAGCAGCGACTGGAGCAGGAATCTGATATTGACCTGGTACAGACCGCCCCGAATGTGACCTACGAGATCACCACCACTCATGGTGAAGTGCTCGAGATTCACCGGCCCCAGGAAGTTCCTGATGCGGGGGATATTGCCGAGTTCCGGCAGCCTGTCGTACGGGTCAGCCTGGTCATCCCTGCGGAGTATATCGGTCCGGTAATGACTCTCTGCCAGGATCGCAGGGGGGTTCAGCGATCAACGGAATATCTTAGCCCAACCCGCGCCATGCTGGTCTATGAGATGGCGCTGGCCGAGGTCGTTTATGACCTGCACGATAAGCTCAAGAGTGTGACCCGGGGCTATGGAACAATGGACTACGAGTTGATTGGCTACCAGGCTGCGAACCTCGTGCGGCTTGATATTCTCGTCAATGGTGAGCCGGTGGATGCTCTTAGCGTGATCTGTGAAAAAGAGGATTCGGATCAGCGCGGCCGAGCAGTGGTAAAGAAGCTGAAACAGGAAATTGACCGGCACATGTTCGAGATTGCCGTGCAGGCTGCGATTGGCGCACGCGTGATTGCTCGTGAAACCGTCCCCGCTTTTCGAAAGAATGTGACGGCCAAGTGTTACGGTGGCGACATTACCCGCAAACGCAAGTTGTGGGCCAAGCAGCGTGAGGGGAAAAAACGGATGAAGTCGATCGGCCAGGTCGACATCCCGCAAAAAGCTTTCATGGCAGTGCTTGAATCCGGTGCCGGAAAGAATCGCTGATGGCAGGCCAACCATCCAGGGGCAGAACACCGCGTCGTTTGGTCACGCAACTGCCCTGGCTGGGACTCTTCCTGGTGCTGATTGCAGGTGCCCTCTGGCTTCTTCGCCCTCGCCTTCCCGCGGCCATCGAGATTACAGGTCATTCCATGCTGCCGACACTCTGGGGCAGTTCACTGGAGATGCCCTGCCAGGACTGTGGTTATCCGCTGCGCTGCAGCTCTCCGCTGGATGTGGCCACCCTTCTCTGCTCCAACTGTGGTTATGACGAGAACCTGGCCAGCTTGGCCACCGAGCGGGAGCCGGATCGAGTGCACATCGTGGCGCTGCCACGCGGATCTGGGCCGGCCCGCTGGGACCTGGTTGCCATTCGCCTGCCCGGGAAATCCGCTTATGCAGTCAAGCGTGTTATCGGGTTACCGGGAGAGTTGATCAGGATCCAGGGCGGAGAGATCTATGCGGACAAGCAGCTGCTGCAAAAAAGCTGGCAACTGTTCGAGCAGCTGCGGGTGGAAGTTCACCATCTCGGCTACCAGGCGGCGAACCCGGATGATGGGCCGTCGACCTGGAAAGCGGAACAGCTGCCAACGGGCTGGACACTCTCCCCCTCGCTTCAATTCCAGCCCCGGGAGGAAGGCACGTGGGACTACCTTGTCCTGGAACGACAGCCCGCGATCCCGGGACTGGTGACTCCACCGGATCAACCCCTGAGAGGGATTGTCGACTACCAGCCGGCAAACCAGGGCCTTGCCCGTCCCCGGCTGCACCAGTTGCGGGACGTGATGGTCGAGGCAGATCTGGCTGCCACGCCCCTGACACATTTTCGTCTGGAGATCCGGCGTGGAGATGCTGTTTACCGGGCAGAGCTGGACCTGCCGGAGCAGCAGGTACGCCTTTCCTCCGGCCCGGACGTCCTGGCGAGCGCCCCCTTACCGCCATCCACAGATTCCCGCTGGAAAATCGGACTGGCAGTATTTGATCGGCAACTTGTCATGACTGGGGCTGCAGGCAATCACCTGGTCCCGCTAGAGATCGATCGTGAAGGCGACGGTTACCCCGTCGTCCTGCTGGGTGCCAGCGGGGCCGCGGTACAACTCAAGGGGCTACGGGTCTGGCGAGATGTCCACTACCTGGGCCCTGACCTGACCGATGAGTCCTGGAACCCGGGCAGAATACTTGGAAAGGAAGAGTATTTCCTGCTGGGTGATAACATGCCGGTCTCAGAGGACAGTCGCCAGTGGCGGACGTCCATTCAACGCCGCGATATCCTTGGAACAGTTCGCGAGTGACGCTTGTGAGCCCGCGCTGCGATGGCCCCGGTTTTCCGCTATATTTCGGTCAGGCAGAAGTGAACGAGCTTTGCTCTGGAGCCGTAATGCTGACGGCTCCTCTTTCTTTCAGAGGTTATGGAATCCGGCGATGGTGGTATCGAAAGACGACAGCACGACAACGATGGAACAGCCGATTGACTCCACCCGGGAGACAATCGAGTCGGTTGCCATGGCGATCATCCTGGCGTTCATGTTTCGCACGTTTATTGTCGAGGCATTTGTCATTCCCACCGGTTCGATGGCCAGCACGCTGCAGGGCCGGCACATGGACCTGGATTGTCCCCAGTGCGGCTATCGCTACCAGGCGGGAGCGAGCAGTGAGAATCCGGATACCGAGTTTTATCACGAGGTGGTGGCGACGACCTGTCCGCTTTGCAGGTACACGCACGAGCTGGACAAGAAGGCAGATCCGGACCAGCGATCGCACACGGGAGACCGGATCCTGGTACGCAAGTTCTCCTATGCCCTGAAAGACCCCGATCGATGGCAGGTGGTGGTCTTTCGTTTTCCGGGAAACCCGAAGCAACCCTATATCAAGCGGCTGATTGGCTTGCCCGGCGAG
>CEWR01017781.1_pt1 | contig 11488 bp, 8 predicted proteins | sample 356321 | NCBI WGS metagenome assembly CEWR01 (sample SAMEA2621551, study PRJEB7988) | marine metagenome | biome: marine biome (ENVO:00000447); feature: mesopelagic zone (ENVO:00000213); material: "saline water (ENVO:00002010), including plankton (ENVO:xxxxxxxx)" | depth 790 m
CATGGGAAAAGAATGGTATGCACACCCATGGAAAAGTTACTGGAGCCAATGGTTGCCAAGTAATGGCGAAAAGAAAACGTTTGAGAAGTCACTTATTTGCGACGTTTGCGCATTACCGCCATTAGCCAGCCTACCGCTGCACTAAGAGTCACGATTAACCCAAGACCAACCAACATAAACATCAGATTACTAATCAATAAGGATACCGGTATGTTATAAACTTCAACGGCCAACAATAAAAAGGTAAAGCAAGCAAACATCGACGCAATCCAGGTCGATCGACGCTTTAAAAAACTTTTTGCAGAGAGCTTATTCAAACTACTTAATATCCTATGTAGGTTGGTAATATTTTGTAACGTTCTATTAAGGCTGCGCAGACAAAAAAGCCATTAACTCTGCTTCGTCCATAACCGCGATACCTAATTTTTCAGCTTTAGTCAGTTTTGAACCTGCACCTGGCCCAGCCACGACCTGGCTAGTTTTGGCGGAGACGCTTGAAGCGACTTTGGCACCTAAGGCTTGAAGTGCGTCTTTTGCTTCAGCTCGGCTCATAACCTGCATACCACCTGTTAGTACCCAAGTTTGACCTTTCAATGGTTGTGCCCCTTGACTTAATAGGTCGATATCAGGCCATTTAACGCCTGCATTGCGTAACGCCTCAATGATTGAAAGATTATCGGGATTACGGAAGAAGTTAGCAATATGTCGAGCAACTACCGGTCCAATATCATCTATTTCCAACAATTCCTCTACCGAGGACTGAGCGATCATCTCAATAGCACCAAAGTTATTGGCTAAAGTCTGCGCTGTTGCCTCGCCGACTTCACGAATACCTAGCGCATATAGAAACTTCGCCAACGTAGTCTCTTTACTGACGTCAATGGCGGCCACTAAATTAGCGACGGACTTTTCAGCCATACGCTCCAACCCAACTAATCTGCTCTCATCAAGCTCGTACAGGTCAGCTACCGAAAAGATAATGGCCTTATCGACCATCAGTTCAACGAGTTTATCTCCTAGGCCATCAATATCCATAGCCTTTCGCGAAGCGAAATGTTTTATCGCTTCTTTTATCTGAGCGCCGCAGAAAAGGCCTCCAGAACAACGCGCCACGACCTCACCGGTATTACGTTGCACCGATGACTGACAAACAGGACACCGTTCAGGAAACACAATGACCTCTGCATCGAGCGGTCTTTTCTCTAAAACTACCTTAGCAATTTGAGGAATAACATCACCCGCTCTGCGAATAATAACAACATCACCAATCCGCACACCCAGTCGTTGTATTTCATCACGATTATGTAGAGTCGCATTACTGACTGTCACACCACCGACAAAAACGGGGTCCAAGCGCGCCACTGGAGTGATTGCCCCGGTTCGACCAACCTGAAATTCAACGCCTAACAATTGCGTCATTTCTTCTTGCGCAGGAAACTTTCGAGCGATCGCCCAACGTGGCGCTTTCGCAACAAACCCCAGTCTCTCTTGCAGAGCTAATTCGTTTACCTTATAAACGATGCCATCAATATCATAGGGCAACTTATTTCGTCGCTTCGCCAGCCGTTGGTAGTAGTCTGCGCAAGCGTCCACACCGGTGACAGTTTCAACGTAGTCATTAAGTTTAAATCCCCACCCACAAAGCGCTTGGAGCATATCTTGATGAGTAGTGGGTGTACTCTCAGCCTGATACTGACCAACGCTATAGGCACACATTTCTAACGGTCTACTGGCAGTCACCTTCGAATCTAATTGCCGTAAACTGCCGGCCGCCGCGTTGCGTGGATTAACAAAGGTCTTTCCTCCGACAGCTCGAGCCGCTTCATTTAACGCATCAAAACCCACCTTAGGGAGATATATTTCGCCACGAACTTCAAGTAAATGTGGGATATTATGGCCTTGTAACTTCAATGGAACACTCTTGATAGTGCGGACATTAGCGGTTATGTCTTCGCCAATATTACCATCACCACGTGTTGCGCCATAAACCAAAACGCCGTCTCGATACAAGATGCTGACCGCCGCCCCATCCAGCTTGGGCTCACAAACATACTCTATGTCAGCAGTTTGGTTGAGCCGGTCTTTGACTTTCCGTTCAAAATCTTGCAACTCCGCATCGCTAAACGCATTATCCAAGGAGAGCATCGGCAGTCCATGCGTGATTTGGGAGAATGACTGTAGCGCCATACCACCAACTCGCTGAGTGGGTGAGTCTTCAGTAACGATGTCTGGATGCGATACTTCCACCTCTTGTAGTTTTCGCATTTGCCGATCGTACTCACTATCCGGTACAGACGGATTATCCAGAACATAGTAATGGTGATTGTGCTGATTTAACTCAGCAACAAGATTTTTGTACTCCTCCAGGATTTTTTTGGGGATCAACGCCATTAGGCTAGCTTCCCTGACTATTAATGATCATTTGACTGCTGCAGATTCGCCTTTTTTGCGCGTTGGCGGTAATGATCTATGGTTTGTAGAGTCATTGAACTACGGGACTCATCCATCACGTTTAAGGGCAATTTTTCAGCCATATTGTTAACTGCTTCAATCATGGTCTCAAATGCGGCGCTGGGGTCATCAAGGTCGTCTAATGCCATGAATAAAGTCACACCCGGAGTCGTTATCTTAGACATAGTATTTAAGTCAAAGGTGCCTGGATTTACCAAATTAGCCATACTGAATAATACCGGTCCTGACCCATCGTCACTAAGATGACGATGGAAAATTTTCATCGCCCCATAGCGCAATCCTACCTCCACTGATGCAGTTAAAAGATCTTCGCCGTTGAGCGTTTCACCTTTATTGGCCATTAAGTGCATCACTAAAACATCCTGAGGAGCATCAGAACTTGATTGTGTAACTGGCTCCGGTTCCGGTTCCGAAACGGGTGGCTGCAAGTCACTCAGTTCATCATCACGACTTGCAAAAATTGAATGGTCTAAATCAAACCCCTGCTGTTCTGGCTGCTTCGAAAACTTGAAATCGCTCGTCATCGCGATAGATTTTTCAGCCACACCTAAATCATCCGCTGATCTTGCGCCAACTACTCTAGAGCCACCAGAAGGAAACTGGCTATGATCAAGTTCATTATTATCAAAATCATCGCCCTCAGTGGACGGTTTAAATTTACGCGTGGGCATTTGTAAATTCTCATAGCGGTTACGCTTAATTCTGCGCGCTCCGTCAAGAACAACAGCTACCAACGCTAAGATAGCAACCGAAATAAGTATCTCTCTAGGGCCAAAGAAATCCATGTCAGACTCTTATGCGATAAATAGAATGTTGATCATTAATATAGTTTTTCATAGTTTATAACTATCCTTTTAAAGAACAAATACTCAAGCACCAGCTAGTTCAGCAGCCTGATCAACATCTACCGTGACCAATCTAGAAACCCCAGCTTCATGCATAGTTACGCCCATCAGCTGATTGGCCGCTTCCATCGATATTTTATTATGGGTAATAAAAATAAACTGAACCTGATCAGACATTTCCTTAACCATCGCAGCGTAACGTGCCACGTTGGCATCATCTAAAGGAGCATCAACCTCATCGAGCATGCAAAACGGTGCCGGATTTAACTTGAAAATTGCAAATACCATAGCAATAGCAGTGAGCGCCTTTTCGCCGCCTGATAGCAAGTGAATTGACGCATTTTTCTTACCTGGGGGCCTCGCCATTAAAGTGACACCAGTGTTGAGCAGATCATCACCCGTCATTTCCAAATAAGCGTGCCCGCCACCAAATAGTTTTGGAAATAACGCTTGAATATGGGTATTGACCAATTCAAATGTTTCTTTAAATCGAGTTCGAGTAGTCCGATCAATTTTTTGGATGGCCGACTGCAGGGTCTGCAGTGCCTCTTCAAGCTCTTGATTTTGCTTATCTAAATAATCTTTGCGCTCAGATTCAATTTTATACTCGTCAATGGCTGCCAAGTTAATCGGCCCGAGACGCTGTATACGATTAGCGATTAGCTGCAGTTGCTCTTCCCAATCAACCAGCTCAGCATCCTCAGCCAGCGCGTCCAACAGATCAACCAACACCCCATTTTTGTCTTTTATCTGATCTTCAATAGTCATGCTAAGAGTACTTATTTCCTGAGCTGACAATCGTTGCGCCTCTAACTGAACTTGCAGATCCTGCAATTTCAGTTCAAGTTCACCGCGTCGTTTTTCTTGCTCTCGAGTGTCGTACTCTGTTGCCTCGACCTGCTGACGAGACTCGCCCAGTTCATCCTCTACCTTGAGCCGAGCCTCCAACTGCTGTTCTAATTGCTGTTTGTGGTCATCAGTCGGATCTTCTTTAATTTCAAAGGCGATTCGCAACTCAGCACGACGCTCCTCAAGTCGCTCAAATTGGGATTCTAACCGCACTATTCCACCTTTAATCGACACAAGCTGTGTACTAAGAGAGCTCTCTCGAAGGTCCATCTGCTGAGAATTATCTCGATGTTGGCGAGCAGTTTGACGAGCACTATCAAGCGCTGTTCGTAACATATCACGCTGACTCACTAGAGCTGCCCTAAGGCCAGTATCGACGTCCATTTTCTCAATCGACTCTTGTAAAACCACTCTAGCCGTAGCGAGGTTTTCCGTTTCAGTTTGAGACTGCTCTCGGACCTCCGTTAATTCTTTATCGGCGCGCGCTTTGCGGGCTTTGAACTGCTCGATTTGTACCTCAAAACCACTCAATTTAGAGCGTAGCTCCGCATAAGTACTCTGCTGTTCTTCAATACTTCGAGAAATTTCATGACGAGTCGCTTCAAGATTCTGCAATGTTAAACTATTTTCTTGCCGCTCTTTCTCAGCGCCTTCAATAGACACTGCAAGCGCTTTAAGCTTCTGGTCAATAGCGTCCAATTCTTGTTTCCTCTGAAGAACGCCAGCAGTTGCATCTTTATCTCGGGCTACACGCGCCCAACTGGCACCCAGCCAGATCCCATCGGCGGTCACCACTGACTCATAGACAGACAATGTTGACTGCAAAGCAAGCGCATCAGCGAGTGAATCAGCAGTAAACACATTGGACAAAAGGATTTTGGCGGAATTACCCTCCACCAGATCACTCAACAACTGCCCTTTGGAGGACCCCGAATGATGTTTACCCATGCCGGTGTTGACAAATAATAGCTCACCTTTATTGAAGCCCTGCATCAGATCAACAGAGCTGGCCATATCATCCACAGCAATTGCTTGTAAGTAACTCCCCAATACAGTTTCTACCGCGAGCTCCCAACCAGCCGCAGCTTTTAATTGATCGGCCAACCTCGGTTGTTTATCGAGACCCACGGCAGCCAACCATTTCTGGTCGTCCCCATCACCCATCGCCGCTTGTTGCAAGGCCTGAAGAGACGCCTGGCGACCCTTTAAAGTCTGTTGAGTACCGCGAAGATCATCGCAACGTGCGTTGGTTTGCAACGCTCCATCACGCAATGACGCAATCGCCAGACGATTTTCTTGGCGCTGCCCATCGGTGAGAGAACGCGAGTGTTCAGTCGCCTCCAGACACTCTTTTATGGTTGCCAACTCTTCCTCAGCAGGACTGGCCTGAAAGCTTGTAGCTTCAGCCTCTAAACTCTGCTTCTTTTCTGTTAAGCGGCGCATTAGCTGTTCAAGATGTTGAATACGTGACTGCTGGACTTCAGCTTGCTGTCTTGGACTGGCGGAGTGCTGATTGAATTCATCCCAGTGTTGCTGCCACTCATTCATAGCCTGCTCAGCCTCTTCAAGCGCAGCAGTGGATATCACTTCTAGTTGAGCAGCCTCTTCCAGCACTGGCTTGAGCTCATCAAATTCCGCTTGCCAACCAGACACCTTGTTTTTGTCCGCCGTAAGGTGCTCATCGGTTTCTCGATAATTTCGCTCTGTTTGCTGGAGCTCTCTATCAATATCTTGGGCGCGTTGCTGCGCATGCTCAATCGCTTGTTCGATACGGGTAACTTCACCACCAATCTTATAAAACCTAGCCTGTACTTCATTAAAGGCATCGCTTTGGTCCGTAAACTGCGTTCGTAACTTTTCAATACTCGTATCACAATGGCTACGTTGAGCAACAATCTTCTCTTTCTCAATCTCAAAACCACCAATCACGGCTTTAAGACCCAAGGCATCCTGGTTGTAACCTCGCCACTTAAGGGTTAATAACTCAGCACTAAACTGCCTCTCTTGTTTTTTGTACTCAGAGTATTTTTCAGCAGCCTTCGCTTGACGTTCTAAACGGCTTATTTGACGTCCAAGCTCATCACGTATGTCTGTTAATCGTTCCAAATTTTCCATCGTGCGCTGCATGCGGCTCTCGGTCTCGCGACGCCGCTCTTTATATTTTGAGATTCCGGCGGCCTCTTCGATATAAATGCGCAATTCGTCAGGCTTGGACTCGATCAGTCGAGAGATCATTCCCTGTTCTATAATTGCGTAGCTTCTTGGCCCTAAACCCGTTCCAAGGAAGATATCTGTGATATCACGACGGCGACATTTACTACCATTTAAATAATAGTTAGATTGGCCATCGCGAGTCACTTTGCGCTTGATACTTATTTCATTGTAGGCCGCATATTCACCGACAATGCGTTGTTGCGTGTTATCGAAAATCAACTCAACCGAGGCCTGCCCTACCGGCTTTCGACCACCAGATCCGTTAAAGATAACGTCTGACATCGAGTCACCACGAAGGTTTTTTGCAGAACTCTCACCCATAACCCAGCGCACAGCATCAATGACATTAGATTTTCCGCATCCGTTTGGACCCACCACAGCACAGAGATTGCTGGGAAATTTGACATGCGTCGGGTCAACGAAGGATTTAAATCCTGACAGTTTGATTGATTTAAGCCGCATATATATCCATTTCGGCGTTTTAGCCTAGCCTTTTGGCGCTGTTATTGTCAGAGTACCCTAGCGTAAGTTTACACATTATCGGCGTGACAAAAAACACTAAATAAATCATTCGCATAGTTAATACCCAGAACTGAAAACCCCTTCAAACTATTTTCGCTGCTGATCGATAGATAAAGTGACTTGAACACCCTTTTCATCAAGTGTGATAGTGTCACTTAGCGCTTCCCAGTCACCCGCTTGAGGCGTGGCTGAACCCGACGAAGATAATCTAGCCACGACTCTGATCCGGTTCGCAGTTGACAACTCTTGGCCAGCAACAAGTGCATCCATGTCCGTTAAAACAACGGTAGCAGGCAGCTGATTAACGGTGATTTTTTTTGCCGCTAAGGGCATCGGTGAACCACCTGTTCTCAACACCGCTACAAATACTGTCTGATCTGGTCTAGCTGGCACGCGCGGGTCAATGCTTACGAGGACCGAAACATGGCGTGTTTTAACCATATCATTTGGACTGTCATCAGTTGATGAGCCAACAATTAACTGAGCGCGCTCAATGCCTACCTGCAATCCTTGAAAGACCACGCTAGTGGGCTCTAACTGCTGCTGTGCGCGTCGCCAATAGGTAATCGCTAAACCAGGGTCATTGTTCGCGAAAGCCTCGATTCCCTTTAAGCCAAGTACGGTCTGACCATTGGTATCAGCTGCAAACGCAGCATCAACCGCTGTTACAACTTGTGGCGTAAAACGGTTACCCTCCAGCAAAAATAATGACTCAGCATACTGAGCTAACAAAAAACTGTCTCGAGGGTCCACTTTAAGGGCAGCAGCAAAATAACTATTGGCGCTAGCGATGTCATCGTTACTAATAGCCCACTGTGCCAGCATTGCCCAATAATAAATATTGTCTGGGCGGCTTATCACTCTCTCCTGCAATGCTTTTATCAGCTCAACATCCCATTGCTCGGACGCCAAATTACTGACCCGAGAACTTTGAGCCTCGATTAAAACCGCAATTTCCTGATCCTTAGACGCTCCTACTTGCTGATAAACCACGACAGTGGCTATTGGAAATACAACTAATAAAATAGGCAATAACCACAATCCGCCGGCCAGCCCCTTGGACTTCTTCTGGGTGTTTAATACGGTGTTGGCTAGTAAAAGCTGCTCAGCCTCAGTCATCAATCTTTTAAACTGTGGCGTATCAATATCACCTAAATCCAACTGCTGCTGGAACTGTTCTTGCTGCTCTTTGAAGAGCCGTACATTGTCTTTTTCAGCTATGTTTGCCTGCTCAGTACCTTTAGCAATTGAAGAATCGTTATTGAAAAAAAAGGGGTAGAGAACGAATAAAAATCCAGCAGCAATTAAAGCCAGCATCCACGGCAGCATAGCTATTTATTTCCATCATTGAGCAAATCAGCGAGACGTCGCCGATCAGTTTGACTTGTCGCAGGCTGTTCCTGAAAATCGCTGGCCCGGCGCCGACTCAGCCCAACCACAATAAACATCCCAATCAACAAAATCACAATTGGCGCCAGCCATAACAAATAAGTACTGTTGTTAACTTGAGGACGATAAAGAATAAAATCAGAGTATCGCGCAGTAAGATATTGTTCTATTTCGGTGTTGGTCATCCCTAGCTCTAATAACCGATGTACCTCAGCGCGCAAATCCTGAGAAATCGGTGAATTAGAATCGGCAAGATTCTGATTTTGACATTTTGGACAGCGTAACTCTGCAATCATGGTTTGATAGCGAGCGGTGTAGGATGGATCTGAAAAAATGACTAAATCAGAGGTAGCAACCGCTGACACTGTCGCTAACAACACCAGTAAAAAGGTAGCGCATTTCATAATGCTTCAGCCTTTAATGTCGCATACAAATCAGCAAACTCGTTATCCCAAACTCGATCATCAATTACCCCAACTCGGCGATAGCGAATATGGCCTTGTGCGTCTATAAGAAAGGTTTCTGGGGCGCCATAAACACCTAAATCTATACCGAGAGAGCCTCTTAAATCAAATATCGAAAACGCATAGGGATTACCTCGCAAAGCCAACCAATCAAAAGCATCCGCGCGATTGTCCTTATAATTCAAGCCAATGATTTTGACGCCATTCTCGGCAAGCTGATTTAGCTTGGCATGCTCAATCCGACAGGCATAGCACCAAGTTGCCCACACATTCACCAAGGCCACTTCACCCATCAAATGCTGTTCATCTATAAAGCCTTCTTCCGGATCTAGAGCCTCCAGCCTAAACGCTGGAAAAGATTCACCTACCAGAGCAGAAGGCAGATCAGTTGGGTCACTATCCAACCCAAGTAAAAGGACAACCGAGAGAACCACAAATAAAGCAATAGGGAGAAACAGCGCAAATCGAATCAAGCGGCGATACCTCCAGCACTTGTTGCAGGGGCTAATCGATTTTTACGTCGGCGATACCGCTTATCATTAGCCGCGATTAATCCACCCAATGCAACCATTAACGCACCTAGCCAAATACAGCGCACAAATGGCTTAACCTGGGCTCTGATTGCCCATGCGTTTCCCCCGAGAGGTTCGCCCAGAGAGACATAAAGATCGCGATGCAACTTACCATCGATCGCAGCTTCGGTCATGGTCTGCCCTGCTGCTTTGTAATTACGCTTTTCCGGCCATAGCGTAGTAATTAGTTTATCTCCCACAGTGACAATAACCTGACCTCGGTAAGCAGAAAAATTAGGCCCATCTGCCGGTTTTACACCGACAAATTGAAAGCTATATTCACCCAATTCTACGAAGTCACCAGGGACCATTCGTACATCGCGTTGCTCATCGTAACTGGTACTTAGACCAACGCCCAAAACGCACACAGCTAAACCAATGTGAGCGACTATCATTCCCCAATAGCTACCCGTCAAACCTTTTAAATTAGATACGTTACCGCTCACTTTAAGAAGTAAGTCTTCGCAGGTCATTGTGATCACCCAAAAGACCAGAACGAGGGTCACAACAGCACTTAAAGAATAACTACTCCAGGACAACTGCTCAACGGCCAGCGCGGGTAATATTAGCCCCAACGAAACACTAATAACCCCCGGAATAAAACCCTTACGGAGCATGACCTTTCCATCACTAGACTGCCAACGACTAAAGCCAGCAAATCCTAAGAACAGCATTAGCACCGTTGTGATCGGTACAAAGAAAAAGCTGAAATATGGGGGACCAACGGAAATTTTACCTAAGTCAAGTACGTCTGCCAGTAACGGATAAAGCGTACCCACCAAAATCATAGCCGTAGCACTTACCAGCAAGACATTGTTAATTAACAACATCGTCTCTCTAGACCATCCTCGGTAGTCAGAGGATGAACTCATTTGAGGCCCTCGTATCGCAAACAGAAGTAATGAACCACCCACTACCACAAACAGAAACGCCAGAATAAAAATTCCACGCTCTGGATCGCTGGCAAAAGCATGCACTGACGTCAGAATTCCCGACCGGACGAGGAATGTACCCAATAAGCTCAAAGAGAAAGTAAAAATAGCTAACAGCAACGTCCAACTACGAAACACGCCTCGCTTTTCACTCGCGGCAATACTATGCATCAGGGCTGTGCCGACTAACCATGGCATAAAGGATGCATTCTCAACAGGGTCCCAAAACCACCATCCACCCCAACCTAACTCATAATAGGCCCACCAACTACCCAAACAAATACCAATGGTTAAAAACATCCATGCGGCATTAATCCAAGGTCGCGCCCAACGCGCCCAAGCACTATCAAACTGGCCCCCAATTAAAGCGGCAATAGCAAAGGCAAAAGGCACCGCAAATCCAACATAGCCCATGTATAACATGGGTGGATGCACGATAAGACCAAAGTCCTGTAAAAGTGGATTTAGGTCACCCCCCTCTAGCGGTATCACTGGTAGAATTCGCTCAAAGGGATTAGATGTCAACAGTAAAAATAGCGCAAATCCAACCGCGATAAACCCCAAGATAGAAAGAACTCTGGCAGAAAAAATCAGAGGCATTCTCTGACTAAAAAGCGCTACTGCAGCAGTCCAGCCAGCCAGTATTAGAGCCCACAGCAGCAAAGAACCCTCATGAGCCCCCCAAACAGCACTCAATTTAAAGCGGTCAGGTAGTAACGTGTTTGAGTTGTTTGCTACATACGCCACAGAGAAGTCATCGTTAAGAAAGGCCATTGCTAAACAGGCGAAAGATAGTGCTAAAAAAACAAATTGCCCGAATGCCATGGTCTGCCCAAGACGCATCCAGCTCTGATATCCTTTAAATGATCCCGCCATTGGCACCAGTGTTTGGCAAACTGCCATACACAGCGCAATGATGAGTGCAACATGGCCCAGTTCAACTGTCATAGATTTTCCGCTTTACGTTTTTGTTTGGCATCATAAGCAGCATTCATAGCTTCAGCCACCTCCGGCGGTGTATACTTTTCATCGTGTTTCGCCAACACCTCAGACGCCTGCAACACCCTATTTTGGTCGAGTTTGCCTGCCGCAATCGCAGCTTCATTCTCTGCAAACAAATCGGGTAAAATCCCGGTGTAACGAATCCCTAAAATTGCACGGCCATCCGTGACCTCAAAGTCTACGGTTAGAGAATCCGGATCTCTCCGCACACTCCCCTCCACTACCAT
>CEWR01025067.1_pt1 | contig 11481 bp, 8 predicted proteins | sample 356321 | NCBI WGS metagenome assembly CEWR01 (sample SAMEA2621551, study PRJEB7988) | marine metagenome | biome: marine biome (ENVO:00000447); feature: mesopelagic zone (ENVO:00000213); material: "saline water (ENVO:00002010), including plankton (ENVO:xxxxxxxx)" | depth 790 m
ATTAAACTTATTGTCTTGTGATGCTCAGAGACCAGATAGAAGAGCGATAGCCAAATGTATTGCAGAGATTTCATCTAATATTGATGAATCACTGTCGAATGAACTTACAGATATACTCTTAGAAGGAGACGCTGTAGATATTGATATGAAAGATAAAAACTCAGGTTCAGCTTTAAGAGCTTTGCGAAAACTAAGTATTGACTACGAAATTATAGAATGAACCTAACTACTAGCAAGAGTTCTTCCTTAATTTTTTTAAAACAATACCCTATCCTTTAGAAAAACCAAAGTTTAATCGCCATAATGGCAACCATAACAATAAGAAAGGTTTTAATAAAACCATCTCCTTTGTTAACCGAGACTCTGCTGGCAATCCATGCCCCTGAACCATTTCCAATTGCAAGTACAAAACCGATCGTCCAATTTACCTTGTCATTCAATACAAAAACTGCTAATGCCGATAGCATATACATAAATACAACGGCGACTTTGGTAGCGTTAGCTCTTACTAAGGACATATGATTAAAAAAGTGCAAAAATAAAATCATAATAAAACCAAGTCCGGCATTTATAAATCCGCCATAAATTCCGAAGAAGAAAAAAGCAAGCATTCCCAACCATAAATACTTACCTGTAAGACGTTCTTGTACATCCTTAAGATTTGTTTTGGGCATAAAAACGATTATTAAAATAACTACTATCATAATAACAGCCAGTATTTTATTAAACAGTGCGCCGTCTATATCGACCGCTATTCTAGCTCCAATAATAGCTCCTATTAAAGCTGAAGCTCCCAAGTATGCATTAAATGGAAAGGTTGACACGCCTTTACTTTTGAATCCTGCTGTGGCTAATGCGGTCTGTACAACAATAGCAACGCGATTTGTACCATTAGCAACACTGGGAGGCAAGCCTAAAAAAATAAGGATTGGTAACGATAGTAAAGAACCTCCGCCAGCAACGGTATTAATAAAACCCACGGCGAAACCAACAACAATTAAAAGGACATAATGATACCATTCTTCCATCTGGCAAAGCTAAGTTCAATTTAACAAATCGAAGAAAAAAATGGCATTAACATTTCTGTTTAAATCTTTGGCTGCGATTTTAAATGAATGCTTTTTATGGTTCTGTCGCATTTATTAAAATAAATGTTGGAGATTAATAGGTTCCTACTGCACTATAACTAAGTCGAAACCTTAATTTAAAACAAACAACTTTAAAATTATAAATTTAGTAAACAGTGGTCTTTAAGTATCTTTTTTAATTAAATTTAAAAAATTAATTTTTGTTAATTTAGATGTGATAGCACTCACATTTGTCTTTAAAAATTTGATTATATTCATTGCTAAATCCCAACTGATAGAAGAATATCAAGGTCAAAAAACATGCAAATAAACAAATACATATATTCCTTTAGTTATGAGAATCCTGAAAGTGAGTTATGCAAGCTCGAATCGAGATATATTTTTAATAAGGAAGAAAAGAATAGACTGCTTTTTTCAGATATAAAAGCAGAACCTTCAAACAGTCCTTTTATTAAAAGTAGACTTGATGTTATTTCGTTTTCTGAAGATTACGATACGCTAATAAAGGACATCAAAAAAGAAAGTATCTGCATAGAAGGTTTCAAAGTTGAATATTTAGTTTTAGATGGTGATATAACTGAATATAAAGAGCGGCTAAATAAATTAAAAGATATAGGCTGGAGTATTGAAGGCATTCCTGATTATTATAACCCAACCATAACGTATGGTTTATGCTACTTTGAGGGCATTTGGTGTTTTGGTGTTTTAAATAAAGACTCTTTTACTTGGCATAAACACAAGAAAAAACCACGCTCATATAGTAACTCCATAAGTATAAGTATTGCCAAAGCTCTTGTTAATATTGCAGCAAAGGCAAACAAAGAGAGTAAGCTGCTAGATGTATGTTGTGGTGTTGGCACCATAATGTTAGAAGCTTGTTTTTCAGGAAATAATATTGAGGGTTGTGACATTAACGAGAAGATATGTAATAATGCTCAAGAAAATATTTCTCACTTCAACTATACTGCAAACGTATATCACTCCGATATAAAGAATATTAGCAAAAAGTATGATGCTGCCATTATTGACCTCCCTTATAATCTGTTTAGTAATGCAACTGATAATGATATCTTACATATTATTGAGTCTACAGCAGCAATCACAGATCGCATAGTAATTGTATCAATATCAGACATTACAAACTTAATCAGTAATACAGGTTTTAGAATATCAGATTATTGCACCGTTAGTAAAAGCGGAAAAAGAAAGTTCACTAGAAAAATATGGGTTTGTGAAAAGGTTAAATAGGTTTGGATGAAATATATTTAAATTATCGGATTATTTTCCTGATTATTTTATTTGGTAATTTTCAATAAGATATAAGACACAATTAATATTACGACTCTCAGCAGAGCAAAAGAATAATACTTTATTGTCTATTTATTGATTATCTTTATATATTATTAATTCCCAATTAATGAAAAAGGCTCTACTATTAATCCTAGTTCCTCTGTTATCTTTTGATAATATTCCATAACTATCTTTATCAATAGTCATTTGGTTTGGCTTCACTACTCCTATAAAGAAATCACACATTAATTCAGGTAAAAAAACCTTTACTTTATCGCTATTTAATTCAATTGTTCCTCTCATTTTGTTTAGTGTTTATTCGTCCGTTTGTTTTACTTTTTCATATTGCCATCCGTTATGTATTTTGTGCCGTGCTGAATAATAATTACAAATAAAGAGGTGCCAAAAGTTTAATTCAAAATATTTCTAATAACTTTCCATCTGCAGAATTAAATTTTATTTCTTCTGTTATAGCTGGGAGCAAAATGGTTTCTCCCATTTTTAAATTTTCTGAATAGTTTCCAGTTGTAATATTTACAGAACCTTCAACACACATAAAAATAATAAACGAATCTAAGTCTCTATAATCCTTAATTTGTTCCTCGTTTATCTCTAAGATATTGGTCGTAAAATAATCGCAATTAACTAAGTTAATGCTATTGTTAGATTGAGTTTTATTTTGTGATTTTCCATTAGAATCAAATCGTTTTGTAGCTTGCTCTGCTAAATTTGTATGTAATTCCCTTTTTTGTCCACTAGTATCGATTCTATCCCAATCATAAACACGATAAGTAATGTCTGAGGTTTGTTGAATTTCTGCTGCTAACACACCTGCTCCAATAGCGTGAATTTTACCAGCAGGTATAAAAAAACTATCTCCTTTTTTAACTTTTTTTCTATTGAAAATTGTGTCAACATTTTGAGAAGTGATATGGTTAAGAATTTCGGAATTGATGTTTTTATCTTTTAAACCTAACACAATGTTTGCATTTTCATCACTATCCAAAATGTACCACATTTCGGTTTTACCAAAAGTGTTATGATATTTTTTTGCCATATCATTGTCTGGGTGTACTTGAACAGATAAATCGATTTTAGCATCCAAATATTTTATAAGTAGCGGAAAATTATGTCCATAGTATTCAAAATTATGAGTTCCTAAAAAACGAGCTTCGTATTTTATCATTAAATCCTTAATACTTTCCCCTTTATAAAAGCCATTGCTTACTATTGATATGTTGCCATTAACATCAGAAATCTCCCAACTTTCGCCAATATTCTTTTTGTTAGTTTTCTTTCCTAAAACAGTGTTTAACTTATTTCCTCCCCAAATTTTTTCTTTTATTATAGGATTAAATTTAATTGGATATACGATCATTTTCTTTGTTTTTATATTATAACCTTGAAAACAAAACGACTGAAACAAAGATTTTCATACTCATGTTAATGCCCATTGCATTTGACACTATTGAGCGTTTAAAATTTTTGCAATTATTTTAGTTTGAAGACTATGTTTGAAAATTGACTTTTTGATTGCATTCTTTTTATGTTTTCAATTACAGAGAATAAACTTTGGTATTTCATTTTCCTAATTTCTTTTTTCTTTAAATTTTCTATATTATATTCTAAAATTTCTTTTTGATAATCACTAATGTTTTTAATTAAATTATAGAAACCATCATTAGTAAGGTCAATAGATTTTATGTGTATATAGCCTAGATGTTTTAATTCAAATTGATTAATCATATATCTTGCACCTGCTCTTTTAGCAGAAGCTTCTGAGCCCTTTTTTTTAACATTTACTATTGAAACCGTCGATCCACAATCTTCTTTTATTTCTTTTAATATTTGATCCGTTTTATCTTTACTACAATTGTTAACCAAACAGAACTTTATATTTTGTGTTTTTTTGATCTGTTTGCTAAGTAAATATTTATTAATGTCATATTCATTATTGTGAAATATGATGATGATGCCTATCCCCATTTTTTATTAACCGATTTTATTATTGTACAACGTTTAATTCGCTTGCTGTAAATGATTTTATATTTATTTTTTTTGATCTATATACCCAAGCGATTTGCGCTAATTGGCCAATAATTTTTATTGAATCTTTCATAGTTAATTTTGAGCCATCTACATGAATCCATCTTTTTAAGGGTTGCTCACAAAGCATTGTTTTTGCTTTTTTTAAGCCATAATACTGAGTCATCCTTTTAAATATTTCAACATCAAAAATCCATTGTGTTACAAATTCTTTTTTGAAAACAATATTTATAACATCTTTATGAAATATTTTTGCACCACATTGAGTGTCTTTAAAATCCATTGATAAGATTTTTCTAATGATAAAATTGATGGTCAAACTTATTATCATTCTTGCAGACTCCTTTGTAATATTTGCGCCCATTCTTGCAATTCTAGAACCACTTACTATTTTGAACTCTGAATGATCTATTGTTTTTATTAAATCATCAAAATCAGCCAAATCAGTAGATAAATCGGCATCTAAAAAACCGATATAATCTAAATCTTCTTTAGTAGCCATATGAAGCATTCCTAAACGTACTGCTTCCGCTTTTCCTCCATTTTTTTTACAGTTGTAAACGGTAATAAAATCTTCTCTTCCTTTTTGCAATCCTTTAAGTATTTTTAATGTTTTGTCTTTGCTTCCATCATTAACAAAACATAAATGATATCCACTGTTTTTGCTTATATAATCTATAAATTTGGTGCTTAATAAACGTTTTTCTTCATTATAGCAAGGGATCACAACTCCTACACAGCGCTCTTGGATCATAACATTACTTTTTATAATTGTATTTTTAAATTCTGGAGCGCCAATTAACCTTTTTACACGTGCACTAATTTCATTTAAGCTTAAAGGCTTTTTCATATAGTCATTAATTCCTAATTCAAAACCTTCAGTAATTGTTTCGTCATTTGTGTCACCAGATAAAACCATTATAGGTGTTTGAGAGTTTTTTGTATTTCTTATATGTTTTATAATATCTAAACCTGAAACTATTGGCATATTTATATCGACAATTACTAAATCTGGATGAAAAGAATTATAATGAGCAATTGCTTTAAAGGCATCCGTTTCTATTATTACTTCGTAACCTAACTCTTCTAACCTTTTTTGTAAAGGAAGTAATACTAATTGTTGATCATCTATTGCTAAAATTTTCATAATAAAATTGTATTTTTTGTTCTAGATAGTTCAAAAGTACATTGTAAGCTTCTTCTAAAACCCTTATTTAGTTTAACCTATTATGAAGTATAGATGAAGCGTAGCTTTCCATAGATAATTAAAATCGAATCGCTATTAAAATTATGTATATTTATACTATTGATATCTTGAAGGAATAAATGAAAGAAACTTCAAATAAACATTTAATTATAGCTATACTATTAGGGTTAGCTTTTCATGGTACTTCTATTTTTTTCACCTTAGAAACTACATATGATGCATTAATACATGTGTTTTTTGCAGATCATTATGCAAATAGTTGGTTTGAACCGTGGAATTATGAGTGGTATACTGGTTTTACTGTAATGAGTTATCCGCCATTGGTGCATCAATCTATTGGATTATTATCTATGATTGGTGGTTTAAAATTTGGCTTATTTACTGTTGCACTTTTATCAATATTACTTTTTATAACAGGTGTTTATCGTTTTTCTTTATTAATTACATCAAACAGAACTGTTGCAGGTTATGCTTCTATACTGGCTGTATTTTCATCTTCTTTTGTAGAAACACTTCATATATTTGGTCAACTCCCAAGTATTATAGGAATTTCCGTTTTATTGCATGCATTACCTGAAATCTATTTATGGTTAAAAACTGGGAAACTCTGGTATTTAGCAACTTCTTTATCTTTAGTTGCCGTTACAGTTACTTCTCACCATGTTACATCAATATTCGGGATGGTATTTTTTATCTTTCCATTAATAGGAATGGTTATTTTTGATGTTTCTAGTGAGCAAGTAAAATCGATCAAGGAAGTTACTTTTAAACTTTTTTTAAATAATTTTTTTAAACTCTTTAAAAGGATTATTACTTTTGGAATATCCTCTTTGGTTATTATTATTGGGTGTATTCTACCCTATTGGATTAATTCTAAAAATAATCCAATAACACAAGTTCCAATTCCGCACGGATCACGTGATAATTTTTTAGAGATTACATCTTCTGGACTCGTATTCTTTTTAATTCCTTGGGGTATTTTACTCATTCTATTGCCTTACATATTTTATAGATATTTTAGTAAACGTTATATCTTTTTTGGTTTATCTATAACTATACTAACTATTTTAGGAACAGGAGGAACAACTCCTATTCCGAGAATTATTTTAGGTGAAACAGCATTTAATATTCTTACTTTAGATAGATTCACTCTTTGGGCTTCTATTATGTCTTTACCATTATTAGGTGAATTTGCATATCGTTTTATTGAAGGGGATTTAAAAGCACTTATTCAATCAAAATTTGGTCCCATTTACCATCGGATTATTGGAGGGGTACTTGCGGGATTATTTATATTTATGTCTATTTTCACTATGAGTCTTGGGTATTTTAGGCCACTACAACCACAAAAAATAAAAATGCTGCCTATTGTTAATTTTCTAAATCAGGATGATCATGACAAATGGCGTTTCTTAACTTTAGGTTTTGGTGACCAAATGGCATGGCTAAGCGCACAAACGAATGCAATGACTGTAGATGGCAATTACCATTCTGCACGAAGGTTACCAGAACTAACGACTAGACCCATTGAACGCCTAGAGAATTCAAAGTTTAAAGGTGTTGCAGGAATTGGTTCATTACAGCAGTTTTTAACAACACCAGAAAAATACAACCTTAAGTATATTTTTTCAAACGATAAATTTTATGACCCTATTCTCTATTTCTCTGGTTGGCAAAGATTACGGCAATTACAAAATGGAATTATGGTTTGGGAGCGATTAAATATAGCTCCAGTTTCTTCAATTTTATATAAAGATGATGTCGCTAAATGGCAAAAAATTATTTGGGGCGTTTTGCCTTTCTTAACATTATTAATCGCATTCATCTTAAATATTCAAATGCTATTGGTTAATGCATTAAAAATACGACCAAAAAAAACTCCTGCGTTTTTAAAGCAGTCGAATAATTATTCTAAGTTCTCAAATTCTATCCTAAAAATTACCCATTTTTGGTCAATTCTTTTAATGGTGATTCTTTTTTATAGTATCTATCAATTCTATTTAAACAATGATTCGCAACGAATTCCAGAAAATGTAATAGTTGCATACTATGACGCTTTAGATTTTAAAGAATTTGAAAAAGCATATAGTTTAATTGATCCAGAAAGTACTATTACAATTGCTCAATATATGCTTGAAATTGCAGTCACAGATGGTTTATTGAGTAGTTATGCAAAACTTGATGCAATTGAAACAGTTATCACAAGTAGGAATGATAGCCTGGCAACTGCCAGAATAACAACAGATTGGGTTACTCCTCTTGAGAAAATTAATCGTGTGGATTATAAATCATTATCAAAACATCATAATAAATGGTATATTATACCTGAGGGTTTAGATACGGATTTGCCTCCAGACCAACTTTATTCAGACAGTAATACTAGCTTTTTTAACCAAGGAAGAAGAAGAATAACAACTGAGCAAACCCATCATGAAGATGTATTAAAACAGCCAGTATTAGAAGTGCTCTCAGCCAAACTTGTAAAATATAAGGGCCATTATGCAATTATTGGCGAAGTCCAAAATATAGATAATGTCCCTGCAGATGTTGTGTTAAAAGGCACATTATATAATGATGATAATAAATCGCTAGCAGTATACAATGCTAAATATCACGTAAAACATAAACTATTACCTAAAGAATCAAGTGCTTTTAGAATTAATTTTGAAGGCATCGCATGGTCAAAGACACAGGATTCTATTCCAGATACATTTAATCCAGATGAATTTACACCCGTAGATTTAGATGAACAACCCACAAAATTTAATTTGCAAGTAGCTGGAAATGTTTCAGGAGCGGATTTATATAAAAATATAGCGATCAGTGAATTAAATATTAATGGCAAAATTATTAATGGAAATCTATTTAATAGCGGAATTCAAGAAGTTACAGTTCCACAACTTTTAATTTCATATTATGATGAAAACAAAACAATGCTTTGGGTAGACCATTTATTTATAAAAGAAGGGATTAGACAACAGCGTAAAAAAGGTTTTGAATATGAAATTTTGAATAATGGTATCGTGAAAATTATTAATGATGGAATGGAGAATGTTTTTGTAAATGGTCTACCTAACAAACCTATTTCAAATAAAATAATACCTAATAGAATTGAAAATCATACCAATACTGAATTACAAAAAATTAAGCATCCAGATTTTAGTTATATAAAAATTGAAACAAACTCATACATTGGTAATCCAAATTAATGCAGAATAAATATACATACATATCTCTTTTAGCGCTGATTTTATTATCATCATTTACGCTAATACAAAATAGTGAAGTCACCCCAAATTTTACTTTGGAAACAAGTCAAATAGAATTTGAAGCAGGAAGTCCTATCGAATTAAAATTCTCAACCTTAAGAAAAGCAGTACCTCTTTTATATTGTTCAAGCAGTTATGGTTCTACTTTAATAATTCCAACATATAAAAGAAAAATACTTATATATAAAATACCCTATAGTATAAGCAGCAAAATTGGAGTAGTAAATTGGAAACTAATTTATGAAGATTCATTAGTATCTGGCAAACTTCAAATACGTCCAAAAAAAGAAGTTTCATCGATGGAAACGTATATTGGGCCACCAAGTATTGAAGCTGGAGGAACAGACTATACAATGTTAGTGGTTATCCCAACAGATTCCTTAGACAATCCCTTTCCTGAGAACACACTTGTGCTCGCAAAGCATCAGTTTTTAAATTCAGAAAAAAATGAAGAGATATTTACTAAAAATTTAATCTCTTATAAAAATATTTATTCTCAAAAAGAAAGTGGTCGCATATTAGTATCTTCCGAATCATTGGGTACTAATTCTAAAGAATTTTCAGTTACTGTTTTTCCAGCAATTCCTATCGATTTTAAAATTTCTGCTAAACGTCCTCATGGTTATGCAGATGGCAATCAAATAACAACATTTTCTACTTCTATTATCGTTGATAAACACAACAATATTGTTAGTGACGCCACCTATGTTACCTTTTTTATTACCAATGAAAAAGGGAATGTTTTAAAAACTTCAGGTGCTACTATTAATGGAATTGCTACTTCTAAAATGATTCATCCCGATTATGAAACTCAATGGAGTGTTAAAGCATATGTCGATGGAATCGCTGAAAGCGAATTAATCATTTTGAAATACAAGCAGGTTATTAAAGACTTTGAGGTTGTGTTTTCAGAAAACAATAGGGATATAACTGTTGGCCCTCTACAAAGTTTTATGAAGCAAATAATTCCAGACGGACTTCAGGTCAACCTTTTAATTTATAAAAACAATACTCTTTTTAAAACTGAAACTAAAACTTCGTTTGAAGGATTGGTGAATTTTAATTTAAAACCAGATATCTATAAAAATGATAATTATACTATAGTAGTTAAAACTGCAGGTTTAGAAAAAACATTTAATTCTAGAACACTATGGTAAACCTAAATAAAAATATAATCCGTAGTATTCTAATTGCTTCATACATTCTAATTATTGTAATTATTATTTCGGGTATTAGTTCATTATTTGCCTATTTAAATACTGGAGCAGATAGAAGCAGTATGCTACATACTAAGCTAGAAAAAATAGAGCAGTATATTCCTGAAGTTACTTGGGCACCATTAAATAATGAAGGCAGACCAATGGATGAATTGATTTTAAAAAAAATAGAGAATGATTATCTAGATGCCTGGTATGTAAAACTTGTGGCTTATAAAAAAAACACAACGCTAGGCATTAAAGACTATTATACAGATAATGCTCGTGAAAATATTTTCGCTTTTATAGAATTAAATATTAAGGAAAACGTTACTGTCGAATCTACAACTTTAAATCACCATCCAACACTAGAGTTTTTTAGTGAAGATGGTCAATTAGCAGTTATTACCGATAAAGATGTTATAGAATATAAACGTGTTTTTAAAGACGGAAAACTGGTTTTAGAAACTAAAGAAAAATCTACCTATAAAATTATATTTTTATTAGAAGATGGTTTTTGGAGAATTAGACATTTTGTCAAGGAAAGAAGTGAAAGTTTTAAATCCGAACCTAATCTGAGAGTAGCAAAACATCTAAACATAAAAGGAATTAATTATTATCCTCAAGCAACTCCTTGGGATATGTTTGGAGCTGCTTTTTTAAAAAGTACTATTTCTAATGATTTTAAAATCATAAAAGATAGCGGCTTAAATTCTATTCGTATTTTTGTACAATACGATGATTTTGGTAAGGCTGATATTGACAAAGAGAAACTAGAAAAATTAAGGCTAACATTAGATGCTGCTGAAGAGAATGGTTTAAAAGTTGTTGTAACTCTTTTTGATTTTTATGGTGATTATTCAGTTTTGAACTGGACATTGAATATGCATCATGCAAAAACAATTATATCTGGATTAAAAGATCATAAAGCAATTATTGCTTGGGATATTAAAAATGAGCCAAATTTAGATTTTGACTCAAGAGGAAAAGTCAATGTTATTTCATGGCTTGACAATATGATTGATTTAGTTAAATCCATAGACCCTAATCACGCCGTAACTATTGGTTGGTCTAATGTGCAAAGTGCATCCATTTTAAACGATAAAGTAGACTTTGTATCGTTTCATTATTATGAAAACATAGAAATCTTAGACTTAGCAGTTGAAAACCTTAAAAAAGAAGTAGGTGAAAAACCTATAGTACTTCAAGAATTTGGTATGTCTTCCTATAATGGTATTTGGAATCCTTTTGGTAGTTCGGAAAAAGATCAAGCAAATTATCATAAAAAAGCCCAAGAAATAATTGCAGCAAATAACTTACAATTTATGTCTTGGACTTTATATGATTTTGAAATAGTACCAAAGAAAGTTGTAGGTAGTCTTCCC
>CEWR01022285.1_pt1 | contig 11477 bp, 10 predicted proteins | sample 356321 | NCBI WGS metagenome assembly CEWR01 (sample SAMEA2621551, study PRJEB7988) | marine metagenome | biome: marine biome (ENVO:00000447); feature: mesopelagic zone (ENVO:00000213); material: "saline water (ENVO:00002010), including plankton (ENVO:xxxxxxxx)" | depth 790 m
CTCAATGATCTGGAACTTCGGCAACTTGAAAAATTTCTTAACACTTTAAGCAGCCCGGCTTCTACGGCAATTCCTTAGTGCTGGGCTCGCTAAGATATAGGTCACCCTGCGGTGGTTTGAGTAATCGTTTACTACAATATTGGGTTGACTTTTATCTGGTTCAAAGGGTAACGTGTCCGCAGGTGGTGTATCTGATAATTCCTGCTTTTGCTGCCTGTAGTTCCGACAGTTGAGATAAAAAAGACCGAATTACCACACTCGTTTTTCATGTCGTATTGGAGGTGACGAAGTATGTTTGTAGCCGTTGTTTTTATGCTGTTAGTTGTCGGCTCAATAGCGTTTCATTTTCTCAGTCCTTGGTGGTTTACCCCGATAGCCTCTCATTGGCAGGCGATAGACGACACAATCCAGATTACCTTTTGGGTGACGGGTGCTGTGTTCATCGCGGTTAATTTGTTCATGGCCTATGCGGTGGCGCGCTATCGAAATCGTGGTCCGGATAGTGAAAGAGCCCACTACGAACCCGAAAACAAGAAGCTCGAAATCTGGTTAACCGGTTTGACCGCTATCGGCGTCGCAGCGCTTCTCGCGCCTGGTTTGTATGTGTGGAACGATTTCGTCAATGTTCCTGAGGATGCCTGGGAGTTTGAGGTAGTCGGGGAGCAATGGCGCTGGACATTCCGCCTACCGGGTGATGATGGCAAACTTGGCACATCGTCCGCCTATCTCGTCAATATCGACAACCCATTGGGCGTGGACCCCGCCGATGCTAACGGCCAGGATGACCTGATCGTAATGAGCAACGTCATGCACCTGCCGATTGATAAGCCGGTAAAAATGTTGCTCCGGTCAAAAGATGTTCTACATGATTTCGCGGTCGCACAATTTCGCGTGAAAATGGACCTGGTTCCTGGATTAGTCAGCTATTTGTGGTTGACCCCGACCAGGACAGGTACTTTCGACATCCTTTGTGAAGAACTCTGTGGCCTCGGGCACTTTACGATGCGTGGACGAGTGGTTGTCGATACCCAGGAAGATTACGATGCCTGGCGCGACAGCCTGATGACTTTTAAAGAGATGTCTGCTGTGGAATCTGGTGACCCGCTAATTGGTCAGGCGACCTATCCGGTATGCGCGACCTGCCACGGTTCTCAGGGCGAGGGTATCGTTGCCCTTAATTCACCCAAGCTCAGCGGTCAGGAGGGTTGGTACCTCGAGACTCAACTTCGCAACTTCAAAAACGGTGTACGCGGCGCGCATGAGGACGATGAGTTTGGCCGGCAGATGGCACCTATGGCAGCGCTTCTTGCAGACGAGGCCGCTATTAGAAACATGGTCGCCTACATCAGCACCTTACCGGAACATACGGGTGATACTTCTCTTTCCGGTGATGCAGTCAAAGGCCAGCATCTCTTTCGAACCTGCGGAACCTGTCATGGGGTTAATGGCGAAGGCAACTACGCGACCAATTCGCCACGCCTGCGAGGCCAGGAAGATTGGTATTTGAAGCGACAATTGCAGAACTTCATAAGCGGAGTTCGAGGCGTTCACCGGGAGGACTTGTTTGGACCTCAAATGCGAAGTATGTCGCGCATGTTGAGAACAGAAAAAGACATTAATGATGTGGTCGCCTACATCAACACACTGAAACCAGCAGTTGATCAAAACCAGATAGCAGATGCAGCGATGCAAGGTGGGGGGGATTAGACATGGCGCATGTTGCGTTGGCAGATAGGGGGCAGGCACTTTCGCACCCGCAAAGTTTTATTACGAAATACATCTGGAGTCAGGACCACAAGGTTATTGCCATTCAGTACGGCATAACGGCTATTGCGGTGGGGGTTGTGGCCTTGATTCTGTCGGGAATTATGCGCCTGCAGCTTGGGTTTCCAGACACATTTTCCTTTATCCAACCCAGTGAGTATTACCAGTTCGTCACCATGCACGGCATGATTATGGTGATTTATCTTTTGACCGCACTGTTCCTGGGGGGGTTTGGTAACTATCTCATTCCGCTAATGGTCGGTGCGCGTGACATGGTCTTCCCATACCTGAATATGCTCAGTTATTGGGTTTATCTGCTGTCGGTGATCATACTGATGTCCAGTTTCTTTGTTACCGGTGGCCCAACCGGAGCTGGTTGGACGCTCTACCCTCCGCAGGCAATCATGTTCGGAACACCGGGAGTTGAATGGGGCATCATACTGATGCTGGTTTCCCTGTTTGTCTTTATCATCGCATTCACGATGGGCGGTCTGAACTATGTGACCACTGTCCTCCAGGCTCGTACCAGAGGCATGACACTGATGCGAATGCCCTTGTCAGTTTGGGGTATTTTCACGGCTACAGTTTTGGGGCTACTCGCTTTTCCCGCATTACTGGTCAGTGCCATCATGATGACATTGGACCGAGTACTTGGCACCAGCTTCTTTATGCCAGCGATGGTCTCCATGGGCGAGCAAACTGACTATGACGGAGGCAGCCCTGTTCTATTCCAGCATCTGTTCTGGTTTTTCGGTCATCCGGAAGTCTACATTGTGGCGCTGCCGGCATTTGGCATCGTTTCAGACCTGTTGAGCACGCACGCAAGAAAGAATATCTTCGGCTATCGGATGATGGTCTGGGCTATTATCGGCATTGGTGGATTAAGCTTCGTCGTCTGGGCGCATCACATGTACGTGAGCGGCATGAATCCTTATTTTGGTTTCTTTTTCGCCACCACGACGCTGATCATTGCAGTGCCAACCGCCATAAAGGTTTACAACTGGGTACTCACGTTGTGGCGTGGAAATATTCACCTGAATACCCCGATGTTGTTCGCCATTGGATTTATTTTCACCTTCATACACGGCGGCTTAACCGGTATTTTTCTGGGTAACGTTGTGGTCGATTTGCCTTTGTCAGACACCTACTTTGTCGTTGCCCACTTTCATATGGTGATGGGCGTGTCTCCAATATTGGTTGTCTTTGGTGCGATCTATCATTGGTATCCCAAAATCACCGGCAAGATGTTTAATCACACGCTCGGGAAAGTTCATTTCTGGCTGACCTTTCTCGGTACCTATTCGATCTACCTGCCGATGCACTATCTTGGCTTTTTGGGAGTTCCCAGACGTTATTTCGCTTACGAAGGAATCGATTTTATTCCCGAATCAGCGCTGGCGTTAAACACGGGCATCACTATATCGGCACTATTTGTTGCAGTCGTACAACTTATTTTCTTCTTTAACATCATATGGAGCCTGTTTAAGGGAAAACCATCTGGATCAAACCCTTGGGGTGCTACAACACTCGAATGGCAGACGCCGGATACTCCGCCTATTCACGGCAACTGGGGGCCAGAATTGCCAACCGTACATCGTTGGGCATATGACTACAGTGTGCCTGGCGCTGCTGATGATTTTATTCCGCAAAACGTCCCGCAATCTGAAGTGGACATGGCGGCGAGTTAACGATGATCACTATAGTCCTGTTTATTTTTGCGATGGTCGGCTTCGCTTATTGGTGGCTTTGGCGCCAGCGTGTCCTTGAGAAACCATGGACCGAACTGGGGCCGGAAGTAGATACACGAGAAGAGATCGGCAGGATTTCATCGACAGCCAAAACAGGCCTTATGTTTTTCCTCGCAGTAGTTACCAGCCTTTTTGCGTTGTTCATCAGTGCCTATTTTTTGCGCATGGAGTTGCCCGATTGGAGTCCGGTAATGAAACCAGACCTGCTCTGGATTAACACCGGGCTTTTGGTTCTGGGTAGTGGCGCTATTCATTGGTGTTCACGGGCAGCTGCTTCAAAAAATCTTCGTGCGGTTCAGGTCTCACTCTTCGCGACCGGGTTGTTCACTTTTGCTTTTATTTATGGACAGTTAATGGCCTGGGGACAGCTCAACGATGCGGGGTATTACCTCAATTCGAATCCAGCCAACGCGTTCTTTTATCTTTTCACCGGGTTGCATGCATTACACCTGCTGGGTGGCTTGTGGGTCTGGTCAAGAACAACGCTGCGGGTATTGGCGGGTGTTGAGCTCGAGGAAGTTCGATTGAGCGTGGAACTCTGCAGGACCTATTGGCACTACCTGCTGGCTGTATGGATTGTATTATTTGGGATGCTGTTGTCCACATAGCTCTTCTCTAAAACAAGGGATTTCGACATGAGTGATATTGGGAGTACTACAGGGGCGGTATTAGCTGAGGGGCTGCCTGGTATCGTCGATGATTGGTCGGCAGATAAAGAAGCCTTCCAGGTTCCCTGGGGGAAAGCCATGATGTGGATTTTCCTGCTCAGTGACACATTTATCTTCAGCTGCTTTTTGACGTCCTATATGAATGTCAGGATGTCGACAACGGTACCCTGGCCCAACCCGAGCGAAGTATTCGCGCTAACGATCTTTGGCAATCACCTTCCATTGATTCTAATTGCCATCATGACTTTTATTCTGATCAGCAGCAGCGGCACGATGGCGATGGCAGTCAATTTCGGCTATCGCAAAGATCGGGTTAAAACTGCGGTATTGATGCTGGCAACAGCGGCATTTGGCTTAAGTTTCGTTGGCATGCAGGCGTTCGAGTGGACAAAACTGATTGTGGAAGAAGGTGTGCGGCCCTGGGGAAATCCCATGGGAGCAGACCAATTTGGGGCCTGTTTTTTCATGATCACCGGTTTTCACGGTCTGCACGTCAGTGCGGGGGTGATTTATCTCAGTATTATCGCCTTCAAGGTTTATCGGGGAGACTATGACAAGTCAAACAATTACGAAGCAGTCGAGATAGCTGGCCTGTATTGGCATTTCGTTGACCTGGTCTGGGTCTTTATTTTCGCGTTCTTTTATCTTTGGTGACGTCCATGGAAGCAACAGCAGAAGGTCAACAGCACCCAATTAGCATCTACTTAAAGATCTGGCTTCTATTGTTCGTGCTGAGCACTCTATCGTATATGGTTGACATTTTGGGGTTTGAGAGCTACCTCAGATGGGGGTTGATTCTTACCTTCATGTTTCTAAAAGCTGGATTTATCATTGCGATCTTCATGCATATGGCCTGGGAGCGACTTGCTCTGGCCTACGCGATACTTTGCCCACCGCTATGCCTCCTGGTGTTGATTGGCCTGATGGCAATCGAGGCAGAATATACTTTTTTCACCCGTCTATTGTTCTTCTCGCAATAACTTTCGATGCCCAGCCATGATCTACAAGCGAACAGCGCTAACGACTTGTCCGCTAGTTCCTGGCGGGACTACCTGGAGCTTTGTAAACCGCGTGTAGTTCTGCTGATGCTCCTTTGTGCAACCGTTGGAATGTTTCTCGCCACTGACTCGTTCGTCGCCTTTGACTTATTACTTTTCACTAATCTCGGCATAGCACTGGTCGCGGGTTCAGCTGCCAGCGTCAATCACATCATCGATGCACAAATCGATATCAATATGGCAAGAACCGCGCAGCGGCCGATTGCTCAGGGTCGAGTTAGCGTCAAATCGGGAATCTTGTTTTCCGCGGTCACGGGGATCGCTGGCATGTCGATTCTTGCATTGTTGGTCAATCCGCTGACTGCCTGGCTGAACCTGGGATCCTGGATTGGTTACGGGATCATCTACTCAGCTTACTTAAAACGCGCAACTCCGCAGAATATTGTTATTGGTGGATTGTTCGGCGCAGCACCGCCATTGTTTGGTTGGACTGCCGTTACCAATCAGATTGATGCTGGCGGTGTATTGCTCGTCATGATCATCTTTACATGGACCCCCCCACATTTCTGGGCCCTTGCGCTTGACCGCAAAGAAGAATACGCCAAGGTGAATATTCCCATGTTGCCGGTTACGCACGGGGAACGCATTACCAAATATTACATCCTCGGTTACACCTTGCTATTGGCAGGTGTGACGGTCATTCCGTTTATGATTGGCATGAGCGGGGTTATCTATCTGCTGAGCGCACTCGCACTCGGTTTCGTATTTATTGTTTGGTCAATACGACTTCTTCTGGACCACGATGGAGCGGCCATCAAAACGTTCAGGTATTCAATTTTTTACCTGATGATGCTTTTTATCTGCCTTCTCATTGACCATGTTTACCTGGCCTATTCAATCTAGTTCAAATGCGTTTTCTGCTGAGCACTACTGAACAGGTTTCGATCAATAAAAGCAGTCAACCATTGTAGCGATGCCAATATCCAGTGAGGACTACCCACTTCCGTTGCTGCTTCAAGAAGTTTGGGATGATCTTGAAGGGCGATCGACAGGCTACTTTCCTGATTCGGATCCAGATCAACGATGAAAACATGTTTGCCATCTTCCAGAGCTGATTCAAATCGTTTGAAATGATAGTTTGTTTTTTGCATACCTACGAAGCCACCTTCCCAGGTGCAAAAACCCATCACAACGATAGACAGGAAAATATAGGGTGTCCAACCAATTGTAGCGTCGGGTAGATCCAGAACGTAAGTCACACCCAACACCAGGCAGACACCGAGTAAACCGATTACCGCACCCACTTCGGTGCAATGTACGACATCACGTGTAAAAATTGATTGAACGGCATGCAGATGTATGTGATTGGCGACGCCGACTGAGTCGTTGCTTAAGACATGAATTCTGGGGCTATCTATCCCGGCATGCTCCAACTGGTCTTCCAGCAGATCCAGGTCATCAAGATCATCACTAATAAAATAATGCCTTAGCGTCTTCATACTATCTCCAATATGCTCGACTTAACGAAATGGGGTGTCATACATCGGGCTCATTCCGCTAATCGTCAAGCAGACAAGAGAATGATACTTCATATAACTGACACGTTAGCCAGATTGTACCAGCGTCGATTGATCGTTTACAACTCGCGGAGAACTGCTAAATTCAGGGCTCAATTCAGATTAAAAACACGGAATCCCGTCACCTTCCAGTACCGGTTTTCTAATCAAGCGGAGGGCACCCAACCGGTACACCAACCTTTACCGGCAACCAATCTATTCTGAAAAAGGATACACGGCCCGAACTCATTGTCTGGCGCAGTAATATAGAATCGACAATTCGAGCACAACTGGTCGGCGCCTGCGACACCCATCTTGTCAGTTTTCCTGCTTGCCTGTGAAGCATCTTCAACATATTTCAACGCTATGGCCATCGGGTCATCTAGTGGCATTTTTTCAGCGGCTATCACTGGCCTGCTGATTAAGGGTATTAGCGCGAGGCCTCCCGTTGCTGCTAAAAAATTCCTTCTAGTTGTCATACTTTCGCTCCTTCAGAAAGACGTTATTTTACCCTAATACTGGCGACCGATTCTCGGGAAATGTGTTTTATGAATGGCATTGCCCTGTTGTAGTAGGGGCAAGCAGGAATTGCGAATGAAAGAAACCGCCGGTGAGGCGGTTTCTTCGATATGGCTCCCCGACCTGGGCTCGAACCAGGGACCCAATGATTAACAGTCATTTGCTCTACCAACTGAGCTATCGGGGAATATGTGCAGGCGCGCATTGTAAAGACAGGGCACTTCTTCGTCAATACTGAGATGTGGTGAGATAGCCCTTGGTGTCATCTAAATGCCGGCAGGTTGTCAGTAATGAGCAGGACAGTGTCTTCAGAGTGACACTAACTGGGTTATCATGACGCCTCGCAAAAGAGGTACATGATGAAGTCCGGTCAATTCCAGGTCGTATCAGACTACAAGCCAGCTGGTGACCAGCCTGCAGCCATAGAAAAGCTGCTGGATGGTATTGAATCCGGTCTGGCCTACCAGACGCTGCTTGGTGTCACCGGCTCGGGTAAGACCTTCACGATCGCCAATGTGATCGAACGGCTACAGCGACCAACGCTAATCATGGCGCCCAACAAAACCCTGGCGGCGCAGCTCTACGGTGAGTTCAAGGAATTCTTCCCCAATAACTCGGTGGAATACTTCGTCTCTTACTACGACTACTACCAGCCAGAGGCCTACGTCCCTTCTTCAGATACCTACATTGAAAAAGACGCGGCCATCAATGAGCACATCGAGCAGATGCGATTGTCTGCAACCAAGGCGTTGCTGGAAAAGCAGGATGCCATTGTGGTTGCTTCTGTGTCCGCGATATACGGTCTGGGTGATCCTGGGGCCTATCTTAAAATGGTCATGCATTTGGATCGGGGTGACAAGGTAGACCAGCGGTGGTTGCTGCGTCGACTGGCTGAGCTTCAGTACGCGAGAAATGAGACGGAACTTCGTCGCTCGACCTACCGGGTGCGCGGCGACGTTATTGATATTTTTCCTGCTGAATCGGAAAAAGACGCGGTTCGTGTAGAGCTGTTTGATGATGAGATTGAGCAGCTGTCTTTTTTCGACCCGTTGACCGGCGAAGTACTGCGCAAAGTGCCAAGAGTGACAATTTTTCCGAAGTCGCATTATGTAACGCCACGCGAGACTATTGATAATGCACTGGACAGTATCCGCGACGAACTCAATGATCGGCTAAAATACCTCAAGGACAATAACAAGCTGGTAGAAGCGCAACGACTTGAACAACGAACCCGCTTTGACCTGGAAATGATCAAAGAGCTGGGTTATTGCAATGGTATTGAGAACTATTCCCGGTATTTGTCGGGACGGGCTTCCGGTGAGGCGCCGCCCACACTGTATGACTACCTGCCGGACAGTGCGCTGTTGATCCTTGATGAATCCCATGTTGGCGTACCCCAGATTGGCGCTATGTATAAGGGTGACCGGTCGCGCAAGCAAACACTGGTCGACTTTGGCTTCCGGCTGCCGTCTGCACTGGATAACCGGCCCATGCGGTTTGATGAATGGGAAGAGCGTGCGCCCCAGGCAATATTTGTGTCGGCAACGCCCGGCCCCTATGAGCGCGAAAAGTCAGGCCAGGTGGTTGACCAGTTGGTTCGCCCCACTGGCCTGGTAGACCCGATACTGGAAGTACGACCTGCCCAGAGTCAGGTGGACGACGTGTTGTCAGAAATCAGGAAGCGTACCAAGATAAAGGAACGGGTCCTGATTACCACGTTGACCAAACGAATGGCTGAAGACCTGACAGATTACCTGGATGAAAATGGCATTAAGGTCCGTTACCTTCATTCAGACATTGATACCATAGAACGAGTTGAAATCATCAGGGATTATCGCGCCGGATTGTTTGACGTTATCGTCGGCATCAACCTGCTGCGTGAGGGCCTGGATATGCCGGAAGTATCGCTGGTGGCGATCCTGGATGCGGACAAGGAAGGTTTCCTGCGGTCTGACAGGTCGCTGATTCAAACCATTGGCCGCGCGGCGAGGAACCTGAACGGCAAGGCCATCCTGTACGCGGACCGCATAACCGGTTCCATGCGGCGGGCTATCGATGAAACCGATCGCAGGCGCGATAAGCAGCTGGCGCACAACAAGGCGAACAACATTACGCCGATCAGCATCAAAAGGAATGTCATGGACATTCTTGAAGGCGCCCGCCATGTGCCTGGGCGTGCGAAAAGTGCACAGCGAGTGGGTGAAGGTAAAGGCAGGTACCGCGGTGGTGCCGTCCTGAGCACGGGTGATCTGGAAAAGCAGATCATTGAGCTGGAAAAGCAGATGTTCAAGCACGCCAGGGAGCTGCAGTTTGAAGAGGCGGCTCAGACGCGCGACCAGATTGAGGAATTGCGTCAGCAGTTCGTCCGATCTTAGATGACAAATCCGGTTCCGGACTATGGATATGATAGTGCTGATGCTGCTCATGCTGCGTCGTATCTTTGGCCGCGCCTTCGAAAAATAATCGAGTCACTGGATCTTCGTGAATGTAACGTTTTCGAAATTGGCTCTGGAAATGGCGCGATCGCGGCCGAGATCGAGAGGATTGGGCTTACAGTAACTGGCATCGATCCATCCGAGACAGGTGTATCTCAGGCGAGTGTGACTGCCAGTAGAAACAGTTTTTTGTAAGATCAATCGACGATGATCTTTCTCTAGAATTTGGCAAATTTCCGTTGGTCCTAAGTCTGGAGGTTCTTGAGCATTGCTATTCGCCGGCAAGGTTCATGCGGGTTGGCAGTGAGTTGCTAGAAACCAATGGTTTTGAGGTTCTGAAATTTTATCGTGTTGGTCGAATACCGCCATTGGCAAAATCAATGATAGTAGTCGCGAGAAAGAAGTTAGACACCTCATGAGCTCTATTAATGGAGATCAGTTACCCCTTTTAGAGGGTTTTTTTGGTTTGACAGCAAGGTAGCTTGAACCTGCCTCCCCATATTGATAAATTACGCGCGCCTCTCCTGTGGAGGAAGGCCCTGTAATGGAGGTTCATTCGTTCGAATACCGTTGCGGGAAGTGCAAAACAATAGGAATGTAGCTCAGTTGGTTAGAGCATCGCCTCGACAAGGCGAGGGTCGTCGGTTCGAATCCGACCATTCCTACCAAACACACAAAATTTGCTACGCAAATTTCATGTGTGCCGACAGCTCTAGCTTTTTTGTGATATCTATCACAAAAAGGGTATAGCGGGAGGCAAGGTTTCCGATTCTCGAGAATCAGCCATAAAGAAAGTGCAGTTTGATTACGCTTCCTGGAATCGTAGTCCCAAATTAGGGAAAACAATAGTCAGCCAGCTAACGCCCTGACAACAAGCTAAAACCATGTGGCCCCTGGTACAGGTCACCACTGAAAGCGAGGACTATATGCCAGTTATTACTTTGCCTGATGGCTCTGAAAAGCCATTCGATTCCCCAGTTACCGTTCACCAGGTTGCCGAATCTATCGGTGCCGGTCTCGCCAAAGCGGCGCTAGCCGGTCGAGTCGACGGCGAACTTGTTGATACATCACACGTTATTGAAGCTGATGCCCAGCTAGCGATCATCACCAACAGGGATGATGAGGGGCTCGAGGTTATTCGACATTCCTGCGCGCATTTGATGGCCCAGGCCGTGCAGCAGCTCTTTCCATCTGCGCAGGTGACGATTGGCCCTGTGATTGATGATGGCTTCTTCTACGACTTTGCCTACGAACGCCCGTTCACGCCAGAAGACCTTGCAGCGATCGAGAAGAAAATGAGCGACATCGCCAAGCAGGATCTCACCGTAGAGCGTTCTGTGATGTCACGAAACGATGCGGTCACCCTGTTTAAAGGCATGGGTGAAAAGTACAAGGCAGAGATCCTGGAAAGTATCCCGTCCGATGAAGACTTATCGTTCTATAGGCAGGGTGACTTTATGGACCTGTGCCGCGGTCCACATATTCCCAGCACAGCTAAAACCGGCGCGTTCAAGCTAACCAAGGTGGCCGGTGCCTACTGGCGCGGTGATTCAAATAATGAAATGCTCCAGCGGATTTACGGTACTGCGTGGGCAGACAAGAAGGCGCTTAAAAATCATCTGCGCCTGTTGGAAGAAGCGGAAAAGCGGGACCATCGCAAGCTAGGCAAGAAACACGACCTGTTTCATACCCAGGAAGAAGCGCCCGGCATGGTGTTCTGGCACCCAAAAGGCTGGCAGGTCTGGCAGATCATCGAGCAATACATCCGCGATGTTCAAAATGACAATGG
>CEWR01033538.1_pt1 | contig 11444 bp, 11 predicted proteins | sample 356321 | NCBI WGS metagenome assembly CEWR01 (sample SAMEA2621551, study PRJEB7988) | marine metagenome | biome: marine biome (ENVO:00000447); feature: mesopelagic zone (ENVO:00000213); material: "saline water (ENVO:00002010), including plankton (ENVO:xxxxxxxx)" | depth 790 m
TTAGAGTCTTAAAACTTATTAATGTTCACTTTCACTAGAAAATAACAGCCCACTTTTTTCAACTTCTACACTATCATGAAAAACAATGCCTTTATCCATGATAATGCGACCCTGACAATACCACTGCGCCACTAGAGGATAAATTTTATGCTCTTCGATCAATACTCGAGCAGCGAGCTCAACTGAACTATCCGTCGATAATATTGGGACCTGTGCTTGTAGTATGGCTGGCCCACCATCGAGCTCTGGAGTCACAAAGTGAACAGTGGCTCCAGCCACTGAATCGCCAGCCTCAATAGCTCGTTGGTGGGTATTGAGACCAGGATATGAAGGTAGTAAAGAGGGATGGATATTGATGAGTTTGCCGACGAACTGATTGACAAAACCGTCAGTGAGTATGCGCATAAAGCCTGCTAAAACAATTAAGTCTGGAGTAAACCCGTTTATTATTTCAGCAAGATACTGATCAAACTCTTCTCTTGATTCAAAGGCGCGATGGTCGACTACTATGTTGGGTATGTTAGCTGCGGCTGCGCGATCAAGACCCTTAACGCCTGGCCTGTTACTAATAACAGCCATAATTTTGCCATCGACACTGCCTTCTTCACAGGCGTCAATAAATGACTGCAAATTGGAACCGCTACCGGAAATAAGTACGATGATTTTACTGAGTGGCTGGTCGCCAACTGTCATTGGCGGAGTCCAAGTAATTCAACCTGCTCATCGCCTGGCAACATTGGCTGAATATCTCCCAAAACAAATGCTATTTCTCCATTATCAGCGAGTTTTTCAAGAGCAGTATCTACTGACGATGCTGGCACGCAGATAACCATTCCAACTCCGCAATTTAGCGTGCGATGCATTTCGTGCTCATCAATATTGCCCCCTTTTTGTATCCAGTCGAAAATCGCTGGACGTTGCCATGCATCGACATTAATTATGGCCTTGGCATTATCAGGTAAAACACGAGGAATATTTTCTAGCAGACCACCGCCAGTTATGTGAGCAAGAGCGTGTACTGGGGATTCTGAAATTAGTTTGAGAAGAGATTTAACATAAATTTTGGTCGGCGCCATGAGTAAATCAATTATTGGCTGTCCTTCCAGTTGGGTAGTTGCAGGGTTAGTTTCTGTCACTTCGAGAACTTTTCGGATGAGAGAATAACCATTGGAGTGGGGTCCAGTTGATGCCAGTCCAATCAAAACATCCCCAGTAGCTACTTTGCTACCATCAATGAGTTCAGATTTCTCTACAATCCCAACGCAAAAGCCGGCGAGGTCATAGTCTTGATCTTCGTACATCCCGGGCATTTCTGCGGTTTCCCCACCAATCAGTGAGCAACCAGATAGTTCGCAGCCGTCGGCAATGCCATTAACAACAGCCGCAGCCGTGTCTATATCAAGTTTGCCGGTCGCGTAATAATCGAGAAAGAATAATGGTTCAGCACCACAGACAATAAGGTCGTTGACGCACATGGCGACAAGATCGATACCAACGGTATCATGCCTTCCGTAATCCAGAGCGAGTCGTAGTTTGGTGCCAACACCGTCAGTACCTGACACTAATACCGGTTGTTTGTAGCCAGTGGGTAGTTCAAATAATGCGCCAAATCCGCCTAATCCAGCCATTACCTCAGAGCGGCGTGTGCGCTTTGCCGCGCCTTTTATTTTTTCGATTAAAGCATTGCCAGCGTCAATATCAACACCTGCATCTTTATAGCTCAATGATGGTTTATTGTCGGCCATGAGGAAACGTCCTATTTTAAAGAGGACATTTTAGCGCGGCTATCTTAGAGGCGCTATTTTTTAATTGATGTTATTTTAAAATAACGATATTTTTATCAATAAAGCTAATCTGTATAAACCACTGTTACAATGCAAGAATCCAGTTGGAGTCGTGATGTTAAGAAAAATATTAGTCATATTGTTATGCATGAGCAGTCAGCTTAGTGTTACGGAAGAAGTTGAGAATCTCTACGTTAGTCTGGTACCTGTTGCAGATCAAAGCGCCGAGTCGAAGCAACGAGGCATGAGTGATGCACTTAAAAACGTTTTAGTTAAACTGACCGGTGATGGTGAAGTTTTGCAATTAAGCCGGTTGGCCGGACTTTTTGATAATGCCAGTATCTATATTGATGCCTTAAGTTTCCAAGATTTATCAATAACAGATAATCTAGCCGCTGAAAACTCAGCTACCCCAAAAATCGGTTTACGAGTGTCATTCTCCCGTTCGGCCATTGATGAGTTGATTCGCAACAATAAGTTGCCGGTACTGCCGTCCAATAGACCAAAATTGTTAGTGTGGATAGTCTCAGATGATGTAACAACTGGCCGAGAGTTTTTGGGGCAAGATTCCTCCAATTTGGATGTTAGTAATAAAGTAGGCGCCGATGTGCTGGCTGAATTGTCCGAGATTATGGCAAAGCGAGGAATCCCTTATATGCTGCCTACCTTTGATCTTGAAGATCAGTTGGCACTGCCTATTGATTCGGCCTGGAATCTGAATGCAGAAAAAATTCAGGTGGCCTCTCAAAGGTACAGTGCCGATGGCTGGCTGGTGTTGCGCTTTTATCGAAACTCAGTGGGCGAGGTCCGAGGGGCTTGGATCTATCAAGCTGCCGGCCGACGTCAGTTAGGGGATTTTAATACCGAACGTGACGAGCCGTTTGTAGCATCGGCTGTCAACAATATTTTAAATGGTCTAACCCGTTCCTTTAGTTACATTCCCAGAGGAGACACTAATTCGCTACTTGTCGAAATTACTGGAATAAACTCCTACAGTGATTATCAGCGCGTTAATGAGCAGTTTAAGAAACTCGAGATAGTGAGTTCATTTGACTTATTTTCAACGAGAGAAAGTCAAATTACTTTATCAGTGGCTGCCGAAGGCGGCGCCGCCCTGCTTCACAAGGCTTTGGTGCGCAGCGGTTACTTTCGCAGCCGCGAGGTTAATTTACCGAAAGATAGCGGATATCTTGTTTTTGACTGGACTGCAAAATGAAACCTATTGAACAATTGAGTTTGGCCATTGCATTAGATGATCAAGCCACTTTTGACAATTACTATGCTCCTAACGGTACTCCTCAGCATATGGCGACTTTTTTGCTCAAGGACGAGGGCCGTAAGTTTGCTTATCTGTCCGGTGGAAGCGGTACTGGCTTATCTCATCTTCTTCAGGCTATTTGTCAGACTTCAGTACTTGGGAGAAACCTAGGCACGGTTTATTTGCCACTCAAAGAGTTACACAGCTATCCGCCAAGCCAAGTATTGGAGGGCCTAGATAAAGCGCCTCTAGTGTGTATTGATGATTTACAGTTAGTCGCTAGTTGCCAAGACTGGCAAATACCGTTGTTTAATTTATTTAATAATTGTCGAGATTCGGGTGCTCGGTTGGTGATTGCAGCTCATCAACCAGCGGATCAACTAGATATACCTCTTGCCGATTTGTTGTCGCGGCTAAAATCGGGAGTTGCGTTACACTTGCCAAGTTTTAGTGATGCTGACCAACGGCGACTGTTGCAATATCGATCTAATCGACGCGGTTTATATTTGTCTGATGACGTGGCTCTTTTCCTACTCCATCGGCTCCCTAGAGATACTCATACACTAATGCAGGCGTTAGAAAATTTGGATAAGGCATCGTTGCGCGAACAGCGTCGGTTAACTATGCCTTTTGTGAAGGAAATATTGGACCTCTAGCGGCATAGACAGGGCGCGATTTACCACTAAAGTAACTTGATCTTAAATAAGATTTTTTTGAGTCTCAAGCCTTGTTCTTTACAATGAGTTTTTCAATAACGCCTTCATCATACAACTTCAGAAAAGCGTCGGTGACCGCTGGATCGAACTGGCTGCCACTCTTTGCTTTTATATATTGAATGGCCTCCTCAATCGACCATGCTGATTTATAGCAGCGAATATTGACGAGGGCATCAAACACGTCAGCAATGCCCACAATACGTGCAGGTAACGATGTTTGATCTGCAATTTTACCCTCTGGGTAACCTGATCCATCCCAATGTTCATGGTGGCTAAGGGCAATATCTTGTGCCAAATCCATATCATACATTTCTCCCAAAATGGACGCACCAATAGTAGTATGCTGACGCATAATATCAAACTCTTCCTCAGTCAGTTTTCCCGGTTTAAGCAATATAGTATCTGGGATTCCCATTTTTCCGATATCATGCAGACGAGCGGCCTGTGCCCATTTATAAGCCATTTCGGGGCCCTGACCCATTTCAGTAGCAATTTTTTCTGTATAACCAAAAATCCGATTAATATGTTCTGCGGTATCTTTATCTTTGAATTCTGCTATTTGTGCTAGGGTATTTATCGATTGTTGGTAGGCTTTATCTAAATTATTGTACAGCCGAACACTTTCGAGAATACTACTGCATTGGTTTAAAAATACTTCCAATAACGCCCGCTCAGCTTGCATTATTTGGCAGTTATGCTCGATATATACAAAGGCAACAGTCTCGTCAAAAATATTGAGAGGGATGAGTATTTTCTTAGAACTTAAGTCGATCGGTACCGCGTTTTGATATTTTTTATTTTGATGCTTTCTGAGTAGACTAATAATGTTGGCTGAGTCTTGGTTGAGCTCAAGAAAACTGCCCGTTGCATACTCAATCTTGGCATTATTACCTTTAACACTAGCAATCACCGTGTTAACCCGATCTTTATTTGAATCTGGCAAACAAAAGAATGTGACTTGATCCAGTACAGCCTTAAAAAATAATGACTCTGATTTTCGAGCGAAATGATAAATTTTAGGGACTTGTGACAGAATCCTGCGCAAGCCATTACGATTTTTTTGAAGCTGGTTTAAGTCACGATAGCCTTTAATGGCCAGACGCAATTTGGCATAAAGATTTTGACTGGTTAATTCGGTTTTAGTGAGGTAGTTATCAATATCGAAGTTATCAATTACATACCGTTCTGGTGCGAGTCCAGGTTGTCCGGTACTAATGATTATTCTAGAGATTTGGTTACGCATAGTATTACGAATATATTCAACTAAATCTAATCCTGCATGAGCAGTCTCCATAACTACATCGACGATGAATACTGCAATGTCATCATGTTCATGCAGAATTTCTATTGCCTGTGCCGCACTATTGGCCTCCAGAATTTCTAGAGTACCGCCTGAAAATACAAAATTTCGTAAGCTTAAACGAGTCACTTGAATAATATCTGGATCGTCATCGACCAGCATGACTTTCCAATTTAGTGAATTACTTGTTCTTATTGGGTCCTGATTATCAAGACTCGCTTTTAACTTAGATGATACTAATTTCATATCAGCCCCCCACCCTATCAGCAAGCCTAGGCCCTATAGTGTCTTGTTGATCTATTTCCAGAGGAAAGTTCACTAAAAATGTTACACCTTGACCTTTAGAGCTCTCACAGATGATCGTTCCATTGAGGTCTTGAGTCACTATACAATGGCAAATATAGAGCCCTAACCCAGAGCCCCCTGTGCGTTCACTAGTGAAAAAGGGTTCAAATATGTTGTCGATAATCTCGGCTTTAATACCAATACCGTCGTCGTGGTATTGCATGGCAATAGTTTTATTTTTTGGATTAAAAGTCCAGTCTATGCTGATTTCGCCCCCGTTTGATTGATAGCCATGCGCTATACTATTACCAATGAGATTGGTAATGAGCTGCTCAATTAGGCCGGGGCGTCCATCGAGAACAAGATCCTCTTGGCAGATAGTTTTCACTACCACAGATTTAGTCTTTAGCTGATGACTAAGGTTATACGCCGTATCTTCGGTTAGATTTTTTAAGTTGAATTCACGCGACAGCTCGCTGTGCCTATCTATAGAACTCTGCTTAAAGCTTTCTACCAATCGCCCGGCACGAGCTAGATTATTTGATGCTAAACTCGCGGTCTCATTCAAGGTTTCGGTATTGTGCTTTAAGGTCTCCAAATCAATGGAGTGGGAATTTATTTCGTAAGTTAGTCTCTCTGCGGCTTCTTTCATTTGACTCACGGCACTCACAGCGATACCCACCGGTGTACTTAACTCATGTGAAAATCCTGACACCATCCGTCCTAATGAAGCTATTTTTTGGCTTTTAACAAGTTCATTTTGTGTTGTTTTCAATTCAACTACTTTATTTTGTAACGTTGTGGTCTGATTTTCTAACAGCAAGAACTGTTTTGTAATGGTAGCCATCGTCGGTCGAAAAATAAAAAACGCTTCTAATGTAAGAACAATCATTGCCGATATCCAAAGTAGTATCTCGAGCTGCCCCATTTTTTTGAGGGCATTTTCTGACTGAGTTACATGAGCGTTTACGACAGTTTGCATATCAGTTAATAATGTTTCTGTTAGATCACCAAAGCTGGAACTGAGTATTGGTTGTTCATCCAACTCTTGATCGGTTAACGACAGTAGCCTGCGGGCTAGGGAAACATAATCAGAAATTTGTTGGTTAAGCTGCACGGGCGTATCAAAATAAAGTGCCCGAACCGCAGGAATCATTTCACCGCCTAAATTTTGCGATTCTTCCCGGTCTAAGAGGGCTTGATGATTTGTTTCTAACGCGGTTGCCGCATCAGACAGTTTTTTATGGATAACAGCCTGACGTGGATCGCCTCGATACGCTAAGTAGGCTACGTGGTAAACCTTGATTGTTTCTAGTAATACACGCTCGGCGCCAGCTCGACTGATGGTATTTGAGGCATATCTTTGATCTGAAATTATTTTTTGAAAACTAAAAGTGGATAGAGTCACCAAAATAGCAATCAAGCTAAGAGCGAAGATGTAGCGCATGGTCAGGCTTTTATGACTAGAACTAGAGGATAAAGGTTCAAACATTCCGTGTACTCACATTAACAAACATCCTTGTCTGTCAGAGCCTTCAGCAGATATTTGCTGACAACTCCATAAATCGAAGATTTAACGGTTAAGAATTAGACCAGCAATGCTACAAAGTCAAGCCAGAAGCGACCTTTTGATCTGAATTTTCATGTCACACCTTATTTGCGCACAATAATTAAGATTAAGGCGCATTTTAGTGGGCCTTTAAATCTCCGTTTCGGCAGTAAGAGCAGACTTTCAAAAAGTTTAGCATCAGCAAGTGATGCGATTGTAGTCGGTTAGCCAAATTCCCCCTTTAAATTGTGCAGCACGCGCACTAGCTTTTATACATCAGTTAGTTTTTCTGGACTGCTGTCCTGTAAAGAAAAGCCTTAATGCCGATGCACACGCTAAAATTTCAACGTTTAGGTTAACCTGGGCACAGCGGCTTAGGCGTGTTTTCAACATCGACATAGAAGCCTGCGAGCACTGCGGTGGCAAGGTTAAGGTCATTGCCACGATCAAAGACCCACTCGTGATTAAAAAGATCTTAGATCACATTGAAGACACTAACATTGTCTTGCCGCCAGCGTATCAACTGCCCCAAGCCAATGGTCCACCTGTAATCGGATTGAGATAGGTTACTTATTTTAAATTATCATTTTCTTTAGTATTTCTTCGCAAGTACCTAGTGCCGGCTGGCTTGAATTTCTTAGCCAGAACTATTTGATATAACAGCTTACGCTTGATGCATATTTAGTACTATTGAGCCTGGGCTGGCGGTGCTATTGGGTGCTGACTTACGGATTAATGCGACAGCTATACATTCAATAAACAGCCAAAATGCTGTTTATCTTACTTATACCCTATGGGTTGGTTAGTATTTACTTATGAAATACAACTGGCGAGTTATGTATCTCTCCCATCAGCTTGTCGATGATAACTAAACGATCGGCGGGTAAGATAGTTGGCTTGATGATGGGTCTGTGGTTTTTAGACTCAGAAATTGCTGAGTATATTGCAGCCTTTCTTACGGGAAACAGCTCAGCTGAACAGTTGGGACTAACCCAACATCAAAGCGTTACTCTGCTCTATACCGATATCATGTGGGTAGCCTTTGCCGGAGCTGCGCTGACCTTAGTGTTAACGCCTCTGCTGAATCGTTGGATGTGGATTGATGATGTGATTTATCGTTCCTAGGGGCTAGAGTTTTATACTGATGGGTATTAGCCCTTAGGAACTGTTGCTGTGTTACAAGCGACTCACATCAACCTTGAGTGTATCTAAATGTGTGGCAAGTGACGGTGTGACTCGATTATCAACTCGTCCCCTTAAGTGTTTGGCAAAAAACTGCTCCATGGCCAGAATATAGGCGAGTTTGTTATCGCGTTTACGAAATCCATGGCCCTCATCTTTAGCCAAAATATACTCAACAGATAGCTGCTGCTTGCTCATGAATCTGGCGATATTGTCGGACTCAAGTTGTGTGACTCTTGGGTCGTTAGCGCCTTGAACTAACATCAGCGGTGCCTTGATATTATCGACGAAGTTAATGGGAGAGCGTGCCAGCATATCGACTCTGTCAGCCTCTACCTCTGGATCACCTACCGCGCTGTAAAACTGGCCTAAATAGGGGCGGAAGTGAGGCGGGAATGACTCCAGTAGGGTAATTAAGCTTGAGGGTCCGACATAGGAGATCACCGCTTGATATAGATCTGGTGTGAATGTCGCTCCAGCCAGCGCTGCATAACCTCCATAAGATGCTCCCATGATCCCAAGACGCTGTTTATCGGCGATTCCCTGTTCGATTAGGTAGTGAGCACCGTCGGTGAGATCGTTTTGCATGCTACCGGTTCCCCAGTTTTTATTACCTAAGTTGAGGAAGCGCTTACCAAAGCCAGTAGAAGCACGGAAGTTTGGTTGCAGTACTGCGTAGCCGCGATTTGCCAGCAGTTGGGTAATGGGGTTGAAATAACTAGAACTTAAGGTCCAGTAGTCTCTAGCCCAAGGGCCACCGTGGGGTAGAATAATGGTGGGGAGATCGCCCGTTTTTCCTTTAGGTAGCGTGAGGTAAGCTTGAATCGTGATGCCATCTCTTGCTTCATAGGAGATAGATCGACGCTTTGATAATAGCTCAGGTTTGATAATAGGCTTTTGCTTTAACAGTAAGCTAACTTCACCAGTTTCTACGGTGTATCGGTAGTCACTACCCATATCCACATCACTGGCGACATGGAGCTGCCATAGGCCAGTTTTCTCGTTTCTATCGGTGATAATGATCTCGACATCTTGTTTAAACTGATCATTAATCTGTTGCCACCGTTGGGCGAAAGTGTTGTCCAATGGGTAAGTACGCAGGCGCCCACCATAATAGGAGACAGCTAACGCCTCACCTTTATCATTAAAAATTACCTCATAGACATCAGATTCATTGTTAGGATCTTTATGTAGAGTGGTCAGTTTGCCACTTGTCATATTCAGGCGCAGCAGCTCCTGCTTGTCTCGACCATCGATATTAGCACTGATATAGGCCTGCTTATTCCCCTCATCAAAACTTAGGATATGGATGCTTTCACCGAACTGGGTCTTAATTAGACTGGTCCATTTCCCATCAATATTGGCATAAAGATCACTAGTATTGTCGGGGTTACTACTGATTCCCAACATTGGTTGCCCCTGCTTATTCACCTCAACTTGCGAAAAACCGTAGGTGTTAGCAAAGATATTAGTTATATTGCCGGAATCGAGCTCAAGACGGTAGATATCTTGTTGCTGTGGATTATCCTGATTAGACATTAACACCAGAGTATTAGGGTTCTCTTTAGGCTGTTTGAGTATGTTGTAGACGACTTCACTATTGTGGGTCAGTGCTGTCACGCTTGGAACAGGTTTAGCTTGAGTGATATCAAGGGTGAGCCTGTATATCTGAGTATTTTCATTACCTGCTGTATCTCTGAGGAAAAAGATCTCATTAGCCTCGGTTGACCAGCGAAAACTATTAATGGGATCTTTTGACGTTGTGATGGCAAACGCTTCACTGAGTTCACCCCCTGCTGGCATTAGGTAAATATTGCTAGCGCCCTGATACTCCTTAAAAAAAGCTAACCATTTGCCATCTCTTGAAGCGGACAGCTCGCTGATATCTTGCTCATCAAAGAAGGACTCTAGAGGGATCAACTCGGCTTGTTGAACCTGCTTAACAAGTATTGTGGGTGCTTGGGTCTGAGAGCAACCTGTGAGTACTAAACTGCCTGTAATCACAGTCCATAGTAGGGTCGGTAATATCTTTTTCGTTAGCATGCTTACATCCTTTGAGTTACAACTAATAACGTAAACCTAATCTTGTTTAGATAAACTGAACTTAGGCAGAATTTATTTATTATTCTACTGCATAAATTAATTATTGTAAAACAATAATTAATTATTAAATTACAACTAAATGTTTCTGTCTGATATAATCAAGCTCTGTTAAAAGTCAGGAATAGAAAACGATGAACCCGAATATTAAAAAATTGATGAAGATAAGCGGCTTATTTAGAGTGCTGGTCTTAATTGCCACTGCCGTGGTGGTGATCTACCTAGGTTATAGCTACTTAGTGGAGGAGGAGCTTCGTTTCTCAATCAGCCATCTTTTTCTTGAGCTATGGAATGATGAAAGAGCCAACAGAGCTGTATTGTTAGCGATTCAAACACCACTGTTTATAACCCTATTTATTGGAGTGTATTGGTTACAGAAGTTGCTTGGTTATTATCAGCAGGGTCAGTTTTTTTGTCGTGAGACTATGACCTGCTACCTCTGGTTGATCTGGCTAAAAGTGTTTGATGTTGTACTCGATATCACTCAGGCATTGGTAACAGGTTATTACCATGGATCCATTTTTGAACACACCAGAATTGAGGTTCCTATCGACTTTGCTGACATCACTACCATCCTATTGATGTTAGTTATCGCCTATCTACTCAAAGCGGCAAAAGAGATTGAAGAAGAAAACAGAGAGTTTATCTAGGTGATGTTATGGAAATAATCGTTAATTTAGATGTTATGATGGCCGTGCGTAAAGTGAGCTCTAAGGAGCTGGCTAAAGTGATAGGCATTACAGAGGCAAATATCTCTTTGTTAAAGAGGGGCAAGGTGAAAGGGGTACGTTTTGAAACATTAGCGAGTATCTGCGGTTACCTTAAGTGTCAACCAGGAGATATTTTGGAGTATCGTGAAGCAGAGTAAAAAACCGTCCGCCAAAATAGGAAATGCGCTAAATAGCCAAAATGCTGTTTATCTTACTTATACCCAGAACAACATGTAACGTCTACGGAAAAGACCAGAGATTCCTATTTACAGCAATTTAATATTGGACAGCGCTCGCTACTGGATTTACTTGAGACCGAGAACGAAGTGTTTTCCTCTCAAAATGCTTTTATAGAAGCTGTTTAGGATCATATGGTCGCTCAGTACCGTTTGTTAAGTGGCACAGGTGAGCTTTTAGATGTTTTGGAATTAGATTTATCGGTTCTCCAAGGTACTAATTTTGTAAAAAATGTAGCTAAGGCAAGCCCACCTTGAATGCAGCGTATCGCAAAGCTCAATCCATTCTAGGCGATTAGTGTAAAGTCCGGTATGATTCTATCT
>CEWR01066462.1_pt1 | contig 11438 bp, 10 predicted proteins | sample 356321 | NCBI WGS metagenome assembly CEWR01 (sample SAMEA2621551, study PRJEB7988) | marine metagenome | biome: marine biome (ENVO:00000447); feature: mesopelagic zone (ENVO:00000213); material: "saline water (ENVO:00002010), including plankton (ENVO:xxxxxxxx)" | depth 790 m
CGGCATGGGGACACCGGACCTGTTGGGGACCTACGGCGAGTTCACGCTGTACACACCGGATGCCCCATTTCCCCCACGCGCCGTACCGGGCGGCAAATTCGTCAGCTTGTTCATGTTCGAACATCGCGGTACGGAGCAACTGACCGGCCCGGCGAATTTTTTGAAAGCTGAATCGTCGAGCATCAAGACGCCGTCGCTGGCGATCGAGTTCGAAGTGGTCAGGGACCCACAGGCCGATGTCGCCAAGATCACGATTGGCGAACATCTCGAAATCCTCAATGCCGGCGAGTGGACCAGGTGGCTGCCGATCACGTTCGAGACCGGCGTGCCGGGTGCCGCGGTGCTGGACGCTTTGCAGGCGCCCGTGTCGGTGCCGGCAATGGTCAGGTTCTACCTGAAGTCTGTACACCCGAAACTCGAACTCTATGCCAGCCCGCTGAACATCGACCCGCTGCGGGCGGCAACACCGATCAGCACGCCCGCCGATTTCGCCGGTGATCTGGCAAAAGCAACCGGGCGCTACTTTACGACCGGCATCCCTGAAGACGCCAAGGCAATCCGCGCCGCCGCTCTCGACGAGGACGAATTTCTCAAGCAGGTCGACCTGGTCCTGGAAGAGCGCATTGTTCAGTATCGGTACGCACTGAAAAACTTCGACGATGGTCTGTTGTTCTTTTATTTCGGCACGCCCGACTTGCTCTCACACATCTTCTGGCGCGACCGCGACCCCGACCACCCCGGGCGCGACCCGGAACAGGACGACCGCTACGCCGAAGTCATCAACGATTGCTACATCCGCATGGACGCGCTCATCGGCGAGGCACTCGACGAGATGAATGAATCCGACACACTCATCGTCTTGTCCGACCACGGATTCACCAGCTTCCGGCGTTCCGTACACCTCAATACCTGGTTGCGCCACAACGGCTATCTGAAAATCCAAGCCGGCCGTGCAGCCAGCGAAACACCACTGTTCCAGTATGTCGACTGGTCGGAGACTCGAGCCTATGCTTTCGGCATCAACGGCCTGTTCGTCAATCAGCAAGGACGTGAGAAAAACGGCATTGTCGCGCCCGGCGACGACACAGAAAAGTTGCTGCAGGAGATTTCCGAAAAACTGCAGTTGCTCCAGGACGATGACGGCTCACCGGCAATCGAAAAAATATATCGCGTGAGCGATGTGCATCCGGGGGCCGATGCCGATCTCGCGCCGGACGTCATTGTCGGTTACGCAGACTTTTATCGAGGCAGTTGGACCACGGCACTGGGCGGCATCGCGGACAAGGTGTTCGAGGACAACCTCGACCGCTGGAGTGGCGACCACTGTGTCGCACCGCACCTCGTGCCCGGCATCCTTGCCAGCAATCGTAAGGTCACTATCGACGATCCTCGACTCGCCGATGTCACCGCAACTATCCTAAGCTTGTTTGATATCGAAGCGGACCCGCAAATGAACGGACGCAATTTGATCACTGAACCCTAAAACCTCCTGACCACCATGTTCGGACCAAAAATAAAGATCGACAAAAGTCTCTACGAGCGCCTCGAGAAAGCTGCCGGGAAAGCAGGCTACGCAACTACCGATGAATTCATCATCCACGTCCTGGAACGTGAGGTCTCGCAGCTCGAACGCGGCCAGGACGACGAGGAAGTGCGGAAGCAGTTGCGCGGGCTTGGCTATATCGAGTGAGCTTCGTCAATCACATAACCACAGCCGTATTCGATGTGCTGATGGCACCGCTCGAAGCACTGCCGCCATTGCTGGTTCTGATCATCTGGTCTGTCGTGACCGGTATCGTGATGGCCGTGGTCTTTCGCTGCACGTCGAACCAGAAAGCACTGGCAAAGGTCGCCAATGAAACCAGCGCGAATATCCTGGCAATTAAACTTTTCCAGGACGACCTCGGCGTCACTTTCCGCTGCCTGCTGAAGCTCCTGCACGATATCGCGCAGCGCCTGCGGCACTCGTTGCGGCCGATGCTGATCATGCTCGTGCCGCTGGTGTTTCTGCTGGTTCAGCTCGCCCTGCGATTCGAGTACGAACCGCTGCAGATTGGGGAGTCCGCAGTTGTCGAACTGCGGCTGGCGCCGGCCGTGTGGGAACAGTTCAACACCGTCCGGATCGAGGCGCCCGACACTGTCAGGGTCGAGACAGCGGCGATGCGCGACTTCAAGCTGCACACAGTCTACTGGCGCCTGTCTGCGACGACAGCGGAACCGGTCGGAATCCGATGGACAGTCGGTGACCGGACAATCGAGAAAGGCATTGCCGTCGCGGATAGTTCAGCAAGATTACTGAGGGTCGACACAGTGCGTCCCGGCGACGATTGGCTTGAACAACTGCTGCATCCCGGTGAACGATCGTTCGACGACGACTCACCGGTTCGCGAAATTGTCGTGCACCACGGCGATCGCGTGACGCGGATTCTCAACTGCAACGTCCCCTGGTGGGCAACGTTTCTCATCGTCTCCTGCCTGACCGCCTGGCTGGTGCGCCCGATCGTCAAGGTTCAATACTGAGGTGACTGTTGGATGATGTGATCACAATTGTTTCGGGCCTGCCGCGTTCCGGGACGTCGCTGATGATGCAGATGCTCGAGGCCGGCGGCATGCCGGTGCTCACCGACGGTATCCGTGACGCCGACGAAGATAATCCCAGGGGCTACTACGAGCTCGAGTCGGTCAAGCGGACAAAGGACGATCCGACTTGGCTGCATGGTGCTACCGGCAAAGTTGTGAAGATGATCTATCTGCTGCTGTACGACCTGCCCGCGACATACAATTATCAAATCATTTTCATGCGTCGCCCGCTCAGCGAGGTTGTCGCTTCGCAACAGATGATGCTCACACGCAGCGGCAAGGAAGGCACCTCATTAAGTGATGAGCGATTCACCAGTCTGCTCGAACGCGAACTTTCCGAGGTCGACGAATGGCTCGGGCGCCAGGAGAACTGCGTGGTTCACAACGTAAACTATCACGACCTGCTGAGCAACGGTGAATCTACAGCAACTGCGCTCAACGATTCCGTAGGTGGTGATCTCGATATCGAAGCCATGCAGCGCGTCATCCGGCCCGAGCTCCACCGGCAGCGACATTGAACGAACCGCGATTGTCAAACCATCATCTGAAGTGCCCATGCAACAACGTGCATTAATCATCGGTGCCGGACGCATCGCGCGCGGACTGATCGCGGACATGCTGACGCGGTCGAACTGTGACATCGTCTTTGCGGTGCGATCGCAAACGCAGCGCCGCCTGGAAGATGCGGGCAAGTACGATATCCGATTCTATGGCAAGCGTGATGATACGCTGACGATCGACCGCTATGCAACAGTATCGCTGGCGGATGCCACTGCACTGGAGCGCGAACTGGTCACAGCCGATTTCGTATTCACCGCAGTCGGTGCCGGGGCGCTTGCAGAAATAGCAAACACGCTGGCACCACCGCTGCAGCAGGCGCTCGAGCGACGGGAAAAAGCGCTGAACATCTTTCTATTCGAAAACAGCGCCGACGGTGCCGATCTGTTCCGGACTATGGCGACCGCAACGCGAACGGGCATCGTTCCCTGCGTCGTCGACCGGCTGGTCACGACTGTGACGGAACCAGGATCTCTCGACCTGACAGCCTGTTCGCGGGATACCACGGCATACGAGGCCAGGTCGGTGATCGGATCCGTACCCGAACTGCATGGATTCCTGCCGTGCGATGACATTGCCATGCGACGACAGTCAAAGATGATGCTTACGAATATGCCACAGGCGACTGCCGCCGCCTTGGGTTACCTGAAAGGATACGAATTCGTCAACAACTGTTGCCGCGATCCGGATATAAGCGCAATCGTACGTGGAGCCATGACAGAAGTACGCGACGGCATGGCGGCTGCCGGCACATTTATCAGTCCGGACATCCCGGATCCGGCAGCGTATGCCGAAGAATTTTTCGGATACTTCTCGGCGGAGACCTGCAGCGACCAGGTCACACGTGTCCTGACAGATCCGATCCGAAAATTGCAGGTGGGCGAACGATTCCTGGCACCGGCACTGCTGTGTCTGCAACACGCATTGCCGGTCGACAACCTGGCACGCGGCATTGCAGCGGCCATGTTATTCAACCACGGCAACGATACCGGAGCAATGAGGGTTCAGCAGCTCGTGGCAGAACATGGCGTGTCCAACGCTCTGGCTGAAATCGCGGGGCTGGATCGGCAAGCGCCGATTCTGCGGTGTGTCGAAACGCAGGTGGAACAGGTGAAGACATTGCGAACGGGGCGACGAGGAGGCAACAGCGAATGAAACGCGCGGTACTGCGTGATATCAGGCAACTGTCCGTGGAAGAAGTTGAACTGCCGGCGTGTCCGCCGGACGGGTTGCGTGTCCGCACCCGGGCCTGCGGCGTTTGTGCAACCGACGTCAAGATCTATAACTACGGCCATCATCTACTCAAACTGCCGCGCGTCCTGGGACATGAACTGGCCGGCGATATCGATGCCGTCGGCGAGGCGGCCGACGGGTCATACGCTGTCGGGCAACGAGTCGCCGTAGTAGCGGGAATCAACTGCATGGCGTGCCGGTACTGCAGCCGCGGAGCGCCGAGCATGTGCGAGAACCTGGAGGCTTTCGGCTATCATCATGATGGCGGCTACGCCGAGTATTTCATCGTGCCCGCGAAGTCGATCCGCTGCAACGGGATCAAGGCTATTCCGGATCATCTCGATTACGCTTCAGCCTCGGTCATGGAGCTGCTGGCATGCGTCGTCAACGGTCAGGAGCTGTCGGGCTTCACAGCCGGAGAAAGTGTACTGATCCTCGGCGCCGGGCCGGTAGGCATCCTGCACGCGCGCCTGGCGAAGGCAACAGGTTGTGGACCGATTTTTCTGGCGGACATCTCTCCGGAGCGCGTGGCGCAGGCACAGGATCTGTGCAGCAGCATACCGGCAGGCGTCTTCGAGTGCAGTGATGCGGAAATATTCCGTGAGACGATCCTGGAACACACCGACGGCATCGGCTGCGATCAGGTGATGGTGGCTTGCGGCGCACCTCAGGCGCAGTCGCTGGCCATGCAGGTCGTCGACAAATGCGGTTGTGTGAATTTCTTTGGCGGCTTACCGCGCGGCAGTGATCCGGTTGAGATCGACACCAACGCGATCCACTACCGCCACATCCGTGTGGTCGGGACACATGGCTCGTCGCTACATCAGAACGACACCGCACTGTCATTGATCGCCGATGATTGCATTGCCGTATCGGATCTGATCACCGGGCGTATCGGCCTTGAGTCGCTGGAAGACGCCTTGACCCTGAGTGACACCGCCGGTGTCGGTCTGAAAACGATAGTGACATACGAGTAAACGATGAATGAGTTGCCACGATTTGGGCTGGGTTGCGCGACCTTGCCGTTCGCTACAACCGCCTCCGGGCATGACGCAGCCTGCGGCATCATACGCCACGCTGCCGAGCGCGGCGTCGGGTGGTTCGACACGTCGTCCTTTTACTCCGGCGGTGACAACGAAGCAGGCGTCGGCGATGCCCTCGATGGCATTCCGCGCGACAGTTACCTGTTGTCGACCAAGGCCGGTTATATCATGGACGACGAGGCACGCGCCGTCAGTAACGTGGCGCATCCGGGCAATACAGCAAAAGGCTACAGCTACGACTTCGTCATGTGGTCGATCGAGCGCAGCCTGCAACGTCTGCGTACCGACCGGCTCGACTTCGCCATGCTGCACGATGTAGAAACCGACGAACAGGTACAGGAAGCGATCGACGGCGGCATCCGGGCGCTCGATGAACTTCGAAACCAGCAGGTCCTCGGTGCGATCGGTGTCGGCTCGATCCATCTGGATACCACGATCACGCTGATCGAGGCCTACGAACTGGACCTCGTAATGCTGCCCTGCTGGTATCACCTGATCGATCGATCCGCCAATGAAACGCTGCTGCCTCTGTGTCAGAAAAAAAGTATTCCCGTTGTCGTCGCCGGCCCATTCGCCGGGGGGCTCCTGGCCAATCCTTACGCCGAAGATGCCCGGTACAACTACAATCCGACAACGACTGACAGCCGGCTCCGTGCCCAGGCCGCCGCCAAGGTTTGCGAGCGCCATGATGTCTCCATCAAAGCCGCTGCGATTCAGTTCCCGCTTCGCCATCCGGCAGTAAAGGCGATCATGTCCGGACCAAAGACAATCGCGGAACTAGAAGAGAACCTGGAGTTGATGACGGTTGAGATCTCTAGCGAATTATGGCAGGAACTCGGGTAGGTGTTGCATGGGCGGGCTGTATTTTCCAGGGGTTGTTGAGATTCATAGAGAACGTGGCAAGTGGTGAGCAGCCAGACCGGAGCCAATGATGGGGTATGAGAAGAAACACCCGATGCCGAATCACAGATATCAGGTCTATTACTCCAGGTGGGGAAGAGAAAAGAATCCGTCTGATTTCTACTGAATCAAGTTTATCTTCGTCCATGGAAAGTTTCTGACATCCGCGGGAAAATCGTCTTCTCGTCCAACCCTCAACACAAGGGATCAGTATGCCGAATATCGAAATTACAGGAAGTGGCCATGTCGATCGCGGCGACTCCGCGTTTCCGACGCTGGTGCAACTGGACGACGGCGACATCGTCTGCGGCTTCAACCGCGGCGGTGGCGCCCACGCCAACGGCGGGACGCACTGTGCGCGGTCGTCGGACGGCGGCCGCACCTGGGTATATCAGAGTGTCATCCTCGAACGCACGGAAGATCCGGTCAAAAGCAATCACCTGCGGCTGAGCCGCACGGCCGACGGCACCATCCTGGCGTACGGCCAGCGCGATCAGACGATTAAGACTCCGTCGGCTACAGGTACTCCGAAATGCGAACCGGTGCTCTGCCGCTCGACCGACGGCGGGCGAAGTTGGTCGGCGCCGGTCCTCGTGCCGTTTCATATTCCCGGACTCTACGAGATCTCGAACCCGATCGTCGTCACCTCCGAGGGCCACTGGCTGGCACCGACTGCGACATTTCATAACGGACGCTACGGCGAGCTCGTCGTCATCCAGGAATCATTGGACGAAGGCGCGACCTGGCCAAACATGCACACCGTGTTCAAGGATCCCGGCAGCGGCATCGGGTACCTGGAGCAAAAGCTCATCGAAACCGAGCCCGGCAATCTCATGGCTGTGGCCTGGATCCAGGATTTCGTAAACGACACCGATCTGAAGAACGAGTACAGCTTCTCCAGTGACGGCGGCCACACCTGGGACGGTCCGTTCCCGACCGGTATCCAGGGCCAGACGATGACGCCGGTCTGGCTCGGCGACGACCGGTATCTGATCGTGTACAACAAGCGATTCGGCGACCAGAGCGTTCAGATGTGCCTGGTGCGCGCGTCGGGCTCGAGCTGGACGATCGATTTTGAAGGTACGCTGTTCGACGGCCACGCCAAGCTCGAACTCTCTGACGAGATCAGCAGTCAGGAGCAAATCGGCCTGATCAAATTCGGCTACCCGATGGGTATGCGACTCGACGACAGTACCATGCTCACGGTACACTGGTGCGAAGAGGACGGCGTCTGCGGCATCCGCTGGACGCGGCTTCATATGGATTGGTGACGCCTTTCAGAAGCCCTTGGAGAGCAGGCGGATACCGGCGCTGCCCAGGGTTCAATAATGCAGCACCACCATCTGGTGACACGTGAACTCGTCGATCTCGAACTGCAGCGTGCCGGCCGTTGCGTCAAAAGCCAAATCCTCACCCTGTGGCTCGAGGCTGACCCGCTTGATGGCTTCCGGCAACCGCACGGAAAGCTGCGTCTGCCGCAACGGCAGCAGATCCTCGATGACCTCGACCGGCTTCAACGGTATCGATATCGCCGGCGCCGACAGCGCGCCGCCACGATTGACGGTGTTGGCAAAGAGCAGATGCAGCACGTAGCGATTCTGCTGCGGCTGTGCCATCAGCGAGACGCGTGCAGTAGAGGGCAGGCTGGTCGTCAGTGAGCAAGCGTCACCGAGCAGTTTGCGTATTGCAGCGATGACGTAGTGCTTGAGCGCCACCGCGCCGCTGACCCGGTACAAGGTAAAAACCGGATGCGCCAGGTACATGTACGGCGGGTTCAACGTGCCGCAATCATAGCCGCTGGCCGCGGTCTGCGGCGGCGCGTGCTGATGGCTGCAATACTGCCGATACGAGCGTGTGAAATACGGGTCCCATACTTTCCCCAGCGACGTGGCACCGTCGCTGGCCGTAATGCGCTGCGACGGCAGGTACATCACGATCGGCTCGGAAACGAAGTCGGGCGCCAGCTCCGGGATCGGCACGATATAGTCCGGCTGGTATGGGCTTTCGCCCTCCCCTCGCGCACCGATATCAAAGGCCTGGCCGCGACCGTCCGCCAGTTGTCCGGCCATGGATGTCAGCAGCAACCGACCGCCGCCGGCTGTGAACGCGTTGAGTTTGCCGACCAGCGCGTTGTCGACGACAACGCTGTCGGGCAGGATGATGATGCTGTATCCGTCCAGCGGCATGTCGGCATCGATCACGTCAAAGAGAAAATGCCCTTCCAGCAGGATGCGCGTAGCGCCTTCGTCGGCGGCGGCGCTGTCATCGCTGCGGCCGTTGACCGCTTCGCATGACAGCACTGCAATGTCGGCGATGTTGGTCGTCTCAACGCACCATGGTTCCTTCGCCTCGACCTCGGCGTAGGCAACACCGAGGTTGGCGTACGTCGATGGATCCATGCGGCCGGACGGATGTAACTGGTCGCCGACGCTGCACTTGGCGCCGTACGCCAGCATGGCAGCGCATTCGTAGCGCAGAGCGTTGGGATGCTTGTAGCCACCGAACTCACCCCAGGTCGTGTGGAACTTGCCGGTCATCCCGAGGCAGTCATGCTGGAGATTACCGCAATACTTCGCCGACATCGGGAAGTGATCGTAGCCCCAGCTCCCGGTCGGCAATGACTCGAGCTCGAGGTGGCTGAAGAACGGCAGCAGCTCCCGCCGGCCGCGGGTGATGTGTCCGCTGTTGTGGAACACCGGCATATCCGGATTGTCGCAACGCGCCGCGGCGGTCGACATCCCGTAATATCGGAGCAGCGCCTGCTGTGCCATCTTCTGGCGATCGGCGCTGTTGGTCGGGTCCAGATCACCGCGTTCCATCAGGTCCATGCACACCTCGCAGCAGCATTCGCCCTGGGAGATGATGTCGAGGAACACCCCGTCGCAATCGGGAAACTGCCGGACGATTTCAACGATCAGTTCGCACAGGTGATCCGTGTACGGCGTATTGAAGCAGAGCTTTTTGAAGCCCGCCTCCAGCGGCGCGCAGCTCCAGCCTCCGAGCCCCCCGGCGCTGGTGATTTCGCGCCACTCCGGATGCTCGGCACCGATCCGTGAACTGATGCCGGCGGTGATGTAAATGGGAACATTGACATCGATCGCCTTGGCGGCCTCGAACTGTGCGCGCAGCAGATCAAAGTCCAGGTGCGGATGGCGTTTGCCGACGGACGTGTCGTTGTAATTCCAGCCGTGGTGGCAGATGCCGAAGCAGGTAATCGAATCCACGTGGCCGCGTTTCAAGGCATCCTGGAATTGCCCCTTGTCGAATGCCGCGCCGATTGCCGGGATGTCGGGCGAGGTATGAAAGTCCAGATGGACCTGACGAAATCGAAGCTGTTGCATTAAATCATCCTTCTCGAATTAAGAAGCCGTCGGCGGTAACCTGCGACCGGAAAGATACCCTCCGGCAACGAAAGTGCCACGGTACTTCAAAGCGCCGTCCGGTCCTTTGACCGCGGGTCCTCCACCAGTGTACCGCTGTGCAAGACACCCGTCATGCAACGGTCGCGCCAGGCGACCGAGGCATCGAACAATTTTACCTTGGTATCGATGGTGTTGACCAGTACCGCCGGTCGATGCGGCCGGGCACGGTCGATGATCGCGCCTTCGGCGTTCACGACGAAACTCGGCCAGGCGTGTCTGGCGGTGCCGTTACTCGCACTGATCCAGAAATAGTTGCTGGCAGCGGCACTCTGCAAGGTCGGCGGTACATAGATCATGTATTTGTCGTACACTTGTTTCGTCCCCCGCGCGTTGTGAAAGGAGACCAGCATCAGCTCGACACCGCGGCGCTTATACTCCCGAAACAGTTCGGGATACCGGAAGTCGTGACAGATCAGCAGACCGCAACGCACACCACGGACATCGAACGTGACGAATTTCTCGCCGGGACTGTAATGTGCCAGATCGCCATCCTTCGTATTCTTGCCGGTGCAAAACATCTTGTCGTAGCGATCGACGAGCCGGCCCTTGTCGTCGATGACATAGAGCGAGTTGTGCGGCTTGTGCTTGCCGGTGAGCCGGTGATTGGAACCAAGGACCACCCACATCCGATATTCCCGTGCCAAGGCCTGGACCTGTTCCGTAGACACTTGCAACAAATCCCAGTCCATATCCCGCTGCGACGCGACTTCAACGCCCAGATACCCGGACAGGCAGGCCTCTGAGAAATGAACAAGATGTGCCCCCTTCCCCTTTGCCTGCGCCAGTTGCCGTTTCACGGCTCGAAGGTTCTTCGCTGGATCCTTGTCGATCGGAAACTGACACGTAGCTAGTGTGACCTTTGCCATGATTGTTTTACAGCCCCAAGAGTCGCCGTAGTTGGCGGAGAGGGAAGGAATCGAACCTACCATCCCTGTATCAACAGGGATCAACGGTTTTGAAGACCGCGGGGAGCACCAGCCACCCGCCACTCTCCGAATAAATAGGGTAAAACGTTGCAGGCAGAGAATGTACTGCTTATGAATCGCAGGGCAACGACAGAAAAGCTAAGACGCAAACGCTGTGGATAACTGGCGCAGAGGGGCCTCCGACAAGGATCGACGATAGTTCCACAAGCCTCCGCACTGGCACCCGCCCTTTCCTTGCATTCTCCGCCACTCGCGGCACCCCCTCAAAAAGCGACTTCCTATCATCCAGAGTAGTATGGGCTGTAAGATCCTCCGGACCACCACTGAGGCAAGCGCCCAGTATGGTCAACCTAATAGGCAGCCGCAACTTTCGGACGAACAGCGGGCCGCCGTTGATCAGCACCGCGACGCTGTCGACGCCTTGCGCGGTCGGATCGACCAGACGCTGGCGGTAGACAACGGTGATTTAGCAGCGCTCCTGGGCAATGCCGAGCCGACCTTCCAGGAACGTCGTGACCTGGCCCGTTTGCGCAAAGAACGCTTTACAGTAAACCTGATCGAAAGTCTTTCCGTATAACGTATGTAATTGGTATTGGTATCGCCCTAGACCGGCCGGACGATCCACACCTTTCCAACCACGAATGAGGGGGACGACGCAATGACACAGGCATTCACCAGCGCATTGTCAGCCATGATGGGCGCAAGACTCAACTTCCTGTTCTCCCGAGGCACCAATCGGTTTTCAAGGGGGCGGGTGCCCGCTTTCACCCTCATCG
>CEWR01091820.1_pt1 | contig 11436 bp, 6 predicted proteins | sample 356321 | NCBI WGS metagenome assembly CEWR01 (sample SAMEA2621551, study PRJEB7988) | marine metagenome | biome: marine biome (ENVO:00000447); feature: mesopelagic zone (ENVO:00000213); material: "saline water (ENVO:00002010), including plankton (ENVO:xxxxxxxx)" | depth 790 m
TGAACCAGAACCAGAGCCTGAACCTGAACCAGAACCTGAACCAGAGCCTGAACCTGAACCAGAACCTGAACCAGAACCAGAGCCTGAGCCAGAAGAAGAAGTCAAGGAAGGATTTTTTAAAAGAATTTTTTCTAGGAAGAAGAAAGAAACATTAGACAAGGGTTTAGAAAAAAGTAATACCTCTTTTTTATCTAAATTAAATAAACTAGTTACAGGAAAATCAAAAATTGATGCTAGTGTATTAGATGAACTCGAAGAAGTATTAATTACCAGTGATGTAGGTGTTAATACGACTATAAAAATAATTAAAAGAATAGAAGACAGGGTAGCTAAAGATAAGTATAGTACTACCAAAGAATTAAACAATATTTTAAAGGAAGAAATAGCACAATTACTATCTGAGAATAGTAATGGTGAATCTGTTGACTTTTCTATTCCTGAAACCAAAGGACCATATGTTATTATGGTAGTTGGTGTTAATGGAGTAGGAAAAACAACTACTATAGGAAAATTAGCAAATCAATTTAAAATGAAAGGTTTAAATGTTGTTATTGGAGCAGCAGATACTTTTAGAGCAGCCGCAATTGATCAACTAAATGTTTGGGCTGAAAAAGTAGACATTCCTATAATTAAACAAGAAATGGGAAGTGATCCGGCATCTGTTGCTTTTGACACTCTTAGTTATTCTAAATCAAATAATGTTGATGTAGTATTGATTGATACAGCTGGAAGATTACATAATAAGATCAACTTAATGAATGAATTAAGTAAAATAAATAGAGTAATGCAAAAAGTTATAGAAAATGCACCTCATGATGTATTACTTGTTTTAGATGGTTCTACTGGTCAAAACGCATTCCAACAAGCAAAAGAATTTACTAAGGCAACCGAAGTAACCTCATTAGCAATTACCAAATTAGATGGCACGGCTAAAGGAGGTGTTGTTATAGGGATTAGTGATGAGTTCAATATACCTGTAAATTATATTGGAGTGGGCGAAGGTTTAGAGGATCTACAAGTATTCAATAAATATGAATTTGTAGATTCTTTATTTTAAATAAAATTTTTGAGAACAAAATCTTTAGATAAGAATATTATAAATGTTATTACACTTGGTTGTAGTAAAAATATTTATGATAGTGAAGTTTTAATGGGACAGCTTAAAGCCAATAAAAAAGAAGTCGTTCATGAGGAGGAAGGTAATATAGTAGTTATTAATACTTGTGGATTTATTAAAAATGCAAAAGAAGAGAGTATTAATACAATTCTTGATTATGTAGAGAAGAAGAAAAAAGGAGAAATTGATAAAGTTTATGTTACAGGATGCTTAAGTGAAAGATATAAATCAGATCTAAATAAGGAAATACCAGATGTTGATAAGTATTTTGGAACTACAGAAATGCCTAATCTTCTTAAAGAATTAGGTGCAGATTATCTTCATGAATTACTAGGAGAAAGGTTGACTACTACTCCAAAGAATTATGCATATATGAAAATTTCAGAAGGTTGTGATAGACCCTGTAGTTTTTGTGCAATTCCATTAATGAGAGGAAAACATAAAAGCAGACCAATTGAAGAAATTATAATTGAAGCTACTAAATTAGCAGAAAAAGGGGTTCAAGAATTAATTTTAATAGCCCAGGATTTAACATACTATGGCTTAGACCTTTATAAAAGGAGAAATTTAGCAGAACTATTAAAATCATTAGTACGTGTTGATGGAATACAATGGATAAGATTGCATTATGCATTTCCAACAGGATTTCCATTGGATGTATTAGAAGTTATAAAATCAGAACCAAAAATCTGTAATTACATTGATATGCCTCTTCAACATATATCTGATAAAATACTGAAAAGTATGCGAAGGGGAGGTTCCAAAGAAAAAATTAATGAGTTAATAAAAAAAATAAGAAATAAAGTGCCTGGTATTGCAATTAGAACTACTATAATTGTAGGTTATCCTGGTGAAACTGAATCGGACTTTAGTTTATTAAAAGAGTGGATTAAAGAAATACAGTTTGATAGGCTAGGATGCTTTACATACTCTCATGAGGAAAATACTCATGCTTATAATCTAAATGATGATGTACCAGAAGATATAAAAAGAAAACGCGCAAATGAAATACTTGAAATTCAATCACAAATTTCTTGGGAGCTAAATCAAAAAAAAATTGGTAAAGAGTTAAGTGTAATTGTAGACAGAAAAAGAGGGAATTACTATGTCGCAAGAACTGAATTTGATTCACCTGATGTAGATAATGAAGTTCTAATTGATGCAAGAAATCTATATCTAAAAGTAGGTGATTTTGTATCAGCTAAAATTATAGACGCCTCTGACTATGATCTATATGCTATTGTAAAATAATAGATTATTAGTCTATAAAGAATATAGAGTTAACTAAAAATAATTTTCCATTTTCCCAAAAACTTCTAAAAAGTGGGTTGTCAGCAAAATAAACTAAATTTCCTTTGCCAAATTTTTCATGACCAAATATCATAGTATTATCCAATTTTAATAAAGCTTTTTTTCCACTATATCCAGATACTGGTTTTGGATTGTCTTTTATAACTCCGACATTATAACCCTTTTTAAGTAATTCATAAGAACTTGAACCAATTTTTAAGGAATAATAATCTTTCGAATATCCAAAAGCCATAGGATGGGAATTGTCTAGCTCAACTTTAAAAATTGCTCCAGATATCATATTATTAACTCTATTTCTTCTTTGATCTTTATAAAGTATTTTTTCTTCTGTTAAATTTGTATTATTTGTCTTGGATTTTAGTTTAAAACTCTCACTATTACTAAATATGCTAAGAGCTTTACTAAATGCTATTATTTTACCACCATTTTTTAGCCAAGATTCTATTTTTTCTGTATTTTTTTCGTTCTTAATAGAAAAATAATATCCATCAGGTATTATTAAAACATCAAATTCATTAATATCTATTTTGTTAAATTTATTTATATTTATATGAGTCAAAGGATAATTTATTTCTTGCTCAAAAAAGTACCATATTGCACCATAATTTAAAGACGAAACTCCATCTCCAGATCCATCACCAGTTAAAATAGCAATATTTTTATTTTCAATTAATTTTATAGAGGATGAACCTAAATCAGGACCATTATCTGACATTCCTGAATAAATTGGATTTAATTTTCTATTGTGTTTATTGGCTAATCCAATAACTTCATTAAACATTGATTCATTATTTTGATCACCTTTATAAATAATTAAAGACCCAGGATTATACTTAATTCCGTTGTTTACAAGTTCCTTTTTATTAAATCTAACTTTTAACTTTGTTGTTAATAGATCTGTTAAAAACTTAGCATCTTTTAAATGATTCCACTTAACTCCATATGCTATAGCTTTTTCATCATACTTATTTTCTTTAATTAAGTCTGAGTATTTTGATTCTACAATTGATTTGGTAGTTACATAAGCTTCTAATCCGTATGCATATGGTAGACTCCAAGCTGTTATATCGTAGGTTATTGAATCACTAAGTTTAGCATTTTGTTCAAAAAGAACATCAACTAATTTTCCTTTGGGTTGATTTATAGAAATTATAAGGTCAGAATTTTTTATTTCTATGTTTTCATTTTCATTTTTATTATAGCTATAGGCTGAAGTTTTATTCGGTTTTCCGCTAGAATAAATTATTTCATGTTGATCTAATAGCTCTTTTAATGTATCTATTTTATCTTTTTCTCCTCTTAAAATATAATTTTTTACTTCAGAATTATTGTTAAAAAATAATTTAAATTCATCATTTAATTTTTTTGCATTAATTGATGATATTTCAACTGTTGATATTCCAGTTGTTGTATGGTGATTAACTCTATCAACTAGTGTTAAAACTTTATTTTCCGAATTTAAAATTCCTAAACCAGCAACACCTCCACCTGCTTTCTCATATGTCATTCCAATAGCTCCTAAATATGTTGGATAAGTATCTCCATAACTTGGATAAAGAAGATCAAATGTTTCTTTTGTAAAATATAGCCATCCATTTTGATCAAAATATTTTGCATTATTTTTTCCGATTTCTTTTTGAAAATCACGCTGCCATTTAGATATAATTTCATGATAAGGCTCAACTGCTGGTGCAAAATAGTAAGGATTATCAATTCCCTGTTCATGATAGTCTACATGAACATGAGGCAGCCATTTATTATATATTTTTAATCTTGATTTTGATTCGGTTTGAGTTATCCAAGCCCAATCTCTATTTAAATCATACAAATAATGATTCGCTCTACCTCCTGGCCAAGGCTCATCATGTTCTCTAGACTTAGAATTTGTATTATAAGGTATTGTTACAGTTTGGTTATACCAGTTTGCATACCTGTCTCTACCATCTGGGTTTATACATGGGTCAATGATAACAATAGTATTATCAAGTAAATTTGAATTTTTAGTTAAAAGAAGATAAAGGGTTTTCATAGAAGCCTCAGTTGATGATGATTCATTTCCATGAACATTATAGCTTAGCCAAACAATGGCTATATCTTTATTTATACTAGAATTTATTTCCTTTTTAATAACTCCAGCATTACTTAAATTATTTTTTCTTATTAGATCAATATTTTTAATATTCTCTTTTGATGAAATATATGCTAAATAAAGAGGTCTTCTTTCATAGGTTTCTCCATATTTCTCCATTTTCACATTATCTGGTAACTCATTTGAAACGTAGTCAAAATAGTCTATTACTTGGCTGTGTCTAGAAAATTGAGTTCCTATCTCATATCCAAGATATTCACTTGGAGATTGAATATTTTGAGAAAAAACTTGAATATTAATAAATAGGAATAAAACGATATAGTTATAGATTGGTCTCATAAGTAAGTTTAGTTTTAGTCAAGTAAACAAATATATAAATAAAACTAATTATATTTACTTTATAAATGTTAGTAAAAGAAATCAATTATAAAGAAACATCATGCTTTAGTCCACTTTTTTGTGATTACACAAATAATGAACCAAAACTAAAAAGCTTTTATAATCAATATCCTTCAATTGATAATTTTAAAAATCAAATTGACCAAAAAAAAAGAAATTATAAAAATCAAAATAGAGAAATCATATATAAAGTAATTAAAGAGCAATATAAAGGAGTTAATTGTTCTAAAGACTTTAAGTTAATTTTAGAATCAATTAAAAACAAGAACACATTTACTATAACAACAGGACATCAGTTAAATTTGTTTACTGGACCAATTTATTTTCTTTATAAAATAATTACCACAATTAATTTATGTGAAGAATTATCACATAAGTATCCAAAATTTAATTTCATACCTGTTTACTGGATGGCAACTGAAGATCATGATTTTAAAGAGATTAACCATTTTAACTTTAAAAACACCAAAATTGAATGGGAGAGTAATCAGACAGGTGTTGTTGGTGAATTTTTAACAGCTGAATTAAAAACAGTTTTAGATGAATTAAAAAGAATTTTTCCAAATAATAAAAATTCAAATGAATTAATTGATTTGTTTAAAAATACATATTTGAAAAATAACTGCTTATCAGATGCTACAAGAAATTTTGTTCATATGTTATTTAGAAAATATAACCTATTAATTATAGATGCAAATCACAAAGATCTAAAAAACTGCTTTAAAGATTTTTTAAAGAAAGAGGTTAAAGATAGCTTTATAAAAAAATCATCTTTACCAACTATAAATAAGTTGACAAAATTAAACTACAAGGTTCAAGCACATACTAGAGATGTTAATTTGTTTTATATTAACAACAATCAAAGACAAAGGATATTAAAAAATAATAATCATTTATTGATCGAAGGAAATAAAAATAAATTAGATCAAAAAAATATCATCAAGAGAATTGAAAATAATCCTGAGAAATTTTCTCCAAATGTATTATTTAGAACAATGTATCAGGAATATTTGTTGCCAAATCTATGTTATATTGGAGGGCCAGCTGAGGTGTCTTATTGGTTACAATTAAAAAAATCTTTTGAGATGTTAAAAATAACTTTTCCAATTTTATTAAATAGGAATTCAGTTTTATTAATATCTTCTAGACAAATGAAAAAATTAAAAAAATTAAATATTGAAATTGAAGACATTTTTTTAGATCTAAATGAATTAACTACAAAAAAAACTAAAGAATTTTCAGAATTAGATATAGATTTCTCAGAATTAAAAAATGTTTTAAAGGATCAGTTTAAATATTTATTTGATATAGCATCCCAAACAGATCATTCTTTTACAGGAGCTGTTAAAGCTCAAGAGAAAAAACAGCTGGATGGAATTATTCATTTAGAAAAAAGGTTATTAAGTGCTCAAAAGAAAAAATTTTCTGATCATTTATCTAGAATTATAGAGTTAAAGAAAGAATTATTTCCATTTGAAACATTACAAGAAAGAAGAATTAATTTTTCAGAATTTTATTGTGAATACGGATATAACATTATAGAGAGATTAAAGAAAAACATTAATCCACTAAATATGAGTTTTTCAGTAATTGTAATCGATTAAATATTATAATTCTATTCTTTTTTATTTATAAAATCTATTTCTATTTTTACGCATGGAAAATAATGTATTAATTATTGATTTTGGATCTCAGTATACTCAATTGATTGCTAGAAGAGTAAGAGAGTTAAATATATATTCTGAAATACATCCATTTAACAAAATCCCTTCTAACTTAAATAGGTTTAAAGCAATAATTTTATCTGGAAGCCCATTTTCTGTAAGAGATAAAAATGCACCTAAGATAGACCTTGATACATTAATAAATACAAAACCAGTTCTTGCAGTGTGTTATGGAGCTCAGTTGCTAGCAAATGAAAAAGGTGGCTTAGTCTTAGCTTCCAATATTAGAGAATATGGTAGGGCAAATTTGGATTATATTAATAGTGATAATTGCATATTTGACAATATTCCTAAAGGAAGTCAGGTTTGGATGAGTCACGGGGATACAATAAAAAGGCTTCCAAATAATTCTGTTTTGTTAGCTAGCACATCTGATGTTGAGAATGCAGCATTTAGAATTAAGGGAAAAGACATTTATGGACTTCAATTTCATCCTGAGGTGTATCATACAAAAGATGGAAAAAAAATATTAGAGAATTTTTTATTAAAAATTTCAAAATTAAAACAGGATTGGACACCAGATTCATTTATTGATCAAACCGTCTCATTCCTAAAATCTGAACTTAAATCAGATAAAGTCATTTTGGGTTTATCAGGAGGAGTTGATTCAACTGTAGCTGCAGTATTATTAAACAAAGCAATTGGAGATAATTTGCATTGCATTGTTGTAAACAATGGTCTTTTAAGAAAAAATGAATTTGATAATATTTTAAACCAATATAAAGGAATGAACTTAAATGTTAAAGGGATAGATTATTCTTCCAAATTTTATGAAGCCCTAAAAGGTATAGAAGACCCTGAATTAAAGAGAAAAAAAATAGGAAAAGTTTTTATTGATGCTTTTGATTCTATGTCTAAAAAAATTAAGAATGTTAAGTGGTTAGCTCAGGGAACAATTTATCCTGATGTTATTGAAAGCATATCAGCTACTGGTAGCCCTTCAGCTACTATTAAAAGTCATCACAATGTTGGGGGATTACCAAGCTATATGAAATTAAAAGTAATTGAGCCATTAAAATTATTATTTAAAGATGAGGTGCGCAGGGTAGGGGGTTATCTAAAAATTGATCCAGAAATTTTAGGAAGACATCCTTTTCCAGGCCCAGGACTTGGAATTAGAATTTTAGGTGAAATAAATTCTGAAAAAGTCAAAATATTACAAGAAGTTGATAGTATTTTTATTAATTCCCTAAAGGATGAGGGATTATATGATAAAGTTTGGCAAGCGGGAACTATGTTATTACCAATAAAAAGTGTAGGAGTAATGGGGGATGAGAGAACTTATGAAAGATGCGTTGTATTAAGAGCTGTTGAAAGTACTGACGGAATGACTGCAGATTGGGTTAATTTGCCTTATGATTTTCTTCAAAATGTTTCAAATAAAATAATTAACAGGGTTAAAGGTGTAAACAGAGTTGTTTACGATATAAGCTCAAAACCACCAGCAACTATAGAATGGGAATAAGAAATTTAAATAAGGGAATATTTTTCTTTTTAATTGCATTTATGTTTGTGAATTATACTCAATCACAAACAGACTTTATAATTCATAAGGTTAGAAAAAATCAAGATATAGAGAAAATTGCAATGATTTATGAAGTTGATGTAAATATTATTTTAGAATTTAACCAAAACACAGAAATAAAAAAAGGTGTTAAACTAAAGATTCCTATAATATTTAATGGAAGTAAAGAAGAATTAAACATACCTGAAATTCAAAACATAATTAAGAGTGAAACTAATTTAAATTATGAATCTTTAATTGAAAACATTACTGATTATGAAAAAAAGAAAATCGCAGTTATGTTACCATTTAGGACTAAAAATATAAATTTTGATTCTATAAAAGATTCAAGAGAAATTATCAAAAATGATAAGCTTTTAAATATATCACTTGATTTTTTGTTTGGAATTGAAATGGCAGTTGATTCATTTTCAAAATTTGGAATTGATGTTGAAGTTAAAATTTTTGATACAGGTGCAAATAAGAATATAATCCATGAGTTAATTAAAAATAATGATTTTTTTAATTACGATTTAATAATAGGGCCTTTAACCAATGATGCGTTCAATTATGTTTCCAAATCAATAAATAATTCCAAGGTAAAAATTGTCTCCCCATTAAGTAGAACTGATTTAGATAATGAAAATATTATACATACAATACCTAGTGATGATCTATTATTTGAAAAGATGATTTCATATGTTAAAAAGGACACAATTCCATCTGAAAAATTTATAATTTCGGATTCTTATAACAAAATAATTAGTGATAAATTAAAGAGAATATTTCCAGATGCTCATCAATTTTTTTCTAGAATTAATGATTCTGGAATTGATACTAGAACAATGGTTTATGACAGTTTAGATTCAACTTTTGTTAAAGGAAGAAATATAGTTTTTTTGGAGACTAAAGATCAAGGTTTTGTTTCTAATATAACAAGTATCTTAAACTCATTTATAAATGATTCAACAGAAATAATTTTGACAACTACAAATAAGAATAGAGCTTTTGAAGGAGTTAATATTTCTAATTACTATATGTCAAATTTAAATTTTCAGTATCCTTCTATAAATAGATCAATTGCAGAAAATGTTCAAGATAAATTCATAAAAAAATACAACTCACGATACAATTCATATCCATCAAAGTATGCTATAAGAGGTCATGATTTAGTTCTAGACTTATTAATTAGGTTAAGTTGTGGCGAATTAGATAATAATAACTTAAACTTAGTTGAATCAGAATATATAGAAAACAAGTTTAAATATGTTAAGGATAATAATGGAGTATATAAGAATAGTTCGGCTTATATAATGAAATTTGAGGATTTAAAGTTTGTAGAAATTGAATAGTATGCTATCTCTATATATTTTTTAAATGAATCTTGATATTTACAGATATATTTAATCAAATTCATTAAATTTGTTTGCGTTTATAACGCACAATGTCATATAACACTAAATTTATTTTTGTTACAGGTGGTGTTTCTTCTTCATTAGGTAAAGGAATAATCGCGGCATCTCTTGCTAAGTTACTTCAGGCTCAAGGTTATAGAGTTACAATTCAGAAATTAGACCCATACATTAACATAGATCCTGGAACTTTAAATCCGTACGAACATGGAGAGTGTTATGTTACAAATGATGGAGCAGAAACGGATTTAGATTTAGGTCATTATGAGAGGTTTTTAAATGTTGCAACTTCACAGGCAAATAATATTACAACTGGAAGGATATATCAAAGCGTAATAAATAAAGAAAGAAAGGGTGAATATTTAGGAAAAACAGTACAAGTAATTCCTCATATAACTGATGAAATAAAAGAGAGTATTCAATATCTAGCTAAGAATAATAAATATGATATAATTATAACAGAAATTGGGGGAACCGTTGGTGATATTGAATCCCTGCCATATATAGAAGCTTTAAGACAGATGAAATGGGAAATGGGTGAAAAAAATGTAGCAGCTATTCATTTAACCTTGATTCCTTATCTTTCTGCGGCTAAAGAACTAAAAACAAAACCAACTCAGCATAGTGTTAAAACATTAATGGAAAGTGGAGTACAGGCAGATGTTTTAGTTTGTAGGACTGAACATGAAATAAGTGCTAGTATAAGAAATAAATTAGCAAGATTTTGTAATGTTAATGTTGATTCTGTAATTCAATCTTTGGACGTTAAAACGATATATGATGTTCCTAATCATATGTTAAGTGAGGGATTAGATAGGGTAGTTTTAAAAAAATTAGGTTTAAAATCTTCAAAACCTGATTTAAGTTCTTGGAATAAATTTTTAAATAAATACAAGAATCCAAAGAGTACTGTAAAAATTGCTTTGATTGGAAAATACATTGAATTGCAGGATTCCTACAAATCAATTTTAGAATCTTTTATACATTCAGGAGCAGTTAACGAGGTTAGAGTAGAAGTAACGCCAATACATTCTGAACATATAAATAAAGATAATATAGTTGAAAAATTAGAAAATTTTAACGGAGTTTTGGTTGCTCCAGGATTTGGAGAAAGAGGTGTTAAGGGTAAAATTGAAGCGATAAAATATGTTAGATTAAATAATATCCCATTTTTTGGAATATGTCTAGGTATGCAAATGGCTGTTATAGAATTTTCTAGAAATGTATTAAAACTAGATGGAGCCAATTCAACTGAAATGGATTTAAAAACTAAATATCCCGTAATAGATATAATGGATGATCAAAAGAACATTATTAATAAGGGAGGAACTATGAGATTGGGATCTTGGGATTGCAAACTAAAGAAGAATAGCCTTGTGTCTAAAATTTATAATTGTGATACTATTCATGAAAGACATAGACATAGATATGAATTCAATAGTAAGTATTTTAAAGATATAGAAGAAAATGGTATGAGTATGACAGGAATTAATAATGATACTGAGCTAGTTGAGATAATAGAATTAAAAAATCATCCATGGTTTGTAGGAGTTCAATTCCATCCTGAATATAAAAGTACAGTTCTATCACCTCATCCTCTATTTGTTTCATTTATTGCTGCAGCTGTAAAACATTCTAATAATTAATCTGAATAATATGCAAGAAAATAATGTTGATATTAATTCAATTATAGGTTTTATACTTATTGGAGTGTTATTGATGTTTTGGGTCTGGACTAATCCACCAGAACAAGCCGAAATTGTAGAGCAGGAAAATCAGCAGATTGACACAGAGGTAAATTCAAAAGACAAAGAAAATATTAATCAAAATTTTTCTATAGAAGACATTAATAATGATCTATTTGCTGATATAGATAAAGA
>CEWR01154733.1_pt1 | contig 11436 bp, 9 predicted proteins | sample 356321 | NCBI WGS metagenome assembly CEWR01 (sample SAMEA2621551, study PRJEB7988) | marine metagenome | biome: marine biome (ENVO:00000447); feature: mesopelagic zone (ENVO:00000213); material: "saline water (ENVO:00002010), including plankton (ENVO:xxxxxxxx)" | depth 790 m
CGAACCTACGTAGCCCTTCCGGGCGCCAGATTTACAGTCTGGTGGATTTAACCACTCTCCCAACCCTCCAAATAAACCGCATTTCAGTTTAACATAGGAACATTGGTTGGACTGTCAAGTCAGCGTCCAGCTTAGGCTGATAGCGCACACCATACAAGTCGAATCAAGAAATTGTACTAGCTTAATAAACAAATGGTCAACATAATCAAGTTGGATGTAGGGCCAGATTTCGTCATATATTTTGAAGGTAAATATCTTCCGCTTCCCTCTTCACCAAAAAAACCACCTGATTGAGAGGAATTGAATCATTAGAGGCTATTTTTTTACAATCTTCATACTCAGGCGATACCGACACTACTAATCCGTTTTTCTTCTTTAATTTAATTCCCACATTCCCAAGAGACGATTCAAAACTTTCAATTTCCCTGTCCGCCTCAATTCTCTCAACCGGTCTTACTCGTATTCCTAACGTGGAAGTTTCAAGCATAATAAAATCAGCGATCCTTTCTTTCATGCTTTCGTCTATCAAAGATGATAATAAAACCCCTGGGCGATTCTTTTTCATTTGGATGGGGGTAAACCACACATCTCTTGCACCTAATTCAAAAAGTTTTTCTTGAACGTACCCTAATGTCTCCCCAGTAGTATCGTCTAGGTTGGTCTCCAATAGGATGATGTCAGTTTCGTCTTTAGGAACTGATAGGTCACCTATCCAAACAGATAGAACATTTGGGTATGATTCAGGATCTCGAGTACCTAACCCATAACCAATTGAATTTATATTCATTACCGGCTGTGAAAAGTCGGCCAATGTCGCAAGTAATGCCATTCCGGTAGGGGTAACCATTTCGCCGGTGGGAGGCATATATGACGGTGGTGGGTAGCAGGGTATATTTTTTGAGGCCAACATGTAGGCAGTGGCCGGGGCTGGTACCGGCAAAAGGCCATGCTCTGTTCTAACAGTACCTGACCCCGTAGGTATGGGAGAGCTGTAAAGCTTATCCACAGACAACATTTCTAATCCCAGCACAACACCGACAACGTCTATGATTGTGTCTACAGTGCCTAATTCATGAAGATGAACTTTTCCGGGGTCCTCACCATGTACAGAGCCTTCAGCTTCCCCAATCAGGTTGAATACTCCGCAGCATTTAGATTTAGAGGATTCTGATATCGGTGCCGCGTTGACTATACCTATAAAATCTGTCGGGGTTCGCTTTCCGGGGTCAGACCTATCTATATTTACATTTAAATGGGTCCCTTTCACACCTCGGCGGTCTTCAACTAGAGCCTCTAGTTGAAATCCTTCTATACCCACCGATGTCAGAGCCGACGACAATCTCGCTACATCTAGGCCCGAATCAACTAGGGAAGCCAACAACATATCCCCACTGGCTCCACCTATTGCATTCACGTAGGCTGCTTTCAAGCAGGTCTCCCGGTGTCCATTCAGGGTTATGTTCTGATCATACTGGAGAAGATGTCAATGAAGCCGGAGTCTCAGTCTTGATTATTATGGCGTTTTCATCCAAATCCACGATCGCTGTATCCGCGGGTCCTATCTCTCCCGCAAGTAATGCATCAGACAATTTATCTTCTACAGTGTCCTGAATCAATCTTCTCAAAGGTCTTGCCCCAAAAGTCGGATCGTAGCCTTCCTCTGCCAGCCACTCTCGTGCCGCATCAGTTACTTCAAGAGATATCCCCTTTTCAAGCAGATTACTTGATACTTCCTTCATCAAAATAGTAACGATATCTTCCATATGCTCCCTACTCAAAGCATGGAAGACAACGGTACCGTCAATTCTATTTAAAAATTCAGGTCTGAAAAAATGTTTAACTTCATCAAGAACATTGTTTTTCATTCGCAAATAAGATTCTTCTTCATTTTGGGCTCCCTCTGTCCTTGCATTGAATCCAAGGGATCTATCCTGCCTAATTAGGTCTGACCCAATATTGCTGGTCATCACGATTATCGTGTTTCTGAAATCGACTTTTCTACCTTTGGAATCAGTTAAATGTCCATCATCAAAAATTTGCAAAAGGATATTGAAAACCTCTGGATGCGCCTTCTCTATCTCGTCGAGCAGTATTACACTGTACGATTTCCTTCTAACAGCTTCTGTTAGCTGTCCTCCTTCGTCGTACCCAATATAACCTGGGGGCGCTCCTACTAATCTAGCAACAGTGTGACGTTCCATGAACTCAGACATATCCAGTCGAATCATCGAATCTTCGCTACCAAACATAAACTCAGCCAGCTTTTTAACCATGTAAGTCTTTCCAACACCTGTAGGTCCCAGAAATATGAAGGCCCCGGTTGGTCTTCTACGGTTCTTCAAGCCAGACCGCGATCGCCTAACAGCCTTTGACATAATTTCTATGGCTTCCCCTTGGCCAATAACGTTTTGGCGTAAAGCTTCTTCCATTTTGATGAGCCTTTCACTTTCCGCCGCAGCTAGCCTTGTAACCGGAATTCCAGTCCACATACTAACCACTTCCTCTATATTTTCTTCTTCAACTACTGGTTGTTGATCACCTTTTTCTTCTTCCCACTCTTTTTTTATATTTTCCAGTTTTTCTGATAAGGAAACTTCCCGATCTCTTAGTTCTGCGGCATGTTCATATTCTCTACCAGAAATAGCGTCATCTTTCTCTTTCCTGACACTATCAAGCATCCGGGAAGCTTCTTTTACAGATCTGGGCGCCATGCTGTGGTGTATCCGTACTCTCGATGATGCTTCATCAATCAGATCTATCGCCTTATCCGGAAGAAACCTATCTGCAATGAATCTTGAGGCTAAGCTTGCTGCAGACTGGATCGCTGAATCCGATATCTCAAGTTGATGATGCTCTTCATATTTTTCCTTGATCCCACGAAGTATCTCAACAGTCTCATCTACACTCGGCTCTTCAACTCTGACGGGTTGAAATCGCCTTTCCAAGGCAGGGTCTCTTTCAACATACTTTCTGTAATCGTCCAATGTGGTCGCACCAATAGTTTGCATTTCCCCTCTAGCCAAAGAAGGTTTGAGGATATTAGCTGCATCAACAGCTCCTTCCGCTGCCCCAGCCCCAACCATTGTGTGAATCTCGTCAATGAACAAGACGCAATTACCCGCATTTTTGATCTCGTCTATTACTTTTTTAAGTCTCTCTTCAAATTCGCCTCTGTACTTCGTCCCTGCCACCAGGGAGCCCATATCCAAAGTGACAAGACGTTTTCCCTGCAGGGTTCCGGGGACATCATCTGAAGCAATACGCTGGGCGAGAGCTTCCACTATTGCAGTTTTACCAACACCTGGTTCCCCTATCAAGACTGGATTATTTTTCGTTCGCCTACTCAATATTTGAGTCACACGTTCTATTTCTTTCTCCCTTCCCACAGTGGGATCAAGTTTCCCTTCATTGGCTTTTTCAGTTAGATCCACTCCTAGCTGATCAAGGGTAGGGGTTTTTGTAGTTGATTTACCACCCGACTTCCCCTTGGATGACCTCGCACCCCTATTCAAAACAGAATTAGTTTCGCCCCTGACCTTATCCAAGGTCACAGCTAAGCTTTCCAGCACTCCAGCAGCAACTCCTTCCCCTTCCCGCATCAACCCTATTAGCAAATGTTCCGTTCCGATGTAGTGATGATTCAATCTTCGTGCTTCATCGACTGCCAATTCGATTACTTTCTTGGCCCTAGGGGTCAAGCCGATCTCGCCACTAGCCGCAGTATCTCCTTTGCCTATGATGAATTCAACCGCAGACCTAATTTTATTTAGCTCTATACCCAGACCTCCGAGAACTTTGGCTGCTGTTCCCTCGTTCTCTCTTACTAGTCCAAGAAGGATATGCTCAGTGCCAATATAATTATGGTTGAACCTTTGAGCTTCTTCCTGAGCCAACGACAAAACTCTGCGGGCCCTTTCTGAAAATTTCTCGAATCTACTTGCCATATATATCGGCTCCTAGGTAGCTATTCTTTTTCAGTATCTTGGGTAGGTTCTACTACATTATCCTTTTCTTCTTCCACAACGTTGGTCTCAGTAATTGCAGTCTCCTCGTTCTCAATCTCAGTCACCTCAGAAGAAGGAACACTATCTTCTTCTACAACGTCGGTCTCAGTAACGTCGGTCTCAGTAACGTCGGTCTCAGTTTCTTCTGGAACCGTGAGTTCCTCCACTGGCGCCTCAGAAATGTATCCTTCTGGAGGAAGTGTTTCTGACGTCTGTTTAAGACTTAATCCAAGTCTTTTCCTTTCCATTTCAATTTTTAGGATCTTTACCTTGATTTCTTGCCCCTCGCTGACCACCTCATTGGGATTCGTTATTACTGCATCACTGAGTTCTGTTATGTGAATCAGGCCTTCAATTGAATCCTCCAGCCTTGCAAAGGCTCCAAAATTGGCTATTTTGGTCACAGTCGCATCCACCACATCGCCAACCTGATATCTCTCAAATATGGTTTCCCAAGGCTCTGGTTGAAGTCGACGCAAGCTTAGAGCGATCTTCATTGTCTCTCTGTCTATCCTGAGGACATATACATCCAATTCTTCCCCCACTTTTACCAAATCCTCGGGAGACCCAACCATACTCCAAGACATCTCTGAGATGTGAATAAGTCCATCAGCACCACCCAAATCTACAAAGGCGCCAAAATTACTTATTCCCGTTACAATGCCTTTGCGAACTTCACCCTCTTCTAATTTTTCGATAAGCTCAGCCTTCTGTTGATCTCTTTGCTTCTGCAAAGCCGATCTCTCTGAGAAAATAGCCCTGTTTCGAGATCTATTAACTTCAAGCACCTTGACTGTTAGCGTTTTACCGATCAAATCTTTGCCAACTGAATCTTCTGGAACACTTGCTCCACCTGACTCGGAGGATTCCTGCTTAAAAAGGTCTCTTGAAATAGTTATCAATTGAGACATTGGGACGAACCCTTGAACATTGGCGACTTCCAAAATGCACCCACCCCTATTAAATCCCGCTATGACACCTTCTACAGCTTCGTCTTGATCCATTAATTTTTGAATATCTCGCCAACCTTCCTCTCCTCTGGCTCGGTCCACTGAGAGTATAGGGCCATCTTTGGAATCTGGACGCATCACAAAAGCAATCATAGAATCGCCTTCACTAAGCTTCACTATTTCTTCTTTACTGATGCTTTTCATTTCACCCATCGGCACAAATCCTTCTTCTTTGTGTCCAATGTCAAGAAAAATTCCATCAGGGTCCACCCGCATCACAGATCCTTCAATAACCTCTCCCCTCCTCAAAATTTTAAAATCCATCGCTTCTAGCAGTTGTTGCATATCTTGTGGAGAGTTATCTTGAGTTTCAGGTGGCATCCGTTACTTCCATTCGTCATAATTTAGCTTGTGCAGCCAACCTAATTATATGTAATACACCATCAGAAGGTAAAGGTGGTATTTTAAATTGAGGTTAATTACACAAAATTATCATTTATTTTAAGAGTAAGATTTTAATTAGAAAACGAACACAAGGCTTAAAAAAAACCCCCTGGCAGTGGCCTATTTTCCCACGCCGTTGCCAGCGCAGTATCGTCAGTGCTGAGTAGTTTCACTTCCGTGTTCGGGATGGGAACGGGTGGGTCATACTCGCTTGTACCACCAGGAGACAATTAACATATTAATAAGCCTCGTCAAAGGCAGGCCTACAAATGTACATTCAATCCACAAATAAAACAACACGTGTGGGACCCAAATATAATTCTAAAAGGTGTCCAAATTACTAAGTGTCAGCCACGCTACCTAAACCTTTCTATGACCTGCCGATTATTCTTGACCGCACCAATTCCAAATGCTAGCCTTACCAAACGTGGTTGTATAATTGTTCTCAATTATGAGAGGGCATGACTTAAATTAACGAGCAAGTGAAGGAGTTGTAAAAGTGGCAACAACAAGCCTAATACAGGTATCTGAGTTAGCTGCCGATAAGCTTTCTGAGATTCTAAAAGAACAAGGTGAAGAAAACGGAATGCTCAGAGTTATGGTTACTCCTAGCCCTAGTGGCGGATTCCAGCATGTCCTTGGAGTGGAGTCTGAACCAAAAGATGAAGATATAGTCATTGAGGCATTCGGTATCAAGGTTGTTATTGATGGAGAAAGCGCACCCTTGTTAGAAGGAGCAGAAATCGATTATGTGGATGGTCTAATGAGAAGTGGGTTTGTAATCTCGAATCCCAACATTGAACATTCTGGTGGTGGATGCGGGTCAGGAGGAGGTTGCAACTGCGGCGGCGGCGGCGGCGGATGTGGCGGTGGCGGTGGCGGTTGTGGTGGGGGTGGGGGTGAAGGCGGTTGTGGTTGTGGTGGCCACTAATATCTAGAAAATTTTAAAAGGGGCGGCCCAAACCGCCCTTTTTTTATTTAAGAAATGATCCTCCAATACTTAGATTCATTTTTAAAAGATCCATTCTCCACTCTCTTATCTTTGAGCCTACTATTGCTCTCTATTTTAGTCGCGGTCACAATACATGAATTTTCACATGCATTGGCCTCGAATAAATTAGGTGATACAACAGCCAAATCATTAGGTCGATTGACACTAAATCCTAAAAGTCATCTTGACCCACTAGGTTCACTGCTATTTTTATTTGTAGGATTTGGATGGGGCAAACCGGTGCCAGTAGACATATACAGAATTAAAAAAGTGCCTCCTTTAATAGGCATGTCGATAGTGTCTTTTGCGGGACCAGCCTCTAATTTAGTGACAGCTATCTTGATAGGTTTCTGTTTAAAAAAATTAGCATTAGAATTTGGATTGAGTGATATATGGATAGAGTTAGGGTTCACTTTTGTACAAATTAGTTTAGTTCTAGCTGTTTTTAATCTTGTCCCTCTACCTCCGTTGGATGGCTACAAAGTAATCCTAGGTATACTACCCAGAGGCCTATCGATGCAGTATTCAGGCCTTGAAAGATTTGGGCCATTTGCGCTAATAATCCTGTTTCTTATTGATATGACTGTACCCGGGGTAAGTATTTTATCAACGCTAATAGGGAAACCCGTGAAAATACTGTTGAACTGGATCTTTTAATATCTGGTGACGTCGTCGTGTATCATTTTCATAAATGTTAATTCCTTTAATAAATCATAAATAAAAATCCAGCTTCAACACGAATTGAAGCTTGGACATCACAAAGGGGTGTAGCTTTGGAACGTATCACTGTGGTCGGCATGGGTGAATTGGGAGCATCACTTGGATTAGCTCTAAAAAATATCCGGCTCAAAAACACCGAGGTAATAGGCCACTGTTTAGACCGAAAAACAGGGTCTGAAATTGATAAAATCGGAGCATTTGATGCAATGGAAGGTAATCTCAAAAAAGCTATTGATGGAGCGCAGCTTATTGTTCTTGATTACCCAATAAATGAATCTAGGGATCTTTTTGAGTCGATAGGATCATTAGTATCCGATGGTGCAATTGTGACAGATATGCGGTCATCAAAAAAGAGGTCCGCAGCCTGGGCTGAGGAATTTTTACCAGACTCGGTATCTTATGTGGGAGGTCGACCAATAATTAGAACCCCAACAAAGGGAGTAGGAGATTCTTCACCCCATTTGTTTGACGGAGTCAATTATTGTGTAATCCCATCAAAATCCGCAGAAGACCAGGCTACTAAAACTGTAGTTGGACTGGCAGAATCCATAGGGGCGAAACCCTATTTCCTAGATGTTGATGAACATGATAGTTACTCTGCCGCTATGGATCATCTGCCTTATTTGATTTCGACGGCTTTTATGAATGCCACCTCTGGTAATGCATCTTGGAGAGAGATGCATAAAAGTGCCGGAAGTTTATTTGATATGCAGTCCACACTAAGTGCTAACGATCCAACAGATACCGAGGCTGATTCACTGACAATGTCCGAACCATTGATTTATTGGGTCGATCAAATGATCCTCTCTCTGCATAAACTAAGGACCGAATTGCAAGAAGACAGCGAGAATTTCATAGAATCTTTTATACATGCATGGGAACAAAGAGCCAGATGGGAAGCCGGTGTAGTGGGCCAAAATTCAGATATGGTGGACCTGCCAAGTGCAGCCGAGTCTATGGCTTCTGCCTTCCTAGGGGACAAACTTGCGAGAAGGATGACTAGAATGGGTGACGCAGATAAAAAAGAGGCATGGAGATATCCTAGGAGCAGATAGAAAGCAACATGATCAGCAAAATAACATCCCCTGCTAGGTTGCACGGCATAGTGAAACCTCCTGGGGATAAATCGATATCACACCGGGCAAGTTTATTAAACAGCATATCTAAAGGGGTATCACATGTATCTAATTTTTGTGTCGGTGACGACAGATCCTCCATGCTGGGTTGCCTTAGAGGATTAGGGGCCAACATAACTAGGCACACCAATTGCAATATTTCGGGAGCCGAGGAATGCTTTGAGATAATCGGATCTGGACTTCACGGTTTAGCTGAACCACCAGATGTTTTAAATGCTGGTAACAGCGGAACAACTATGCGGTTAATATCCGGTTTGCTAGCAGGACAAGACTTCTTCAGCGTAATAACAGGAGACGATTCTCTTAGGAATCGGCCAATGAAAAGAATAACCACACCACTAACTCAAATGGGTGCCTATATAAATGGTCGTGATGATGACTCTCTAGCACCACTTTCTTTTAAAGGTAGTCCTTTAAAGGGAATAGAATTTACGATGCCGGTAGCAAGTGCGCAGTTAAAATCATGTCTCATAATTGCCGGTTTATACTCGAGTAGCCCCAGCATCATACATCAACCTGCAGAGTCACGGGATCACACGGAAAGGATGCTCAATTCTATGGGTGGGGATTTGGAAATAAATGGCCTCACGATTAAAACAGGGAACAAAGAACTCAGTTCTGTTAACGTCAAAGTGCCTAGCGACACCAGTGGATCAGCTTTTTGGTTAGTTGCCGGTGCCTGCCACCCTGATTCAAAAATAACGATCCCAGGAATGGGTATGAACCCTACCCGCACAGGGGTCTTGGAAGTACTTGAATCCATGAACGCGAATATAACAATAGCAAATGAGCACTTAGAAGGTGGTGAACCGACGGGGGATGTAACAGTATCGACTAGTGATTTAATAGCAACTGAAATATCAGGAGACCTAATACCCCGGGTTGTTGATGAATTACCTGTACTGGCTCTCGCCGCCTGTTTCGCTAAAGGTACAACGATAATAGCTAATGCAGAAGAATTAAGAGTTAAAGAATCCGACCGCATTTCAGCAACTGTTGACAGTTTACAAAAATTAGGTGCCCAGATAGAAGAAACTTCGGGCGGAATGCGAATAACAGGAACTCATACACTTACAGGTGCTGAAGTAGAAACCCATGGAGATCACAGGATCGCCATGACCAATGGAATCGCGGGTTTACTGGCCGCTGGAGAAACCACTATCGGAAATTCTGAAGACGCCAGTGTCTCCTATCCTTCTTTTTGGGAAGTGGTTTCAGAATTACATGAGTAATTTTACTAATCCATTGAATCACAAAGATGTACGACCTCCCATCCTTTTAATACTTTCCGGACCATCAGGCGTCGGAAAAGACGCAGTACTTTCTCGAATGAGAGACTTAGGAGAGCCATACCATTTTACTGTTACTGCAACTACAAGAACTCAAAGGGAAGGTGAAACAGATGGGAAAGACTATATATTCGTCAATCAGGCTGAGTTCAAAGCCCAAATGGAACAGGATGGGTTCCTAGAATGGGCAGAGGTCTACGGTAACTACTATGGAGTACCACGTGATCAGGTAAAAACAGCTTTACAAAGAGGAAAAGACGTCATTGTGAAAATAGACGTTCAGGGAGCCAAAACTATCAAAAGATTGGCTCCAAACGCCTTATATATATTCCTAGCACCTCCTGATATGGATCAGCTAGAAAAAAGATTGACAGAGCGTATGACTGAATCATCCGATAGTCTTAAGATCAGACTCGAAACTGCCGCCAAAGAGATGAAATCCGCGAGTTGGTTCGATCACGTCGTTATCAACCATAGGAACCAATTGGATCTGGCTGTCGCAGAAATTCAAAATGTGGTTAAAATTGCACGACTAAATCAAATGGAAACGCCGAATGTTGAAATTATCTGAATGAAATTTAGGAATCTTTAAGGTTTTTTATGACGTCTCGTAAGATATTTTCCTCCTCTTCATTTTGAGTATCCATGCCGAAACTTACGGATGTAGCATACTTCCCATAAGTTGACTTTATTTTTGCAGCTATTTGGTCGTAAGTACCTACTACTGCAAAACTATCTAACATTTCATCGGTGATTTCGTCACCCATTTGATTCCATTTTCCATCAATGGACATTCTATATAGCTTCTCATGCGTATCATCCCAACCTTGAGCCCTCATAACATCACCGTAACTACGAGTTGATGCATAAAAGGAGATACGACTCTTCGTTTCTTTTCTCTTTTTTTCTAGCTCTTCTTCATTTTCCCCTGCAACAATAAATCCCCCTCCAGCAATTGATATGTCCTCTATTGACCTGCCGAGTCTTTCCGCACCTTTCTGTAGGTTAGGTAGAACTACATCTCTTGTATACGTTGGAGTGTTGAATGAATGAAGAATCACACCATCACAAAGTTCACCCGCCACTCTAAGCATATTAGGGTTAACACCAGCGATTGAAACTTTGATGTCTGGGTGCTCTATCGGTCCTGGATTGAAAAATGGTGACATTAAATTAAAGGAATAATAGTCTCCTGCGAAGTTTAATTTAGTTCCATTTTGCCAACAATCCCAAATGTGTTTCAAAGCCATGACATACTCTCTCATCCTTGGAGCGGGAGCTGACCATGGCATGGAAAATCTTCTGACTATGTGCCCTCTAACTTGGCTTCCAAGTCCTAAAGTGAACCTACCTTTCGAAAGGTTTTGTATATCCCACGCAATGTATGCGGTATCCATAGGGCTTCGAGAAAAAGATAGCGCAATAGAAGTTTGCAATTCAATCTTTTCAGTGTGCTCGGCCGCTAATACCAAAGGCAAATATGGATTATGTCCGGTTTCACTGGAAAAAAAAATGTCGTAACCTCTCTCTTCTGATTTCCTAGCGGCACTAACGATGCCGTCAACAGAGTATTCTTGAAAGCTGGTCGAAACCTTCATAGTCTTTTATCCTCCGTGCATTAATTTCACAACAGGTGGCATTTTACACAGATGCTGAGGCCCTTAACAATAATTGCGGTTCTTCCCAGGTCATTTCCTTATTAATAGCTAGTTTTTGTTTGGGGGACACCATATATAATGCGATGCAGGAACAAAACATATTGGATAAAATAATGCAAAACCATTTAGATCTTTTAGAAGCCCTTTACAGTCAGCGAGCCATAAGATATTTCAAAGACCAAGACATCCCAAACGAAATAATCTGTAGGTTGATAGAAATCGCCACTAAAGCGCCCAGTGGGGG
>CEWR01158738.1_pt1 | contig 11436 bp, 11 predicted proteins | sample 356321 | NCBI WGS metagenome assembly CEWR01 (sample SAMEA2621551, study PRJEB7988) | marine metagenome | biome: marine biome (ENVO:00000447); feature: mesopelagic zone (ENVO:00000213); material: "saline water (ENVO:00002010), including plankton (ENVO:xxxxxxxx)" | depth 790 m
CGTTGAGAAAAAGTATAAAGCAATTTTAATACACAACAAAAGGTTTGTGATGGTTTACATCACAAACCTTTTAAGTAGTATCTCAGCCAAAACTAAATATGCGATTTTGTGATAACTCAACGTTCAAAAATAAATTTTTATACGCGCCATTAGTAAAATTACAAATTTTTCTTAGCTAATTCTTCAGTAATAAATGGCAGACTAAAATGAATAGCAAAGTAACTAGCTTTATTTGATCCTGTGCTAACATTATTATTATAAACATCTTCAAAACCATGATAATAACGTGCTTGAACATAAAGGCCTTTTCCTTTCCTAGCTTTTCCTAATGCATAGCCTAAACTAGCCATTACACCATAATCTATAGAATTTGTATCAGACTTAATGTCTTGTTTAAAATCACCATCATCACCATTAAAAAATAAGTTTGAGTTTGTTAAAAATGAAATTTGTGGTCCTACACCTATTCTAATTTTATCTAACTCATACCAAAATAGTACAGGAACATCAATATAACTTAGATTTGCATTTCCACTCTTATTTATAAATTCATTATCAAGAGTAGTATTTCCAGTATTTAGTGAAAAAGAAGAAAAATCAAGTTTTCTTTTCGATAAAAAGAATACAGATGGACTTAGGTACAACTGCTCAGATAATTTGAAATTACAACCAAGACCAAAGTTGGTCGCATTGGTTTTGTCTATATCTGTAAAATTAGAAATGGTAGAAAAATTAAAGCCTAGTTCTAAACTTAGATTGAATTCTTCGGATGCTACTTGGTCTCCAAAGATAAGAGCCAAAATTGCCGCCTGACTATGAGCCTTTTGTATAGCAATGCTAAAAGTAATTGCTATCAGAGCTGTTAAAATTCTTTTCTTTTTCATATGATAATTCTGTATGTATTCTAATTAAACTATTTGACACTTATAATCGAAACGAAGATAGCTAAAATAAAAATATAATATAATTTTAACAATCTAAATTCAGCTGAAATAAATCTGTATAATTATCTGTTTTTTCTGACAATTTTCACAATACGACTATAGATGATTTCTGCCAAATTCCAATCATAACCATCAAAATTAGTTGTGTTATTAAATTGAATAATAACAGTATCTATATCTTTATGGTATTTTGCAAAGCTCTGATAACCTACAATCAAACCAGTATGTTCATACCTGTAAATCGAAGCATAGATTTCTCGTTCACCTTCCTTAAACAACGAGCCATCGTTTAATGCTCTCATGAATATACCCACATCCTCTGCAGTTGCTAACATCCCTGCATTATCAGTCTTAGCATCTTCTTCAAACCCCACATAATAACCGCTCATCACATTGTCTATATTGACTTCACTAAGCGAACCAAAAGTATTTTTCAAATCAAGTGGGTTTAAAATCACTTCCTTGATATATTGATGATTGTTATAGCCCACTACTCTATCAATAAGTTTGCGAAGCAACAAATAATTGGTATTTGAATATCCATACTCTTTTCCTGGTTCAAAACTAGCTGGCATGTCAATAGCCAACGCCAACGCTTCTTTGTCATTATTCGGTAGGTTTGTCCAAAATCCTGGGTGGTCGACATAATTGGCAATTCCACTTCTATGTTGTACCATCATTTTGATGGTTATTTTTTCTGCACTTTTAATCTTCCCTACAAGTTCAGGGAAGTAATCTGCGAGGGTTTTATCTAAAGACAATCTGTTTGTGTGAACTAGTTTTGTAATAGCAACAGCGACATATAGCTTGCCGATACTAGCAATTTTAAATAAGGCTTTCGGCCTAGCAGGAATTTTATTTTTTCGATCATGCCAACCCGCTGCATAAAATGCTGGTGGCTTCCCTCCTTCATCAACATAAACTAGCATTCCATCAAAGCCATGAGTAATGGCTTGATCTAGTTGTTTTTGAACTGTCTCTGGCAAAGGTAAAAGCCAAGCCCATACCAAAATCCATGGAACGAAAAACAAGGAAACTGGAGTGCCAATCGCCAATAATACTCTAACTATTCGTATTGTTTGTTTTTTTTCCATAGTCTTACTATATAACGAAACTGTACTTTTATTAAATTGAATAATGATTTTATATTCACTAATTTTATCTGTAAAAATCAAAGATAAAGAAGTTACCAACCTTTGTTAATAATTGTTTGAACACATTATTAGATACCCTAATTATTTATGCCTCATTTAATGTTCGTGGTTTCGGCTGTGTACCGTCAATATCTTGTATGTCATAATCAATTGCTACTTGGGCGGCTATCAATATCTTTCCCGTTTTATCAATAATTTTAGGATCTGAAGCAAGCTTTGCTATGACCATTCCAATAAACTCTGGAGATTCTGAATTGGTCAAGTCAAAATGTTCTTCCCCTTTTAAAACAGCTTCTGTTCTTACAAGCCCTGGGTACAAACAAATAACGGGAATCTTGAACTCCAATAATTCATGTGCCATTGCTTCAGTCATTTTATCAGTGGCTGCTTTTGAGGTGCAATAAGCGACTCCCATATCCTTTCTTTGACTTGCCCAATATGAAAGATTAAAAATGATCCCATTTTTTTTTAGAACCATTTTTTTTGCAGCTTGACTGCTTGCAAAATAAGCTGCTCTCACACCAGAAGAAAACATCTTGTCCCACCTAGAGATTGGAGAAGACCAAAATCCTTTTTCTGACCAATACGCACTACCATCATTAAAATATTCATAACCTCCCCAAACGTTATTTACCAAAATATCGAGTCGATCATGTTCTTTAAAAATCTGGCTAAATACAGCAATCACTTCTGGATCCTTTGTATGGTCACAACGAATGGCTTTACACTTTCCTCCATTTGCTATAATTAGCTGTTCCGTTTCATAAATAGTGCCTGGAAGCTGAGTTCCACCATCTTCAGAATGCTCAGTTCTTCCTGTTATATAAACCGTTGCTCCTTCCTTCGCTAAGGATAATGCAATCCCTTTTCCTACTCCTCGACTTGCTCCTGTTACTAAGGCAATACAATTTTTTATATTTTTCATAGAAGCTTAATTCAATGTTCTAAATACATAATTGTTACTTTATTTTAATCCTGTAAATATCTAATTTTTAATCCACAGAAGATTATTCATTTTATCTCTTCTCATGTATCATTGCAATCGTTTAACTTATTCACCGTTTTCAATAGAATAATAGTCGTAATGATTAGACCAATACCCAAACCAGTAAGAGTACCAACCCAATATTCATTGAAAAATTTCCCAATCCCAATTCCTAATAACGTACAGCCAATTACATTGCTAACCATTGCTGTATTAAATAATTCTTTTTTTTTCATTTTATCTATGTGTTGATTCTTCAGTATGATACACTTGTAATATACCAAAATAATTAGTTAATTAATTAATTAATTAATTAATGTACCCTAAACATTTTCATACAGGGTACATTAATGTGTTCCTACTTTTACTTAATGTTAAAGTGATTGTCATACTCAACAACTCTTTTTCACTACGTTTGTAAATACTAGTTTTTTATTTTCTGAATTATTAAACTTCCATTTGAGTCCAAATAATGGTTTTAAGAAATCGAATCTTCTAATAACGAATTCATATAATATATAACACAGCACTATTGTAAAGCTTGTAATAGCTATAAACTGAAATATGGGAGACATGTTAAGTGGCAAAATAAATAACGCTCCAGCATATAATACAAACATGTGAATTATATACACAGGATAGGCTGCTTGGCTTAAGTAACTCAACGTTTTACTTGGTTTATTTAAGTACTTGTACCCAAAACCAAAAACACCAAATATCCAGCAATTAGATTCAATGGCTATAAGATATCCAGGAAATTCAGTTCCTAATGGTATACTTCTAATACCAAATAGAACCATCCCTAAAATTGCATATAACCACCTCCATTTCATTACTACTTTCCAAAACGTTTTACCACTGTACATTAAAAGAAAACCGAAAAGAAAGGCAAGAAACCCATTAAAAAACCCATGCCAGGTCTGAGCATACAATGCGAACTGCTGGGGTTTTACCAACAAAATCTCAATGACAAAAAACAGAGATATTAACAAAGGCGCACCAGGATGACTCATCATAGAGGACAGCACTCTTTTAATAGTACCTCTTTTATCTTTCTTCAAATAATAAAAAAGCGGCAACAATAAGAGTACATACACAAAGATATTCCCAAGAAACCATAAATGACCTTGATGAGGAAAATAGCTTAAAGGCATATGATAGTATTTCTGAAAAATAAACATGTGCAACGGAGCAATCGCAACAATACCAAAACCAAAAGGTAACAAAATTCGTTTTGTACGCTCCAAGAGCAATTGCTTCCAGTCTCTTTTGCGCATGGCAAAATAGAGTCCCATTCCCGACACATAAAACAACAATGGAATTCGCCAAACGTTTAGCATCGTCATGGGTGTCCATAAAGCAACAAGCGTTTCATTACTTTTTATAAATCCAATAAATAGTGCCCAAGGTTGGAAAATGATGGCTATGTGATAAATGAGTAATAAACCAATGGCAATTACACGTAACCAATCGATATCGTATCTTCTTTCTGTTTTCATCGTATATAGTTTATTTAATTTTTACTGAAGCATCATTGCAATAACTGGACGATTTTTTTCTACCTCTGTCAAATCAAGATGTAAACCAAGGGGTCCTAATTGTTGTTGTAGCATTTCGTAGAATGGTTTTATATCATTAAAAGAACCTAAAACACTTTCCCTTGGAGTCGTTCCAAAATTATTTTTCGTTGTCTTATTAGCTTTCGCATCTATCAGTAACTGTACAATTTCTATCCTACAAAAAAATGCCGCCACATGCATTGCTGAAGCGCCATCATTATTTATGATATTCAAATCTGCTTTCGCATCAATTAATGCTTTAGCAATCGCCGTTCTTCCAAAGGTCGCTGCAGAGATTAATGGAGTTGCCCCGCTCATCTGATCCTTTATATCGATATTGGTTCCTGCTTCTATATGTTGTTTTACGATCTCTAAGTTATCGGAGATTATTGCTGTTTGGATATTCATTTTGGGTATCTCTACCACTGAAATACCCGTAGCACTTTTTTCAGACTTGGACTTATTATTTTTGCCTGATTGCTCACATGAACTCATTAGTAAAATGATAATGATTGAAAAGTTCACTGTCCATTTAAAGAAATTAAATTTTGATGTTTTCATAATTTTGAAATTTATTAATTGATTATTATTATTTGTTTTACAAAGATGCGACAACAGAGATGATCTGTTATATACACTATGCAGCAAACTATATTAAGTTTGAAGAAGGGATGAAAACTATGGCGCAATGATATAAATTATGATGCAAACATCCTTGTATCGTAAATTCTGAGGAGTTGTTTATAGTAAACAATTGCATAAATTTCTCTACTTTCGTATTCATAAAAATAAGCATGTCCAACACTTCAAATCTTTCATCAGACTTTATCAGCAAAGCGGAAGCGATTGTTTTAGAAAATAGCTCGAACGAACAGTTCGGAGTTTCTGAATTGGCAGAAGTAATGACTATGAGCCGTTCTAATTTGCTTAGGAAGATCAAAAAAGACACACAGCTTTCTGCCAGTCAATTTATTCGTAAAGTTCGTCTTGTAAAGAGTATGGAGATGCTCCAGCAGAAAACATTAACCGTTTCTGAAATTTCTTACCAAGTAGGATTTGGAAGCACTTCCTATTATATAAAATGCTTTCGTGAATATTATGGATATCCACCAGGTGAGGTTGGAAAAAAAGTATTTATGGAAGAAATTGTGGTTCCTAAAACCTTTTTTTTGAATGCATACAAATGGCAACTATTAATAGTTGTCTTTATAATAGCAAGCATTATATCGGTATTACTTCTAAATAAAGAGACTACAATTGCTACTAAAATCGAAAAATCTATTGCCGTATTGCCTTTTAAAAATGAAAGTACTGATTCTTTGAATCTCTATTTTGTCAATGGGTTGATGGAATCTGCTTTAAATAACCTGCAAAAAATTGGTGATTTGCGTGTTGTCAGCAGAACCTCGGTAGAGAAATATAGAAATACGAATAAAGACATTCAAGAAATAGCAAAAGCCCTCAATGTCAATTATTTGGTTGAAGGAAGTGGCCAACGCATAGGCAATCAAGTTTTGTTAAATATCCAATTGATAGATGCTTCAAATGATCAGCCAATTTGGGTTGAACAATATAATCGTGAAATAGGAAATGTGTTTGAGCTTCAGAATGAAGTTGCTAAAAAAATAGCGGCTGCCATTAAAGCCATTGTAACTCCTGCAGAATTGAAACAAATTGAAAAAAAGCCAACTGAGAACATGCAGGCATATGATTACTATCTGCAAGCACTTGAACCTTTTTTCTCCAGAACAGATAAAGGACTTAAACAAGCCATTGCGTTATTTGAAAAAGCTATTGAACAGGATCCTGAATTCTCCCTAGCGTATGCCAATATTGCTATATCATATTATCTTCTAGAAATGTTTCAAAACGAGAAACAGCATACAGCAAAGATCAATAGCTACGCAGACAAGGCACTGTTATACGATTCAAAATCTGATGCGAGTCTTATTGCAAAGGCTTTTTATTATATACATACAAAGGAATTCCAACTGGCTTTGCCATACCTTGAAAAGGGATTGAAGTATAATCCAAATTCATCACTGGCGATTCAAATGCTTGCGGATTTTTATTTTCGCTTGGCTCCCAATTCTGATAAGTACTTAGAATATGCTCTGAAAGGAGTTCAGATTAATGTATCTGCTAATGATTCTATCACCCAAAGCTATCTCTATTTACAACTTAGCAACGCTCTTGTATCCTCGGGATTTGCAGATGAGGCCTTAAAATACATCAATCTGTCTTTGGGGTATAGCGCGGAAAATTATTATGCACCACACTTAAAAGCGTTTATTCTGTTTGCTAAAGATGGTCATATTGAAAGGACTCGGAACTTACTGATCAAAGAAAGGAATAAGGATACCACTCGCCTTGATATTTTACAAGACATAGCGAAGCTATATTATTTAGAGGAAAACTATGACAGCGCATATTTTTATTATGAAAAATTTGTCAAAGCTAGAGAAGATAATGATCTGAACATTTACGTACAGGAAAATGTTAAGATTGCGATAGTCTACAAAAAGATGGGTTTGGACAAAGAAGCTGAGAAGTTTTTTAGCGAATTTTCAAAATATTGCGAAGCAGATCATTCAATTTACAGAAGTGTTAATTTTGCTTGTAAATACGCCTATGAGGGGAAAATTGACCAAGCGATTGAGCAACTCAGAACATTTTCAGAAGTAGAACATTGTCAATACTGGTTTTTGTTAATTGAAAATGAACCACTACTTAAAACCTTGAAAAATCGCCCAGAATTTGAGAGTATTATGCAAAAAATCAAAGACCGATTTTGGGAAAATCAGGCTAAATTAAAAAGGGTATTAGAAAATAAGAGACTTATATAGTCCATAAATTTCCTGTTTCTCATCTTTTATGCTTTTCAAATAACGTCCCTTTATAGAACCCCATTATTAGTTACTTTAATATTATGTTGTTTTTTAAATGACCACATTTTTATTTAATAAATTTGTGCCATCAGTTCCAAAAAGATCTTATTATGTAATTAAAAAAGAATAGGCAAATACCTAAAAGCACTTCTGATACTCACATATAAATTCGCTTATTTCCATTTACATTAGCTGTAACCAAACCTATAGTTAAAAGAGAGTTCCCTTTATATCAGTCCAACAAAATATTTTAATTCATTATAAAAAAAAACAAATTATAGATAAATTTCAATGAAGATTTCTCTATTTTTGCAACGACAAATGAAAGAAATAATCAAAAATATAGGAATAATTTTAATAGCCGCTATAGTGCTATTATCTTCTATCTCTTTTACAGTTCATAAAACCTACTGCAAAGGGAGTTTGGTAAACACTTCTGTTTTTACAGAGAATAAAGTTTGTCAAAATGACTATACTGATATATGTTCTTTGTCTGAAGACTGCTGTAGTCATGAAAAATTAATGATTGATGGACAAAGTGAATTGCAGACATCTGTAGTGCTCCGTTTAGAATTAGAAAAACCATTTTTTATATGTTCTACTCCAAAAATATACTTCCATAAAACAAAACAAACAAATAGACTTTTACCTCCAAACAAGTATATACCGCCCATTCTTATTACACAAATACAACCGTTGTTTCAGATTTTCAGAATTTGATTTTTATTGATCTTTAATAAAAAAACCTTTTTTTATTGTAAAATAATTGCAATAAATAGAGGTCTGATCTTTTATTACAATTAATTTAAATTAAAATATTTTGAAAAAAATCAATCTACTATTTTTAGTAGTGCCTTTTTTTCTATTCGCTCAACAAAATATAGACGGGGTTATTGTAGAAAAAAACACAAGCAACAAAAAACAAATTCCCCTATTAGGTGCAAATATTAATTGGCTAAACACTACAATAGGTGCAGTTACAGATTATAATGGGGAATTTACAATTCCATATTCCAAAGAGCAAACACATCTTGTTATTAGTTATGTAGGTTTTAAAACAGATACGCTCATAATTAATAATATTCAAAAAATTAAACATGCGTTGACACCTTCTAGTTCATTAGATGAAGTAGTATTGGAGAACAGAAAAAAAACAACTTCATTTTCTTACTTAGAGTCTATGAATGTGATGAATATGAATAGCGACGAATTATTAAAGTCAGCTTGCTGTAATCTGTGTGAGAGTTTTGAAACAAACCCTTCTATAGATGTTAATTTTGCTGATGCCCTTACCGGAACGCGTCAAATTAAAATGTTAGGGTTAACAAGCCCGTATATCTTAATAGGTATTGAAAGTATCCCCTCTATTAGAGGAGCAGCCCAAGCATACGGACTTAGTTTTATTCCTGGTACATGGGTAGAAAGTATTCAAATCACCAAAGGAGCAGGAAGCGTAATTAGTGGTTTTGAAAGCATTGCTGGTCAAATAAATGCAAAGCTTCAAAAACCATTAAAAGATAACAAACTTTTTATAAATGCATTTGGGTCTGCTAATGGACGCTACGAACTAAACACACATGTAAACACTGCTGTTACAGATAAATGGAGTACCGGTTTTTATATACACGGTAATACAAGGAACGAAAAATTTGATAAGAACAACGATACCTTTTTAGATGCTCCTCTTATGAAACAAATTAATATTATGAACAGATGGCAATTTGTAGACATTAAAAAAGGATTGGTAAGTTTTGTTAACTTCAGAATTTTAAATGACGAAAAACAAATGGGTCAGGTAAATTTCAATCCCGATACAGATAAATTAACAACCAATACCTGGGGAAGTGAAATTGATACAAAACGTATAGAAGCGTCGGCAAAGTTAAGTTATGCGAATCCTGATATTCCATACCGAACCATAGATACACAAGTGGCCTTTAGCAATCACGATCAAGCATCTTATTTTGGACTCAATAGTTACGATATAATACATAATAGTTTTTACGCAACAGCAATGTATGGCTCTATTATTAATGACTCTAGACATAAATTTAGATCGGGTTTGAATTATACTATGGATAACTACAACGAAAAAGTAGTTGTAAAAGCGAAGACGAATAATTTTAAACGTACTGAGAATTCTGTAGGTGCCTTTTTTGAATATAATTATGACGACTTAGATAAGTTAAATATTACGGCAGGTGTGCGTGTAGATGCGCATAATTTATTGGGGACATTTGTAACCCCTCGACTTCATGTACGTTATACACCTTGGGAGAAATCAGCATTAAAAGTATCTGCAGGTAGCGGAAAACGTAGCGCGAATATTTTTGCTGAAAACCAAAACATATTTGCAACTTCTAGAAGTATAAATATACTAAACAACACAGGAAAAATTTATGGTTTGGACCCGGAAACTGCATGGAATTACGGAATATATTTTATGCAAGGCTTTAATTTATTTGGCAAAAAAGCAGACGTAACAATTGACTATTTCCGCACCAACTTTATCAACCAAGTAGTATTGGACATGGAAAATCCTCAAGAGGCTAGTTTTTATAATTTAGAAGGACAAAGCTATGCCAATAGTGTGCAAGTAGAGCTTAACTATAGTATTTTAAAAAGACTTGGCTTGCGTATGGCTTACAAATATTATGATGTAAAGACGCAATACAAATCTGGAAAATTAACAAAGCCATTGGTGCCTAAACAACGTGTTTTTGTAAACTTAGCATATAAAACAGAAAAAAAGATAATGACCAATGCACAATGGAAGTTTGATGCTACTTATAACTGGCTTGGAGAACAAAGATTCTCAAATACATCAACCAACCCCATAGAATATCAGCTATCAGAATATTCCCCAACTGTTGGAACGGTAAACGTTCAAGTCACCAAAGTATTTTCGTCAAAATTTGAAGTCTATTTTGGTGGAGAAAACATAACAAATGTAAAACAAAATAGCCCTATATTGAGTGCTGAGAATCCGTTTGGTCCTAATTTTGATACCACAATGGTATATGGTCCTATTTTTGGAAGCAGCTACTTTGTAGGGTTACGATTTAAAATAATTTAATAATAGATATATATGAAGAAAGCAGTATTAGTAGTATTTTTTTTAATTGGAGCAATAGGTATTTCACAAAACAAAAACGCTAAGGCAACTTTAGAGGTCAATGGGGTTTGTACTATGTGTAAAAAGAGAATTGAAACCAATTGTATTAAATTAAAAGGAGTAAAAACGGCGGTTTGGAGTGTTGAAACGCACAAATTAGATTTGATTTATAATGAAAATAAAACAAATTTAGAAACAATAACAAATAGTGTTTTAGCAATAGGTCATGATGTGGAAGATGCTATGGCGAGTGATAAAGCGTATGATAGATTGCATGGCTGTTGTAAATATAGAAATGAAGAGATCATTGATGAACATAAAAAGAAGAGTTAGTTAACGGCTACACAATTCTAAACCCCTCCTATAATTATTTTATAGTAGGGGTTTTATTTTACACGGGGAGTGTAATTTAAAATATGTCTGTTGTTTTTCCTTTTTAAAAATAGTTTGATTTTCACATATTCTCTAATCACTACTTCATTCGCATACTGTTCAACTTTAAATTTTAAAGACAAATCAGTAATTTTTAACCTTATAAAATTTAGTGTTTTTAAATTGAATGTGACGGGTTTTAACACAATAGAAGCCTATAATTAGTTATTTCAGAGTAATGGTATAAAATTAAAAACCCTAACAATGATATCATTGTTAGGGTTTTTTATAATGCTAGAATAATTCATATTGCTTATATACAATATATCAATCCCGTCCTAAACGATAAAAAAAAGTTATAAAAAAGAGAATAATCTTTAAAAATCTCAATTAACTTTGAGTTGTACAACAAAAAACAC
>CEWR01116754.1_pt1 | contig 11414 bp, 13 predicted proteins | sample 356321 | NCBI WGS metagenome assembly CEWR01 (sample SAMEA2621551, study PRJEB7988) | marine metagenome | biome: marine biome (ENVO:00000447); feature: mesopelagic zone (ENVO:00000213); material: "saline water (ENVO:00002010), including plankton (ENVO:xxxxxxxx)" | depth 790 m
TTTATACTTTCCTTTTAAAAATTCATTTAATCCAGTTTTAAAATCTCCTAATTCAAAATAACCAGCTGGCATATTATTATCAATTAAATACTGAGGAACATTAACTGCACCATGATCTGCAGTTAAAAAGATAAGCACTTCATTTTTTTCGAAATTATTTTCTAAGTAAGTCATCATCTCTTCAATATCCTTATCCAATCTCAAGTAAGTATCTTCCATCTCTATAGACATTGGTCCATATTGATGACCAATATAATCTGGTGAAGAAAAACTAACTGTTAAGAAATCTGCAAACTCATCTTGCCCAAGCTTCTCTTCTTTAATAGCAGCTAAAGCCAATTCTTTTAATATCGTATTACCATAAGGGGTAGATTTTATTAAACTATAGTTGTAATTACTATCTCTTAAAGCAGGCAAATCATGAGGAAATACAGGTGCTTTTTCTCCATTAAATGTTCCTTCATATTTATTATCATCAGCAATACTTTCTGTATAAGTTTCTATAGGATATAAAGTCTCCCAAGTTGTTTGTAAATATTTATCAGGATTATTTTTCTCATTAATCTTCTGAACCCAACTTGGTAAGTCTTCCATATAAAAAGTGCTAGAAATCCACTTTCCAACATCTCCGCCATCAAACCAATATGCAGCATCAGCTTTATGTCCAGCAGGCAAAATAGCGCCTCTATCTTTAATTGACATTCCAATTACTTTTCCACGATTGTTTGTTGCTAATTTTAACTCATCAGTAATAGTTGTACTTAATAAGTTTTTTGGAGACATCTTTCCATTTAAGCTTTCACTACCAATAGTATTTACGTTAGAGTCTCCAGTACAATATGTACCCCTATTTAAAACCTTGTTATACCAGTTGTTTGCTATTATACCATGATTTTCTGGTGTGGTTCCTGTATAAATAGACGCATGCCCCGGCCCAGTATAGGTTGGCATGTAATTGTAATTGGTATTCTTACAATTAAACCCTCCATTAATCAGCTTTTTAAAGCCACCCTCGCCATACTTATCCCAGTACCTAGTTAAATAGTCATATCGCATTTGATCAACTACAATTCCAATAACCAATTTTGGTTTTTCGTTTTTCTTTTCTTTTTGCTTTTGCGAAAACCCAACTAAAGAAGAAATGATAAGGCTTAATAATATTGTTAATCTCATTATGATTGACTTTTTAAAATGAAAAATATTAGGGATACTCCAACAACAACACTTAAACATATATTTAAGAGTGCAATTGTATAGTTACCCATTTTTAGTAGTTCAACAGTTTCTAAACTAAAAGTAGAGAAAGTACTAAAACCGCCACAAAATCCAGTAATAACAAAAAGTTTTAAAGCCATATTACCAGAAAATTTTCCGCTAAAATAGATTACTGCAATAGCTAAAACAATACAACTTAAAATATTTGAAATAAAAGTTCCTAAAGGAAAGTTCGTATTAATCGTCTTCAGGGCTAACTTAGAGATCCCATATCTAAAAAGACAACCTAATCCACCACCAATAAATACAGCAAGCATATTCATCATAAGTCACCCAAATTTAATTTGAATTTTTGATTAACAAGCTTTAAAAGCCAAAACACTAAAAATGCTACTACTGTTCCCAACATAGCTCCGCCCAATATATCGGCAGGATAATGAACTCCAACATATACTCTACTATAAGAAACTAACGTGGCCCAAAACAGCATAAACGGCACAATAAATCTGAATTTACTTCTTAGTATTAAACCTGTAAATACAGCCAATGCGAAACTATTGGTTGCATGAGAGGAAACAAATCCAAACTGACCTGCACCACCACAACCATCTACATAACGTGCCAAACCTACCAGCATCGGATTATGGTTAGGCCTTAAACGTTCAAACACATTTTTAAATAACTCTACAGAACTTCTATCACCAATCAAAATTAGCAATCCAAAAAAGAGTAAAACAATTAGCGTTTTCCACCCAAACTTTAAATAGGTTAAGTAGAGTATCCCTATATAAAAAGGGATCCAAAACGTTTTACCTGTTACCCAATAAAAAATAACATCCCAAAACGGAGAGTGTGTCCCGTTTAAAAACAGGAATAAATTTACGTCAATATCAATTAATAATTGTAGAATAGCGCTAATAATTAATGTAAACAAATGTAACAAATACTATAAACTAAATCATCAAATCAATAAAGCACTTTTTATCTATTACATTTGCATCCAATTATGATTATCAATAATAAATATTCTAAAAACGAAAAGCTGAAAAGTAAAAAAGATATTGAGTATCTTTTTAAAAAAGGAAAGTCAATTAATGCTTTCCCGATAAGAGTAATTTATGTCAAAAAAAATGACCTAACAGGCATATCAATAAATGCTGGTGTAACTGTATCTAAGAAGAACATTAAACTTGCAGTAAATAGAAATTTAATTAAAAGAAGAATTAGAGAGGCATACAGATTAAATAACTCTCAACTTAAAGACAATTTAAAAGTGAATGATTTAGAATTAGATTTAATGTTTATTTATAGCTCTAAAGAAACTTTAGCCTATAGTCAAATTAATGACAAAATAAAGGTGCTTTTAACACGTTTAGCAGAAGTAAATGAAGTGGTTAGCCAGTAAAATATTTATTTTCCTTATCCGATTTTATCAGTTAAGTATTTCTCCAATATTAGGCCAAAATTGCAGGTACAACCCAACTTGTTCTCAGTATAGTATTGACTCAATCAATAAATACGGTCCTTTTAAAGGCGGATGGATCTCTTTAAAAAGAATATTTTCTTGTCATCCTTGGGGTGGGAACGGATACGACCCTGTTCCTTAAAACTAAAACAACAACAGAGAATGAGAGGTTTAAATAAAATCATAAAGTTTCTTAAATTTTAAAAAAGATAAGTTTTCTTAACGTACTTTGTGTAACACTAAATGTTCTTCTTCGTTAGAACAACAAGACGAATAAAAATTAGATATTATGAAAAAAAGAATCACCAAAATAGTAGCGATATTTTCAATTACAATTGCATCTGTATTCACTGTTGGTTTTACAGAGAGTTATTTTGAAGTATCTAAAAACCTAGACATTTTTGCTACACTTTTTAGAGAATTAAATATCTATTACGTAGATGATGCTAACCCTGGAGACTTAATGAAAACTGGGATTGATGCAATGCTAGAGTCCTTAGACCCTTACACAAACTACATTCCAGAATCTAAAATGGAAGATTACAAAATGATGACTACCGGAATGTATGGTGGAATTGGAGCTGTAATACAAACTAAAGGAGACAATGTAATCATAGCTGAACCTTACGAAGGCTTTGGAGCTGACAAGGCTGGATTAATGGCAGGTGATAAAATTATCAAAGTTGATGGGAATGATGCTTCAGGAAAAAATTCATCAGAAATAAGAGAGTTTTTATTGGGTCAACCAGGAACTACTTTAGAACTTGTTATTGAAAGACCAGGAACTGAAAAATTACTTACAAAAATAGTGACACGTGAAGAGGTTAAGATTAAAGATGTTCCTTATTCAGGAATGGTAAGTGATAGTATTGGATACATCAGACTAGGGGGATTTACAGAGTCTGCTAGCGCTGAAGTAAAAGGTGCATTTAATAAGTTAAAAGAAAAAGGTGCCAATAAAATTGTTTTAGATTTAAGAGGAAACGGTGGTGGGCTTTTAAGAGAGTCTGTCAATATTGTAAACTTTTTTGTAGAAAAAGGAACTCCAGTCGTAAGCACTAAAGGGAAAATTAAAGATTGGGACAAAAAGTATGTGGCCCTGAATGATCCACTAGATAAAGAAATACCTCTCGTTATTCTAGTTAATGGTGGTTCTGCCTCTGCTTCAGAAATTGTTTCAGGTTCTTTACAAGATAACGACAGAGCTGTTGTTATGGGCTCCTTATCTTTCGGAAAAGGGTTAGTACAGCAAGTTAGACCATTGAGTTACAACTCTAAACTAAAGGTTACTGTTGCTAAATATTACACACCTAGTGGCAGGTGCATTCAGAAATTAGATTATTCTAACAAAAACTCAAAAGGAAAAGCAGATGCAATTCCTGATTCACTAATTACAGAGTTTAAAACAGTGAACAATAAACGCCCTGTTTTTGATGGCAAAGGTGTTTCTCCAGATATTGAAGTGAAAAACAAATTGTTAAGCGAGATATCGACAAGTCTTTTAATCAAAAGCCTTTTCTTTGATTATGCTACCCAATTTAGATTAAAGCATGATTCAATTGCCAGAGTTGAAGACTTCGCTATGTCTGATAGTGATTTTGAAGATTTTGTAAACTTCCTTTCTGACAAAGACTATGAATACACTACTGAAAGTGAAGATATATTAGCAAGCTTAGAAAAAGCGACTAAAAAAGATAAATACTTTGATGATGTAAAAGCTGAGTATGATGCATTAAAAGAAAAGTTAAATCACAACAAAAAAGGTGATTTACACAAATTTAAAGAGGAAATAATTCGCATCTTAGAAAGTGAAATAGTATCGAGATACTATTACCAAACTGGACAAATTAAAATGGCATTAAAACACGATATCATTTTAGAAGAAGCTATTAAAACATTAAATAATAAAGAGCTGTATAACTCTATATTAGCAGGAACTAATAAGTAAAATAATTCTTCTGGTGTTCACAAGCCTGATTATTGGCATAATTAACCCAACTTATAACTATCCGGTTATCGCTAATACTAAAATAAAGTGTTCTGATACTGGATGCTTTGATACATACAATAGGCCTGAATTCATAAGCGAATCTGAAATTGCTCACCAATTTTCTAATAAAATGTCAAAGCAGGTTGGAGACAAATTGAAAGACCTTTATAAAAATAGAAAGTATTCCAAAGTAGATTTCAACAACATCAGAATGTCTACAAAAAATATGGAAACAGGTGAAGTCATTTACAAAATATACACCCCTTTCATTACTGTTGAGAAAAAATACGATTCATTTACCTCTTTTGATCATGTTGGCGGATGGAATCACATTCCAACTTTAGCTGCCAAAAAAATTCAACTGAACAATCTTGTTATAAAAGGAGAATAATTAGTTCTTGGCCATCTTAACCCAACATCTGAAGGTCTTCAAAATATTGGATCCAGTGGAAAAATCAAACAATACAAGCTTCTTGCAAATAAGTCATTTCCCGAATCCAGAATACAATTGTTTAAAAAAATTTTTCGGGTATCTTTCAATATTTTCAAACCCTAATTTAATATCTCTCCCAGAATGTGGAATGTAATTAGTTCTAAAAATATAATCCCAAACACTTAAAGAAATCGCAAAATTAGCTCCATTCTTATGGTTTTCAGGTAAATAATAAGCGTGGTGCCAAATATGCATTTTAGGGTTATTAAATATGTATTTTAATGGTCCGTAACTCCAGCCAATATTTGCATGATTAATGTGACCGATAGCAATGGAGATATAATAAACGATAAATGCCTGTTCAGGATGAAACCCTCCAATTAACATTACCATTATATATTTCATAGGAGTATAAATCACATTCTCCATCCAATGATAGCGCAAATGAGCTGCAAAACCCATTTCCTCTACAGAATGATGTACCCTATGAAAACGCCATAAGAAATCAAATCGATGCAATAAAACATGTGTAAACCATTGTATAAAATCCGTTGTCACAAAAAAGATAAGAAGTTGAGCCCATTCTGGATATTCTTGGATATTTATTAAGGCCAGAGTAGACAAACCAGCACCAAATCCATCTATAAAAACTTGAGAAGTTAAATTACAGAACGCAATAAAAATCACTAGATTGAAAATAAAAAAATTAAAGAACATGTAAAGAATATCTATCCAAAAATCTTTTCGAATTAAGGGTTGATCTTTTCTCCAAGGGAATAGTGATTCCAACAACCATACAACTAATGAAAGGATTATTAATAACCAAAAATAATTTTGATACCAAGGCTCTGAATTAAAGCTGATTTCAGACCATAAGTAATCTGCATAGCTTGAATATGAGTTTACAAAAACTTCTAAAAAATTCATTTTAATCAGATTTAAATCCTTGCAAAAATAACGATGTTTTTAATACAACATTGTTACTAAAAAAACACTAATAGTTTCATTATTATTTATGACAGTCTTTAGAAACTAAAAACTCTTGATATATTAAACCCTAACTTATACTCACCTCTCCCCCAATCACTAGTGGTTGAAGGTATAATGTCATTAGCGATTAATCCTGCTGAATTGGTTACGTTTATATGAAAAACGTGTCCCCCTGTTTCAATTTCAATTCCTGCACCAATTGCATCATAATATCCATTGTCAGAATCTCTAAATTTAGAGAAAGTATGAAAGTAATCAAATACAAAAGCCATTCTCTTCGTAATTTTAAATCTACCAGCAACTCCAATTGCAAAAATATCATTCTCATCTACAGAGGCATTTGTAGGATGAATAATCGTTTGATCTACATAGTTTCTATGAACAAAAGTTGGCAATACTTCTAAAGATATTCCTCTAGTTATTTTACTCGCAATTATTATTTGATGCGCATAAGACAATCTGTTTTCAAATTTATTTCCCGAAACATCTGCAACAAAAGAAACTGCAGCACTTGTGAAATAGGCAGCAGAAATAGGTAATCCACTTTCTTTTTGTTCTAAAAATCTAACTTTTAAATTTCCATCTACATGCTCATTCATTTTACTTCTACCTAATCCTACACTTAACTTATCAGTAATTCCATAAGTAAGAGAGAAACGAATGTTAGAAGCATTTTCTAAACCATACAAAGTATGACCTCCTAAATTAGATCCTTTTTTATTTGAAATATCCATATCACCAAAACGATGAGCGATATTAAACTCTAACGTATTCTTTTTAACAGTTTGTATGGTTTGAGCATTAATTACAGCAGTACCTTTAAAAGTTGCCAAAACCTTTTCTGGCTCATAGTCTGCAGCAGACTCCTCCTCTAACATCTTCATTAAATCATCCTGTGCATTAGCTACAGAAAAACATACTAGACAAAAAAGTATTGCTAAAAATTTATTCATTTTATAAATTATTTTTTAAGCTCAAAGTTTAAGTTAACAGTAACTTTAATCGTTTCTGCAATATTCTTAACGACTAACTTTGGTATATCAATTTTATGATCTTTAACTTGAATATCAAACACTGTTTTTACTGAAATATTTCCATCAAGAATTATAACTTCTCCAGCGATCACCCTATTCTTTTCTACACCATGAATATTTAAGGTTCCTTTGACTGTTACTTTATAATTTCCATCAACAGAATAATCAATTTTCTCAATAATTTTACCTTTAAAAGAGGAAACTTTATACTTATCACTTTCCATATAATTTTCATTGAAATGCTCTTCCATTAAAGGCTTTTCAAAATGAAAACCAACATTAGTAGCCATAAAAGCTAAATCACCGGTTGCTGGCTTAATCAAACCTTTTACCTTATCATTAACAGCATCAATGTTTTCCATCGGAGTTTCCGAAAAAAACGAGATATCACCTCCAACGACCTTATATATTCCTTGACCATATCCAACTATTGTGCACAGAAATAGTGTTAAAAACGTTATTTTTTTCATCATTTTATTTTTTAAATTAATATTACTCTAAAGCTCCCTGATCTAGCCACGACTGTAAAATATCTAATGTTGCCTGAGGCAAAAGTCCTCCCGTAGGCATTGGCTGTGAACCCCCACCCTGAATTGCCCAAAACAACAAGTCTCCACTATCAGCAATAGCTTTAACCTGACTATAATTATTTAGAAAAAGTCCATTTTGACCACCATGACAACTGATACAATTATTGTCTATAATTGTTTTCACATCATTTGTATAGGTAACAGATGTTTCTGCCACAACAATGATTTTCTCTGGTTCAGGTAATTCAGTTTTATTATACGAACAAGATGCTAACAAAACAAAACACGCTAGTGTTCCAAAAATAAATCCTCTTTTACTCATGCGCTTATTTTTTAAGGAACATTAAATTAATCTTTAATTATTTTTTTACTCACGACCTTACCATCAACTTGCAAGTTAAGAATATTTATGCCAGCAGGTAAATTTTCAACATTTACTTTATTTAATCCTTGAGCAAATTTTAACACTTACTTACCCTGTATGTTAAATCTGCTTGTGATAAATTCTCTTCAATACCCGTTGCCAAACCTTCTGTTATTATTAAAATTTTGGTGTAGACTTGGTCTCCCTGAGAAGTACTATTTGAATTAGCTGCATTAAATGTGCCATAAAAAGTCACATCTCCAGTTACTGCTGCTGGAACTATCCAATCAAAAGTCCATGTATTTGTATTTAATGATGTTGGAGTGTTTCCCTCAGAAGTATGACTTACTCCGTTAATCCCGTTTACAAAACTATTCTTATAGCGTCTGCAAGAATTAAAGTATCAATCTTAATTCCCGAATTATCATCAGTGGCAATTTCAAAACCTAATTTATTTACACCACCCTGACCTACTATACTAGTTTTGGTATAAGTTTGAACTGGCATATAACCCGAAGCTAAAACCGCTAAAGATATATTAGCAAAACCACCTACTATATTAATAGTTCCTGCATAGCACTGAGCAAATTTAATCCGTCTACTGGAGAACTTATTCTTCTCTCCAAATAACCTATTGTATAAGCAGAAGTTATTCCAGATTCAGTAGTTGAATTAATTGTGAATATAGAACCAGCAAGTACATTTGTTGACTCTATAGTGGAGAGCAAGTTTTTGTTCATAGTTATGCTTTTTTATATTCAAAGTTTAATATGGGATTATTTTTATTTTAGCTTCATCAAAATTATTTTAATAAAATAATCAGAAATCTTTCTAAATCTTATAATAATAATCTCAAAACTAAGCAATAATCCATATTTTTGTCATCTAATTTCTTAACTACACAAAAATGGCTGACGATAGATTTGAGGCACCTGATTATTATCAATTAGATGACCTATTAACAGACGAACATAAATTAATACGTGATACGGTTAGATCATGGGTAAAAGCCGAAGTCTCTCCTATCATTGAAGAGTATGCTCAAAAAGCTAAGTTTCCTGCTCAAATTATTCCTGGTTTAGGAGAAGTTGGTGGTTTTGGGCCTTACATTCCTACAGAGTATGGTGGTGCTGGTTTAGACCAAATTTCTTATGGTTTAATTATGCAAGAATTAGAAAGATGCGATTCTGGACTAAGATCAACATCTTCTGTACAAAGTTCTTTAGTAATGTATCCTATTTGGAAATATGGTAACGAAGAACAAAGAATGAAATGGTTACCCAAATTAGCTACTGGTGAATTTATGGGATGTTTTGGATTAACCGAACCGGATCATGGATCTAACCCAAGTGGTATGATTACGAACTTTAAACAAGATCCAGACTCTGAAGACCATTACATATTAAATGGTGCTAAAATGTGGATTACCAACTCTCCAATTGCTGATGTTGCTGTTGTTTGGGCCAAAAATGAAGAAGGAAGAATACATGGATTATTAGTTGAAAGAGGAATGGAAGGGTTTACAACTCCAGAAACTCATGATAAATGGTCTTTAAGAGCTAGCATTACAGGAGAATTAGTTTTTGATAACGTAAAAGTTCCTAAAGCAAATTTATTACCAAACAAATCAGGATTAGGAGCACCTCTTGGTTGTTTAGATTCTGCCCGTTTTGGAATTGCTTGGGGAGCTATTGGAGCAGCAATGGATTGCTATGATTCTGCCTTAAGGTATACAAAAGAAAGAATACAATTTGGAGTTCCTGTAGCATCATTTCAGTTAACACAAAAGAAATTAGCTGAAATGATTACTGAAATTACAAAAGCGCAATTATTAACATGGCGTTTAGGTGTTTTACGTGAAGAAGGAAAAGCTACTACAGCTCAAATTTCTATGGCAAAACGAAACAATGTTGATATGGCATTAAAAATTGCTAGGGAAGCAAGACAAATGCATGGTGGAATGGGAATTACTGGAGAGTACCCAATTATGAGGCACATGGCCAATTTAGAGTCTGTTGTTACTTACGAAGGAACTCATGATATCCACTTGTTAATTACTGGTATGGACGTAACGGGTATTCCTGCATTTACAAATGACGGAACTCAGTTGAAAAACTTATAAACATAAATACTGTCATTACAGACTTAATATGTAATCTCGAATAAAAAAAGAGCCTCACAATGTGAGGCTCTTTTTTATTGTATCAATTAAAAGAGGTATAAATTACTTCTTCAAAATAGCATTCCAACCTGAAGCTGTTAACTCTTGCACTTGTTCTCCTTTATCTACGATTTGGTAAGAACCCTTATCAGAAGTAATGTGTCCGATTACAGCAACTCGCTTTTGATCTTTTATCTTTTCATAATCCTCTAAAGATATAGTAAACATTAACTCATAATCTTCACCACCATTTAATGCACAAACAACTGGATCTAACTTCATTTCTTCAGCAGCATTTACTGTAGTATGATCTAAAGGAATTTTATCCTCATAAATAGTACAGCCTACTTCTGATTGCTGACAAATATGAATTAAATCTGAAGACAACCCATCAGATACATCTATCATAGAAGTTGGTTGAACACCAATTTCAGTAAACATATCAATCACATCTTTTCTTGGTTCAGGCTTTAATTGTCTTTCTAAAACGTAATCATATCCAGAAAAATCTGGCTGAACTTTAGCATTCTCATTAAATATTTGCTTTTCACGCTCTAACAATTGTAGCCCCATAAAAGCACCACCTAAATCACCCGAAACACAAATTAAGTCATTCTCCTTAGCCCCATTTCTATAAACCAATTTATCTTCTTCGCCTTCACCAATAGCAGTTATACTAATTATTAATCCCGAAGTTGACGTTGTTGTATCTCCACCAACTAAATCAACGCCATAAATATTACACGCCAATAAAATTCCTTCATACATTTCTTCCAAAGCCTCAACTGACATCCTGTTAGAAACTGCCAATGATACAGTAATTTGTTTAGGATTAGCGTTCATAGCATAAATATCCGAAAGATTTACAGCAACCGCTTTGTACCCCAAATGCTTCATTGGCATATACAACAAATCAAAATGAATTCCTTCAACCAATAAGTCTGTGGATACAACTGTTTGTTTGTTATCATATTCAATAACAGCGGCATCATCACCTACTCCTTTTTTAGAAGAAGAATTTTGTAATTCAATATTTTGTGTTAAGTGTTTAATTAAGCCAAACTCACCTAATTGATCTAATTCACTTACTGGTGTTTCATTTTTATTTTCTAACATGCTACAAAGATATGAAAGTTCATAAAGTTAAAAAGTTTGCAAAGTCTTAAAGTTAAAAGTTTCTTTTATCTTAGCACTATCAAAACATTAATTAAAGCAGGGAAAACCCTAAAAAA
>CEWR01153259.1_pt1 | contig 11406 bp, 8 predicted proteins | sample 356321 | NCBI WGS metagenome assembly CEWR01 (sample SAMEA2621551, study PRJEB7988) | marine metagenome | biome: marine biome (ENVO:00000447); feature: mesopelagic zone (ENVO:00000213); material: "saline water (ENVO:00002010), including plankton (ENVO:xxxxxxxx)" | depth 790 m
AGAGCACAAAACAAGCCCAATAGAACACAAAACCCAAAAAGCTGTCTATGCTAAAGGCATCGTTATGGCTCAAAGTCCGCTGTCAAAGACAAAAATAAAACGGTCAAAGCTGATCCGAATCGTACTAAGTTCCGGGGCTGAAATGAACAGTGTGCCAAACGTAGTCGGCAAGGATATTCAAGCCGCCGAAAAAAAACTTCAAGAACTGCAATTCCGTCGTGGGTACGTTACCACCGTTTATTCGAACCAATATCCGAAGGAGAATACAGTTATCGCCCAGGCCCCGCTTGCAAATACAGTACTCCAAAGGTCAGGAGCGGTTAGCCTGCTTTTGAGTTTAGGAGCTCGTCCTCAGGTATTTGAAATGCCCAATTTAAAGGGAATGTTGGTGAATAATGTGCGCTCAATTCTCGAATCTCATGGCTTCAAAATCCAGTCAGTAGATTATGTTCTTCATCCTGAAATGTCGCAGGGACAAATTATCAGCCATCAACCAGCTATGGGAACGTTGATCCACGTTGGTCAGCAGGTTAATCTTGAAGTTAGTGGTTCACATAGAAACCAAAATAAAAGAGGAATTTTTTATGTGATTCGATATGATGTTTTAATCGTCGGTGACAAACCCAAACACTTGGAAATTCATATTGAAGATGAGCTAGGCAAGAGGAAAGTTGTTGATACTTATTACGAATCCAGCATGAAAATCCGTAAACCATACAAGATTTCTGGTAACGCCCGCATCTCGATATATGAAGATGGTCAGCGTGTCAAACATCAAGAGATCAAATGAAGAATGTCAAAATCGCTCCCTCCATACTCGCAGCAGATTTCAGTCAGTTGGGGGAGGATATACAGAAAGCAGCGGAATCGGGTGCTGACCTGATTCATTTTGACATTATGGATGGGCATTTTGTGCCGAATCTAACTATGGGAGTAGACCTTGTAAAGGCGGTCCGCCGATATACAGATCTTCCCTTTGATGTTCATCTAATGGTGACACACCCTCAGGACTATATCGAATCGTTTGTTGATGTTGGAGCCAACCTAATTACCATTCACGCTGAGATTGTGACTGCTCCGATTGATGTTGTGATTGGAAAAATAAAGTCACTTAACGTACTGGTGGGTTTGGCTACTCGCCCTCAAACCCCAATTTCAGTAATTGACCCATATCTTCCAGATTTAGATTTAGTTCTTCCAATGAGCGTCGAGCCTGGTTTGGGGGGCCAGAAGTTCATGTTGGATACCCTCGAAAAAATTAGTTATATCGATAAAAGAATTAAAGAAATTGGCAAGTCAATTGATTTGGAGGTAGATGGAGGAATTAATGAGAAAACAGCTCCGCTTGTCATTGAACGGGGGGCGACAATATTGGTTGCTGGTACAGCGATTTTCAAGCAAAGTAATTATGCGGATGCAATGAGTCAGCTTCGCCATTAAGGACAAATGAAGTGCGCAGTTTCATAATTTCGCCAGATCAAATTGATGGTAATAAAATTCGCTGTAGTGCTTCGGAGCAGAAACACATAACCACAGTTTTACGGATGCAACAGGGAAATCAGGTACGATTTTTTGATGGGACTGGCAATTATTATATTGCTACGCTTAAATGTGTTGATGAAAACAATTTCTTTGCTCAGATTGTCAATCAAGGATCTAATCCTCAAAGGTTACCAAGCATCACTCTATTTCAAGGACTAACTAAATCTAATAAAATGGATCTTATTATGCAAAAGGCAACAGAAATTGGTGTTGATCAGATTGTTCCAATGGTTATAGATAGATCCATCATTAATTTGAAGCCTTCAACTTGTATACAGAAACATGCTCGTTGGCAACGAATCGCACATGAAGCTACCAAGGAGTGTCAAAGATTGAGATTTCCTGAAATACTTCAACCCCAGAGTTTTACAGAGTGTTTACTATCGTTCGGAGACTTTGATGAAACAATTATGCTCTACGAACATGAAAAAGTGAGGTCAATACAATCTGTCCTACACGGTTTCAGCTCGCAGGATTCAGTCGCTGTCTTGGTTGGACCAGAAGGAGGGTTTACCAATCAGGAAAATGAGACCGCACTAGCTGAAAATTGCATTCCAGTAACTCTAGGTACTAACATTCTCCGTGCGGAAACAGCAGCGATTGTGGCAGTGGCTCTCGTTGTCTATGAACTCAGAGCGGGAGGAAGCAACTAAAATGCCGACAGCATCCATTCTCACGTTTGGTTGTAAGGTCAATCAATACGACTCAAATACAATTTATGATACGATGGTACGAAGTGGGTATGAAATTGTTGATCCAGAGAAGAATGCAGATATTTGCGTTGTGAATACCTGTACTGTAACAAATTCTGCTGATCAGAAAGCGCGTCAGATAATCCGACGGATTATCCGTAAAAATCCACAAGCAAAGATAATTGTTACTGGATGCTATGCGGAGAGCGACCGCCAAGCCATAAAAGCAATTCCCGGTGTCTCATTAGTGTTTGGGAACCGTGAAAAAACGGAATTCCAACGTTATCTAGATATGATCAACAGTAAAAAATTGTTGCAAATTGAACCGATCGTCCATGATGCAGTAAGGGAACATGCCAACTTTAGTATAGGCATAAGTAGTCCTGGTGACCGAACACGTGCTATTGTAAAAGTACAGGATGGGTGTAGTGCGTTTTGCACGTATTGTATTATTCCGTTCGTTCGCGGTCGAATGACAAGCCGACCGTTGACGGATATTATGGACGAAGTTGGAAGGATTGCTACCGCTAATTGTAAGGAAATTGTTATTACAGGTGTTCACTTAGCATCTTACGGATTTGATATTGGGAGAAAAAAAACATTGTCAGACGTCCTTGAACAGGTTCATTCAATCGATGGCATCGAACGAATCCGGTTAAGCTCAATTGAACCGATGAATTTCCCATATAACCTAGCTGACTGCATGGCGGAATTGCCGAAGTTCCAACCACATTTCCACCTCCCTTTACAGGCAGGATCAGATCAAACTTTGAAGAGAATGCGCCGTCGATACACAATTGAAGAATATGCTGGACTCGTTGAAAAACTGAGATCTCTGTTTCCAAGCGTTGGAATCACTACGGATATCATGGTTGGATTTCCCGGAGAGACAGATCGGGATTTTGAAGATTCCGCATCTTTTGTAGAAGAGATAAGCTTTAGCCAATTGCATGTATTCCGGTATTCTCCACGCAGAAATACACCAGCCACGGATTACCCAAATCAGGTTGATCCTCAAATTTCCGCCGAACGCAGTAGAAGGATGATTGATCTTGGTAACAAACTCAGTGCGACATTTCGGGAACAAATGATTGGCAAAACGGTGAATGTACTAGTCGAAAACTCTAAGGAAGATAAAGGCAATCTACTAACCGGATTCAGTGGGAATTACTTGCGAGTTGCCGTCGACGCACCGGACACAGCAATCAATCAGATTCTTCCAATTACTCTGAAATCGCTTTCTGGTGAAACCCTCAGGGGAAGTATAGCCGTTTAACAATAAATTCGTAGGGGATTATTAAATTAGGGAGTTGCTGCTAAATGAAGACTTTTTGCTAGGCGTGATTTTCTCCTATTGGCCGTACCTTTTTTAATCACACCTTTACTGGCAGCACTATCGAGCAGGCTCGTTGCGCGACGATAAAGAGATTCTGCTTCTTCAACGTTTCCTGCTTCTATTGCCGCTTTGGTTTTCTTGACGATAGTCCTGACGGCGGATTTCCGCCTGAAACTTACATCCCTTCTTCGTTTATCTGCGCGAATGTGCTTGAAAGCTGACGACCTATGTGCCATCTGTTAGTAAACCCTCCTTTTGATCATGTATAAGTATGTACTAAGATTAGTCATTGTCTGTTTCTTCGGAACTTGTTTCTAGAGTCTCTTCTGCCAGTTCTTCCTCGTTTATCTCTCCATCACTCGTGGGGATCAGAGTAGATTCAGTCTCCTCTATTTCTGATTCTGAATCATCATCCTCCTGTTGGACTGGAGCAATGGCTTCACGGAGCCTTACCTCCTCACTAGAAGGAACACGCTTGGGCTTTCCCTGAACACGGAGGGATGAAGCAGAATCGTCCTCGCTCATTAGATCAATAAAGCTTTCCCTCTCTTCATCATTCATAAAATTGTATTCATCATCGTCAAGTGACAAGTCTTCGCTTTCACTTTTAGCTAACTCTTCCTCAAACTCATCAAATTCTGGATCATCTTCCAAATCTCCATCATCTTCCATAACACTGTCCTCTAAACCCAGTTGTAAACTGTGAGTGCGCGCACTATTTTCAAGGATTGTATCATCGTCACTGATTATGTCCTCTTCGTATACATCCAATGCTTCATCAAGGTCTAGATCCGTGATGCCAAGTGACTCGACACTCTCCAACATCGGTTTCTTGGGGCTCCGTCGCTGCAGTAAAGTGGCTTCCGAACTCTCTGTATCGCCATACGTAGCATCTTCTAATCCTGCTAACACGGAATCAGGAAGTCGTCCTTTAATATCACCAAATCTCTCGACAATCTTGGAGAGAGCACGGTATTTCTCAATCTTGCTTTTATTAGCCTGATTATGATCTGTTTTGGCTCGCTTTGCTTCTACTTGCAAGCGTTGCAAACTGGCGGAAACCTTTTCAATTCGAACATCCAGATCAGCCTTTCTTTCTTCCTCTTGTTCGCAAATTTCCTCTGCTTCAATAATAGACTGAGTTAAGTTTTCGACTAGACTCCGAAGCTGATGAACATGGTCACGCTTTTTCCCAAGAATATTGCGCTTTTTTTCAAGGCGATCTATCTGCTCTCTGAGATCAGTTTCCTCACGCTCTATTTCAGAAAGCGTCTTCTCATATATAACTTCAACTTGACTGGCGATGCTCTGCACTGGGTCATTCATTGGGACCCCCTATGATCTAGCCAATAAAAAATCCCTTACCATCAGCAAATTAGCTAAAATGATAGCATAGCAACCCCATTTTGTCCATAAAATGATTTCAAGCATTAGTTTAAGAATGCACCTACTCGCATGAGATATCCCTGAACCAGCTTTCACTCCCACGGACACAAGCCAACCCGAATTTGGTTGCCTTGTATAGCTTGTCGGAAGGCTTGATCTATTTCAGTTAAAGGATAGGTATTGCCAACTAGGAGATCGAAAGAGTATTGATGCCTAGTTTCTCGAACAAACTCGATGGCATCCCCAAGGAAACGCGGATGATAGTTATGAGAACCATAGATTGTTAGACACTTACGTACAATTTTATCCATCGGAACTATAGTTTTTGCATGAGGGTAGACATATCCAAGCGTCAAATAATGTCCGCCGATCCGCAGCCAATCGAGACTATCTGTAAATGCTGAAGCAACGCCACTTACCTCAACAACCAGATCAACACCACGCTGATTGGTTAAAAAGAGCAATTCATCATTGATTTGGTCAGTGGATACCTCCGTGAGATTGAAAGTGTGTGTCGCACCAAAATTTTTGGCCATCTCTAGGCGGTCCGATCTGACATCGACGACTATGACAACCTCACATCCATAATATCGTAAAAAACTAGTTGCATAGATTCCTAGCATCCCACATCCCTGAATCACAACACTATCACCAATATCGATGCCATTTAGCCCCGCTATGACAGTTGAAAGCGCACAATTAAGTGAGACCGATTCACTATCTGCCATAGAATCTGGTAACCGGAAAATGGCTGTGCCTGGTTGCAAGCGAATATATTGGGCGAAACCACCATTCAGGTCACGAGGGAGAGCCCGCTGAGCATGACCATATTTTAAGAGTGTTTCACATTTCTGCGGTAACTGATAATATGCACAATTCAGACAAGTTCCACAAGAGGATATGATACTCCACGTTATTCGGTCTCCTTCCTTCAGAGGGGAACCATTAAAGTCAGTGGTGTTAGTCGATTCTGCTACTTGACCAACAGCTTCATGACCAAGGATACAAGGAATAGGAGATGTTCGCCGCCCAGCAAAAGTATGCAAATCAGATCCACAAATAGTAGCAAGGTTAACCCTAACAAGAACTTCACCTGCATCAGATGGCCCAAGGCCACATTCATAAATTTCAAATGGCTGATTTGATCCGTGAAACAGGCTGATTCGTGCGGATCTCATTTGTTGGCGAGTGCTTTTTCCGCTTTTTTATAGATTGGAGCATAAATCTTATCACGAGGCACACAACCGGCAGGGTATTGACCAAGTGGATTTGCTTTCGCCCTCATAAGGGCGGTGCAATAACTCACCGCGACGCAAGATTTTTTCTTCAACATGCCACCGTTTTTAGCCGTATCTTTAGCAAAATCCGGGTAAGCTAAAGCACCTCGTCCAACGGCGACAAACATAACATGCCCATCCCGAGCATTAGCTTCTCCAGCATTGACCACATAATTTTGGAGCCAACTATAGCCGGTGCCAACAATCGGTAGATCTGGATTGTCTTGCTGAACCTGTTTTGTCAGTCGAAAATGACGATCTACTCCAATCAACGGATGTTCGGGGGTTTCATAACCATCAATCGGTGGCCTTTCAAACGGACGACCGATGTGGGGATTGTAGTAAGGACTGCCCATTGATACATTGACTAATCCAATACCAAGTTCCTTAAGTAGTTTGATCAATCTCTTTGGCTCGGTCATATCCGAATTGGGAGGGTTATCTTCATCGACACCAAAACCATAAGGATACATTTCAAGCATTTCACTTGGCGTACCAATTCCCGTATTGACGTCTTGTGTGTAGGCAATTCCATCGTAGACGTTCAATCGACTTGCGAGGATCAAATCGTTCCCAATTTCAGTCTGGATTTTGCCAATTATATTACGGATAAAGCGAGTTCGATTTTCAAAACTACCGCCATATTTACCTTTACGCGTTTTTGCGGCAAGCAATTCGTTTAATAGGTAGGAGTGACACTGTTTTAGATCAACGAAATCAAACCCAATCTGCCATGCGAGTTTAGCCGCTGCGACATAAACATCCTCAAGCCTTTCTAAGTAATCGTCACTAACAACTGGATAATCGTCCGGAATAGGAATCTTTTTCTTTTTATCGAGCAAGGTGATTCGATCAATTACCGGATGTCGAAATGCAATCATCGGCTTTTGATAGCAATATCGTCCTGAGTGTGTCAACTGCATCCCAACGAGGATTTCTTCATTTGAACCGAATGTATTTCGATGTGCTGTTCTAGTAATCTCAAGCATTAATGCAATTGAGCCTACCGTATCCTTACTGATTAGCAACTGTCGGCTATTTGCTTTAGCTTCATCAAGGACAGCTGTTGCTTCACCCCAGATCAACTTCGAGCCACCAGTTCCAAACCGTTCCCAACGTCGTATAGTTAATTCACCTGGCCTACCATCTGTAGTACAATCGCAACCTTCCATCGGGTGAATTCCTAAAGCATTACCAGCTGTTTTGTGACCGACACTGACGGGTTCAAGTAGTTTCTCTATTCGATCCTCTAAACGAATAGATAGCCCAAGTTTTTCAATCTCAGTCCGCAATTCATCAATATCGCGATAACGAAAATGTTTTCTTTTGATTGCCATTTATTGCTGTTTTATCTAGTTTATGAGCTACTCAGGAATCTCAGTCGGGGAGCGTAATTTATTGTATACATCCTGAGCGTCAACTGCACAACGAAAGCCGATACCTGGATCCTGCGTGCCCTGAGCAGCATGAAGTCTTCGTGCGCAACGAACATCCAATTCCTTTAATTTCCAACTGTTCCATTTACCCCCACGGTGCACCCGGTGTTCAGATCCAGCTGAATCCTCAAAGCCCTGATCGTTAAATCTTGTGGCATTTTCCTCATTGGCATTGAGCATTGCCGTTACTCCACTTTGAGACTGGTAAATTTCTTTATTGTAAATGTCCTGTACCCATTCAGAAGCATTACCGGCCATATCTAATATACTATATCTACTTTCACCCAGCGGAAACTGCCCAACTGTGGTCGGACCGTCACGGTTTCCATTGTAATTCAAGCGTTCATCAGAAAATGTGTTTCCCCACGGATAGACTCGCGCGTATCCTGAATCTAAACGCCCTTTTCCTTCACCTGCCCACGACGCAGCTTTTTCCCATTCTGCCTCAGAAAGCAAACGTTTACCATAAGACTGGGCGTAATCAAACGCTTCCTGCCAAGTGACTCCAACCACAGGTTGTTTAGGATGGCTAAACTTAGGATTTTTCCAGAACTTTGGTTCTCGCACTGGCCCTGAACTGGGGTCTTTTATGTACAAGCTGTACTCGGCATTTGTAACTTCATACTTGTCAATATAAAATGGTTTAAGGTTAACAATATGCTGTGGCGTTTCGTCCCAAAAAGTCATCGAGTATGCTGAAGCAATTTGTTCGGACATGAAATCAGAATTCCCCATAAAAAATTTACCGCCGGGAATTAGAATCATATCGGCCTCTCTCCTACTCGATCGTGCATATTTTCTGGACTTAATATCGAATTTAACATATGGTGGTAGTTGGAGCATAGCGATCGTTTCTGCTCCTTGATTAGATGGATCTTGACTCGTTTCAGGGGATCCTCCTCCACAACCTACTGTCTGCAGAATGACACAGATAACCACCTGAATCTGAAAAAAAACGAGCTTTCGAAACAACATATTAGTCATCTTTGAAAACCCCTACTTTCACACTAAATACAATTACGTCGTTTCGAGAATTATATCAAACCACATCAAACTTGTCACGGCCAAAGTCAACTCTAAACAAACGCAGTTACATAGAAAAAAGGGACGGCGCTACCCATCCCCAATTACTTTTGCTGTTACAATTTTCTTTAGTCTTTTATTACAGCTTGTGCTGCAGCCAAGCGCGCAATCGGTACTCTGAACGGTGAACAAGAAACGTAATCCATACCAATATTGTGGCAGTAAATAACAGAATCGAGATCCCCACCATGCTCACCACAGATACCAATTTTCAGATCGGGTCTGGTCGAACGACCTCGCTCAATACCCATCTCAATCAGTTGGCCAACCCCTTTTTGATCGATCGTTTGGAACGGATCCTTTTCCAGAACACCTTGTGAAATGTAATCCGGCAGGAATCCACCAACATCGTCACGGCTGAATCCAAAGCTCATTTGCGTTAAGTCATTAGTACCAAACGAGAAGAATTCTGCTACTTCAGCTATTTGGTTGGCCGTAAGTGCAGCACGAGGAATCTCAATCATGGTACCCACCATATGAGTGATATTATTAACACCGTACTTATCAAGGACTTCCTGATAAACTCGGTCAATGATCTCTCGCTGGTTCTTCAGCTCATTGACATGTCCAAGCACAGGGATCATGATCTCTGGATGGACTTCTTTTCCCTCTTGTGTCAGTTCAGTTGCAGCTTCCAGAATAGCACGCACCTGCGTCTCGACAATTTCTGGATAGCTAATACCCAATCGAACGCCGCGGTGACCCATCATGGGGTTTGTTTCATGCAGACCATCGGCTCGACGATTGAATTCGTTCAGATCAACTCCAAGCTCAACCGCTAATCTCTCACGAGTAGCTTTATCATGTGGTACAAATTCATGAAGTGGTGGATCTAATAAACGTATAGTAACTGGATAACCCGACATAACATCCAAAGTCGCTTTGATATCTGTTTTCATGTGAGGGTATAGATCATCAAGTGCTATACGACGTTCGTCTTCAGAAGAGGACATGATCATCTTTCGCAATATAAACAATGGTTCATCAGAATCTTCCCCATAGAACATGTGTTCAATACGAAATAGGCCAATACCTTCAGCACCAAAATCGAGTGCACGTTTCGCATCGGTTGGCGTATCAGCATTGGTTCTCACCTTTAGTGTTCTGTACTCGTCAGTGTAACCCATCAACGTGGTGAAGTAGTCATTGAGTTCTAAATCTGGATCAATTAGATTTAGCTGCCCCACATAGACATTGCCAGTAGTGCCGTTTAGAGTGATCCAATCTTCCTCTTTTAACGTTTGGCCATTAACGACCATTTGTTTATTATTAAAATCGATTCTCAAGTCTCCACAACCGACAATACAGCATTTCCCCCAAGCACGGGCAACAAGTGCAGCATGGCTTGTCATACCTCCTTTAGCCGTTAGAATTGCCTCCGCAGCATTCATACCATGTACGTCCTCCGGGCTGGTTTCGTCACGTACTAGAATCACTTTTTCTCCCAATTCATTACGACGAACGGCTTCATCTGCGGTAAAAACGATCGTACCATTAGCACCACCTGGCCCCGCAGGCAACCCCTTGGTTAATAAAGTAGCGGAAACTTCAGCTTCGGGGTCCACCATTGGTAGCAGAACTTGTACTAGTGAATCAGCTGTTAAGCGGCTCAAGGCCTCTTTTTTATCAATCAAGCCCTCGTCACACATGTCGACGGCCATCTTGACGGCAGCCGTACCATTGCGCTTTCCAGTTCGACATTGGAGCATCCAGAGGCGGCCATCTTCCACAGTAAATTCAACATCTTGCATATCACGATAGTGTTGTTCAAGTTTCTGTTGAATTTCAATTAGTTCATCGTAACATTGTGAATGACGAGCTTCAAGAGAATCAACATCTGCATCACCTTCGCTTTTCATCAATTCACTGATAGGGAATGGCGTGCGGATTCCTGCTACAACATCTTCGCCTTGCGCGTTCGGCAGCCACTCACCATAGAAAACGTTATCACCAGTTGACGGATTTCTTGTAAAAGCTACACCAGTAGCAGAATTGTCTCCCATGTTTCCGAAAACCATAGCTTGTACATTGACTGCGGTCCCCCACTCTTCCGGGATATTCTCAATCTGACGATAGGCAATCGCACGTTTTCCATTCCAAGATGCAAAGACAGCACCAATAGCACCCCACAGTTGATCGCTAGCGTTATCTGGAAACGGTGTACCAAGAACTGTTTCAACTTTTTCTTTGTATTTGTCAACCAACTCTTTCAAATCTTCAGCTGATAAGTCCGTATCATTTTCAACACCTCGAGTTTCTTTAATCGCCCCCAGAAGGTGCTCAAGTTGCTGACGGATACCCTGTCCTTCTTCAGGCTCAAAACCACCTGCCTTTTCCATAACTACATCGGAGTACATGGTGATCAAACGTCGATAGGCATCGTAACCAAAACGCTCGTTTTTAGTCCGCTTAATTAATCCCTCAATGGTCTTAGTTGTCAATCCAACATTAAGAATAGTTTCCATCATGCCAGGCATTGACTGACGTGCTCCTGATCTGACCGATACCAGAAGAGGATTATCTGGATCGCCAAACGTACCACCACGAATTACACCCATCTCGGAAATTGCATCGTTAACCTGTTCTTCAAGCCCATCAGGATAACTACCACCCAATTCGTAGTAAGTTGTACATATATCGGTTGGTATAGTGAA
>CEWR01082455.1_pt1 | contig 11388 bp, 8 predicted proteins | sample 356321 | NCBI WGS metagenome assembly CEWR01 (sample SAMEA2621551, study PRJEB7988) | marine metagenome | biome: marine biome (ENVO:00000447); feature: mesopelagic zone (ENVO:00000213); material: "saline water (ENVO:00002010), including plankton (ENVO:xxxxxxxx)" | depth 790 m
TAACAATGCTCCTCCTTTTGGAGATTTTGAAAAAGAGGCATTAGATGTGGTTGCAGCGGCTAATATCATGTACAATCCCTTTAACATTTTTTTTAAATACCTAGGGCATGGGCAAATTCATGATACCTATTTAGTAGGGACTAATAGCCCTAATGACACTGACGTAAGTACTTCACAACTAATCTTTAAGCTAGGCCAGCATATTTATGATACTCCAGATCCTAACTTACCATCAGATCTTGATTTGCTTAGAAATGCAAATGCTTATAATGTCTATGTTTCTGGCAATGGTGATTCAAAGGGAGGTGCGGCTCATGGAAAAGGTTACCCATTACATGCACAAAGTAGAGGGTCTTTTATTGGCAGAACAAGTCATGCCACACATGAGATTCGACATAGTTTAGGTTTAAACCATACTTGGGATGGATTTCGATATCCATACAATCCAGTTCCAAACGTTTTAACCGAAGGTTGTGAACGTGTACCTAGAGATTCTAGCAATCCAAATTTTAACGTGGCAAACCACGGGGACAGAATACTAGATACTGCTGCAGCTCCCAACTTTCAAGTTGAGCGTTGGTACGAACTCTTTTGGAGTCAGTTTGAAGCACCTTTTTTAGAAGGAGATGCAACATTTGATGATTTTGAAGATGCACAAAGCTATGCAACAGCCAATTACGATCCTATAGCTGACGCATATTTATATGCTCAAAATTGCACCTATACAGGTACTAATAAAGATTGTAACAGACTGGATAACTATCAGCTTTATTCCCAGGACATTAATAATTTAATGGCATATACAAAGGATTGTACTGAATTTGTTTTAACAACAGGACAAGCCATTAGAATGCGTGAAACCATTGCTTTGGATTGTGAGAGTGCTATGACTCCTGCCCTAAATACACTAGGAGTGGCATCGCTTTATGAACCGTATAAAGGTGAATACTATGTTAACGGTACCGTACCTGTAGATATTAATGGTGACCCAAATCCACCTTTATTACAACCTGGATTCGATTATAATTTTATAGATTGCGATTGTTTTGCAGAAGTAGATTGCGATTTGCCTTTAGATTATGAGAATACTGATTTTACCTATAATGAGCAAATAGGAACTTTTATTTCAAAAAACGATACTCATTATGGAAATATTACGCACCCAAACCATACAGCTATTAAAATCATTCAATTAGATAATTCTCAGCCTTGGCGTTGCTATGACAACTATAACAGAAAACCCAATGGAGGTACAATTATTAAGTTTAATGATAATGTATTAAATACCAATGTAACCATTACACCACAAGACTCTACAGCTATCAATAACGAAAATTTAATTAACAATTTACAACCAGGTCTCTATAATATTATAGAACAATACGACGACGGTAATACCGAGGAAAAAGTAATAGAAAAAACAGGCAACCAAAAATATATTAATCTCTCTGGAATCGCTAAAGGTTTATTGTTGGTGAAAATTGAAACCAATGATGGGATGGTGGTGAAAAAGATTATTAAAATATAAATTTCCCTATGAGTCGTCCTAAAAAAAAGCCTTTGATTTAAATCAAAGGCTTTTTTTATTTTTTATCTTCTGTTTGAGAATTAATCTTCTTTTCCCATTCCGCTTGAAACTCTTCCATAACAGGTTTTACAGTACTTTCTGGCAAATCTGAAATTCGAATATACATAAGGCCATCTACTGCATTATTAAATAATGGATCCACGTTAAAAGCAACCACTTTTGCATTTTGCTTGATATACTTTTTAATTAGAACAGGTAATCGTAAACTTCCTGGTTCTACTTCATCTATAATCTTATCAAACTTATTTAAATCTGCTTCACTGGCATCAAAAATGAAATCCTTATCAGCATCTTTTAACTTAACCTTATATTCTTTTTTGGGCTTAATATATTGTGCAACATAGGGGTCGTAATAATTAGATTTCATAAACTCAATCATCAACGATTTTGAAAATTCAGAAAATTGATTACTAATACTAACTCCTCCTATTAAATATTTATGCTCTGGATATCTTAATGTTGTGTGTACTATTCCTTTCCAAAGTAAAAACAATGGCATTGGTCGCATTTGATATTTCTTAATTATAAAAGCTCTTCCCATTTCAATGGATTTACTCATCATTGGAAATAGCTCTTGATCGAATCGAAATAGTTCCTGTAAGTAGAATCCATCGATTCCGTATTTTGAAAAAATTTGAGAACCTAAACCCATTCTATAAGCTCCAGCAATCATTTTTTCATCCTTATCCCATAAAAACATATGGTGATAGTATGCATCAAATTTATCTAAGTCTATAGCTTTATTAGTTCCCTCTCCTATTTCTCTAAAGGTTATTTCTCTAAGCCTTCCTATTTCTTGAATGATATTTGGGATAATTGGTGCTTCTGCTAAGTAAATTTCGTAGTTTTTACTTTGCAGCAATCTTTTATCATTTTTTTGCAGAGAATATATCTCTTTTTCAAGAGTAGAAACAGCGACTGGATTTACAATATTTTTAGGAGGTTTGGGGAACTTTAATGTTTTTGGAAGGCTATTAATTAATTTTTTCTTTTCAAAAGGGTTTGCAAGTAGGTATGTTTTGGTACGTAAAAAATTGGTGAAATCTTCAAGTGATTTATATTCATCTTGAGCATTAACAGAAATTGCATTTCCAATTCTAACCTTTATTAATCGTTCTTTTTGAGTTAATACCTCAGAAGGTAATTTAGCGGTACGTAAGGTGTCACTCATTTTAGCCATTCGGTAAAACAACTTACTATTTTTAGCATGAAAATAAATGGGTACTACAGGAACTTTCGCTCTTTGTATCAATTTCATAGCAGTTTCTTCCCAAGGCTTATCTACTATTAATTTGCCGTCTCTATAAGTAGAAACTTCTCCAGCCGGGAAAATACCTAAGGGGTGTCCATCTTCTAAATGTTTTAAGGATGCTTTAAAACCGCCTAAGTTAGATTGTAATTCTTTTTTTCCTTCAAAAGGGTTTACAGGCATCACATAGGGTTTCATAGGTTCGATGCGATGTAATAAAAAATTGGCTAATATTTTAAAATCGGGACGGTGATCCAATAACAATTTCAATAATAAAATTCCATCAACTCCTCCTAAGGGATGATTAGATATGGTAATAAAAGGTCCCGTTTTTGGGATTCTTTTTAAATCTTCTTCTGGGATTTCAAACTTAATTTCAAAGTCGTCAATCAATGCATTTATAAATTCAATTTCTTTTAAATGTTTATTTTTATCATAAATCTTATTAAGAGTATTGAGGTTTAGAATTTTCATCAATGCCCAACCAAAGGTAGTACCTAAAAACCCAAATTTATGCAGGTTAATGGTCTGTGCTACTTCTTTTGCATTGACTAATCCCATGTATGATAATTAATTTTTGATTGATGCCTGATCTGCCAGTATAAAGCAAATATAGTTAAAAATCAAATTGTATTATTACTTAACTACTATCTGAATTGTTTCTCTATTTTCTTGCTTTAAAAGCATTTCTTTTCCACTTAATAACTCTTCAATTTCACTTGTTTTAGAATGTCGTATGGTGTAAAGTATAACATCTTCATTCCAAGTCACTCTAAATGTTTCTCTTAACTTTCCTAGCAATAACTCTAACTTATTAAATTTATTATCCACACAAACGGAAAAACTTATTGCCGAATTTTGAATTAAATTTACTTTCATTTTATATTGATGTAATTGTTTAAAAACATCACCAATATTATCTTCCATAATAAATGAAAAATCTAAAGATGAAAGCGATATAAGCACTTGGTTTTTCTTTAAAATAAAACAAGAAACCAAAGGGTCTAAAGCAACTCCTTTTCCAACACAAGTACCATTATCCTTAGGGTTAAAAAAAGATTTTACATATAATGGAATTTCTTTTCGTTGTAATGGCTGTAATGTTTTTGGATGAATAACTGAAGCACCATAAAAAGCCATCTCTATAGCTTCTCGATAAGAAATATGATGTAGTAATTGCGTTTTTTTAAAATGTCTCGGATCCGCATTCAATACCCCAGGAACATCTTTCCAAATAGTAACACTCTGTGCATTTAAACAATATGCAAAAATAGCAGCAGTATAATCACTTCCTTCTCTTCCTAAAGTAGTGGTGAAATTATGAGAATTTTCTGAAGCTATAAATCCTTGAGTGATACAAATTCCTTTTTTAGGAATACTTTTTATAATGTTTTTTTGAGTTTTTTCCCAATCTACAATTGCATCTCGATAATTGTTATCGGTTTTTATACACGACCTTACATCTAGAAACTTATTTTCAAGTCCTTTATCAGACAAATAATGTGAAATAATGGTAGTAGAAATCAATTCACCAAAACTCACTACTTGATCGTAAACAAAAGAATGGTCATTAGATTTATTGTTTCCTAATAAAAACTGAAGCTCATTGTTATACTTTAATAGCAAGTTAAAAATTGGATGTGACGTGTTGCTAAAAAGATCTGATATAATTTGAACATGATAATCGTAAACCTCAGCTATGGAAGACTTTACTTCATTAGGGTTTAAAAAATAATTAGAAACGATTAATTCTAACTGATTGGTCATCTTTCCCATTGCAGAAACAATAACCACCAAGTCTTTTTCTTCTGTAGTTTTTAATACAGATAATATGTTTTTAACTCCTTCAGCATTTTTTACAGATGCTCCACCAAATTTAAATACCTTCATTTTTTTGCCTTTTAAGAAAGCAGTTTATTTTATTGTTGCAATATAACTTTTAATCCCTTCCTCATCCATTTGAACAAGATACCAGTCTTTTAACATAGTTGCTCCACTCTTTTCGTAAAACTTTATAGCTCCTTCATTCCAATCCAAAACCACCCATTCTAGTCGTTTTACTTTTTGCGCTGCTGCATATGCTATTACTTTGGAATAAAGTGCTTTTCCAACTCCGGTACCCCTCATTTTTTTATTTACTATTAAATCTTCCAAATGAATACTTCTTCCTTTCCAGGTTGAAAAACGATCGTAAACCAATGCCATACCAACTATTTCCGCTTCAACTTCAGCAACAAAACAAGTAAACGATGGGGTTTCTCCAAAACCTTCTTTTACTAAAGTATCAACCGTAATATCCACCGCATTGGGTTCTTTTTCAAAAGCAGCTAATTCTTTTATAAGCCTTAAAACTTGAGGCATATCTGCTGGAGTACTTAATCTTACCGAGTTGTTCATAGTTTTCACTTTGAATTCACAAATATCGGTTCTATTTCTTTAAAATTTCACGATATTTGCATCAAATTCATGACAACCTACTGTAATGACACAACAAAACAAAACGCTCGGGGAATTTATTATTAATAAGCAAAGTGAGTTTAAATATTCTTCTGGAGAACTTACAAGGCTTATCAATTCTATTAGATTAGCTGGAAAAATTGTAAATCACGAAGTAAATAAAGCAGGACTTGTAGACATACTTGGTACTGCTGGAGAAGAAAACATTCAAGGTGAAGACCAGCAAAAATTAGATGTTTATGCCAATGAAGTTTTTATTAAAAACTTAGTAAATCGTGAAATCGTTTGTGGTATTGCAAGTGAGGAAGAAGATGATTTTATATCCATACAAGGAAATAACAAGAAAAACGAGAATAAATATGTGGTGTTAATGGATCCTTTAGATGGCTCCTCTAATATCGATGTTAATGTGTCAGTTGGGACAATTTTCTCAATTTATAGAAGGATTACTCCAGTAGGAACTCCTGTAACCATAGACGATTTCTTACAGCCTGGCAAAAATCAAGTTGCAGCTGGATATATTGTTTATGGAACTTCCACTATGATTGTTTATTCTACAGGTCATGGAGTAAATGGTTTTACTTTAAACCCTGCAATTGGAACCTATTATCTTTCGCATCCTAATATGCAATTTCCAGACAAAGGAAATATCTATTCGGTTAATGAAGGTAATTATGTTCATTTCCCAAAAGGAGTAAAAGAATACATTAAATATTGTCAAGAAGAAGAAGGTGACAGACCTTATACTTCAAGGTATATTGGTTCTTTAGTTTCCGATTTTCATAGAAACATGATTAAAGGAGGAATTTATTTTTACCCTTCTACTTCTAAAAATCCTAAGGGTAAACTACGCCTTCTTTACGAATGTAATCCTATGGCATTTTTAGCTGAAAGGGCAGGCGGTAAAGCAAGTGACGGTTTTAATAGAATATTAGATATTAAGCCTACAGAGTTACACCAAAGAGTGCCTTTTTTCTGTGGAAATAAAGACATGGTAGAGACCTTAGAATCTTTTATGGAAAATAATAAGTAAATCCCTTTAGCATTTTTATCGATTTTACCCTAACCCTAAAGGGAATAGCAGTCTAGTTTTCGGTTCTTCCTTTAAGATTGAGGTAAAAACTGAAAATTATATGAAAATGAAAAACGGCTTATTAAACTACTTATTTAATCTGTTATTGATTAAATATCGATACTCATTAAAGCTAATGCCTCCAGTATAAATATCAATTGAATTCTGTATTAACTCATTTGCATTTATAGCGTTATAACCCAAACCAATTGCATATTTTTTTATCAAAACCAATTCTTTTTCGTCAATCTTATGGTCAGAAAATATCATATCAAACAAATCATGCATACGTTCCAATCTTTCTTCAACAGAATTTGAAGGAATGATAGGATATTGAGCTGGATCATTTAAAATCTCAACCATATCAGAGCTATGAACCCCAAGTTTAAATGCTAAGGTTTGTAATAATGCTTGTTCGTCTTCAGATATTTTTCCATCAGACATTGCAATAGAAGCAATGGATGCAAAATGAGCTTTATTTCTAGTTTGATGACCTTTTTTAAATAATTCGTAAAATGACATAATCTTATATTTATGTCGCAAAGATAAAGCTAATCAAGTGGTTTTTTAAAATTAAATGGAAGGAAATCTTTATCAATTCTAATAGCTGATGTTTTTAAAACAATCCTTAAAAACTAGCTTCTATTTTTAAATTTTTATGGAATAATATTTGATAAATCAATATGGAATTTAAATCCTAATTATGAAAACTATTATTTTACTCTTTCTAGTTGTAATTACTACTGCTGTCAATTCGCAAACTAAAGAATATACGGGCACCTATAAAAGAGATTACGATATTAATGGTGAAGGTGTTAATAAATATACTTTAGACTTGAAGCCTAATGGAACTTTTATTTTTCATAACTACCGAAAGATAAGCACCAAGAATCCTGAAGAAAATCAATACGGAAAAGGAACTTGGAAAAGCGAAAAAAATAATGTGATCTATTTTTATACCAATAAAGAAACAGAGCTAGATGAAAAGCACACACTAAATTTCACTAATACCAAAGCTCGTTTTATCACAAAATCCCCAAGAGATAAATCTGACAAAGAAGTAAAAACTCATTTACGGTTCTATGATTCAGAAATATTTTGGATAAAAGGACATCAGCTTTTTAAAAATTAAATATTTAATTTAGATCCTACTCCTTAATCACTTTTTTAACTAACTCTCCATTTTCTGTTTTTAGTTGTACAAAATAGAAACCACTAAAGAGCTTAGAAACATTTATACTATTTGTTGGGTTATTGTTTTCTAACACTAAACTACCTAATGCACTATAAACAGATACTTTATGGACAATAATATTATTTTTGGTATTAAAATTTAACACGTTTTTTACTGGATTTGGGTAAAATATAATCTCACTAACACTTGTTTCCTCCTCCAAACCTAAAATAGTTAGGTTTTCGTACCAAGCAATTTTATAATCTATAATAGAGGCAGACAAAACGTCCATATCGCCATCATTATCTAAATCTGCGGCATCTATACCACGACCTCCTAAAATATTAGTAGAGATTATTTGTTCTGGGCTAAAAGTACCCAAACCATCTGTATTTTCATGCCAGTAAACAGCGGTTGTTCCATCATTATCATGATTAATAGATGCTATATCTATATCACCATCGTTATCAAAATCTTTAGCAACAATTTTTAAGGGTTGTATAATATTGCTTATTATATTTTTGGGACCAAAATTTCCTAAGCCGTCTGTATTCTCAAACCAAGCAATGGTATTGCCACCATACTCTACATTAATGACATCCATATCATCATCATTATCTAAGTCGACAGCTATAGTAAAACTACCACCTAAAGTATCAAAAGTTATATCTATTTCTGGTCCAAAATTACCCAAGCCATCTAAATTTTCATACCAAGTAGGATAACCGATACCAATACTAGAGCTTGGACAAAGTACGTCCAAATCTCCATCGCCATCTATATCTGCAGCAAAAACAGAGCGTACATCGTTAGCATTCCCATTTATAATTAGCTGTGGCCCAAAATCTCCCAAACCATCTAAATTTTCGTACCAAGCAATTTTACTGTCAAATGAAGAAGAAGAAAGAACGTCCATATCACCATCATTATCGATATCTGCAGCATATACATAAGAAACCCCATCTGCATTATTGGTGATGAGGTTTTGTGCTCCAAAATTACCTAATCCATCTAAATTCTCAAACCAAACCACGATATCGAATCCTCCATCTTGGCTAAGTAAATCTAAATCGCCATCACCATCCAAATCTGCTGCAAAAACCTTACGTATTCCAGATAGTTCTTCTGTTACAATTTGTTGAGGTCCAAAATCTCCTTGTCCATTGTTTGGATACCAAGCTAGTTTGCTACTATTTCCAGCTGAAGCAGAGATTACGTCTTTATTTCCATCACCATTCAAATCTGCAGCAATTACATCGTGAGCACCTGATGCACCCGAAGTTATAATTTGTTGTTCTCCAAATTGTGCAAAACACAAGCCCGTATTTAAAAAAACAATAAGAAAGTATAAATTAATTTTCATAATAAATTTAGCATATATAAAAACACCCTCTTACTAGTAAGTAAGAGGGTGTAAGTTACATTAATTATTTTCTTTTATAATTAGTTGTTCTTCAGTATCTCCATCTTCAAATTGCTCAATAATATTATACAAACCCGGTTCTAAATTATTAATTAGGTTTTCGTTATTGATGCTTACCGAATCCTGTGCCGTAATAGTTACATTGGTATTAAGCACATTATCGTTAAATTTTATAATGGTACCACCATTGGGTTTCCGGTTATTATTATCGTAACAACGCCAAGGCTGCAACTCTTCTAACTCCATTATACGTATGGCGGTATGGTTGGGGTGAGTAATTATACCGTAATTTGTTTCTTCTTTATGTATAAAGGTTCCTATTTGCTCATTATAAGTAAAACCTGTGTCTAAATAAGGTAGAGGCAAAGGGCAGTCATTGGTTGCTAAACAATCACAAGAAATAAAATTATAACTAAACCCAGGTTGGTATAATGGTGGAATAGCAGGCTGAGGACCTACTTCAAAATAGTCACCTTTATAAGGCTCGTAAAGCGATGCAAAACCATCGGTGCGGATAGCAGGAGTTAGTTTGTCATTACAATCAATCTCTATGGCTTCTCGCATACGGATGGCTTGTCCAACCGTAATCCTGTCTTTACAATTATAATAAGTATAGCCCATCACATTGTGTACATCGTTTGGAAATATTTGATATTGATTTACATCATCACAATCTTTACCGGTACCAATATAATTGCATTCAGAATCTACATCATCAAAACCTAAACTTTCTTGTACCAATGGTGAAGAAGCTGCAGTATCGGTAACTCTATCTCCTGCTACGTTTGCGTTATACTCACTGTTTTGAGAGTCTCTTGTTACATGTTCACATTCTTCTCCTGTAATTGTACCCGTATAGAATTCGTGTGTATGTAATAAACCGAGTGCATGACCAACTTCATGTAAAGTATCATATTCTTGGCCTTTAAATTTACCTCTACTAATAACTACTTTAGGGTTACTATTTGGAGCGGTTCCATAATTAATACTAGCAGACACATAAATGTTAAACGAGTTGGGAACAATAACCTCAGAAGGAGTTGGATAATTGTTAATATAATTAAAGATACCGTTATATAGACCGTATAAGGTATTATCTTCTATGGTATTAATACCATAATATTTAAAATATACATTGTATGGATTGTAAAAAATATTTAATGCAGCAACAACGTCCAAGCTTTCTTTTTCAAAATCCATAGGAGTTGCATTAGGATCTAGATTACCATCTGCTAGTCTAAATTCCCAGAAATACACATTAAAAACAACAGGCTCAAAACTATCAAGATATACTTGATCTGTAGATTGGGTAAATTCTTCATCACAAATATTAGATTGTGAGTCTAAGGTAAAATTACAGTTTAATGTATCTGGCACACTTGGTGCTCCAGGTGGTGATTGAGAAAAAGCAGTCGTGGCTGTAAAAAGTAAAACAAATACAGCACAATAATGAGTTAAAAATTTAATTTTCATATTTAAGTAATTTTAAGTTAATAATAAAAAGTACTTAAACGTAGAGGGGGAGTATAAAACGAAACTAGTATTAAGTTTTACAACACACGTTTAATGTGTTAACACCTCAAAGTTATAAAAAAAAAAAAACGCTTACCAAAATATTTTAACAATTAATCTTGTTTTATGTGTGCTTTATAGGTTGTTTCTCGTGTATATTAATATATAACAGGCCTGTTTTTTTTTAAAAATATAAATCAAAACTATATTTCAATATTTTACACGAAATACTACCTTTGCCCAAATGAGTAAAGCATTGGTTTCTTCACTTTTTAACAAGTCTTCTACCACTAGAAAACTAGGGGAAGCTATTGCCAATTCTCAAAAACAGACCCTAATTTCAGGGTTGGTAGGGTCTTCCTATCCTCTTGTTATTTCTGAAGTTTTTAAACAAACTGAAAAGCCTTTCTTAATAATTTTAAATAATAAGGAAGAAGCTGCGTATCACCTTAATGATTTAGAAAATTTATTAGGCGAAAAAAATGTGCTGTTTTACCCAGGATCTTATCGCAGACCTTATCAAATAGAAGAAACCGATAACGCGAATGTATTACTGAGAGCCGAAGTTTTAAACCGAATTAACTCCCGAAAAAAACCTGCCATCATCGTTTCCTATCCGGAAGCTCTTTTTGAAAAAGTTGTTACCAGAAAAGAATTAGAAAAACACACACTAAAAATTAGTATTGGTGACGATTTATCCATCGATTTTGTAAATGAGGTTCTTTTTGAATACCATTTTAAACGAACCGATTTTGTAACTGAACCTGGAGAATTCTCCGTTAGAGGTGGAATTTTAGATGTCTTTTCATTTAGCAATGACATGCCATACCGCATCGAGTTTTTTGGTGATGATGTGGAAAGTATTCGGAGTTTTGATGTAGAAACACAACTTTCTACAGAGCCTGTAAATAAG
>CEWR01152361.1_pt1 | contig 11384 bp, 12 predicted proteins | sample 356321 | NCBI WGS metagenome assembly CEWR01 (sample SAMEA2621551, study PRJEB7988) | marine metagenome | biome: marine biome (ENVO:00000447); feature: mesopelagic zone (ENVO:00000213); material: "saline water (ENVO:00002010), including plankton (ENVO:xxxxxxxx)" | depth 790 m
AGGGAGCGAAATGGCACATCCAACCAATGAGGTAAATATAAAGATAAAAAATAGGTTTAACGACAGTCTAATTATCCTTATTTCTACTACGGATGCCTGAGTATAAGAACTGGTTTTTATCAGAAGCACTTGATTCTTACGAAAGTTTCAGAATTTTTGTAAAAAATGCCAGCCTACAGCGTCCAATGGCTTTTTTAAAATGAATATACTTCGTAACTATTCAGATATCTATTAACACTAATTTTAGTGATATTTTTTGTGGGGACTATGCTAAATTTACATGTATTCAAGATGAAAAAACGCTTCTCGAAGCCGTAACTCACTGATTTAACAGAGGCAAGGTGCCTGAATAGTTACATATTTTCTACGATCGCCATTTTTTACTCCTTTGTTTGAATTCCTGAGTCAGGAATGATACAATCATCTTCGGAACTTCCGGAGAATCTTCAGCGAATTTGCACCTCCTGCGTCAGATTGTACGGAGGGGGGAAAACACTGTCAACTTTTTTTAAAACTTTTTTAATTATGAACCTGATGTTACGCAATCGCCTTCGCGGTTTCCACAGAGACGAGGGGCTGTTCCAGCGAGACGGAATCGTCTTCCTCAACGTGCCACTTGACGATCTCTGCCTCGTGCAGCTCCTCGCCCAAATCTGGGAGTTTGAAATAGCGCATGTTCTACGGACGATCAGGATTCCCCGAACTCCGCCGGAATACCTAGACCAAGGCCCGGGAACAACTCATCCAACTCATACTGAGCGGACCAACCTATGGGGTAGGCCGTGGATTTGGGTTCCAGCACCGTGATCGATCCGCCCTTGGCAAGAAACATGCGGATCGCATCCTCAAGCTCCTCATGCGAGCGTGCTGGGTGAATGGTCAGTCTCGGCTTTTCCATAGTCCTCCTTGGGTTGGAGTAAACAAACGCCTGAGCCGTTCAGGCGAACAAAACCGTCTCCCGTGCCACCTCCAAGATGTCCTCGACATCCGGAAGAAAGAGGTGTTCAGCACGAGGGTACGGGATGATGGTGTCGAAGCCGGTGACGCGCCGCACGGGTGCGGGCGAGGACTAGTGCCCGGCAAAACGAGATGAGCCGCTGGAGGTCGAGTGCCCACGGCGGCAACGGCTGAACGGCCCGACCGTGGTGTCGAGGTACTGAGTGTACGGACTGGAAAACTGGTAGCGTCTCATGGCCCCTCCTGAAGTCAGGGGTTCCCGTCGAAACGTTCTCCGGGAACCCCGTTAGTGTGGTTTGGTCATGGCCTTCGCCAGTGATTCTTTGGGTTAACGCATCACCAGTTCCGAACCTTCCGGAACGCTTTTTTCCACTGCATACACACCTCTTTGCCAGAGGTTCATCCAGCGCGTCTGGTGCGCACCCGTGTTTCCGCCCGACTCAGCCGTGGAAATAGTACGGCATCGTCTCCAAGGGGGCCCGGAGTTCCTCCGTCTCGCCAAGCACCAGGGTGGTCATGAACACCCTGAGCAGCAGCGGCAGGCTCTCCGGAAGTTGGACCAGGTAGCTGCTGGAAAAGAAGGATTCTGGAGCAATCGTTCCCAGCTTCTGGTTCGACTCTTCCTTCAGCACGAACTTGCGCGACATCAACCCACACTGCAACCGATAGTGGTGGTCGCGGTGATCAATGCACAAGGTGGGTCGCAACACACCCTGCTCTTCCGCGCTAAAGACCTCGTTTTTCTCGGCGTCCAGGTGAATCTTGCCCGAACCGTCGGGGTCCGCGTGCTGATGATAATGCTCCGATCCAGTGTCCACCTTGACCTCAAAGCGGTCGTTCAACCGCTGATCGTCCATGTGGATGAGCGCCACCCGGCCCGTGTCTCCCCGCAGTTCGTACTCCTTGTGTTCATCGTCAAGGGGCTGGAGCAGCATGGCGGGCAGGTGCGCCCTTGGATCACTGGTCGTTGCCGACCGCTCAAAATCGTAATAAGTCTCCATGAAGTTTTTCTGAAAAAGGAGGTTTCGGTTTCAAGAAACTACAGTCGCTGGGAAACCACACGCTCAGGCGGTGGATGGGCGTACACGGGAGGATAGCGAAACGGTGAGTCCTGCTCTCGCAGGAGTAGGAGCGAGGCATCGTGTTCATCTGCGGACGGCGGTAACTCCGGCAGCGGTTGCCTCCGCACCCACACCAGCGGGCGTTGGCAGCGGGGCAACCGTACACGTTCCACGTCCGGGTCTCCACAGTGGCGGGAGCATTCCGTGACTTCGTCTAGAGGATGCCAGTCAAACCAGAGATACCACATCGTCCTGCTCTAATGTCGAAAACAGTAGTTTTCCAGATGCCGGAGCGAGAGTTCTTGTTCCTCAAGCTTCCATGCCAGCACATCTCCCGATGAGATGAGACCGAGCAGTTGGCCTTGCACACAAATCGGCAAGTGCCGGATGCGGTTCTGGCTCATCAACTCTGCGGCCTCGCGGATGCTCATCTCGGGAGGACCGGACGCAAAGGGCGAGGTCATCACCTCACTCACCTTCGTCGTCTCTGGATCCCACCCGGGAGCAACAAGGCGGTGCATCACGTCACGCTCCGTGAAAACGCCAACCGGATGTTCGTGTTCCACGATAATCACGGAACCGACCTTCTGCTGGCACATCGTGCGGACAGCAATGGCCACGGAACACTCCGGCGCCACCGTCACCACCTCACCGCCTTTTTTGCGGTTGAGCAAATCAACGAGAGTGCCCTGCCCAGGAGCGGACGACTGGGGGTTGGTCTGTAAAGCAGCTTGTGGGGTTGCAACTTGCGGCATAAGACCTCCTGCAAAAAGATTGGAGCAAACAGCGCTAAATCGCCTTTCGAATCAGCGCACCAAACGATCCACAGTCCCGGGTGGTGCCCGCCCTAAACAGAAGGGTCGAGTTTTGAGGAAATCACTAGAAACAGCAGGGGGAGCACCCGCCAGCGGGCAGAGAGCAAAGGCAGAATGCGGAACGCAACTCCAAGCGGAGTCTTGCAACGCTGCTAGGAACCAGACGAAGCGGCATGGGGGGGAGTTTCTGGAGCCGTTCCATCTGAGGAAGATACGCTTGAACATATCCCCTCCGGTGCGAGTCACAGAAGACTTGAGGCAACAGCTGCACAATTCCAAAAGCGGGATTGCGGCTTGCTACTACCCTCCTTTATTTTTAGTGTCTGCGTAAACCCGAGGCAATGTCAACATCTTTTTTAAAAAAAATTGACTGCAGAGAAAATACCTGAAATCTGAGACTTACAGTCCCAGAAAACCCCTCTTATGATCACAGCAATGCAGGAACGACTCGAATCAGGAATCGATGCCAACCATCAAGACGTTGGTTCCCACTTGAAATCTGACTCCGAAACTTCTACAAGGTTTTGGAGTGGGATGCTCTGGACTTTCCGAGTTGAGCCCCTGCTCCAACACAGCAACCTTGCCGTTCTGGCGAACGTCAGGCTGTGAACTGCATCAAACCAAAAGAGGCAGAAAATGAGTGTCAATCTCGCAGAGGTCGCCCAGAAAAAGGGCATCCGCTATTTTTTGATCAGCTTCACAGACTTGTTTGGCGTGGTCCGTTCGAAGCTGGTGCCCGCCTCCGCCATCGCGGGTATGCAGCAGGACGGCGCAGGTTTCGCGGGTTTCGCCGCGCACCTCGACATGACCCCGGCGGATTCCGACATGTTTGGGCTTCCGGATGCGGAGCGGCTGATTCAGTTGCCGTGGAAACCGGAGGTGGGGTGGCTACCGAGCGACATCCACTTGGGCGGCAAGCTTGTTGAGCACAGTCCACGTGCGGTGCTCAAGCGTGTGCTGGCCACTGCAAACGCACAGGGCTACCTGGTCAACACTGGGGTCGAGTGTGAATACTTCATCCTCACGCCGGAAGGCACCGCCGTTGCGGACACTGCCGATCTCCAGCCCAAACCGTGCTACGATCAGCAAGCGTTGATGCGACGATTCGACCTGATTGCCGAAATCTGCGACCACATGCAAACGCTTGGCTGGGGGCCGTATCAGAACGATCACGAGGACGCGAACGGGCAGTTTGAAATGAACTGGGACTACTCTGATGCACTCACAACCGCCGACCGCCACAGTTTCTTCAAGTACATGACAAAGACCATTGCCGAACGCCAAGGCTTCCGGGCCACCTTCATGCCCAAGCCGCTGCCCACGCTGACCGGCAACGGCTGCCACGCGCATGTTTCGGTCTGGAGCAAGGACGGCAAGACAAACCTGATGGAAGACGCGCAGGGGGAACTCGGACTCTCCGCACTCGCCTACCACTTCATCGGCGGACTGCTCAAGCACGCAGAAAGTCTGGCCGCGATCACCAATCCGGTGGTGAACAGCTACAAGCGCATCAACGCGCCACGCACCACCTCTGGAGCCACTTGGTCACCCAACACCGTCACTTACTCCGGCAACAACCGCACCCACATGATCCGCATTCCGGACTCGGATCGCATCGAGGTGCGGCTTGCCGACGGCGCGGCGAATCCCTACCTGCTGCAAGCGGTTTTGATTGGCGCGGGCTTGTGGGGCGTAGAAAATCAGACCGATCCCGGCAAGCGCATTGACCTCGACATGTACGCCGAGGGGCACAAGGTCAGGAACGCTCCCAAACTGCCGTTCAACCTGCTTGACGCACTGCGGGCTTTCCAAAAAAACAAGACTCTGCGCGGCATCCTCGGTGCCGAGTTTGCGGACTCCTTCGTCAAGCTCAAGCTGGATGAGTGGAATCAGTACATGCAGCATTTCTCTGAATGGGAACGACAAAACGCACTGGATGTCTGAACGCTACGCCACTCAACCTGTTTACCGCCCCTCGCTGGTGCAAGGAGTGACGCAGGTGCTCTCCTCCGTTTTCGGCCATCACAAGCCCGCCGACAAGGCCATCGAATCGATTTTTCGGAGCAACAAACGCTGGGGCAAACACGACCGGGCCTTTGTCGCCGAACGCAGCTACGACCTTGTGCGCTGGTGGAACCGCGTGGAGCGCATGTCCGGAGACAATGGCAATCTGCGCAATCCTGCAACCCTGCTCAGACGCTGGGCGGCCTACGAAATTTGGCGACACGGAGCCGATCCCACGGATTTCTTGCAGCAGTTTTTTGCGGAAAACGGTGTTGAGATTCCTTCACCGGACGCTTGGCGCTCCCAATGGAAACGGCTCGAACTGATGCCGTGGGAGGAGGTGGCGTTTCCGGAGTGGCTACACCTGAAATTTACGGAGGAGTACGGCGACGAGGCGCAAGCGGTGCTGGCCTCCCTCAACGATTCCGCTGCGGTTTGCCTGCGGGTCAACACGCTGAAAACGAACCGCGAGCAGGTGCGACACGCCTTGCAACAAGACGGGATTGAAACGCAAACAGTCCCGGACCTGCCCCATGCACTTGTGCTGTGGGAGCGAGCGAATGTGTTTCGCACCGAGGCGTTCCAGAAGGGCTGGCTGGAGGTGCAAGACCTCGCCTCACAGCGCGTCGGGCTGCTGCTCGACCCTCGTCCGGGCGAGCGCGTTGCAGATGCTTGCGCGGGCGCGGGTGGCAAGACCCTGCACTTGGCGATGCTGATGGAAAACCGGGGGACGCTGCTGGCACTGGACGTGGTCCATTGGAAGCTGAAGGAACTGCGCAGACGGGCGAAGCGGGCCGGAGTTGGAAATTATCAGGCCAAGCTGGTGCAATCAACCAAGGATTTCAAGCGTCTGCATCGCAGCTTCGATGCCGTGCTGCTCGACACCCCGTGCAGCGGCACAGGCACGATCCGCCGCAACCCGGACAAGAAGTGGTCGCTCAGCGAGTCCGGAATCGAACGTTTGGGACGCTTGCAGGCGGAGATCCTTGAAACCTACGCCCCACTCGTCAAACCCGGAGGCCGGATGGTGTACGCGACGTGCAGCCTGTTGCAAGCAGAGAATCAGGAACGCCTCAGCGCCTTTCTTGCCAAGCATCCCGAATTTGAGTTGGATTCCGACCCGCTGCTGCGGCGTCCGGATTTGCACGGGGAGGACGGCTTTTACGCCCAACGCCTCGTGCGCAAGCGCTGACTAGAGTCGCTCTGGAGGAATGATTCCCAGCAGGTGGAGTCCCTGCTTGAGCGTTTCAGCAACTCCGTGGAAGAGCAGGAGCCGAGCGTGTTGCAGGCTCTCCGTTTCGGCATGCTTGACCGAACAGGTGGTGTAGGCGCGGCTGAAGTCGCGGGCCAAACCATAGAGTGCGTGAGCCAGCAGGGAGGGTTTGAACTGCTCTCCGGCGGACCAGACCACCCGGTTGAAGTCGAGCAGCCGTCGGCTCAACGCCTTCTCGTTGGGGTGGCAAAGCAGCGAACAATCGGCAGCGGCGGAGGGTTTGATGCCCAATTGCCGCACAATGCTGCAAATCCGGACGTAGGCATAAACCAAGTAGGTTCCAGTGTCACCCTCGGTCTTGAGCCAATCCTCCATTGAGAAAACGATCTGCTTGGCCGGATCCTGCGCGAGCATCCCGTACTTGAGAGCAGCAACGGCCACCTTCCGGGAAGTCTCCTCGATTTCCTCATCCGGCCACTCCCCCTTGCGGGCCTGAAAATGCTGTGTCCGCAGCGAGTCCAAGATTTTCTGTCGTAGCTGCGAAAAGAGGATGACGTTGCCCGCCCGCGAACTCATCTTGCCCTCCGGAAGCATCACCAGCGCGTAGGGCAAATGGTGACACAACTCCGCCTGCGCATAGCCCATGCTGCGCAGGGTCGCAAAGACCTGCTTGAAGTGCAAGGTCTGCTCCGCGCCCACGACATAGATCGAACGGTCAATTCCGAACTGCTCAAACTTGCGCTTGGCAAGCGCGAGGTCCTTGGTGGAGTAGAGTGTGGTGCCGTCCGACTTGAGCAGCAGAAAGAACCCCAACTGCTCTTCCTCCAAGTCCATTCCGATGGCCCCATCTGAAAATTGGAAAACGCCGTCCTGCTCGCCTTGCAAAACCATCTTCCTGCCCTCGTCGTCCACTTCCGATTCAAAGAAAATGTGGTCGAAGTGAACACCCAGCCATTCGTAGATTTCAGCAAAATCGTCGAGGGACCACTGGCGGGTTTCCTCCCAAATGGCGATGAGTTTTGGGTCGTCTCCCTCCAGTTTTTGCAGAATTTTCCGGACCTCCTGCTGATAAGTCTCTCGCAGCTCCGCAGGTGCGTCTTCAAGCAGCAGTGTGGCCTTGGTGTACAGCTCCCCTAGCCATGCGCCGCGTTGCTGCTCCGGAGGGGATTCCTGATTGAAAGACTCGTAGTACCAGAGGCATTTCGCAATGTGGGTGCCAACATCGCCGATGTAATTGGCACCGATGACCTCGTAGCCGTTGTAGCGAAAAATCCGGCAGAGGGCATCGCCCAGCGCGACGTTGCGCAAATGTCCCACATGAAAACCCTTGTGGGTGTTCGGCTGAGAAAACTCGATCATCACCCGTTCACGGGTTTCCGTTTGGGCTGCACTGAAGGACTCTCCACTGGCAAGGGCAGGGAGGATGGCGTCTGCCAGCGCTCCGGGGCTGATCGTGAAGTTGAGGTAGGGTCCCGTGGCCTGCACCTGCTCCACTCCGTGTGCACTCACTCCGGAGTGCGTCCACTGCTCGGCAAGTTTTGCGGCAATGTCGGGTGGGGCTTTGCGGAAAAACCGGGCGAGTTGGAAGCACGGAAAGGCGTAGTCTCCCAAGGACGCATCCGGAGGTTGCTCCAACAGGGCAAGCACCTCGGCGACGGACCACTCCGGAGCGGAATCGCAGGAACTCAACAGTCCTGTGAGGGCCGAGGCGAGACCCCGCTCAAACACATTTTTCATGATTCAGGCAGCAAGAAGTGACCCCAGTGGGATCACACGATCAGAAAGGACGAGGAATGCGGGTCAGGGCGTGATGCGTTCCCGGCGAGTGATACGACCCTTGGACAAGTCGTAGGGGGAGATTTCCACCGTCACAGAATCTCCGGGCAGCACCCGGATTTTGTACATCTTCATCTTGCCGGAAAGATAGCCGGTGACCACATGATCGTTCTCCAGTTTCACCCGGAAAATGCCTTTGGAGGATTCAAGGACAGTGCCTTTGATTTCAAGTTTTTCTTCGCTCAAGTTTTGCTCCGTGAAAAATTAGAATCTTGTGTTTACAAAAAAACATTATTACTGTCTCTTGTAGAAGCTGCAAGCCGGATCATGCGGTGCCGTTGCGCGTTGTACCACCTTAAAGGGAATGACCAATGTACGAGTTGAAGATTCAGCCCGAGTTTCTTGAGAAGCTGAGTCCAGATGGGAAAAAATGGTTGGCCCGTGCAATGGTGGGGGCCTTGGTTGTCGATAAAACGCTCGATGCCAGCGAGATGCCCTACATGAAAGAGGCACTGGGCATTGTTGCAGAGAACGCCGAGGAAAAGCAGGTTTTGCTGGAAGCTGCGAAAACCCGCCAGGTTCCAGACCTTGGCAACCTTGAGGTGGATCGGGAAGCGGCGGGGGCCTTCTTCTACTACCTTGTCGAACTGATTGCGGCGGATGGCAAGGTGAAGAACTCCGAGGTCACTTACCTGACCACGATCTGTGGCAAGTTGGGCTTCCCTCCGGAAACGGCGAAAAACGCTCTGCGCTGGTCTCGTGACCTCGTGAAGCTCAACCAGGAACGGAATCTGATGATCGCCGCACTCAAGCAATTGCGACCAGTTTACGCCTGATCCGGAATTTCACTCCGCACCAGTTTCAAGCTCCCGTCTTGAACCACCACCTTCAGGTTTAGGTTTCCGGATGCCCGAACTTGCAGGAGTTGCCCTGCCAATTCCTGCTCCAGCCGTTCCTCAATCCTCCAGCGCAATCCCCAGCGGGCTTGGGCTTCCGGACACAAGCCGACCGCCTCGACAGGCAGGGTGCTTTCCCAAGTGATCCGGATTCCGGACTGGAGTGCTTTTGCCTGAAGCTTTGCCAGCATGTCCTCAGCGATGCGGCGACGCTCGCTTGTGCTGGGCTGCGCAAAGGTGAGGATTGCATCCAAGTGTTCCAGCCAAAGCACAGGAATGTGCCGCCCAACAAAGCGTAGCCAATCCGAGGTTTGGCTAGGAGAGCTTGAGGCGGAATCCAGTGTTGCTTCCAAAACCAGCAAGCGATCCCCCACGGTTCCAGAAAAGGGCGAATCCGCCCCAGAAACCCATGCTTTCAGCCGCCGCACTTCGGATTCACTCATTTTCGTGAGGTGGTCCAGATGCACCAATCCCCGTGTGGGCAGTGGTGCTTTGGTTCGAGATGCAGAGGTTGAAGTCTCCGCTCCACTCTCGTCCGCGATGACGAGTGACTGCGCGTTGCTTCCGCACCAAGTGTTTTGCAAGACGCGGAGCAGCGTGGTTTTTCCCGAACCTTGTGGGCCGACCCAAAGTAGAACCCCGCGTAGGTGGCCATCCGGAGTTTTGATGCGCATCAACGATTGGAGCAGCGAGTCAAAAACCGGCTCGGATCCGACCACTGCCCTAGTGAGTTGCTCCTTCAAGCGCAGCAGTCGTTCCGGTAGCGTGTCCAGTAGCAGTTCCGGAGTTTGTCCAAGAAACTGCCCGGCGATTTCAGCAACCCACATTGGCGTGATGCACTCCGGAAGCAAACGTTTTCCGTCCAGCCGAGCAAGTTCATGATTTGCGTTCTCAATCTCTGTGCTGAGAGCAGACTGCGTTTCAAAATGCAGCTCGGACGCACGGTCCAAGTCCCCTTGGTCCAGGGCGTTCTGCTCGGCGCGCCGGACTTCTTCCTGCTTGCGTTGGAGTTGAGCAAGGCGCAGCAAGAGCTTGGGTTGCGGGCTGTCCGGATGTTCCAAGGCAAACTGGTCAAGTTTCACGCCATATTCAAAGGCCGCTTTTTCCAGCAAACCCAGCGCCGAACTGGGCCGAGCCTGCTCCGGAGATGTTGAAAGCGCAAGGCGTGCCACCAGCGGCAGGGTTTCTGGAGCAAGGTAAACGTTGTGGCTTTCCTCAACAACACACTTGTGGTCCCACAGCACCTCAGTCGTGGCTTCAACTCCGAGCGGCAGCAACGGCAGCAGAGCGGTTTGAGTGTTCGCCGAGTGGGGGTCCGGATAGTGAGCAAGCTGCTCTGGCGTCAGGCTGACAAGCAGTTTGAGCGAATCGTGTGGCTGGATCAGTTCCAAAAGTTGTTGGACAAACAGAGACCGGGGGTTGTGCTGACTCGTGTGGGAAGCTGGAGCATCGAGCACCAAAATCGTCGGGGTGGGCCGCGCCTGAAGCTCATCGAACAGTTGCTGGGGAAAGTCCGGAGCCTCCCCCTTCGTGGAGAGAGAGGGCAGACTCGTGACCAGCCGATACCCCCGTAACGGACTGGGCACCAACTCCTGCACAAAGCGACGGGCAAGTTCCCGGAGCAGGGCCGTCTTTCCGCAGCCCGGAACCCCAACCAGCAAAACACAGGTGATGGTGCGACTGCTCAACAGACGCAAACAGCGCAGCAACGCTTCGTCACGTCCACGCAGGGAAAAACCGTTTGGAGAGGTCGGCCCTTTGAATTCTGCCAACAGCGGAACACTGGTTTGAACCTCCGGAACCCCTGCACTCGGTGAAAGCACCGGGGCTGCGGTTGTGCTCTCGCTGGACTCCGGAACAGGGGCCGGAGCAGCGACTTGGTAGTCTTCAAGAATTCCGGCCTCGCCCAAGGCATCCCAAAGTTCCGAAACTCCGGGAGGAGTCGCTTGCGCTTGTGTGGCCTTGATGAGATTTAGGAGCAACTGTTTCAGCGACGGATCAACGCAGGCAAACTTCAGTTGCCGTTCCGGAGCAGGGGTGTGATCCAACTCCGACTCCAAGGACTGGGCGGTGAGACCGGGGGTGAGGTTGGCAGGAGGCGAGGCCCAGTGATTGAGCAGCACCCAGAGCAGGTGATGCGGCGTGATCCAGGCATCCTTGCGGCGCTCCGCCAGTCGCCGGGATTCCAGCAGAACAGTCCGGGCTTGTGCTTCAAAGCGGTGGATGGGTAGGCTCATGCGGGCAAGCAGCCAAAGGATCCGTTGAAAAACTGAGATTATTCCAGCCACAGCCAACAATTTCAATGCGGCGGTGGCAGAATGCTGCTGGAATGACCATGCTCCTTGGGCACCTGATGGTCACTTGGCTTGGGAATGTCCGGTGAGAATCTGAGGAGTTCAGGAGTTGTCAAAACGGAACGGAGCCAAATCCTGTAGCCGGAGGACTCGCCGTCTCGGTCTGCTTCACCGTTTTCCTGAAAGCAACTGTGGCTCCGGGGGCTTGCTTGGTTATGCCTGGCCCAAGTGCGTCCGTAGCGGGGAACGATCCGAGTTTCGGGTGCATTCACCGGGAGCTTTCAAACTCTCACTCTGGTACTACGGTTGGGAAAAGACGCTAGTGCGTCCCATCGGGTGGTTCGATGAACACGGACCCCGAGCGACCG
>CEWR01158532.1_pt1 | contig 11379 bp, 9 predicted proteins | sample 356321 | NCBI WGS metagenome assembly CEWR01 (sample SAMEA2621551, study PRJEB7988) | marine metagenome | biome: marine biome (ENVO:00000447); feature: mesopelagic zone (ENVO:00000213); material: "saline water (ENVO:00002010), including plankton (ENVO:xxxxxxxx)" | depth 790 m
GACAAGATAGAAAAGATAAACCAAGAGTTCCAATAGGAGCAAAATTGGTAGCCAAAATGTTAGAAGCAGCTGGTGCAACCCGTATAATGACTATGGATTTGCATGCTGATCAAATTCAAGGATTTTTTGAAGTCCCTGTTGATCATTTATTTGCTTCAACTATTTTTGTTCCTTATATAAAAAGCTTAAACTTACCTAACCTAATGATGGCTTCGCCAGATATGGGAGGTACAAAAAGAGCAAACGCATACGCTAAGCATTTAGATTGCGGAGTTGTAGTTTGTTATAAACAAAGAAAAAAAGCTAACGTAATATCTGACATGTTCTTAATTGGAGAAGTAGAAGGAAAAGACGTTATTATTGTTGATGATATGGTTGACACAGCCGGAACATTAACAAAAGCTGCTGATTTAATGATGGAAAACGGAGCAACTAGTGTTAGAGCTATGACAACTCACGCAATCCTTTCAGGAGAAGCTTACGAAAGAATAGAAAAATCGAAATTAACCGAACTTATCGTTACAGATACTATCCCTTTAAAACAACAAAGTGATAAAATCAAAGTAATATCTGTAGCAGACTTGTTCGCTAATATCATGAAAAAAGTTACTAATCACGAATCGATTAGTGACACATTTATTGTATAATTATTAAATCAAAATAAAATGAAATCTGTAGCGTTAAACGGAAACAAAAGAGCAGAAAGAGGAACGACTCTTGCTAACATCCTTAGAAAAGAAGGAAAAGTACCAGCTGTAATTTACGGAGGAAAAGACAATGTTCATTTTACTGTAAACGAAGTGAAATTTAATAAAATCATTAATACTCCAGAGGTTTATTTTATTGATTTAGATGTTGATGGTGCTAAATTTAAAGCAATCATTAAAGATGTACAATTTCACCCAGTTTCTGACAAAGTATTACACGTTGACTTTTTAGAAGTTGATGATAAAAAAGCTTTAACAATCAACATCCCAGTTAATTTAACAGGAAGATCTAAAGGAGTTGCTAATGGTGGAACTCTTAAGAACCCTATTAAAATGTTAAGAATAAGTGGTTTACCAACTGCTATTCCAGAAAGTGTTGATTTAGATATCACTGAGTTAAAAATTGGTGATTCTGTTAAGGTTGGAGAATTAAACGTTGACGGATTAACATTCTTAGGAGCATCTAACGCAGTTGTTGTTGGTGTGAAAATGAGTAGAAATGTTGTTGATGAAGCAGAAGGTGAAGAAGGTGCTGAAGCAGCAACTGAAGAAGGAGCTGAAGCAGCTGCTGAATAAATAAGAATAATTATGAAGTACTTAGTAGTTGGGTTAGGTAATATTGGCTCTGAATACGAAGATACTAGACATAACATAGGTTTTAAAATAGTGGATGCTTTAGCTAAAGCATCCACTATTTTTTTTGAACCTAATAAACTGGGAGATACAGCAACCTTTAAATCTAAAGGAAGAACGTTCATCCTTTTAAAACCATCCACTTATATGAACTTAAGTGGAAAGGCTGTCAATTACTACCTCCAAAAAGAAAAAATAAGCCAAGAGAACTTATTAGTAATAACCGATGACATTGCTTTACCATTTGGAACTTTACGAATGAAAGGTAAAGGAAGTCATGGAGGACATAATGGCTTAAAAGACATTATAAGTACTTTGGGTAATGCTAATTTTACTCGCTTACGTTTTGGTGTAGGAAGTGACTTTGTTGCAGGAAAACAAATCAACCATGTTTTAGGGAATTTTGCTCCTGAAGAACAAAACCAAATGGGTGAAAGACTCGAAAAAACAACCGAGATCATTAAAAGTTTTACCACAATTGGATTGGGCAGAACAATGTCGGCATTCAACGGAAAGTAACTTAATTTTCTAAAACGAAGGTCTTAATGGCTTTAAACGTTTCGTCTTTGGCTTCAATAAAGCCCATATGCCCACTGTTTTTCAACAATAAAAAACGTCCTTTTTCTGGCAAACTAGCTTGAATAGTTAACTCTTTATAAGGGAGTATATTATCCTTTTCTCCAATTATAAACAACACAGGATATGGAGCAAATTTTAAAACAATTTCGCGATCCGCCCTATCTTTCATCCCTTCTAATGCTGCAATAACACCTTGTTTAGAAACTGCAAAAGCAATTTTCCTATACAATGCTATTCCTCTTTTATTGAGCTTATATTCTGTATTAAATAAATTAGGCACAGCCTCATTTACAAAAAGCTCAGGATTCATCTTAACTATTCTAACAACCCTATTCCTATCATGTTTTTTTTTAGCATCATCAGCTTTCGCAGATGAATGGAACATTACCAATCCTTTTATATTATCAGGATTTTGTTCAGCCAATGCCAAACTCACATAACCACCCAACGAATGTCCTACTAAAAAATATTTACGCAATTTTAAATGAGTTAAAACTGCTTGAACAGCTTCAGCCATTTCTTCCATGGTATGAACATAACTTAAACAATCTGTACCACCATGACCTAGTAAATCTATCGTAATTACACGTTGAGTTTTACTCAGCAGGTCAGAAAAGGGTTCCCAAACTTCTTTAGCCCCAAGAAAACCGTGTAAAAAAACCACAGCCTTCCCTTTACCTTCATCAGAAAAGGAAATATTGATACTCTTAAATTTTATTGATTGCGCCTTCATAGCAATTGAGCTATGCGTTCATTAAATCTTCAATCTCTTCAGCTTCAAGAGGAATATTACGCATCAAATCATGTTGACCATCTTTAGTAATCAATACATCATTTTCTAAACGTATTCCCAAATTCTCACCCGGAATATAAATACCTGGCTCAACAGTTAAGACCATACCCTCAGAAAATGGAGTTGTTCTAACTTCTATATCATGCACATCTAAACCAATATGGTGAGATGTTCCATGCATAAAGTACTTTTTATACGCTGGATTTGCTTTATCTTGATTGGCAACATCTGTTTTATCTAATAAACCTAAACCAATTAACTCTGATTCCATTAGTTTTCCAACCTCTTCATGATACTCATCATGCAAAGTACATGGAGTTAACATTGCTGTTGATTCCTTCATAACTCGTAAAACTGAATTATAAACAGCTTTCTGTCTATCTGTAAACTTTCCACTCACTGGGACACAACGTGTCATATCTGAAGCGTAATTCCCATATTCAGAACCAACATCCATTAAAATAACATCTCCAGCCTTACATTCTATATTGTTCTCAATATAGTGTAAAACACATGCATTATATCCTGATGCAATAATTGGAGTATAAGCAAATCCTCTTGAACGGTTTCTTAAAAATTCATGCGCAAATTCTGCTTCAATTTCGTATTCCATTACTCCTGGCTTTACAAAATCTAAAATCCTTCTAAATCCTTTTTCAGTAATATCACATGCCTGTTGCATTGTGTCCAATTCTAATTGAGATTTAATTGGTCTCAAAATTCTCATAATTGGCGCTAAACGCTCATAATTATGATTTGGATATTTTATATTACAATCTGTTCTAAATCTATCATCTCGAGTTTCTACAGTTGTATCAGCTCTTAAATGCTCATTCTGATTTAAATAAATCGTTTCAGCCTCTAATACTAGTGTATTAAATATCGTATCAAATTGCGATAACCAATAAATCGTGTTAATTCCAGATTGTTTAGTTGCCCCACCTTTTGTTAATTTTTCACCTTCCCAAATAGCAATTAGCTCACTTGTTTCTTTAACAAATAAAATTTCTCTGTGTGCAGGGTTATTTGCCTCAGGAAAAATTACCAAAATAGATTCTTCTTGATCAACACCACTTAAATATAACAAATCGTTATTCTGACGGAAAGGCATTAAACCATCCGCATTTGTAGGCATCATATCGTTAGAATTAAAAACCGCAATTGATTTTGGCTTTAAGTGCTTAACGAAATTTGCTCTATTAATTATATATAACGAATTTTCTATAGCGTGGTATCTCATAACTGTAATTGTTTTATGAGAACAAATATAATTATTCTACCTGACTTCCTTCAATAGAATCAGGAGTTTCATCATCATTTAACGAGCTTATATTATCATCAAAATCTATCTCTTCAGGCGAGCCATCTGCTACGTTAATTCTTAAGAGATCTTCTTCTGTACTTCCGCTTGAAATCAATCCCACCATCATTACTAAATTAGTTCCGATTATAACCCAAGCCAAAATTGCTTCGCTAAATGGTATAATGTGATAGTGTTCAACTATTTTTTGAAACAAAAGTATAGTCACCAACCCTCTAGGGGCAATTAACATTTGAGGGAAAATTGTGCTTTTTATAAAAACTTTCAGATTTAAAGCTCTTGTTAAAAATATAACAAGCATCACTAAAATAGCTACAATAATTGCTTCAGGATTAAACAACCCTTCTAAATTCATTGTTAATCCAAAAACGACAAAAAAGAAGGTTCTAATTAAGAAAGAAGATTCATTGGTGATGATTACAAATTCATGTCTAATCTCCGCTACTTTTTCTGGGTTAATCAACTTTTTTAAGAAACCTCTAAAAAATACATGTGTGTTATTCAATATCAAACCGAACACTAAAATTATTATTAATGCTGAATAATGTAAGTACTCTCCTACAGAAAACAATAATGCTAAAATGGCCAAGAAAAGAAAGAACTTTATTTCTGTTTTTATTTTTAAGAAAACATACACCAAAAAGTAACTCAACACCACAGAAACACCTACAGATATTAATATATTCCAAGAAATTGCCTCCGTATAAGTTTGTCCAATATGCGGCTCAATTATCCACATTTCAAACAACATAATTCCAAAAATATCAGACAAAGTAGCTTCTAGTATCATAAACTCCTTTTTAGCAGGAATTAAGGTATGTACACTTGGTATTACAATGGCACTACTTACTACAGAAAGCGGAATTGCATAAAAGAAGGCATCAAAGAAACTAACCGATTGTGTAAAATAAAGGATACTCGCAATTAAGGTATTAGTGACTCCTAAAATAAGTACAGAGGTTGCAAATGCAGCCAATATTGTTTTTATTTTATTGCGATGAATTTTGATATCCAAGGCACCTTCTAAAACAATCATCATTAATCCTACAATCCCTAACAAACCTAAATGTGTACTTAAATTAGGAATTTCCATACCCATAGATTTCACAACAAATTGAGCTGCGACACCTGTTCCAATTAAAAATATAACCGATGGTATTTTGGTCCATTTAGAAATTTGTGTAAAAATGTATGAAAACACAATTAACAAACTTGCAAAAATGATAACTACATAAGGATTGTCCATAATTTAATCTTTTAATATTGGTTTTAACAATTCAATAGCTTCTCCAACATTATTTACATTTTCAAAAACTAATGTAAGCTTGTCGTTACGCTCTTTCATTTTACATGTATACGGATTAGCTTGAATATATTTTAAAACTGCTGTAAATTTTGGAGATTGATAAAACAAAGACTCTTGGTTATTGATAAAGTACCCAACGAGTTTCTTTTGTTTTAACACCATTTTCTCTAACCCCATATTCTTAGCTACCCATCTTAATTGAATGGCACTAAACAACTCTTGAGTAGGTTTAGGTATTTCTCCAAAACGATCAATCAACTGTTCTTTTAATTCATCTAATTTTTCTTGAGATTGTAAATTATCTAAGTCTCTATAAATACTTAAGCGTTCACCAATATTAGAAATATACTTGTCTGGAATCATTATTTCCAAATCTGTTTCTAACTGACAATCTTTTACAAAATCTTTATCTTTTAGCTCTTCAGCATACAACTCTTTAAACTCAGTTTCTTTAAGTTCATCAATAGCCTCTTGCAATATTTTTTGATACATATCAAAACCTATTTCCGAAATAAATCCACTTTGCTCTCCTCCCAATAAGTTTCCTGCTCCACGAATATCTAAATCACGCATAGCAATTTGAAAACCACTTCCTAAATCAGAAAACTGTTCAATTGCGGTTAGTCTTTTTCTTGCTTCAGGCGTTAAACTATCCATTGGTGGAGCTAACAAATAACAAAATGCTTTTTTGTTTGATCTTCCGACTCTACCTCTCATCTGATGCAAATCACTTAACCCAAAATGATTCGCATTATTAATTATTATTGTATTGGCATTCGGAATATCTAATCCTGACTCAATAATTGTTGTTGCAATCATTACATCATAATCTCCATCAACAAAAGCCATCATTTTTTGTTCTAGCTCATCCCCTTTCATTTGTCCGTGTGCAATTAGAACACGAACATCAGGACAAAGACGTTGAACCATGCCGGCAACTTCTTTAATGTTTTCAATTCTATTATTAACAATAAAAGTTTGTCCTCCTCTACTCGTTTCATAGATAACTGCATCACGAATAACTTCTTCACTAAAAGACACCACCTTAGTATCTACAGGCTGTCTATTTGGTGGTGGAGTCATTATATTACTCATATCACGCGCAGCCATTAACGAAAACTGTAAAGTTCTTGGGATTGGTGTTGCTGTTAATGTCAACGTATCAATATTTACTTTAAATGTTTTAAGCTTATCTTTTACTGATACACCAAACTTTTGTTCTTCATCAATAATCAATAAACCAATATCTTTAAAATTAACATCCTTCCCTACAATTCTATGTGTTCCTATTAGGATGTCAATTTTACCCTCAGATAATCGTTGCAACGTTTCCTTTTGTTGTTTAGTCGTTTTAAAACGATTAATGTAATCTACCGTTACGGGAAAGTCTTTTAATCGATCTCTAAACGTTTTAAAATGTTGTAAGGCCAAAATAGTTGTCGGAACCAAAATAGCTACTTGTTTATTATCTGCTACAGCTTTAAATGCAGCACGAATGGCAATTTCTGTTTTCCCAAAACCAACATCACCACAAACCAATCTATCCATAGGATATTCAGCTTCCATATCTTTTTTTACTGCTATGGTTGTTGTTAATTGATCTGGCGTATCCTCATAAATAAAAGACGCCTCTAACTCAGTTTGTAAATATGTATCTGGTGTAAATTGAAATCCTTTTTTCGATTTTCTTTCAGCGTAAAGCTTAATTAAATCAAATGCAACTTCCTTAATTTTTGATTTGGTTTTGTTCTTCAGCTTTTTCCAAGTATCAGAACCTAGCTTATTAACTTTAGGAGGCGTTCCATCCTTCCCTACAAATTTGGAAATTTTATGAAGCGAGTGAATACTCACATACAACAAATCATTATTTGAATAAACAATTCTAATGGTTTCTTGTTGTTTTCCTTGAGCATCAATTTTTTCTAATCCAGAAAACTTTCCTACTCCATGATCTATATGCGTAATAAAATCTCCAGGTTTTAAACCGTGAATTTCTTTTAACGTTAAAGCTTCATTCTTTTTCTTATAACTGCTTTTTAAGTTAAAGCGCTGGTATCTATTAAATATTTGATGGTCTGTATAACATGCTATTTTCTCATCAACATCAATAAACCCTTCATGAATTGGCAAGAGAATTGGACTAACCTCTAGTTCCTTTCCTATGTCTTCAAAGATATTGGTTAACCGCTCTATTTGTTTACTACTATCAGCTAAAAGGACATTGGAGAAACCACTTTCCTTTTTGGCAACTAAGTCATCATGTAATAAATCGAAATTCTTATTAAAACTTGGTTGTGGTTTTTGGTTAAATTGAATGACCAAATCTGCGATAAGAAATTGTTGCGAACCAAACTCCAATGTATTTCGTTGCATTAACTCATCTAGAAAACTTTCTTTAGAAACAAATAAATCTGTGGGCTCTAAATGTTGTATAGGAGAACTCTCAAGTTCTTTGTAAGCAACCTCTGCGCGTTCAAATTCTTTATTTATCTGTGCAGAAGTTAGCTCAACATTTTTAATCCAAACTAAACTGTTTTTCGTTAAAAATGTGATAAAAGTTTCTCTACTTTCTTTAAGTAATGATGCTTGTACGTTAGGCACAATGGCCAATCTTTTATACTCTTTTATACTCAATTGAGTCACCGGATCAAATGTTCGGATTGACTCTATTTCATCTCCAAAAAACTCTAATCGGTAAGGGTTATCATTTGAAAAAGAAAACACATCAACAATTCCTCCTCTAATAGAAAATTGACCGGGAGAGATTACAAAATCTTCTCGTTCAAATCCATATTCATACAAAACCTCATTTAAGAATTCAATAGAAATTTCATCTCCTACATTTATTCTAGTGGTATGTTTTTCTAACTCTTTTTTAGTCACTACTTTTTCTGATAAAGCACCAGGATAAGTAACCACACATTTATTGCTACTCTTTTTTGATAGTGCATTTAGCACCTCAGCTCTAGATAGAATATTAGAATTATCCGTTTCCTCAATATGATAAGGTCTTCTGTACGAACTGGGAAAGAACAATACCTTATCCTCTCCTATTACGCGTTGTAAATCATTAAAGAAGTAGGCCGCTTCTTCTTTATCATCTAAAATGAAAACTTGATTTACTGGAAATTTTGAAAAAATTCCGTTTGCAACAAATGATGGAGCCGAGCCCACCAATCCCTTTAAGTGAACGTGCGACAGTTCATTGCTCTCAAATTGTTGGCAAATTTCTGATGTTTTTTCAGCGTTAGAAAAAACAGTTTTTAATGCTACAGCTTTCATATGAATGTAAAAGTAAGAGAAACCCAACTAATTATTTTATAACTTTACTCTTTTATTTTTATAAAATGACAAAGTATATTTTAATTACTATCTGCCTGTTAATGAGCTTCTCATCTTTTGCTCAAGAGCAAGAAAAACTGAAGTACAGAAAGTTAAGTTATACAGACTTCAGAAAGCTTTCCATTAACGATACTTCTCAGGTAATAATTGATTTCTTTTATGACAAAAAAGATAATGCAGGTATAGGTCAGATGACTTTTTTACCCCTAACATTAATTATCTACCCTATTTCTCCCCCAATTAGTGCAGCACTAACATTGATTAGTTTCCCTCTTTTTGTTAACGGAAGTTACATGATGGTGAAATACAGAAAAAAGAAACTCTACATAGTTTTAACAGAGTATGCTCATGATGGAACTTTACCTAACTGGGTTCGTAAAAAAGCAAATAAGCAGTTAAAATATATTGAATTGCTTAAAATTGACTACCAAGATTAAATGAGAATACTAGTCTATATAATTGCTCTTTCTTTATTCAGCTGTACGCTGTATGCTCAAGAAAAAACACCTCAGAAAATCTGTAAATATAAAGTCGAAAATTTCAGAGCTTTATCCATCAACGACACTTCAGATGCAGTAATTGATCTGTTCTTCAGTAAAAAAGAAAGTGCGGTATACAACCAAATGTCATTACTGCCTATTTCTATAATATTGGCTGTTGTTCCAACTCCAGCGCAAGTTGTTGGTTTAGGTAGTTTTATAATAAGCGGACCATTATTTCTCAACGGGTCTTACACCTTAATTCGATATAGAAAAAAGAAATTACATAAGATTTTAAACGAATACAAGACTAATAAAACACTCCCTAAATGGGTAAGAAAAAAAACAAACAAACTATTAAAAGAATATAGTTTACAGCAGATAGACTACTAAGGTTTTTCGTATTCCGCACCTTTCAAAACTCCTTCGTTATCAAAATATAATAAAACTTCAAAACGCTGTCCTTTTTCCGATAAGGCATATCTGCTTTTAAAATCAGATTTTATTACTTCTTCCGTAAAACGTACAACATCTATACGTAGTAGGTTTTGTTGAGTTTTAGAGAAATACACAGCCATTTTAGATGAACTGTTTGTTGAATGATTAAAAAGCATCTTATTCTCTTCTATACTGCTTTTAGTAAACTGCATTTGTAACTCCGTATTGTTTTTAAGAATAGAGTCAATTCTGGCAACAATAATTTTTCCATTTGCACTTTCCTTAATAAAAGAATTAATTCCCAAATTCATTTCTAAAGGAGCAATTACAAACTGAAACTGTCCTCTAACAAAATACTTCTTTAACTTTCTTAAACCTTTTAATTTACTCTTAGAAAAGTGTGTCTTTAATGCTTTTTTAAATACTAAGTTATCTTTTAAAAATGAAATAGCTTGCTCATACTCTTTATTAAGTGGTCTCTCATTTTCTTTTGGTTCTAATGTATTTTTCGCTTCAGAATTAACCGTAGAGGCTGAAATAGTTTCAGTTCCAAAGCCTTTACCTCTAACCAAAACACCTTTTTTATAAGTCGATTTCACTCTCTTATTATTGGCTCCTATTCCATACCATCTCCAAAACTTAAGATCATTCCTGTATCTACCGTAAATCTTTAGCGATTTATACGCCCAGTAACCATGCTTCTTTCCTCCAGCATAATTTCCTTTTGTAATAATTATTCCATTTTGATCATAATAAGTCCATTCACCATTAATGCTATTATTTGCATAAACAGTTTTAAGTTTCAACTTACCGTTTGGATGATATGCTTTATAAATGCCACTCAATCCTTTTTTTGTAAAGGATTTTTCAATAGCTATTTGCGAAGTATCGCTAGCAAAAACGGCTGTTTTATTTGTGTAATGAGTTGTAGAAACTTGCGGTCTATAAATTACCTGAATTGTTTCAGTAATGGTATCTATTTGAATTTTCTCTTCTACTACTTGAGCAAAAGAGATCATCGGAATAATAAAAAGGAATATTAGAAGATATTGTTTAACCATACTCTTCTATCATCTCTAAAACCTTGCCAACCATGTTTGTTGAGCCCATTAACGCAGGAACTCTTTGATGTAATTCTGTTGGTTTAATTTCCATAATTCTTTCATAACCTGTTGTAGCAACTCCACCAGCTTGCTCTACAATAAACGCCATAGGATTACACTCATACAATAAACGTAATTTACCTTTTGGTGAACCCGCAGTCGCAGGATAACAAAATACGCCACCTTTAATTAAATTACGGTGAACATCTGCCACCATTGATGCAATATATCTACATGAGTAAGGTCTTCCAGTGGAAGGATCATCTTCCTTTACCCAATCACAGTATTTCTGAAGTCCTCCAGAAAATGTATTGTAATTTCCTTCGTTAAATGAGTATAAACGACCATCTTCAGGTGCTTTCATTTCTGGATGAGATAAACAATACTCTCCAATTCCTGGATCTAATGTAAATCCATTAACCCCATTACCAGTTGTATAAACCAACATAGTTGAAGAACCATAAATAACATAACCTGCAGCAACTTGTTCAGTTCCTGGCTGTAAAAAATCTTCTTTTGTTGCAGCTCCTCCTTCAGAAATTCTTCTGTAAATTGAAAAAATTGTTCCCACAGAAACATTTACATCAATATTAGAAGATCCATCCAAGGGATCAAATGTTACTACATATTTTCCATTACGAGAACCTTCGTTTTCGAAAGGTAGAAAGTCATCATTTT